>VSSQ01000018.1_pt1 | contig 323876 bp, 312 predicted proteins | sample 4763081 | NCBI WGS metagenome assembly VSSQ01 (sample SAMN12137344, study PRJNA551015) | bioreactor metagenome | isolation source: SDC9 anaerobic chlorinated ethene degrading culture | place: USA: Knoxville, Tennesee | collected 2015-01-01 | reverse complement strand
ATCATAAAAAAATATGTACATTTAATAAAAATGGATATATAGAAAAATGTTTGGAAAAAAATAAAATAGAAAGAGGAAACAAAGATGAATAATATAAAAAAAGTATTTTTAGGGGTACTACTATTATGTAGTTTATCAAGTGGTGCATTTGCTAATGCTTATGGATATATTTGGGTGGCTGGAACTATGGGTTATTATGATGATATTGATTATGGAGATGATAAAACAAACTATGTTTTAAAACCTGAATTTAAGAAAGGTGTACCAGATATAAATAAAATCATAAGAATAGAAGCAAAAAATAGAATGTATTGGAATTTAAGTATTATTCAAGATATTTCTAAAGAGTTCTCAACTTTAAAAAAACAAAAAGTCTGTGACAATGCAAGATATTCTTTTTCAGTATTTATGACAAATGAACATCCTGATTGTTCTGTAGATAATTTTATTAAGAAAATTGAAATAGGACCTACTAAGGGTGGAGGTATATACTTTGAACTTACAAATCCTATAAAAGCAAGAATATTAGGGTATGTAACTGTTGATTTTGGAATGTTTATGTTAGTTGAACAAATAGATGTATTGAAAAAATAAAATAGAAAGAGGAAATATAAAAGATAAATTCTAATAGAAAAAATCTATTAGAATTTTTTGTATCAATAAGCTTTTAGTCCACTTACAAAATTCATACTTATTTGAGAAACAGCTTCACTTACAAGTTTATCCATAAATTTCTCAAATTTATCCTCTTTTTTCCAAACAGGATTTTCAACTTTTGATAACTCTGCCAAAGTTTTTTGAGCAACTGTGATATTTGCAACCTCATCTACTAAACCTACATCTTTTGCTTGTTTTGAAGTGAAGATTTTTGCATCAGCAAATGAAGTATAATTTTTTATATCAAGATTTCTAGCTGTTGCAACATCAGTTATAAACATATTATAAGTATCATCTATCACACTTTGAAGTTGTTTTTCTTCATACTCTGTCCATTTCCGTGTTGGAGTTCCTGATTCTTTATATTTTCCAGCTTTTACTGTTTGTGTTTGAATTCCGATTTTATCCATAAGCTCTTTAGTGTTTACTCCTTGCATAATAACACCAATAGAACCAACCATACTTCCAGGATTTGCGATAATTTTGTCTGCCCAAATAGAAGCGTAATAACTTCCACTTGCTATTACTCCACTTGCATAAACAACTACTGGTTTAATCTGCTTTAACTCTTTTATAGCATAAGCTACTTCAACTGAAGGAGCAACTGCACCACCAGGACTATCAACAACAAATAAAACACCTTTTATATTTGTATCAGTTTTTGCTTTTTCTATATTTTCCAAAGTTTTAGATACATCTATTATTGGACCAACTAACTCTATTTTTTGCAAATTTGCAGTACTTTTAGTACTAATTCTTTCTTCATCAGAATTAAAAAACACCACATAAATAATAGTTAGAAAAACTATTGTCTTAAAATATTTAGTTATAAAATCCAATATTGCTATAACTGGTGAAAAAAGTTTTCTAAAAAACTCAAGCATACTCTCCTCCTATAATTACATCATCAACAAATTTTGTATGTAGTATTATTTGCATACAAATATCATTTATATCTTCTATTTTATTTGGTAATTTGAAACTTATCATATCAGCATCAAAACTCTCTTTTAATACACCTTTATTTAGTCCCAATGCCCTACTTCCATTAAAAGTTGCAGCTTTTAAAAGTGTTTTTGAAAACTCTACAACATTTTTATCATAATGAGCCATCAAAGCATTTCTTAACTCATCAAACATAGACAAAGAGTTATTTGAACTAAGACCATCAGTTCCAATAGTAAAAGGAATATCTTTTAATCTATTCAAATCTAATTTTGTATTATTTAAAAGCCTATTTGAAGTAACACAATGATTTATACTTGCGCCCAAATCTTTTATTTTTTCTAAGTCATCATCGCTTGCTTCAACACAATGAGTAAAAGATAGATTTTTAACTTTTGAAAACAGACCTAAAAATTCCATAGGTTTTGAAGTAGCTTTTTCTTGATTTAAAAAGTTTTTGAAAAATTCCAAAAAAGACCCTTCATCTTTATGCAACCACTCAAACTCTTCTTGTGATTCTAAAAAGTGAGAACTAACAGCTAAATTTTCATCTCTTGCTACATTTAAAGCTTCTCTTACTAAAAAAGGATGAACAGAATATGGTGAGTGTATTGCAATTGCAGGAATAAAGTTTTTTGATGCAAATTTTTTTGCATTATTTAACCTACTTCTAAAATCAGCAAAAAGTGTATCAACCATATCAGCTTTTGAACCAATAACCTCACAAAAGAAAACTGTATTAATTGGAGATTTTATACAAGCTTCCATATCAAATGAATATGATGAAATTGCTCCAATTGTTGTAGTTCCAGTCTTTTTTATTTTATTTAATTTTGTTGAAATTAGTTCATTTGTAGCTTTATTTATCAAATCTTCTCTATGTTTTATAACTGAATTTAACCATGAATAAAAATTACCATATTTAAGTGTTGTTGTATTTGCACTAAATTCCAAGTGAATATGAGAGTTTACAAGTCCTGGCATCAATATAGAGTTTTCTTCGAGTTCTTTTATCTCTAAATTAGGATATTTATTTTTTATTTCAAAAAGAGTATCAATTTCTATAAGTTTATCATCAAAAACAACAGCACCATCTTTTATGATTCTGTTATTTTCATCGCAAGTTACTACATAAGAAGCACTTATTGCTTTCATAAAATTATTTGTTTTCTTCTGTTTGAGCTTGAATTTGCGCATTTCTAGCTTGTGCAATAGCTTTTAATTCATTTATCATTTGCATTAAAGCGATTAATCCCATATGATAACCAAATGCACCAAATCCAGAAATAACTCCTGTACTTGCACCTGCAGTAATTGATTTTTGTCTAAACTCTTCTCTTTTATAAATATTTGAAATATGTACTTCAACAACTGGCATATTAACTGCACTTAAAGCATCTTTTATAGCAATTGAAGTATGAGAATAAGCCGCTGGATTTATCATAATTCCATCAACTGTTCCTAAACATTCTTGAACTCTATCTACAATTTCACCTTCAAAATTTGATTGGAAAAATTCTAATTCAACTCCATTTTGTTCTGCTGCAGTTTGAAGTTGTTGATGAATTTGTTCTAAACTCATATTTCCATAAATATGTTGTTCTCTAATTACTAACATATTTAAGTTTGGTCCTTGAATTACCGCAATTTTCATAATTATATTCCTTTTATAAATTTTTGGTAAGATTATAATTAAATTATTGTTAAACAATCCATAAAAAGGGAATTTTAGTGAAAAATTTTATTTTAAGAAATGAGAATGCTATATATTTTGAGTGTAAATTTTCTTGTGACAATGTAATTTTTATAAACCTAGAAAAAGATAAATATTTTATTACAGATGCAAGATATACAACAGAAGCAAAAGAGTATGCAAAAAAATGTGAAGTTATTGAATCTTCAAATCTAATAGAAACAGCAAAAGAGATTTTAAAAAAGAATAAAGTTAAAAAAATCGTATTTGATCCAAATGATTTTAGTTTTGCTTCATATACAAAATTAACTGAAAATTTAAAAACACAGTTTATACAAAAAGAGAACTTTTCAAAACTAAAAAGAATCATAAAAAGTGATAAAGAGATAACTTTACTTAAAAAAGCAGCCGTTGCTGGACGTGAAGGTTTCAAAGAACTTGCAAAATATATAAGAAAAAATGGTTTTAATCAAACTGAACAATTTTTATATTTTAAAGCTTTTGAAAAGATGAGCCAAACTGGAAAACTAGATATCTCTTTTGAGCCAATAGTTGCAATAAATGAAAATGCGGCAAAACCTCACGCACTTCCAACTTCAAAAAAATTAAAACTTCATGATTTATTATTGGTTGATGCAGGAATAAAATATAAAAGATATTGTTCAGATAGAACTTGTACAAGCCATGTTGATTTTGAAAATTTCAATTTTAAAAGAGAGCAAAAGTTTAAAAATCCTAAACATCAAAAAATCTATGATATTGTTTTAAAAGCTCAACTTAATGCTATTACAAATGCAAGAATTGGTATGAAAGCAAGTGAAATTGACAAATTAACTAGAGATGTTATAGAAAAAGCTGGTTTTGGAAAATATTTTATTCACAGCACTGGTCATGGTGTGGGTCTTGATATTCACGAGTTTCCAAATATAAATTCAAAATCTGATGTAATAATTGAAGACAATATGGTATTTACAATAGAACCAGGGATTTATCTTCCAAATGAATTTGGAGTTAGAATAGAAGATACAGTTGTAATGCAAAATGGTAAAGCTGTAATACTTTAAAATCAAAAAATAGTATAAAATGAGAGAAATTTGAAAAAGAAATTGAGCCCTACTTTAACACTTTTTTATTATTCTAATTTTCCTAAAAGATTCAATAATTCTTCAAAAAAGAAATATTGTGTAACAATCGGTATTGGTGGAAATATTGGAAATACAAAAAAAATATTTGATAAATTAATCTTATGTTTAAAAAAAGATGTAAGATTTACTTTACTTATGACTTCACCACTTTTAAAAAATCCTCCTTTTGGATTTTTGGAACAAAGTGATTTTTTAAATGGTATAATTCGCCTCAAAACAAATCTTTGTCCTAATGCTTTCTTAAAAGCAATGCAAAGATATGAAAAGAAATTCGGAAGAAAGCGATCCTTTCAAGATGCGCCTAGAACCTTAGATATAGATATTATATTTTTTGATGATAAGAAAATAGATACAAAAAATCTTATTATCCCTCACAAAAATTGGGCAAATAGAGAGTCAGTGATTATTCCTTTAAAACATATGAAAAACAACTAAATTGTTGTAAATACAGTTCTAAAAAAGAACTTTTTAAAGGTAAAAAGATGAACAAAAATAAAAAAATCGTTGTAGGAATGTCAGGTGGAGTTGATTCATCTGTTACTGCGTTATTGTTAAAACAACAAGGATATGATGTTGTTGGACTATTTATGCGTAACTGGGAGTATGGAATCAAAGGAAGCCAATGTCCTAATCGTATAGAATTTGAAGATGCAAAAAAAGTTGGTGCATTAATAGGGATTGAAGTAAGAGGAAAAGACTTCGTAAAAGAGTACAGAGATAGAGTTTTTGATGTATTTTTAGAAGGTTTAAAGCAAGGTCTAACACCAAATCCTGATATTTTATGTAACAAAGAAATAAAATTTAATGTATTTTTAAATGAAGCAAAAAGTATGGGTGCAGATATGATTGCAACTGGACATTATGCAAAAATTGCAAAATACAAAGATCATTTTGTGCTAGACACTCCAAAAGATAATACAAAAGACCAAAGTTATTTTTTACACGCATTATCAAGTGAACAATTATCACACGCTATGTTTCCACTTGGAGATTTAACAAAAAAAGAAGTTAGAGAAATAGCAAGATCTCATAATTTACCAGTTAGCGATAAAAAAGACAGTACTGGAATTTGTTTTATTGGTAATCAAAAATTTGATGAATTTATTACACAACATTTACAAGCAATTCCTGGGGATATTTTAGATGAAAATGGAAAAGTTATAGGAAAACACAAAGGTCTTGTTTGTTATACATTAGGTCAAAGAAAAGGTATTGGTCTTGGTGGTATTAAAGGCAATGAAAGTGAAAACAATACACACAAACCTTGGTTTGTAGCTTCTAAAGATGTAGTAAATAATACCTTAACAATTGTTCAAGATACAAATCATCCACTACTAATGAGTAAAACGGTAGAAGCAAGCCATATGCATTGGGTACTTGAAGAGGCACCAAAAGTTGGTGATAAATTAATGGCACAAGTTAGATATAGACAACAAAAACAAGCTTGTACGGTGGTTGAAGCAAATGAGGAAAAAGTAGTAGTTGAGTTTGATAATCCTCAAAGAGCCGTAACATTAGGACAAAGTCTTGTTTTATATTCAGGTGATTACTGTCTTGGTGGTGGCTTTATAAGTTTCTACAAATAAAAAGGCAAAGAATGAGTAAAAAAAAAGTAATGGTTGGAATGAGTGGTGGAATTGATTCTTCAGTTACTGCTTATATGTTACAAAATGAAGGATATGAAGTTGAAGGAATTTATCTAAAACTTCATAATAGAACTGACGGTTATCACGAAAGAAATTTAGCTTATATAGAAGATGTAGCTAAATTTTTAAATATCAAATACCATATATTAGACTTAACAAATGAATTTTCAAAAGAAGTTTATGACTATTTTGTTGATTCTTATCTAACTGGAACAACTCCAAATCCATGTGTAAAATGTAACAAACAGATAAAATTTGGAGCTATGCTTGATTTTGCAAAACAACATGGAGCTTCATATTTAGCAACTGGACATTATGCAAAAACTGATGGTAAGTTTTTTTATGAAGCTGATGATAAAACAAAAGACCAAAGCTATTTTCTATCACAAGTAGATAAAGAAGCTTTAAAATATATGATGTTTCCTTTAAGTACTTATAAAAAAGAGGATATTGTAAAATTTGGTGCAAAGCTTGATGTAGCTTACAAAAAAATTACTGAAAAAAGTGAATCTCAAGAAATCTGTTTTGTTGAGACAGTTTACACTGATGTTGTAAAAAAACATGCAAATATTGACCAAGAAGGTGATGTTTTAGACGAAAATGGAAATATTGTTGGGAAACATAAAGGTTTTGCACACTATACAATAGGAAAAAGAAGAGGATTTACAGTTCATGGTGCACATGAACCACACTTTGTTACAAAACTAAATCCTAAAGATAATACTATTGTTGTCGGTAAAAAAGAAGCTTTGGAAGTAAATGAAGTTATTGGAAATAATCTAAATATGTTTATTGATGATAGTAAATTTTCATGTAATGTAAAACTAAGATATCGTTCAGTTTCAACACCTTGCGAAGTAGAAATAAAAGATGAAAAAGTTTATATCAGTTTAAAAGAGCCAGTTTTTGGTGTTGCAATTGGTCAACTTGCTGTTTTTTACCATGGAGAAAAAGTAATTGGAAGTGCTTGGATAGAAAGTACCAAGTAGCTTTTTAAGTTAATAATTTAGGAGAATCTCCTAAATTATTTTATATTAGAATGTGTATTCTATAGTTGCAATCCATTTATCGTAATCAGGCTCATCATTAGCACTAGTCTCTGTATCAACATTTACATATAAAAGTGAAGTTGCTAAAGATTCACTAAATGCATAACTTGCAGATAAATTTAACTCATTTTCTTTGATTCTATCAGTACCATATTTTGTTTGTCCATATAATGCTCCAAAAGTAACATCAGATATTGTATATCCTAAACTTCCATATACAGTTTTAGCATCTATATCATAATTGTGATTTCCATCTTCAAATGGAGAGATATTATCTCCCGCAACTGTCATAATAGTTGCACCTGCATCTTTATCAGTTTTGATATATCCAACAGAAGCAGTAAATCCATCTATTTCAGTATTTAACTCAAGATGTGCAATACTTTCATCATCTGTTCCAACTTTTTTATCAGTATTACCTTGTACATAGTGAGCAATTCCACCAACATATTCTGTACTAAATGTAGTTTTTAAACCATACCAATCAGCTACATCTGGAGCAGAATAATAATATGGATTTAATTCAATACCTGTAAATCCTGTATATTTGATATCTGCTACATAAGCACCTTTATTTCCATTAATTTTCCAAAAATCTTCACTTAACTCAGCTGTTGATTCAGCTTTTCTTTTTGTCCACCCTAATACTATTGTTGTATCAGGAACTGCCGTAATTCCTGCAACAACAGCTTCATGGTAATCGCTTAACCATTCAAGATCAATTGCTTGTCTACCAGCACTTACAAAAAAGGCATCATTTGCATATTTTAAGTACCCTTCTGTCATTAAAGCATTATTTTCAAAAGGTGCAATACCAGATTTTCTATCATCATTATTGATTTCACCTAAATCTAGATTTCCTCTAAATTCAGTTTTTGCACTAAATCCATATAAAGATGCAGTTTCATATCCAAGTGTTCCATATCCATTTAGATATCCAGCTTTTCCTATTTGTTTAGTACCATCATAATTAAGCTGTGTACCACTATAATCAATATGTTTACCATATAATCCTAAACTTCCTGAAGCTTTCCCACTTTTAAAAGCATCATCAAAAGTTTTTACTTCATTTGCAAATACAAATGAAGAACTTAAAACTAATCCACAAGTAATTAAACTTAATCTTTTCATTCTGTGTTTCCTTTTAATTAGAATTTTTTTGTTTTAGAAGAACAATCAAATTATATTATCAAATAAACAATTTTTTCTAGTTTTTCTGTATAAATAATATACTATATAAAAAAAACAATATTAATTGATAGGTGTTATCATTTTATAAGCTATTTGCTTAAGATTAAATTAATTTTTAGTTAATAATTCATTAATCTTTAAAATAAATTTATTAAGTACATTTTCGATAATATTTCTTCTTAATCAAATGTAAGGAAATTTTTATGTCAAATTTTAAACTTTTTAGTGGTTCAGCTAACCCTGAATTTGCAAAAAAAGTGGGTGAATACTTAGGTATGCCTGTATCTGATGCCACTTTAAATAAATTTAGTGATGGTGAGATATCTGTTCAAATCACAGAAAGTGTTAGAGGACAAGATGTATTTATAATCCAACCAACATGTGCTCCAACTAATGATAATTTAATGGAATTATTAATAATGGTAGATGCACTTAAACGTTCAAGTGCAAAATCTATCTCTGCTGTTGTTCCATATTATGGTTATGCAAGACAAGATAGAAAAGCAGCTCCAAGAGTTCCAATTAGTGCAAAACTAGTTGCAGATTTACTTGAAGCTGCAGGAATTACAAGAGTTGTAACTATCGATTTACACGCAGCACAAATACAAGGATTTTTCAATATTCCTGCTGATAACTTATTTGGTTCAATTTTATTTGTAAACTATATAAGAAGTAAAAATTTAAAAAATCCAATCATTGCAAGTCCAGATATTGGAGGAGTTGCTAGAGCTAGATTATATGCAGATAAATTAGGTTATGATTTAGTAATAGTTGATAAAAAAAGAGAAAAAGCAAATGTTGCTGAAGTTATGAATATCATTGGTGAAGTAAAAGGTAAAGATGTTATTTTAGTAGATGATATGGTTGATACTGCTGGAACTTTAGTAAAAGCTGCAGAAGTATTGAAAAAAAGAGGTGCAACTTCTGTTATGGCTTGTTGTACGCATGGAGTTTTAAGTGGTCCTGCTTATGATAGAATTGAAAAAGGTGAGCTTGATGAGCTTGTAATTTCAGATACTATCCCTGCAAAAAAAGAGATAAAAAAAATAACAGTATTAACAGCTTCTGCAATAATAGGAGAAGCAATTAGACGAATTCATAATAATGAATCTGTTAATTCTATTTTTAACAATTAACTATTCATTAATATTCTTCTAATAAAAATTATCATAAAATTATTATTAGAAATAAAATTTTTAAAAGAAAGGAAAGTTTATGAAAAAAGTATTATTATCAACAATTGCTTGTGCTTCTTTAGCATTAGCTGCAAATAGTGATTACAAATATGAAATTACTCCATTAATTGGTGGAGTTTTAACTGAAGGAAATACAGGTTTAGAGAAAAACTATGCTAATGCTGGTTTATCTTTTGGATTTAATCAATTTGATTCATTTATCGATCAAGTAGAATTAGGGTTTTTAAGAACTCTTGAAGATGTTGATGGAAAAGGAGCATATAAAGGAAAAGATACAGGAGTAACAAGAGTATTTGCTAACTTAGTAAAAGACTATGATTTAACTTCTGATTTATCTTTATATACATTAGTTGGAGCTGGAGTTGAGTTCTTTGATAATGAATTTGAAGACAATAAAAATGGTTTATTTGGTAACTACGGTGTAGGAGTAAAATATAATTTAGCTGAAAGATTAGCTTTAAAATTCGATGTTAGACATTTAATTGAAGTTGATCATGGAGATAATACATTATTATATACAGTAGGATTATCAGTTCCATTTGGAGAAGTTTCAAAACCAGCTCCAGTTGCTGAAAAACCAGCTCCAGTTGCTACTCCAGTTGCTGCACCAAAAGATTCTGATGGTGATGGTGTTATTGATAGCTTAGATGAGTGCCCAAATACAATGAAAGGTGCAAAAGTTGACAATATTGGTTGTATGACTTTAGTTAACTTAAATATCAACTTCGATACTGCAAAAGCAGACATTAAAGATTCTTACAATTCAAGAATTAATGAATTTGCAAAAGTTATGAAAGCTGATCCAAAATTAAAAGCAAATATTGAAGCTCATACAGATTCAGTTGGAACAGATGCTTATAATCAAAAATTATCAGAAAGAAGAGCTACATCTGCAGTTAATGCTTTAGTTGCAGCTGGTGTTCAAAAAGATAGAATTAAAGCTGTTGGATATGGTGAGTCTAGACCAATCGCTTCTAATGATACAGTTGAAGGTAGAGCTGAAAACAGAAGAGTTGAAGCTGTAATGGTTAAATAATTTAACTACTTTCTTTTTTAAAGGGTTAGAAAATATTTTCTAACCCTTTTTTATTGCCTAATTTTTATTTGATAACTTCGTATCCAGCATCTACTATTACATCAGATAAAGTTTGTTCTGATATATCTTTTGACATTTTAACTGTAACATTTTTAGAAGCTAAATCAACTTCAACACTATCAACACCATCGATTGCACTAACCACTTTTTCAACTCTTGCTTTACAATGTCCGCAAGTCATTCCATCAACTTTTAAAATTTTTTCCATTTTATCTCCTTTTGAAATATTGTTTTTTTCTAATAAATTTTTACTAATTCTTGGTTCAAATAACTTTAATCTTAAAGCATTTAAAACAACCGTCACACTACTTAAACTCATAGCTGCACCTGCAAACATTGGACTTAATTTCCAACCAAGCACTGTATAAAATACTCCTGCAGCTAAAGGAATACCTATTATATTATAAAAAAATGCCCAAAATAGATTTTGTTTTATATTTTTTATAACTGCATTACTTAATTGAATTGCTTTTACAGCATCTAATAAATCACTTTTTACAAGTACAATATTTGCAGATTCTATTGCTACATCAGTTCCAGCTCCTATTGCGATTCCTACATCTGCTCGAACTAAAGCTGGTGCATCATTTATTCCATCACCAATCATTGCAACTTTTTTACCTAAACTTTGAAGCTTTTGTATCTCTTTTTCCTTATCTTGAGGTAAAACTTCTGCTATTACATTATTTATATTTATTTGTTTTGCTATTGCATTTGCTGTTTTATAATTATCACCTGTTAGCATTATTACTTCTAAGCCCATTTTTTCGAATTCTAAAATAGCATCTTTGCTTGTTAGTTTTACAACATCAGAAATAGCAATCAATCCTAAGACTTCATTTTCATCTGCAATAAATATTGGTGTTTTGCCTTCATTTGCCAGTTTTTCACTCTTTTCATAAAATAAATCTAAAGAAATATTTTTACTATCTAATAATTTTTTATTTCCAATATAAAAAAGTCTATCTTCAACTTTTGCTTTTATTCCTAAACCATTAAGTGCCTCAAAATCAGTTGTGTTTAAAAGTTCAATTGCTTTTTCTTGTGATTTTTTTAATATTGCATCAGCTAAAGGATGTTCCGAATTCTTTTCAATTGTTGCACACAATTGAAGTAATTTATCTTGAGTAATCTTTTCACTTGTAAAAATATCCGTTACTTGAGTTTTTCCTTCAGTTATAGTTCCTGTTTTGTCAATAACAACTGTATTTATAGTGTGAGCTATCTCTAAAGATTCTGCACTTTTAATTAATATTCCATTTTGAGCACCTTTTCCAGTTCCAACCATAATAGCTGTCGGTGTAGCAAGCCCTAAAGCACAAGGGCAAGAAATAACTAAAATAGCAATACCAATAGATAAAGCAAATTCAAATGAATATCCTAAAAACAACCATGTAACAGTTGCAAGTATTGATATAACTATAACTGTTGGTACAAAAATGGCGCTTATTCTATCTGCGAGTTTTGAAATAGGAGCTTTTGAAGAACTTGCTTCTTCAATCAATTTTATAATTTGTGATAAAACGGTATCTTCTCCCAGTTTTGTAACTTCAAATTTGAAAGAACCAGATTTATTTATACTTGCACCTATTACTTTATCTCCAACTTTTTTAGAAACTGCTAAACTCTCGCCTGTTAACATAGACTCATCAATAGAACTATTTCCAAAAATGATAACACCATCTGTTGGAACGATATTTCCAGGTTTTACAATAACTATATCTTTTAAAACTAATTCATCAACAGGAATTTCAATCTCTTGATTATTTCTTAAAACTAAAGCTGTTTTTGGAGTTAAATTTATAAGTTTATTTATAGCTTCGCTAGTATTTTCTTTTGCTCTTGCTTCTAAAAACTTTCCAAGTGTTATTAAAGTTAAAACAATAGCTGCTGATTCAAAATATAAATCATGAGAATATTGTATCACTATATCTATATCATTATTTCCTAAACCATAACCTATTTTGTAGATTGAAAATACTCCATAAATCATAGCTGCACTCGTTCCAATAGCTATCAAAGAATCCATATTAGGAGAACCTTTATATAAGGTTTTAAATCCTACTTTATAGTATTTTATATTTATAAAAACTATTGGTAAAGCTAATAAAAATTGAGTAAAAGCAAAAGTTATAGCATTTGAATATCCATGAAATAAATGAGGAAGATACCAATTTAACATATGTCCCATTGATATATAAAATAATGGTATCGCAAAAATAAAAGATATAATTAATCTATTTTTCAATTCATTAGTTTCTGTTTTACTAAGATTTTCTTCTGTTAAATTTTTTTGATTTTTTTTACCATTTTCAACTAAAAATGCTTCATAACCTGCATCTTGAACTTTTTTGATAATTGTTTCATTATTGAGTACATTTTCATCATATTTTACAATCATACTATTATTTAGTAAGTTGACATTAACTTCATTTATCCCTTCTAATTTTTTTACATTTCTATCAACAGCAGTAGAACAAGCGGAGCAAGTCATACCTTTTATGTCAAATTTTTGTGATTTCATAAATATCCTTATTATTTATCAAGAATTTTTGATAATACTTGGGTGATTTCATCAATTTTATTATTAGCATCACCACTATTTACTGCTTCTAAAACACAATGATTCATATGTTGTTTCAATATCAATAAATTTGCTTTTTTTACCAAAGAAGAAACTGCAAAAATTTGATTTGATACATCAATACAATATCTTCCATCTTCAAGCATTTTTATAATACCTTCTATTTGTCCTTTTGCTGTTTTAAGAGCTTGAACAGCTTTTTGTTTTTCTTCATTCACTTTTAACTCCTAAGTTGCATATACCCTACCCCTAGTGGGTAGGGTATATGCAATTGTAAATCACTTTAGTTAAAATGTCAATATAACAATAAATTTTTTTAACAAAAAACTTACTATAAATTAGATATAATCGCTAAATTTTAAGAAAACAAGAAACAATTAATAGGAAAAAACTTGCAAAAAAATATTAGAAATTTTAGTATTATTGCACATATTGACCATGGTAAATCAACACTAGCTGATAGAATCATTCAAGAGTGTGGAGCGATTGCAGATAGAGAAATGACTTCACAAGTTATGGATACAATGGATATCGAAAAAGAAAGAGGTATCACAATAAAAGCTCAAAGTGTTAGACTTGATTATGTAAAAGATGGTCAAAAATATGTTTTAAACTTAATTGACACTCCAGGTCACGTTGATTTTTCATATGAAGTTAGTCGTTCTTTAGCTTCATCAGAAGGTGCTTTACTTATAGTTGATTCAACACAAGGTGTTGAAGCACAAACTATTGCAAATGTTTATATTGCTATGGATAATGATTTAGAATTACTTCCAGTAGTTAATAAAATAGATTTACCAAGTGCTGATCCTATAAGAGTTTTAGAAGAAGTTGAAGAAGCTATCGGACTTGATTGTACACAACACAATTTAATTTCTGCGAAAACTGGTCTTGGAGTAAAAGACTTGATTGATTCAATAGTTGATAGAGTTCCAGCACCAACAGGAGATGAAGATGCTCCAACAAAAGCACTTATTTATGACTCTTGGTTTGACAACTATCTTGGAGCTTTAGCACTTGTAAGAGTTTACGATGGAAGTATCAAAAAAGGTCAAAAAATAAAACTTATGAATACAAAAGTTGAACATCAAGTATTAAGTTTGATGTATCCACACCCAATAAGAAGACAAGATACAAATGAGATAAAAACTGGTGAAATTGGTATTGTTGTACTTGGTCTTAAAACTCTTGATGGAATTGCAGTTGGTGATACGATGACTGATGCAAAAACACCAACGCAAGAGGCAATTGATGGATTTGAACCAGCTAAACCTTTTGTATTTGCAGGAATTTATCCAATAGAAACTGATAAATTTGAAGATTTAAGAGAAGCTTTAAATAAATTAAAATTAAATGACTCTTCTATCTCTTTTGAACCTGAAAGTTCAGCGGCACTTGGAAGTGGTTTTAGAACAGGATTCTTAGGTATGCTTCATATGGAAGTTATCAAAGAAAGACTAGAAAGAGAGTTTGATTTAGACTTGATAGCAACTGCACCAACTGTTATTTACCAAGTTGAAAAAAGCAATGGTGAAACAATAGAGATTCAAAATCCTAGTGAATTACCTGAGCCAAACTATATAAAAACAATATTTGAACCATATGTAAAAGCTACTATTTTAGTTCCTGATGAGTTTTTAGGAAATGTTATCAAACTTTTAAATGACAAAAGAGGAATCCAAATAAAAATGGATTATATTGGAAAAAGAGTATTACTAGAATATGATTTACCAATGAATGAAATCGTAATGGATTTTTATGATAAACTAAAATCAACTACAAAAGGTTATGCTTCATTTGATTATGAGCCAGTTGGATTTAGACCAGGAATTTTAAAAAAACTTGATGTTAGAGTTGCAGGCGATGTTGTTGATGCTTTATCAATCATAGTTCCTGAAGATAAAGCTGTTTCAAAAGGAAGAGAGTTTGTAAAAGCACTAAAAGAACTTATTCCTAGACAACTTTTTGAAGTTGCAATACAAGCAAGTATTGGAAGTACAATAATTGCAAGAGAGACTGTAAAATCTATGGGGAAAAACGTAACTGCAAAATGTTATGGTGGAGATATTACAAGAAAAAGAAAACTTCTTGAAAAACAAAAAGCTGGTAAAAAAAGAATGAAAGCGATTGGAAAAGTGAATGTACCTCAAGAAGCATTTATGGCAGTTCTTAAAATCTAATCTTTTACGCATCTTCTGCGTTATCATAAAAGTTTTGCGTAGTCATTTAGTTCACTAAACTCCTACGAAAAACTTTTCCTCAGCCTTGGAATCTACGTAAAATATTAATTTTCATCAAGAATTTTATCAAAGAAAAGATGATACTATTTATCTCATGATTTGCTTAACTTGTAAAAACCTATCATTTGAAATTATTTGCAAAGATTGTCAAAAAAATCTTTTAGTACCCTCTTTTCATAAAAGAGAAATAGAAGATGGATTTTTCAACTACTCTTTTTACTCTTTATCAGAACTTGAAGATTTGATAAACTCAAAATACTATTTTTATGGAGATAGAGTTTTTAATATTTTGGCAAAACTATCTTTTACTAAATTTGCATTAAATTTTGATTTTCCTTCTGAAGTTTTGGCTATTCCTATTGATGACCATACAAGACATGATTTTTCGCACTGCGCAATCTTGGCAAAACATCTAAAATCAAAAATAATCAAACCAAAATACAACTCATTAAAAGCTACAAATATAGTTAAATATGCAGGAAAAAATTTGGAATTTAGACAAAAAAACTCAAGAAAATTTCAAATAAATAACCTCTCAGATAAATTTGTAATTTTATGTGATGACTTAATCACAACGGGAACTACAATAATTCAAGCAAAAAAAGCTTTGGAGAAAAAAAATAATCAAATATTATTTTCTTTAACCCTAGCTGATGCAAAACTCTAAATTAATTTAAATTTTCATCTTCTTCTAACAATAAAAAATTATCTTCAATAAATAAAGATATAAAGATTTCGATTAAACTTTGGCAAATTATAATTGAAAAAGATATATTTTTTATTAATATTGTTGAGTTTTTTGCATCTATTTTTTTTGCTTCAAACAAATCTTCAATTCGACTACTACTTAAAGTATCAAAAGAAATCAATTTTTGTTGTAAAGCCTTAATTTTATACATTTTATCAATATTATCTAAATTAGAATTTGAAGAAATATTTTCAAGTTCTTTTATAATAATTATAAAAATCTCTTTTATAAAAAAATATTCTTTAATCGTATCTTTATTTTTTGATTCTAAAAAAGGGTCAATATTTTTATCTAAATTTTTTATACTTTTTAGCAACTTAAGTATTTGTTTTGTAATTTCCTGAGAATTATTAATTTCATAAAAATCATCTTTATTTATTCTTTCTTGTGCAATTGAAACATACTCTAAAATCTCATCATGCAAATTTTTTATCTTATCTTTGTAAAGTTTATCTATTTTGTGATTTTTATCTTTTTTTATATTTTTATGTTTTTTGCTCCAATAAATATCTTCATCATTTATGCTAAGTTGATGTTTTATGGCTTTTATTAAATTATTATATAAAACTATATTTTCTTTTTTTAATCCTATCGTTATAGATTTTGAAGATTCAAGAGATTCATTATCTAAAAACTCTAACCTTGACCAAGATTTAACTTTAGGAATAAACATTTTTTTAATTTTTTGAACTAACTTAGGCAAAATTGGAAGCATAATTAATACTGCACATAAATTGAAAATTGTAACAAATATTGTAAACTTAATAACTTCACTCTCAATTCCAAAATAGTTTGATAAATACTCTATAAAATTTATTATTGGATAAAAAAATATTATTCCAAATAAAGTTGCTATCAAATTTAAAATAAGTTGCGCAAATGCTAGCCTTTTTCCATTTGAATTTGAAGTTGTTGAACCAATCAAAGTTGTTGCAGTACTTCCTAATTTACCTCCAATAACTGTAGCAATTGCATTTAAATATAAAATTTGAGAACTTGATAATGCAGCTAAAATTATTGCAATACTCGCAGAACTTGATTGAACAATAAAAGTCATAAAAGCTCCAATTATTGAAAAAATAAACATTCCAAAATATCCATTTAAAGAGTAAATAGATAAATCAATATTTTCTTTTAAGTCAAAAAATCCATTTACCATATATGATATTCCCAAAAAAATAAATCCTAAACCTAAAAGAATATTTCCAAAACCTTTTTGTTTTTGATTCTTTGAAAATCTAAAAAATATCCCAAAAACAATAATTGGCATAGCATAGTGTGAGATTTTTATCTTTAATCCAAAGAGTGAAATAAGCCAAGCAGTAGTTGATGAACCTAAACTTGAACCTAAAAGTACACCAATTGCAGCCTCTAATCCTATTAAAGAAGCTCCTAAAAAGGATATTAAAATTACACTTGTAAGAGATGAACTTTGAACTATTGAAGTTATCAAAAATCCATTTAAAATTGCTTTTGGCATACTATTTGTAAATTTTTCTAAAATTTTTTCCAAAAAACCACCTGAAAATAGTTTAAAACCATCTTCCATGAAAAACATACCCACTAAAAAGATTGAAATACCCGCTATTATTTCTTTTGCACTTTCATAACTTAGTACAAAATAAGCCAAAATCAAAAATAATAGCGGAAATAAGATTTTTTTAATCACCCTTATCTCCTTTTTTCTTTATATTTTATAAGAAATAAATAGCTTAAAAATAACTTCTTTTAAAAATTTAAGAAAATCAAATTTCTACTAAGATATAATAAGCAATTAAAGGAATATAAATGATTGGAATAATAGATTATAATATGGGAAATTTGGCAAGTGTTTACAATGCCTGTCATTTACTTGATGCAAAGGCAACTATTGTTAAAAAACCTGAAGATTTAAAAAATTTTAATCGAGTTATTTTACCTGGTGTTGGAGCATATAAAGATGCAATGGAACATCTAATCAAAACAGGTATGAACGAAGCTATTTTAGAGTTTGCAAAAAGTGGAAAACCAATGATTGGAATTTGTCTTGGAATGCAACTTTTATTTGAAAGTTCACAAGAATTTGGTCATACAGATGGTTTGGGTTTAATTGATGGAGTTGTAGTAAAATTTGATAAATCAAAAATGAATGAAGACTTTAAAATCCCACACATGGGTTGGAATACAATTGTAAATAAAGAACACCCTTTATTTGAAGGACTTCATAATCCATATTTATATTTTGTTCACTCTTATCACGCAGTAACAAATGAAAAAAATATAATTGGTAAAACAACTTATGGATATGAATTTGCAAGTGCAGTAAACAAAGATAATATTTACGGTTTTCAACCACATCCAGAAAAATCTCACGATAATGGATTAAAAATTTTGAAGAATTTTATGAGCCTTAATTAATTTAAAAAAAAGGATTTTGTATGAAAACTATTGCAATTAGTGGTGCTAATGGATTTGTAGGAACAAGTTTAACAAACTTTTTTTCAAGCTTTGGATATAAAATCGTACCTTTATCAAGAGATATTTTAAACAATAAAAGTAAGTTAGAAGAAGTACTAAATTCTGCTGATATTGTGATAAATCTTGCAGGTGCAAATATCATAAATAGATGGAGTGAATCTTATAAAAAACTTCTTTATTCTAGCCGAATTGATACAACTTCAAAAATAGTAAATGCAATAAGTAGTATTTCAAACAAACCAAAATTACTTATTTCAACTTCTGCTGTTGGAATCTATGATAATAAATCAATTTATGATGAAAATGGCTCTTTTTCAAATGATTTTTTATCAAATCTTTGTCAAGATTGGGAAAAAGAAGCTTTAAAAGCAAAAAGTGAGGCAACAAAAGTTGCTATTTTTAGATTTGGAATAATTTTAGGAAAAGATGGTGGAGCACTACAAAAAATGATTACTCCATTTAAATTTGGTCTTGGTGGAACAATAGGAAGTGGAAAACAAGCTTTTTCTTTTATTCATATAAGTGATTTATTAAATGTTTACAAATTCGTTATAGAAAATGATTGTGATGGAGTATTTAACCTAACAGCACCAACTCCAACAACAAATAAAGGTCTAACTCTTGCTTTAGGAAAAACACTAAAAAGACCTACTATACTTCCAGTACCAGAGTTTGTTTTAAAACTTATTTTTAGTGAAGGAGCACGTGTTTTAACAGATGGACAAAGTGCAATTCCAAAAAAATTATTGGATTTAGGATTTGAATTCAAATTTAAAACAATAGAAGAAACAATAGAAAATTTATGTAGTTAAGGATTTTGTTAATGGATATATTACCAGCGATTGATTTAAAAGATGGAAAAGCAGTAAGACTAAGTAAAGGTTTAATGGATAGTGCAAAAATCTATTCTGATGAGCCTTGGCAAGTTGCAAAAAGATTTGAAGAATTAGGTTCAAAATGGGTTCATATTGTTGATTTAAATGGAGCATTTGCTGGAAAACCTGCAAACTTAGAGCAAATCAAAAAAATTAGAGAAAATTGCAATTTAAAAATTGAACTTGGTGGTGGAATAAGAGATGAAGAAACTATCAAAATGTACCTTGAACTTGGTGTTGATAGACTGATTCTTGGTTCAATTGCAGTAAAAGATCCAATTTTTGTAAAAAAAATGGCTTCAAAATATCCAATTGCTGTTGGAATTGATGCGATGAATGGAATGGTTGCAGTTGAAGGTTGGGCAGAAGTTTCAACTATGAAAGCAACTGATCTTGCACGTGAGTTTGCAAATGCAGGTGTTCAAGCGATTATTTGTACAGATATTAGTAAAGATGGAATGCTTTGTGGAGTAAATGTTGAATTTACGGAGTCTATCGCTCTTGCAAGTAGTGTTGACACAATTGCTAGTGGTGGAGTAAAAGATATTCAAGACATCATAAATTGTAAAGCAAATGGAAATATTTCTGGTGTTATTGTAGGTAAAGCATTTTATGAAGGAACTTTAGATTTAGAAGAAGCTTTCAAAATTTTATAAATATATATAAAAATTATTAAAACAAAAATAATTTTATGCTATTATATTTTGGAAATAAGAAGGGGAAAATATGAGCTCGAACAAAAAAATTACTCTTATAATTTTTACTATGATTTCGATACTTGCTGTAATTATAATAATATTAGTTGCACTTGGCTCGAGACATAGTGGATACGATGGAGCAAAAAAAAGAGCCTATTTAACTGCCCAGTTAGTAAAAAATTCTTTAACTAGCCATATGATAAATGGTACTATGCATCAAAGAGATACTTTTTTAAGTAGCTTAAATAACTTACAAGGAATTAAAGAACTTTGGGTTGTGAGGTCAAAAAGTGTTAGTGAACAATTTGGAAACTCTTTATTAGCAACAGAAAAAGCAAGAGATAATATCGATTTAGATGTACTAAAAAATGGTAAAGAAAAGGTTATTGTAAATGAGTCTTTAAAAGATGCTACTTTAAGAATCACTATTCCATATACAGCTTCATCTCTTGATAAACCTAATTGTATGTCATGTCATAATGCACAAGAAGGGCAAGTTTTAGGTGCTATTTCTTTAACTTTTGATATTCAAGAAGATAGAATTTCAAATATTGTTATATTGATAAATGTTGTTGCGACAATCTCAGTTTTCTTAATCCTCATTTTAATATATTTAAGAAAAAAGATAACTCCTTTTACAAACTCATTTGATTCTATAACTGAAACTTTAAAACAAGTTCATGAAGGTGATTATTCAGTTAGAGTTAAAGAAGGCGTGTTAAAAGAGGATAAAGAAGCTTCAATTTGGTTAAATGAATTAATTGAAAAACTTGAAACAGTCTTAACAGGTATTGAAAAAAATCTTACATCATTTGTTCATAATAGAGCTACAATTTTTAGTAATGATAAACTTCTAACAGCCAAAGAAATTATTGAAGATATAACTGAAATTTACAACTATAAAAAAACTATCGAAACAGATTTAACAAAAGAAGATATTTTTTATAGATTAATTCAAGTTTTGAAAAATAAACTAAATATTGAATCTTTTTATATTTTTGAAACAGACTTAATAAAAGATGAAAGAAGAACAATATACCCAGTAAAAGAGGTAGAGAAACCTTGTTGCAGTATTTCAAAAGGTATAAAAGCTGGTTGTAGAGCAGAAAGAACAAATACTATTGTTTCTTCAGAAAACTTCCCTGAGATTTGTAGAATTGCAAATTGTTCAGGAGAGACAAATCATATTTGTATTCCATTTTTAATAAATGAACAAAAAAATATTGTTATTCATATAGTTTGTAAAGATAAAGATAGTTTACAAAATACTAAATATCAAATAGGAATAATCAAAAAATATTTAGAAGAGACAAAACCTATTTTAGAAAGTAAACTTTTAATGGATGCATTAAGAGAAAAAAATTTAGTTGATGGACTAACAGGACTCTATAATCGTAGATATTTAGATGAATTTATTGAGAAAAAATTACCTCATGAAACACAAAATGGTTCAAAATTTGCGATTATGTTTTTAGATATTGACTACTTCAAAATGATAAACGATACTTATGGGCATGATGCAGGTGATGCAATATTGCAAAAATTATCAGATACGATGAAAGCTTCTATTTCTGAAAATGAGTTTATTGTTAGATTTGGGGGAGAAGAATTTTTAATTATTATGAAAAACCCAACTGAAACTAGTGCAAGAGAACTTGCAACGAAAATAAATCAAGAGTTTGCAAAACTTGTATTTAATTATAATGGACAAGCATTTAGTAAAACTGTAAGTATTGGATACTCTTTCTTCCCTGATGATGCTGACCAAATTTGGAAATGTATCAAATACGCAGATATATCTTTATATGAAGCAAAAGAAACGGGAAGAAACAAAATAGTAAGATTCCAAAAAGAGTTCTTAAAAAGTGCAGATAAAAAGAGTTATTAATACTCTTTTTATCCTAAAATTTCTTCTTTTATACACCAATTTTTTAAAGAATTGCCTACTTGAAGTGTGACGTTTCTTTCTTTACAAAAAATATCAAAATAATCCAAAGATTTTTCAAAGCTATTTTCTAAACAATATTTAACTAAATCTATAATTTCAATATTTCCAAAATAGCAAACACCAAAAGGGTTATCTTTTGTGATTACTACCTCACTTTCATTTACAAAACCATCTTTTACAACTGCTTTTTTTTCTATTCTTGGAACTTTTTTTTCTAATTCATTTTTATCTTGAGGCCAAGTTTGTCTTTTTTGCCAAAAATCACTATTAAATCTTTTTTCTAATATATAAAACTCTTTTCCAACTTTTGTAAACTTATCAAAGATAAACTCTACTCTACTTTTATAAAAATCAATTGCTACTTTTTGTTCTATTTCACTTTTATTTAAAATTGTGTTTATTACAAATGGAGCAATACTTGACATACTCATAGCTTGAAAAGCACCATTTCCAGAAAGTGGGTCAATACTTGATGCACTGTCTCCAACTAACATCATCTTGTTATTTATTATCTTTTTATGAATTTTGCAAAATGAGTCTCTTTTTACTAATTTTCCAACAACTTTATAGTTATTTAAACTCCAAAGTTCTATATTTTGTTCTTGCAAAATTTTTAGCATATCCTCAAAACAATTAACTTTGTTTGCTAGTTCTTCATCACAAGAAAACTGAATATAACCTCTTTTCTCTCCAACATAAGCTTGCCAAATCCAACCATCTTTTACTGAATCAATAGAAGTTTGATTTTCATTTATATCTTCAAGTTCTAACTCTTGTAAAAGTGAAAAACTTTTAGAACCACAAATATATTCATCTTTAAAAGGAGTAAATCTTCCTCTTGCATCAACAACAAAATCTGCAGTTAAATCATATTTTTTTTCATCTATTTTATAAACAATTTTTGGTTTTTTATCTAAATAATCAATCGAACCAATAACTTTTGCTTCAATAATTTTTATTTGATACTCTTTTAAATCTTCCAATAAAGTTTTATCAAATATACTTCTATTTACAACAAATTCATAATTTACTTTATGCGTTTTACTCGCCCAATTTGAGTTTCGTAAAGATTGTTCAACTAAAAGTTTTGAAGCTTTTATACAACCTAATGAAATAAGTCCTTCTTTTGTTTTTTGGCTAAATCCTTCATAAGCAGTAAATGGTCTTTTTTTATAAATAACAGTTACATCAAAACCTAACTTTTTAAGTCCAATAGCAGTAGAACTACCTGCAATTCCAGCACCAAGTACAACTATTTTTTTATTACTATTCACTTAATAATCCTTTTTGAAAACTCTTCGATTATCTCAATTTTGCTAAAACCCTTTTTTATATAAGAGCAAAACTCTTTTGTAAATTTTGCAACTGCAACACTTGAACCAGCAACATTTTTTACAGTTGAAAAAGGATTTGCACCAAAAAATAGTTTTTCTTTATCTAAAACAACTACTTTATCATCCATACATTTTCCTTCTGAAGTTACTTTTATAACATTTTCATAAGAAGCTGGATAAACAAACTCTTGCCCAGATTTTGGATAAGAAGAGATGATTACAACATCTTTTTTTATAAATTCACGACATAACTCTTCAATCTCTTTATAGTTTGTTTTTAGACCTAAACTCATACTTATTACATCAACTTTTTTATCTTTTAGATAATTTAATGCACCAAAAATATGGTGAGGAGTTGTTGATAAATTTTCATTAAAAACTTGAATATCATAAATATTTATATTTTCATCTTTTATGATGTTTCCAATAACATTTCCATGTTCAAAATTTATATTATTTTGGTTTTTGATTTTTATTCTATTGTTTTCTATATGTATAGCAATTTTTTCATAAGTTTCAAAATTACAACCACTATCTATTAATGCAACAAAAACCTCTTTAGACATTTTTGTACTCCTTTAAAGTTTTATTTTCAAGTAAATAAACCTTATCAAAATGGCTCAACATATTTAAGTTGTGTGTTATTGCAATAATAGTTGAGTTTGGAAAAATTGTTGAAATATTTTCATAAAACCAAGTAGTATCTTTTTCATCAATTGAAGATGTAAATTCGTCTAAAATTATGATTTTTGGATTTAGTAAAATCAATCTTGAAAGAGCTAATCTTTGTTTTTGACCACCGGAAAGATTCGCTCCTGATTCTAAAAGATTTGTATTTAAACCTTTTTGTAAATTTCTAAACCAATTACACATACCTGTTTTTTTCAAACAATCTATTAACTCCTCTTCACTTGCATTGTTTTTAGCTAAAAGAAGATTGTTTTTTAAAGTATCATCAAAAATAATTGGAGTTTGTTCTAACTTTACTAAATATGAAGAAAAATTTATATAATTATTCTCTCCTATTTTTTCATTCCCTATAAAAATATCTCCATTATTAGCTTTTAGAAATCCACAAAGTAAATCAGCAAAGGTAGTTTTACCTGAACCGTTTTTTCCAATAATTGCGATTTTACTTCTCTCTTTTATAAAAAGATTTAGATTCTCAAATATTTTATTGTTTGAATAGAAAAACTCTAAATTTTTTATATTTAAATCAAAATTTGTTGTTTTTAATTCTATATTATCTTTCTCTTTTGGTAATATTTCAAGCACTCTATTAAGACTTACTTTTACTTTCGGAAGATTATTTATAACTCCTAATATCGTATGAACAGGAGCCAAAATCATAGTAAAATATGTCAAAAATGCAAAAAGTTCCCCAATTTTCAATTCACCTTTAATTGTCAAATATCCACCATAAGATACAATGATAGTTTTTCCAAGAAGTGAAATAAATGCTGGGATTTGAGAAAAAAGTAGATTGATTTTTTTATTTTTTATTACAACTTTTTTATAATCATTTTGAATAAAATCAAGTTTTTCTAAAGTTTGTTCTTTTGCTCCTAGATTTTTTATAGTTAACATATATCTAAAATTTTCAATAAAAAACTTTCCAATATTTGAAGTTGATTCTCTCATAGTTTTTGTGCTATTTTGAATATGTGGATATAGAGGTTTTAAACAAAAAAACTCTATTGGCAAAAATATAAGTATAAGTATCATTAGTTTTATATTATATGAATAGACAATAAAACAGATAAATACAAGACTAATGATAGTTGAGAATAGTGAAAAAACACTATCTGTATAAAATCTTTGAAGTTCGCTAATATCACCTTGAACTCGTGACATCAAATCTGCTGAATGATATTTGTTTAAAAAAGTTTTATCATGTAAAAATAGTTTATTAAAAACTATTTTTCTAAATTCAAATAAAATATTCATAGAATTTTTTGTGTAATAAATCTCATTTATATAACTTATTATCATAACAAAAACAGTAAGAAAGAATGAGATAGAAACTAAAAAAATAAGCTGATTTATATTTGAAGCTAAAATAGCATTATCAATTATATGTTGCATAATATATGGTTGAACTGCTCCACCAAGAGAGACAAGAATAGAAAAAAAGAAAATGACAAAAAATCCTCTCTTATTTTTCTTTAAGAGAGGATATATAATATTTTTAAACATACTAGAAAGTTTGCCTATTTTGTTTTAAATACTTGAAGAGCAGCTGAACCCATATCTCCAGATAATTTAATATTTCCAAGTTTTTCTAAACTATTTGCATCATAAATTGCAATATCATTTAAACAACCACCAAGATATAATTTTTCACCGTCTACTGATGGAACAACACTATAATATGTATGATCTGTTATAACTCTTTTTAACACTTTTTGTTCTTTTATATCAAATTTTGTTAAATCATTTAAAACTCCGTATAAGATATTTTGATCTTTTGGACTTCTAATTGCTGTAAACATCAAAGTTTCATATTCTGAAATTTCTTGTTGAATTATTTCCCCTGTATTTAAATCAACACTTGTAATTCCCCAATATGTAGTTCCTTCTTCCTCTGATGGATTTTTTGGGTCATCATATTTTACTGTTGCATATAAAGCTGTTAAATCTCCTGTTTGTTGTCCTATTATATAGTTTGCAGCAGAATCAAGGTCACTATATCCCTCTTTCCCCCATTTAACTATTTTTTTTGCAACATTTATTTCACCACTTTTTGGATTTACTTTATATAAATCAGAACCAACTACATAAACTGTTCCATCTTTTCCAGTTGAAACAACTGTTGTTTGTCTTGGCATCTCAAAACTTTTAACTGGTTTTGCATCCAATCCATCCGCTACATTATAAACTGAAAAATATGGAGGTAAAACTTTATATCTATCATTTAACATCTCTGTTCTATTATAAATTGCATAAACTTTTGTTCCATCTTCATTAACTGATAAACCAAACAGAGATTTTGCTCTAATATTTCCTTGAGTTAAAGAAGTATGAAATACTTTTTTACAAGTTTCTATTTCATAACCAGCAACTTCTTCTCCATATTCACCTAAAACAAATGCAACTTTATTATTTGGAGATAAAACTATTGCTCCTGGAGAGAAAGCTTCATCTATTTTACACTCATTTATCATCTCATTTTTTTCTAAATCAACTAAAGCAATATTATTTGGTCTTGTAACAGTAACCAAATAATCGTGATTTGATTTTAATTTAACATTTGCTGCATTTAAGTTTGTACTTAAGCTTGATGATAAAATTAATGAAAAGCTTAATAATCCTAAACCACTTTTTATAAATTTTTTATTTAACATACTAACAACCTTTCTATTTACATTTTTGGATATACATTTTCTAATTCTCGCCAGTCATCTTTTGTTGCAGGAGCTTTTTCACTCCATTTTTTATAACTAGAAGAAGTATCAGGAACTTGAGTTGGCCACCAACAAGGATCTGAACATCCATATAAATCTGCTTCCATTGGTTGACAAAGACTAGCAACTCCACCATCACTATCTACTTCCCAACCTGGATCAAATGTTGTAACACATCCTACAACACTTGACATTGCAACTACTTCATTTGCATTTCCCTCTTTTAAAGCCTCTTCTAAAAGTTTAGCTTTTGGTGTAATTGGTTTTAAATGTTTCATTTTCTTTTCCTTATTTAAAATATTTTGTAAAAAATTCTGGATTTTTTGCTTTTATTCTTATATATGCTTCTACTGCAAAATCAATCCAATTTCTCATATCATCACAATAATGTAACACTGATTTTTCAGGTGTTCCATATTTGATATAACTTTCGTGATAACAACCACCTGCACATAAATTTCTAATTCTACATGTTTGGCAACTTGTATCTTTTTCATTTGCTCTTTTTTCTAAAAAACTCCCTAAAGCTTTTTTATCAAGACCTTTTTCTATATTTCCAAAAGATGGATAATCAGAACCTGTAAATCTATGACACAAATCTATATCACCTTTATATGAAACAGAAAGTAATCCAACTCCAGCTCCACAAGGTAATTTCTTCTTTCTTCCTTCATGAATATCAATTACTGTTCGATGAAGATTTGAAAAACCATTAAAATTACCCTTAATTGCCTCATTTATATAATCTTCACCTAACTCTTTAAATCCTGCAAAAACTTTTTTCAAATCACTATCACTTAAATTAAAAAAGTCATTATCACCTGAAGTTGCAGGAGCAAAACCAACCTCTTTGAATTTTAAGTCATATCTTAAATGATTCCAAATTGTTTTTACATCTGTTACTCCTCTTGTTAAAGTAACTCTTGCACCTACTGTTCTATTTTTATAAATATCCAATAGTTTTGCCACATTTTTAGCTACTTTTTCATAACTTCCTTTTCCATTTTCATATACTCTTGTTTTGTTATGAAGAGATTCTGGACCATCAATACTAATAGTTAAATCAACTTTGCTTTCATGTAAATATCTGATAACCTCATCAGTTAAAAGTGTTGCATTTGATGTCATCGAATAACCAATTTTTAAACCTTTACTTTCAAAAAAATCATTTGCATAAGCAATAATTTGTTTGATTAAAGGTAAGTTACTCAAAGGTTCACCTCCAAAAAAAGTAATTGAATACTCTTTTAAATATGGTGATTCTTTATAAAACATATCAATAGCATCTTTTGCAATTTCAAAAGTCATTTGACCACTATTTTTTAAAGATGTTAAATCTGCTTTATAGCAATATGTACAACTAAGATTACATCCTGAAGTTACATTTAAAATCAAAGCTTTTGCAGGAAAATGTTCTATTTTTGTATCTTCTTCTTTTACAAAAAATTTGCTTCCTACAATATTTAACTCTTTAAACTCTTTAACTATCTCTTCTTCATCTTTAGTTATCTCTTCTTTGTTTTCCATCTTTCTTAAAAGATTTGCACTTTCAGTTGATAACTCAAAAACTGAAGAAGTTGGTATATGAAATAAAAATTCTTTTGAGTCTATTTCTAAAATATGGTAATTTGTTTTTATTAAATTATAGTTATTGATACTCATGATAAATTCTTAATTAATTGGTGGGTTCACAAATTTAGGAACTGTTACAATCATATGAGATTTTTCACTCAACTCTTTTTTTCCATCTTTATATGTTGCAACAACACTTATATTTCCAGCATTATTTGTCATCAATTTTCTTTGTTCATTTGGTCCAGCTACACTTGGAGTAAATTTTCCTGTATTAGCATCTATTTGACCAACATATTCTAAATCTTTATCCTCTTGCGCTTGTTCATCGTAAGCTTCTAAACTCCATGTTGCAGGTAATACACCTAATTCAATATCATCTGCTGTCTCTTTTTTGCCATCTTTCCCATTTAAATACCCAATTGCTTCAAAAGTTGCATACTCTTTTAAGATTTTATCTTTACCTTCTTCTCCACCAATTCTTGAAATTGCATAATCGGGAGTAACTTTTATATAATCAACTTTGTCATATACAACTAAACTATTTTTAAATGTTTTTGTACCAATTGAAATATTTCTATCAAAAGTTTTTACATTTTTATGGGCAACAACATCCAATACAATTTCATTATTTGTATGTTTAATAGTTTTTAAAACTTTTAAACTACTTGGTAATTTAATATCTCCAACTAAATTTGTACCAACAATTGAAATAGTAGATTTTTCTCCAGCTTTTACAGCTTTTGGATAAACTGCTACTAATGTTGTCTCTTTTGAATCTTTTTCTTTTCCTACTAAAGTAGAACCATTTTCAGGATGAAGTACTTCAAACATTCTTCCTTCAAGAGTATTTGTTTTTGGGTCAATATGTAAAATTTGTCTATATTTAACTCCATCTACTTCAAAAGAAGCTCTAAGTTCTGTTTTTCCATAAACTACTGCAACACCAGTTGTTTTGTACTCTTTTCCATTTGCATATTTATAATCAATAAGCATTCCATAAGATTCATCTGCACTTTTCATTAGTGTTAAATTAGCTGTAAAATCACCAATTATTGGAGTATGTCCAGACATTATCCATTTTTTAGGTAATTCATAATTTTTTAATGATTTTTTATATTTCTCAAATTTTTCTTTATCTTTTCCAAAATTTTCTTCTAAATAAGGTACTACTTCATTTTGAGCTACACCAAACCAATCTCTGTCCCTTGCTTGCGCTTGAACTTCAAAAGAAGGAAATTGTGCAACGTGATAATTTACTAAACTATTCCACTCATTTGCAGTTCTTCTTTGAAGACCAATTCTTGCTTCTGAGTGACATCTAACACACATTTGCGTTAATAATTCATCTTTACCCTCTTCTTGAACATTTGGTTTTTTATCTAAAACATAAGAGTAAGGTTTTATTTCATCAGGAGTCAAACCTTGATAATCTGCAAGGTATTTAATAACATCTGTTTCTTCAGCTTTTGTAATAGATAAGCCATGTTCTCTTTGCATTCTTTTTACTGTCATATACCAACCTTCTGGTGTTTTTCTTTGATCAGAAATACGACTTAAGCCCTCTTTTAAATCACCTGTATGACAGGCAATACATTTACTTTCAATAACTTCTTTTCCTTTTTGTGCATCAACTGCAAATAAAGGTAAAGCTGCTAATAAAACTAAAGATTTCATCCCAAATTTTGATAATCTTTTGTAATTCAACTTTTGCTCCTCAAATAAAATTATTTAACTAAAAACCTATTATTTAGTTTCAGTGAAATTATAAATAATCACCCAGTTACTTGTATAGTATTAAAACGACATTTGTGTATATAAAATATACAAATTAAAAAGCTAAAGAGAAATGAAAAGTATTAAAATTCTTTTTTATAAAGGATGAAATTTGTTTCAATTTAAAACTTTTAAACCAAATATAAAACTACAAAAATGGGTAAAATCTTATTGGTTTGTTGATTACAACGAAACGTTAGATGTAATAGAGAAAGAAAAAATTATTCTACCTTATGACAATGTATGTTTACTAATGATTATAGATATACAAAAAAATATCTCTTATTCAGATGTTACTTTAAAAAAAGGTATTTATGTATGTCCTCCAACATTAAATAGACACAATCTAAACTTAGAATCAAATATTTATTATGTTGATATTTCTTTGTATCCTGGAGTTTTTTACAAACTTTTTGGAATACCTGTTTGTGAACTTGAAGATAGAGTTTATGAAATAAAAGAGTTGTCTTTAAATTTTGATATTTCAATTATTGATTTATTATTTGAATTAAAAGGTAGTACTTTATCTTCATTGAACACTCTTGATGAATATTTATTTAAAATATTTCAAAATATGCAAGAAGATAGTTTGTTATCAAATCTTTATGAACTTACAAAAAATCCAAATTTGGAAAACTTTTATAATCAAAATAGATTATCTATTAGACAAATTCAAAGAAAAGTAAAAGATTTTACAGGACTTGCTCCAAAATCAATAGAAAGAGTAAATAGATTTTACAATACATTAAAACTAATAAAATCTAATGAAAATAACATCAACTTTAAAAATATTATTTTTGAAAACAACTTCTATGACCAATCATCTTTCATCAAAGAGTTTAAATTCTTTTCAGGAACTACTCCTAGTTTATTTATCTTAAATTGTGAAAATTTTCTGCAATATAAATGTACTATTTTTTGTTAAATGCAAAAAATTTATTTTAATTTAAATTTTTTATAGTTAAAATAGACCGATAGTTTAAAAAACTATCGGTCCATATAAAAAGATTAAAAAATGCCAAAAATTATTAATGCAGAAGAAAAAAGATTAGAAATATGTGCCTTAGCTTATGAAAGGCTTGTAGAAGAAGGTATTGTCGAATTTTCTTTAAATAAATTTATAGAAGAATTGAATATGTCAAAGGGACAATTCTACTACTATTTTAAATCAAAAGAGAAACTCATATTTGAAACTCTAAAAATAAAAGATATTGAATTTGTAGAAATAATAAAAGAAAATATTGCAAAAAAAAATAATTTCCTAGAAAAATTAGTTGAATATTTTGCTTTGATTTTAAATGAAGAAGAAAAAATATTTATTGACGCTAGAAAGATTATGTTTGAGTCAATACATTTGTATCTTCATCCTAAATATAAAGATGAGATGAAAAGTTGTGAAAATACCTATATTAATATGTATGAAATTATTGAAAAGATTTTTGATGAAGAGATAGAAAAAGAATTTTTAAAAAAAGACTCAAAAAAAGCTATAAAAGTAATTCTTGCAACAATTGATGGAATGTACTACCACTCTTTAATAATAGATGACTATAACTTAAAAGAGACAATTATGGACTATCTTATTGAAACAACAAATCAGCTAAAAAGATAAAAGGATTTTTATGTTTAAAAATATATTTATATTTTTTTTAATATCTACTTCGTTATATGCTATATCATTAAAAGAACTTTTAAATAGTGTAGAAGTAACAAATGAGAATTATCAAGCCCAACAAGCTTTACAAGAAATGTCAAAGAAACAGTATGAATCAGCAACAAAAGATAATTATCCAACATTTAATCTAATTGGAGCTTATGAAAATAATTCAAAAGTTTTGAAAACAGAACCAGAAGATATAGCTTATGCAGAATTAAAAGCATCATATACTTTATATGATGGTGAAAGAATAAAAAATAATGAGTTATCTAAAAAGAGTTTACACGAATCTCAACAGCTAAAAACTCAATATTTAAAGCAAGAGATTATGTTAGAGGTAATAAAACAATATTTTTCATATCAAAATACAAAATCTGCTATTGATGTTATAAATTACAAAATAAATGAATTAAATGGTCAAATAAAAAAATTTGAAATTTTAGTAAAAAATGACCTTGAAACAAAAGATAAACTTCAAGCTTTAATTGCTTCAAAAAAAGAAGCTTTATATGATATTGAAACTTTAAAAATTGATTTAGAAAACTCTATTTTACAACTATCTCTTTTAACAGGTTTTGACATTTTGCCACAAGATAATGATAAGTTGATAGAACCAACTTATGATGAAAAAGATAGGTTTGATATTGAAGCAAAAAAACTTGAAGCAAAAAGTGTAAAATATACTTCTGAAGGTTTTAACTATTTACCAACAATCTCAATAAATAACTCTTTAAAAAAACAAGAATATTTGCATTATGATGAAACATATAATGATAAATTCAATAATCAAATAATGCTACAAATCAACTTTCCAATCTTTGATTTTGGAAAAATCTCAAAAGATAAAGAAGCTAGTCAATTAGAGGCTTTAGCTTTAAATAAAGAGATTGCTTATAAAGAAAAATCTATTCAAATTGAAAGAAAACTAGCTTTAAAATCACTAGAATCTTCAAAAGTTAAATTAGATAGTGCAATATCAGGGCTTGAAGCTACAAATACAACTTATGAATTTAGTAAAAAAAGATTTGATGCAAATTTGATAAGTTATACTGAATATTTAACTGAACTTACAAAAAAACAAGATGCAAACTATCGAGTAATCTTAGCTAAAAATGATATTGAACTAAAAAAAGCCAATCTTGCTTTCGCACTTGGAATTGATTTATTAACACTTATAAAGGAATAAAATGAAAAAAATACAACTTATAATAATACTTCTAACAAATATTTTATTTGCTGATGTTTATGCAACTTATGAAGTAAAAGCATTAAATGAAGCCTCTTTAAATGTTTCAACATCTGGAATTGTTTCTAAAATAAATACAGATATAGGAAATCAAGTAAAAAAAGGTGAAGTTTTACTTTCACTAAATGATTCAGAAGAAAAAGCAAACCTTGAAATATCAAAAAATGAATATAAATTTTTATTAACTCAATATGAAAGATATAAAAAAAGTGCAGAAGTTTTTGATAAAAATAGCTTAGATAAATTGGAATCAGAGTTAAAAAGTGCAAAAGATTTAATAACTTTAAATGAAGCAAAACTATCAAAAATGAAAATAATTGCTCCATTTTCTGGTGTAATTTCTGAAAAAAATATAGAAGTTGGTGATATGTCAAATAATAATGAAAAAGCTTTATTAAAACTTGTTTCAAATGAAAAAAAACTTTTATTAGCATTTGATTCAAAATTTGCTCAAGATGTAAAAGCTGGTGATATGTTTTGTTTAAACTCAAATAAAGAAGATAATAAAACTTGTGTTGAAATCTATAAAGTTTATCCAGCATTAAATAATGAGAAAAAATTAAATGCAGAAGCTTATGGAGTTGATTTAAAAATTGGCAATTTTGGTGATGGATTAATAATAAAAGGAAACTAATATGTACAAAATTGCTATTTCAAGACCAATTACAACTTTGATGTTTGTATTTGCTTTAGTTTTCTTTGGATATACACAAATTCAAAAAATGCCAATTGCATTTTTGCCAAATGTTGATTATCCTGTTGTTAGTGTAATAACTACATATGACCAAGGTTCAACTGAAATTATTGAAAGTAAAATAACTGATAAAATAGAAGAAGCTATAAGTGGTATTTCTGGAATTGATATAATAAGATCAGATACTTCAAAAAATCAATCAATTGTAATTGCTCAATTTGAGTTAAGTAAACCTGTTGAAGAAGCTGCAAATGATGTAAGAGACAAGGTTTCAACAGTAGATTTACCAAAAGAAGCTGATAAACCTATAATCGAGAAATTCTCAAGTAGTTCAGCACCAATAATAACTCTTTTTTTATCAACAAAACTTGATAATCTTGATAAATTAATGCTTCACGCAAATGAAGTAGTAAAACCTATTTTACAAAGTATTGAAGGTGTTGGGAAAGTTGAAATTGCAGGTTTTAGAGACAAAATAATAAAAATATATCCAAATACAACTCTTTTGAGTAAATATAATCTTGATTTAAATGAACTAGCTTTAAAAATTGATGAAGAAAATATCAAAAAAGATGGAGGAAGAGTAGTTCAAGAAAAAGAAGAATTAAATATTTCAATTGACTCAGATGCAATAAATGTTGAACAACTAGAAAATATAAAAATAAAAGATGGAGTAAGATTAAAAGATGTAGCAACAGTTGAAGAAACAATAAAAGATGAAAGAACTTTTGCAAACTATAATCAACAAAAAGGTGTTTTATTACAAGTTAAAAAAATTTCAGGGGCAAATGAAGTAAATATAGCAAATGTAGTAAAAGAAAAAATTCCTTACATAAAAAGTTTATCAAATGATTTTGATATAAATTTACTATTTGATACAACAACATTTATAGAATCAACTTATAAAAGTGTTCAATTTGACTTAATTTTAGGTTGTTTTTTAGCTTCTTTAATCGTATTTGTATTTTTAAGAAATTTCACTTTTACAATCATCGCAGCGATTTCTCTTCCTATTTCAATTTTGGGAGTTTTAGCAATAATGGGTTGGAGCAATCAAACTTTAAATATTTTGACACTTACAGCTTTAACTTTATCAATAGGAATTATCATTGATGATGCAATTGTTGTAATAGAAAATATTTATAAAAAACTTGAACTAGGGAAAAGTAGATATGAAGCAGCTTTAGAGGGAGTAAAAGAGATATCTTTTTCTGTTTTAGCTATTTCAGCTATGCTTTTAGCTATTTTTATTCCTATTGCAAATATGAGTGGAATTGTAGGAAAATTCTTTAAAAGTTTTGGTATAACTATTGTTGCTTCGGTAATAATCTCTTATATTATTGCAATTACAGTTATTCCTATGATTAGTTCACTTTTAGTAAATCCTAAACATTCAAAATTTTATTTAATGACTGAATCGATATTTTTATCAATGGATAAAATATATAAAAATCTTTTAATAAAAGCAATAAACTTTAAACTTACAACTTTAATTGTTGCATTTACAATATTTGTTATTTCAATAATACTCTCTTCAAATCTAGGAATGGTTTTTATGCCAAAAGAAGATAGAAGTCAATTTACAATTTCTATTAAAGCAAATGCTGATATTTCTATGGATGAGATGAAAAAAACCACAATGAATATCCAAGAAGATTTACTTTCAATAAATGAAGTTGATTACTCTTCTTTAACTATTGGATTAGATGGAAATATTTATGAAAGTTCAATCTATGTAAGATTAGTTCCAATAGATAAAAGAACTAAAAATCAAGATGAAATTATGGAAGAAATTAGAGAAAAATCAAAAAAATTTAGAAATCTTGAAATAAATGTAAACCAAACTGATGATATGAACTCAGGTGCTGAAATCATGACTCCTTTTCAACTTATATTAAAAGCAAATGATTCAAAACTCGCTGAAGAATCGGCTAATAAATTGATTGATTATTTGAAATCCATAGAAGGAACAACAAATATTCAAAATAATATTCAGCCTAAAAGAACAGAAGTCTCAATTGAAATATTAAAACAAAACTCTTCAAAATTTGGAGTAAAAAGTAGTGATATTGCAAAAGTAATTGCAATGGCATATTCAGGGGAAATTGCAATAAGTAATTTTAATAAAAATGGTAAAGAGTATGATATTGTAATGAGACTATCAGATGATTTAAGAATGAACAAAGATGTCATAAATCAATTAAATGTAAAAAATGATAAAGAAGAACTTATTGCATTATCAAGTTTGATTAATATAAATAGTAAAGAATTAGCTTCTGTGATAAAAAGATATGATAGACAAAAACAAGTTACAATTGGAAGTGATATAACAAATGGTTTAGCGCTTGATGTTTTAGTAAACCTTGTAGTTGAAAATCAAGAGAAATGGCTTTTAGATGGAGTAACTTATACTTTTGAAGGAGATGCAAAAGATATGCAAGATACAGCAAATGCTTTTGGTGTTGCAATAGTAGCTGCTCTTATAATGATATATTTAATTCTTGCTTCATTATATGAATCACCTCTTCAACCAGTTATCATCATGAGTGCAATGCCACTTAGTTTTACAGGAGCTTTTCTAGGACTTTATTTAGCAAATATGAATATGAGTTTATTTAGTATGATGGGGCTATTTTTACTTCTAGGTTTAGTTGGTAAAAACTCAACTTTAATAGTTGATGCTGCAAATAGAAATAGAGAGAATAATATAACTTTAGATGAAGCGATTATTGAAGCAGGAATATCAAGACTAAGACCAATCTTGATGACAACTATTTCTATGTGTTTAGGTATGCTTCCCCTTGCACTTTCTGTTGGTGAAGGTTCAAGTATAAAAGCTCCTATGGCTATTAGTGTTATAAGTGGTTTAATAATATCTACAATGTTAAGTCTATTTGTAGTTCCAGCTTTATATAAATTAATAGCTCCACTTGATGATAAAATCAGAAAACTTTATACTCATAAATAGATATTTTCCAAGCATTTGCTTGGAAATATTTAAAAAAATTTACTTTTCTTCAACCATTGTATAATGTAACTCTAAACCTTTAGAAGTTGCAACAAAACCATTTATATTAATAGTTCCATCATGTACCATTTTATGATGTTCTTTACATAATGGTATTAGATTGTATTTATGGTTTGCATTAATATGTCCTATAAAACCATCTTTATTTGCTCGTGCTTGTTCTTTTATATGATGTACATCATCACAAGCTCGTCCACAAATTACACAGTTTGAAGCAAAAACACTATTGTTATATTTTGAAGTTTTCTTTTGAGATAGTCTTTCTAAAGGATTATAATCGTCAGTTAATTTTTTTCTTATTTCATTTGCAATATTTAAAAACTCTTTATCCATATGAAGTGATTTTGCATACTCTAATCCATACATAGAAGAACCACTTCCATAAGCTAATTTTCTATCAAAAATAAGTTTATCTTCATCATCTTTATAAAAAACTGATAAATGTAAAGAGATGATATTTTTTAGTTTTTGTATCTCTTCAATCTCAGGAAGTTGATGTAAATGTGTAGCAAAAACAAATAAAGCTTCAAGTTTTGAAAGTTTTAAAATAGCACTTGCAACAATACTTAATCCACTCATAGTTTCTGTGCTATGAGAGATTTCATCACCCAAAATAAGTGAATTTTTAGTAGCTCTATTAAAGATATTTTTTAACTCCAACATCTCAACTGCAAAAGATGATAAACCTTTTGCAATATTATCAGCTCCACTGATTCTTGTATAAACAGCATCAAAAATAGAAAATCTCATAGATTTACAAGGTACATAGAATCCAGCTTGTGCTAAAACAACTGCAATTCCAATTGATTTCATCAAAGAAGATTTTCCAGAAGAGTTTATTCCATAAAGTAAAACTCCATGCATTTTATTATTGTACATATTTACTGGATTTGAATTTTTTATAATTATATTATCTTTGTATTCTTCAGAAGCAAGACTTAGTTCTCCCAAAATAATATCATTTGGTACATAAATTCCTTGTTCTTCATTTGCTTCAATTATTGGATGTCTTAAATCAATAAGTTCTAAAAAGTTTTCATTCTCTTTTGTTTTTACAATCTTTGGACAAGTATAGTTGTATTTTTTTGCTGTTTTTATATTTGAAACAGTTAAATCAACCTCAGCTATAAACTGTACTAATTCTTGAAGTAAAGTAGCAAATTTCTTTTCAAATTCGTGAATTTTTTCTTTAAAAACAAGCTTATTTAACTCTACAATTTTTCGTAAATTATGAACATATTTATCTGAAATATCTTCAGTTAATTTACAAAAAATCTTTACTGAATTTGTTTGAACTTTTATATTAAAATCTTTAAATAAATACAATTCATCATCAACTATTAAATGAGAATTTAACAACTCTTTTTTAACTAAGTTAAATCTATTTTTTGTCAAAGTGATAAAAAACCCTTCTTTATCGAGTCTATTTATACTTACAAAATTTGAATCATCACTTTTCATAAATGATAAAATATGTGTTCTTAACAATTCTAATTTAGAATATAAAATCTCATTTTGAGCATTTAATTCATCAATTTGAGTATTTATTCCAAAACTTATCATGTTGCTATCAACATCTTTTAGCATAAATTTACCACTAACATTTAAATCAAAAGTTGAATCAATAGATTGTATAAATAAAGTTAAATCAGCACTACTACAAGGTGGAGTTATAAATTTATAATTCTCCATAAAAGCTACAACTTCTTTGATACTTAAAAGTGAATCATAAAGATAATTTAACTCAAAAGGATGAAGACGATTAAGTTTTATTCTTCTTGTTAATCTTTCAATATCATAGATATTTGCTAATTCATTTTCTATTGGAGAGTGATAATCATATAACTCTTTTGATAAAGAATATCGTCTTAATAACTCTTTACTATCTTTAACTGGATGAGTAAGTCTCTCTTTTAAAAGTCTTTTCCCCATTGCTGTTGAAGTATTGTTTATAAGTTTTATCAAACTTGGATTATGAGTTGTTTCAATTATATTTAGTTGTTCAAGTGCATTATTTCCAAGATAAATGTATCTGCTAATATCAAGTTTTTGAGGAGTTGAGAGTTTTTGGATAATATTAGAGTCATGTCCTATTACAAAATCAATCAAAACAGCAAGAGATTCAATGCTTAAAGGAACTCTTTCCATATCAAGATGTTCAATAGAAGTTAGCAAAGACTCAATATTAAATACATTTTTAAAAAGTTCATTTTGATAAGAGATTTTTGGTCTAAAATTTCCAATATGAAAAGTCTTAAGATTTAACTCTAAATAATCAATAACCTCTTTTTGATTTATATTTTTATCTGCAAATGTTATAACTACTTCGTTTGTTTTATGCATATTCATATAATTAAATACTTCATCAAGTGCAAAAAATTTATCTTCACTTGTTCCATGAACTTCATTGTAATAACACTTTCCAGTAGTTACATCAATAGCACTATAACCAACCAAATAAATACCTCTTATTTGGTCAATTAAAAGTGAAGTTATATTGTTTTCATCTTGATCTATTACAAAATCAAAGTTTGTTCCAGGACTTACAACCGTATCCAAATATCTACTTACATTTGGAGGAAGTCCTTTTTGTCTGATAATTGCAATAGTATATTTTTGCTCAGATATTATTCTTGCTAAATGCTTTTCAAAAGCAATTGCTGGAACTCCAGCCATTATAGGATTTTCTTTTGAGTTTTCTAAAATAGATTTATTTTTTCGTGTAAGTTGAATGTTAAGAAGTTCTGCTATCTCTTTTGCTTTTCCTATTTTTTCTTCATCATTATTTACTTCATAAACCTCAAAAAAAGTTCCTATTTCCATAAGAACTAAAGCATTTGAGCCATATTTTTTTTCAAATAACTTTTGAAGCTTAAAATAGGTAATAGTTAGAAGTTCACCCCTATTTTCTAAAAGTTCAGCAACTTCTTCTCTCACTATCTTCGCACTCCTGTCCAATCTCTTATTACTTTTCTATCTTCTGAGCTAATATTAGCTTTTGTATGTATCAAAAGGTAAGGTTGAAGAGGCATAGCAGCATAAATTGTTCTATAAATATCTTTTAGATGTTCTTCTTTCTCTTTTTCACTATAAGTTTCCCAAATTGAGAAGTTTAAAGCTTTTTTCCCTTCATTTACATGTTTTGAAATTGTCCAAGAAAAAGGAGCAATATATGAATACCAAGGATATACTGTTTGATTTGAATGGCAGTCATAACAAGCTGTTCTTAAAATATCCATGATTCCTTCTTCAGCTGTTATTTCTAAAGATTTATCTACAACTTCATTTTTTTTACTTGTTGGAATAAGTTGTATAACTAAAAAAAGTCCCAATAAAATTAATAAAAATCTTTTCATATGCCATCCATTAAATTATAAATTCTTCTTATTTCCTCTATAAATAGAGATAAGCTTATATTTCTTCCATATCGTTTAAACTCTTTTTTGTCAAAAAGTACAACGATTGTAGGAATTGAAAATACGCTAAACTGACTAGAAAGCTCTTTTGAAATATCTGTTTTTATTTCAAAAAGTTTCATTTTAGGAAAGTTTTTTGATACTTCAGTTTCAATTTTTGGTTTTAAAACTTTACAAACAGAACAATTATCTCCACTAAAATAAAATATTATAGCTTGATTTTCACTTATAGCTTTTTTTAGTTCTTTTTCATTTTCTATTTGTATCATTTTATACCTCAAAAAAAAAGATAGCCCAAAAGCTACCTTTTATACTTGGTGTTCGCTACTTTTTGAAAGTCTTTTTTTCTGAGAAAGATAAGAGTTTAAAGCACCGATATATGCTTTTGCTGTTGCAAGCATAGTATCAATACTCAATCCATGTCCTACAAAAGCTGGACTTGTTTCATCAAAAGAAACTCTTGTTGTTACTTTTGCTAAAGCATCTTTACCTTCTGTTACAGAGATTACTTTATAGTCTTTTAATTCACCACTAAATCCTGTAATTCTATCAATCGTTTTAAAAATAGCATCCATTGTTCCATCGCCAATTGCAGCATCTTTTATGATTTCATCTTTATATTTGATAGCAACAGCAGCTGTTGGAACACCATTTGTACAATCACTAATTTGTAATCCAATTAAATCATAAGTTTTATCATGATTTAAAGCTTCATCTGTGATTAACATTCTTACATCTTCATCACTTATCTCTTTTTTATTATCTGCTAAAACCTTGAATCTTTCAAATGCTGCATTTAACTCATCATCACTTACTTTATCAAACCCTAATTGAACAATTTTATCTCTAAATGCTGCTCGACCAGAGTGTTTTCCTAAGATTAAAGTACTATCTTTGATAACACCAACATCTTCCGGTTTCATAATTTCATAAGTTTCTTGATGTTTTAAAACACCATCTTGGTGGATTCCACTTTCATGTGCAAAAGCATTTTTACCAACAATTGCCTTATTTTGTTGTGGCTCAACTCCTGTGATTGTAGCAACTAATCTTGAAGTTGCATAAATTTCTGGAGTATTAATAGTTGTATATAAATCACCAAAAGCATCTTTTCTAGTTTTTATAGCCATTACAGCTTCTTCTAAAGCTGAATTTCCAGCTCTTTCACCTAAACCATTTATTGTTACTTCTATTTGTCTAGCACCATTTAAAACTGCTGCTAAAGTATTTGCAGTTGCTAATCCTAAATCGTTATGATTATGTACTGAAATTATCGCTCTATCTCCTGCATAAGCACTCAATTCTTTAACCATTGCGCCTAACTCTGTTGGTAATCTATATCCAACAGTATCTGGTAAGTTTATAGTTTTTGCACCTGCACCTATAACAGCATCCATAACTTCTTTCATAAAAGGAATTTCACTTCTTCCTGCATCTTCTAAAGAAAATTCAACATCATCAACAAATGTTTTTGCGTATTCAACCGCTCTTATTGCTCTTTTGATAACTTCATCACCACTCATTTTTAACTTATATTGCATATGAATAGGACTTGTTGCTATAAATGTATGAATTCTGCTTTTAGCAGCATTTTGAACAGCTAATCCTGCTTGTTTTATATCATTATCAACTGCTCTTGCTAAAGAACAGATACTTGAGTTTTTTATAATTTGAGCAATTCTACTAACTGCATCAAAATCACCTGGACTAGCTGCTGCAAATCCAGCTTCAATTACATCAACTCCTAATTTTTCTAATTGTAAAGCAACTTTAATTTTTTCTTCAGTATTCATCGAACAGCCAGGGCTTTGTTCACCATCTCTTAATGTTGTATCAAATACTATAATTTTATTTTTATCCATTGTAATTTACCTTTAAATATCTTATTTATTATATCTTTTTTTAATTAAAAAAAGAAAAACTGTCGCGTGATTGTATGTATTAAATTGTAATTATAAAAATTATAATTAGAGAGAAAAAGAAAGCAGGAGCAGAGAGTTTACACTTTTAATGAAATGGCTTTTATAAAAATCAAATATTTTCATATTACTCTCCTTTTTTATTTTTTGAATGATTAAGTATAGTTAATAAAAAATTTATTGTCAATAAAAAATTTTAAAATTTTATATAAATATTTATTAGTTTTTAATTGGTAATTTTATTATTACATTTGCTCCATTTTGCTCATTTTTAACTTCAATTTTTCCATTCATATTATTTTCTATAATAATTTTTGACATATAAAGTCCAATACCTGTACCTTTGCCTTCATCTTTTGTAGTAAAATATGGTTCAAATATTTTATTTATGATTTCATCTTTTATACCCAAGCCATTATCTTTAATCGATATATAAATATATTCATCATCTATTTTTGTTTGAATAATAATCAATGGATTTTCTATTTTATTTTCTAAGACTGCATCTTTTGCATTTGTTAAAAGATTTAATATCACTTGGGAAAATTCATTTGCAAAACCAAAAAATTCTATTTCTGATGAAGCAAAATCTTTTTCAAGTTTTATATTATTATGTTCAAAAGTTGATTCAATAAGTTCTACTGCTTTTGTGATACCTTCATTTATTTTAAAATTTTCTTTTGCTTTATTAGGTCTAAAAAAGTTTCTAAAATCATCTATTGTTTTAGACATATTTTCTGTTAACATAGTTGCTTTTTTAACAGATTTATCAATCATTTTTTCATCTAATTCACCAATTTCATAAGAGAACTTAAGATTTTGTAAAATCAAACCTAAAGCATTTAAAGGTTGTCTCCATTGATGTGCAATATTACCTATCATCTCTCCCATTGCTGCAAGTCTTGTTTGTTGAATCAATAATTGTTCTTGCTCTTTTTGTTTTGATGTTTCGACGATCACTTTTTCTTCTAATTCAGTATTTAATTTCTTTTCTTGGCTAATTAACTTTTCAATTTTTCCAGCCATTTCATTAAACGAATTTTCAAGTTGTCCAATTTCATCTGTTGAAGTTACTTTTATTCTATAATCCAATTCATTGTTAGCAAATTTTTTTGTTCCAATTAAAATATCATCTATTTTCTTACTTAAATACGATGACATAAATAATGCAATTATAATAACTAAAACAATCATTGCAAAAGTTACAGTTGATAATTCATTAATTAATGCTCGTATAGAATCTTTTATTTCAAATTTATTTTCATCCATAATTTTAGAAATAATTTGTGTTTGACTATCTAAGATTTTTGTAACTTCTTCTTTAGTTTCATTAGCAGCAGCATGAAAATCATCAACACTTGCACCTATTGAAACAAATCCAAAACCTCTTTTTGAGTTTCCATATTTACCTGTATAATAAGGAATTGTTGCAGCTGTTGTTAGCTTCCAAACATTACTCCAATTAATTATAAATGAACCATAACCTCCATTTTGAGTTAGCTGCATCCAACCTTCACATTGTGGAGCAAAATTTAGGTATCTGCAATCAAGTCCAACATTTCCATCCTCTTTTAACTGTTTTAAATTTGGTTTTTTTTGCAAACTTTGCTCTTCAAATTTTGGATAGTTTTTCAAAAAATCATTAATATTTTGATTTGAACTATAAAATTTTTCTGCAACATCCAAACTTAGCCAAGGCATAACTTTTTCGCCTGTATTTTTATCATAACCAAAAATAGAATAATGTCTTGGATGAACTATACTTTTCCCTTCATAATCCCAAATAAAAGCATAATTACCTAAACTAGCATCTGTAATATTTTGTTTTAAATTGCTATTTGTTGGATTAACTGTATCTGTAAACTCTTGAAGATGTCTATGATCTAATGCCAATGAAATATAACCAATTTTTTCATCATTTTTATATACAGGAGTTATAAATCTAATTATTCCTTCAAATCTTTTTCCTAAAGGATTTTCAACACCTGCATAACCATATTTTTCAGGTTCAAACTCAATACCTGATTTTTGTGCTTTCTCTTTTGTAAATAAACCAATAACTTTTGTTCCAATATATTCACCAATTACATCTGAAACATATATCTCATTTTTATTGAGCTTTTGAATCTCATCAAAATATTTTTCAGCCTTTATAAAAGTATTTTTACTATCTGAAACATTTACTTTTTGATTGTTTATTGTTGATACTTTATATTTCTCATTTCCTTGTAAATCAAAAAAACTTATCTCTTTGTAAATTGGTATATTTTTTGTTTTAAAATCAATTGGGTCGATATAATTAAACTCTTTCTCATTATCTTTCAAATTTGCAGTTTTTTTATCTCGTTCAACTTCTTTTATCTCTTCTTTTGTTTTATAGCTATTTGTTTCATTATCATAATAATATTCATCATGAATAGTTATCTCTTTTGTTTTTGCTTCAAAAAAGCTATCTAAGACTTTTTGATTTAACTCTAATTTAGACAAAAGAATCAAATCTCTATCCCGTTCATATAAGAAATTTGCGATATTTAAAGCAATTTCATTTGATAATTTTTCTAAAGATTCTTGTGATTTTTTATCTAAAATCTTTATACTATCTTCTATTGAAGCATTTGCAGTATTAGAAATAACTTCTTTACTTTGATTGTATAAAAAGTTTGTACTTTTATTTAAATATTGTTCAAGTTTTAAAATTCCTTCATAAGCAATATAAGAGACAAATAATAAAGGAATAATCTTAATTAAAATAAAGATTATAATTAATTTAATTTTTATACTAAGATTTTTCATATTATTTCTCTACTTTATACTCTAGAGGTAAACTTATTTCAATCATAGTTAAAAGTGTTTCTAAATTAAAAGGTTTTGATATATATTTATCAATTCCTAATTCCATTGCTTGGTTTAAATATTCGCAATCATTATACGCTGTAGTTATTATAATTGGAATTTTAGGATTTATTTCTAGTATTCTTTTTGACATTTCTAAGCCATTCATTTTTGGCATTTGAATATCTGTAATAATCATATCAATTTTATTTTTTAAAAAAATGTTTATAGCTTCTTCACCATTTTTTGCTAAATATAGTTCTCCTAGATATTTTTCTAAAAAAAATGAAACCTCTTCTTGAGTCATCAAATCATCTTCAACATAAAGCAATTTTATATGTTTAAATAAATGAAAATTAATCTTTTTCATTATTGTCCTTATAACTATCCCTTATTGCTAAAAATTCATCTAAATTTTCAATAAATATATCTATTAGTTTTGGATCAAAATGTTTTCCTTTTTCATTTTTAAATAAGTCCAAAATATTTTCTAACGGCCAAGCTTTTTTATAACATCGATCACTTCCTAAAGCATCAAAAACATCTGCTACAGCAGTTATTCTTCCAAATATATGAATATCCTCACCTTTTAATCCCAAAGGATAACCTGTTCCATCCCATTTTTCATGGTGGGTATAAGATACAATCCCAGCAGCTCTAAGTGTTTCTCTTTTTGAATCTTTTAAAATATCATAACCAATTTGAGTATGAGTTTTCATAATTTTCCACTCATCTTCATTTAACTTACCAGGTTTATTTAAAATAGCATCTGGAATACCAATTTTTCCAATATCGTGCATTGGAGAAGCAATAAAAAGTCTATTTACATCTTGTTGTGAAAGATTTACTTTTTGAGCTAAAAGTCTTGAATATTCAGCAACTCTTTTTACATGATTTCCTGTTTCACTACTTCTTGTTTCTCCTATTTCACCAAGTTTATAAATAATTTCTCTTTGAGTATCTTCTAACTCATCATGAAGATTTTCAATTTGTGTTATATCGTGTCTAACACTCATAAATTCTATAATCTCATCTTTTTCATTTCTTAAAGGAAAGAGTGTTACATGACAGTGAAAAACTTCGCCATTTTTTTTATAATTAGAGACTTTACCTTTCCAAATCTTTTCAGAAAATATCTCTTCTATTTTCTGATTTGACTCTTCTTCACTTAGATTATAATGTTTTAGTATTGAATAAGGTTTACCTAATAATTCATCTTTTGAATATCCACTAATATTATAAAATGCATCGTTTGCATAAGTAATATTTTTATTTGTATCAACTCTTAATATGATATTACTTTCATCAATTGCTTCTTTATATGTGTTTACTAATTTTATTGTTTCGTTTAAATCTAAACTATTTTTTTGTGTTAAATTTTCAAAATATTCTCTTGAAAGTTCTAAATCTGTAATATCATTCGCTAAAGATATAAATTCTAAAATATCTCCATTTGTATCTAAAATAGGTTTTACTATTAAATCTACAAAATATTCTTTTCCTTCTTTAGAAATATTTTTGATTCTCCCATGCCAAGATTTTTTTTCAACTTTAATTTTTTTCCACATATCTTTAAATATATTTTTGTCAATATTTGGATGACTAATTATATTATGAGATTTTCCTAATAACTCATCTTTTTTATAACCTGATATTTTTTCAAATGGTTCATTTATATAAGTAATTATTCCTTCTTTTGTGGCTTTTGAAACTATTGAACGTTCATCAACTACATCTTTATATTGCTTTAAAGTATTAAAAATCTCTTTATTTTCTTTTTCTAAAAAAATATTTTTTGAAACAGAAAATAGTGTTTCACTTAATGCATATAAATTTAATGGTTTTGTTAGATAGTTGGATATATTTAATTTTATGGCTTCAAATAAATATTCTATATCACTAAATGTAGTTACAATCACTGTTGAAACTTGAGGATTTATCTCTTTTATTGCTTTAATCATCTGTATTCCATCCATTACTGGCATTTGAATATCAGTTATGACTAAATCTGGATTATGTTTTTTGAATAATTCTAAACCTTCTTGTCCATTTTTAGCAACAATTAGTTTTAAAACTTTTTTTTCTAAAAAGTACTCTAACTCTTCTCTTGTATTATCATCATCTTCGACATATAATAATGTCATTTTTTTTAGATAAAAAAAATAGTCTTGTTTATTTTCCATTTTTTCTCTTTAGAAGTAAGATTTGATAAATTATACTACAAATAAAAAGAAAAGTGTTTTAAAATATTTTTGTAAGTTTAAAGGTAAAAATTAGAGAAAAAAGAAATAGAGAAAAAAGATTTTACACCATTTTTAATAGTCGTAGATGCATATTTTATTTTTTTAATTATCAAGGATAATTTTTATTATTTAGAAAATATGATTACTCTCCTTGTACTATATCAAATAGATGTAATTCATTAGTATTATTCATATAAAAAACAACTTTTTTAAAATCTCTACTTACTGTAAATTTCTTTGCTCCGTTAAACTCTTGAACTATTTTCATATCTTTTTTATCAAAAATATGATATTTTGAGTAATCTCTCCACATTATATATCTATCGTTTAAGTTATAAATACCCTCAGTTAAATAACATTTTCCTCCACTCTCCCCACAATCAGAAAAAATCTTTTTTTCATTTGTAACTAGATTTAGAATACTTAAATGCTTTTTAGAATACAAAGTATTTCCAATTTCAGTGAAATCTGTACTATATGTAAAAATTAAATTATCTTTGTCTATAAATGCTCTTCCAATCATCCATAAGGTAGTATCAAAATTATGAATAACTCTATTGTTTTTTAAATCATATACTGAATATTGACTATTTTTAAACTTTTCATTATTATCACGAAAGTCTTTTTTAAAAAGTATATATTGTCCATCTTCACTTACAACTTCTATTCTAAATTCTGTATCTAATTTATCATCTAAAGTAATAATCTTTTTTGGTTTAAAACTATTTTTATCATATATAGCAATACCTTTTTTAGTTTTATTTTGCTTTTTATTGCCAGAATAAAAATAAGTTGTATTAATTGGTGAATTAAGAGATACATCGCAATAAGATTCTATTTCATTATTATTTAACTCTTTAGGTATAAGTTCATCACAATTGTAGCTATAGTAAGGAGATAGTTGTTCTGTCTCTAAATCTAAAATAGTAAATTTATCTTTTATAAGTTCTGTTATAAGTCTATCTTCACATTCTTTTTCAAAAATAGTTTTTTCAGCTATCTTATAAACTGTAATATTTTTTTGACATATATTTTTAAGAACTTTTTCATAAATCCTCATTAAATAAAGTTTTTTACCATCATCTGAATATTTAATAAACTCTACATCATAAGTATCCTTAGTTTTGTCAAGTTTTATATCTTTTTTTAACTTTCCATTTTTTAAATCTATAACTATAAAATGGTCAGTTCGATATGACCCATATTCTATTTTATCTATTGATATTATAGTTAATTCATCTTTATTTGTTGGAGAAAATTGCATATTACCTATATATCCTTTTGTAGATAAACTAATAGTTTTGTCGTAAACTAATACTTGTTTTTCTGAATATGTTTCTTTAAGGTCATATTTTGATAATTTTATAGCACCACACCCATTAAAAATAAATACTATTAAAAGTGGTAAAAATACTTTAATATAAGTTTTCATTTTTTATCCTAGCTTTTTAAAATATTATTTTAATACTATATCAAATATATGTCACAATTAGCGTCACAATTTTAATTTTTAAGATTTTTAATTATTATAAAGTATTTTAGAAGCAAAAATGCTTCTAAAATTTTTTAGTTTTGAGTTGGTTTATCTTCGTTGTTTAAATTATCTTGATTATTTTCTTCAACAACTTCTTTTGTAGTTTCTGTTTCTTGAGATTTCACTTCTTCAGTTTTTTTCTCTTCTTTTATATCTTCATCTTTGATTGCATCAGAGTGTAAATCTTCATCTTCAAAAACAGTTCCACCATTTTCTTTAATAATTTCTCTTACTCTTTCACCTGTAATTACTTCAATATCTAATAATTCTGCTGTCATTTGCTCAATTGCTGCGCTATTATCTTTTAATGCTTGTAAAACAATTTCATATCTTTCATTTAATATTGTTTTTACGTGATTATCAAGTTCTTTTGCCATAGCATCTGAATAATCTTTTTGAGTTTGTCCACCTAAAAATTGATTTGTTCTTTTTTCTAAAACCATCAATCCAGCAATATCACTCATACCATAAATAGTTGCCATTGATTTTATAATTCCAGTTGCTCTTTCTAAGTCATTTCCAGCACCAGTACTAATTTCACCAATAAACACTTGTTCTGCTGCTCGTCCACCTAATAAAACATCAACTTCAGCAAGTAACTCATGTTTTTGCATCAAATATTTATTCTCTTCTGGAGTATTTAAAGTATATCCAAGTGCAGCTAGACCTCTTGGAACAATAGATACTTTATTTACCTTATTTGCACCTTTTGTAATCTCTGCAATAAGTGCATGTCCACTTTCGTGATATGCTACGATTTTTCTCTCTTTTGGAGAGATTCTTCTTGATTTTTTCTCTAACCCAGCAATTTGTCTTTCAACTGCTTCTTTAAAATCTTCTGGTCCTACTTCATTTTTTGAAGCACGTCCTGCTAAAAGTGCAGCCTCATTTACAATATTTGCTAAATCAGCTCCTGCAAGTCCAGCTGTCATTTTTGCAACTTCTTTTAAATCTACATTCTTACCTAATTTTACATCTTTGATATGTACGTTTAAAATTTCAATTCTTCCTTCATAATCAGGTTTATCAACTAAAACTTGTCTATCAAATCTTCCTGGTCTTAAAAGTGCTGGGTCAAGAACTTCTGGTCTATTTGTTGCAGCTAATACAATAACAGGTGCATGTTCAGTTGAAAAACCATCCATTTCAGCTAAAAGCTGATTTAATGTTTGCTCTCTTTCATCATTTCCACCCATTGGTCCGCCACTTGCTCTACTTTTACCAATAGCATCAATCTCATCAATAAATATAATTGCAGGAGCAACTTTTTTTGCTTGTTCAAATAAATCTCGTACTCTTGAAGCTCCAACTCCAACAAACATCTCTATAAATGCAGAACCAGAAACCGATAAAAACTCAACATTTGCTTCACCTGCAACTGCTTTTGCTAAAAGTGTTTTTCCTGTACCTGGAGGTCCTACTAATAAAACACCTTTTGGAATTTGAGCTCCAAGTCTTACATATCTATCTGGAGATTTTAAGAAATCAACAACTTCTTGAACTTCTTCTTTTGCTTCTTTATTTCCAGCCATATCATCAAATTTCACATTTGGTTTTTCAGAATTTATCATCTTTTTTGATGAACCAATTCCAAGGATTCCTCCTGAACCACCACCCATAGATTTTTGCATTCTTTTTGCAATAAACATCCAAATAGCAAAGAAAATAAAGATTGGTAAAACCCAACCAAATAAAATATCAGCTAGAATATTTTCTTCATTTATTCCACCATAACCAATATTGTTTTTTTCTAATTCAGTAATCAAAGTTTCATCAGGTATTACTCGTCTAGCTGTATAAGTTATAACTTGTCCACCTTCACTTTTAGAAATAGCTCTAATTTGAGTATTTCCAATACCTACATATTCAATTTTTCCTGCACTAATTAATTTTTTCAAATCTGAATAAGCAATTGTTTTATTTGAACTTTGGCCAAATGCTTGAACATTAGAGGTTGACACTCCCATAGTTTCGTCAGAAAAAATAGTTTTAAATGCAAATATTGTAACTATTGCAAAAATTACAAATATTAAAATTGGATTATTGTTAAAAAAATTATTGTTATTATCGTTGTTATTGATATTGTTATTATCATTTTGTTGTTGTTTTTTTGACATTTAACTAAGACTCCTTATTCTTTTTAAATATTGCAGTTACCCATTCATTTTTATGAATAACTTTTATAACTTCTAAATCTTTAAATTTATTTAATACTCTATTCTCATGTTTATCTAAAATACCTGAAATAATCAGTAAACCATCAGGATTTAAAGATTTTTTTAAATCATTTGCTATCATAACTAAAACATCTGCTACTATGTTTGCTATTACAACATCATAAGTTTTTGTTGATTTATTTATAGAACCAACCCAACTATCATTAAATTTAGCATTGTTTAATTCAAAATTTGATTTTGTATCAACTATACAAACTTCATCTGTATCACAAATATCAACTGCACAACCTTTTTTAGCTGCTGCAATTGCTAAAATACCACTTCCAGTTCCTACATCTAAAACTGTTTGTTTTTCTTTCACAAACTCATCTATTGCTTCTATACAAGAAGAAGTTGTTTCATGATGTCCTGAACCAAAAGATAATGCAGGGTCAATTATAATATCAATTTTATTCTCTTTTTTTTCTTCCCAAGACGGGCGAATAAAGAAATTCCCAACTTCAACTGATTTAACAGATTTTTGGTACTCTTTTATCCAATCAATATTCTCTTTTTTTTCATAAATTATTTCACATTTTACATCTAAAGCTTCAGAAAATCTCTCTATTCCAAACTTTAAATCATCTAGTTCATCTTCACTTCTAATAATTATACAACCATCATTTTCTTCAAAAGCATCTTCAGTTAATGACTCAAGTAGTTCTAAAAAAAGTTCGTAATTTTTTTTTGGTTTAAGCACCAATTCAAAATAGTATTTAGACAAATATTTCCTTTACAAAATACATTTTTACTTTTAAAAAGTGCAATATTCTATCGAAATAACTTTTTAATTCAATTAAAGTTATTAAAAAAAGTTTTCTATCATATCTCGCATAACATCAACTTCACTAACTTTATTTACAATATCTCGAAACTCATTAGCTCCCGTGTAACCTTTTGAATATGAATGTAAAAGTTTTCTAAACATTATAGCACCATGATTTCCATGAAAATTTATCATAGAATCAAAATGTTCTAAAATAATCTCTTTTTTCATTTCATTTGAGATATCTTCAATTCCATGTTTTAGTTGATAAAACACCCAAGGCTTTCCAATAGCACCTCGTCCTATCATCACTCCATTTGCTTTTGTATATTCTAAAACTTCTTTGGCTTTTGCATAATCTTTAATATCACCGTTTGCAATAACAGGGATTGAAATAGCTTCTTTTATCTGTTTTATTGCATCATAATCAACTGGAGCTTTATATTTTCCAGCTCGTGTTCTTCCATGAACAGATACAAAATCAACACCACAAGCTTCAACTGCTTTTCCAATTTCAACTGGAATTTTTTCATTTACTCCAAGTCTTACTTTTGCACTTGTATATTGTTTTTTTGAGTATTTTTTTACTGTTGAAAGTATCTCTTCAAGTTTTTTTAAATCTCCTAAAAGATTTGAACCAGAACCATGATTAAAAACTTTTGGAGCAGGACATCCACAATTTAAATCAATTCCATCAATGCCTTCAACATCATTTAAAATTTCAACTGCAGCTTTAACTAAATCAACACTATTTCCTGCAATTTGTACAAAATATGGATCTTCAGTAGGAGATTTTTCTACCATTTTAAGTGTTCTTGCACTTTTATATACTAAAGCATTTGAACTAATCATTTCTGAAATAGTTAAATCAGCACCAAATTTTTTAACAACACTTCTAAAAGGTAAATCTGTATAACCTGCAAGTGGTGCTAACACCACTAAAGGTCTTGTAAAGTCGAGTTTATTCATTTATTTATATGATAGAGTTTCTACATTATATTTTTTTCCAGCATCTTTTAAATCTAAAAGTGCTTTGAAAGGAAGGAACTCATTTTCTTGCGTATTTGCTAATACTTCTCTTAATTTATCAATCATTTCAAACTCACATAAAACATGTAAATATGCTGTAGTTGCTTCATCATTTTCAGATGATAATTTTTCAAAAATTGAGATAATTTCATCTGGATTTAATATTTTTTCATAAGTTTTTGCTAAATTTAAATAATCTTTTTTGTCAAAATTAAGCTCTTTTACTAATGCTAAAATTTCTTCTTGAGTAAATCCAAATTCATTATTTAAAGCATCTTTTTCAAAAAGTTTTTGTGCTAACTCTTTATCTAATTTAATATTTTTATAAAGTTTTTTAATTGTAGTCATAGTTTTTTCACTTAAAACTTTTAAGAAAGCTTTTTTAACTACATCAAAAGAGTAATTTTCTGGTTTTTTTATAACATCAACTGCAAAATCAACTTGTTCTTCTATTTTATTTAAAAGATTTTGTTTTGCTAAATCAGAATTTTCATTTAATTTTATAGATTTAACAAATTTTCCTTTGTTTATATCTTGTACAGCTGCAACAGTTTTATTTAAATCCTCATTTAAAGAAGTAAAAGTTTCAGATTTAACAGATATGTTAAGTTGAGATAAAATAGCATATAACTCTTTAAATTTTTTTGTTCTAAATTTTGTAGCACTATCTTTTCCAAGTAATTGTGCATTTATAAACTCTATCATTGTTTCATGGTCTTTTGATACTGCCCATTTTTTAAAGAAATCACATGCAGCATAAAAAAATAAATGTAAATATGTAGCTATTGCTAAAAACAAGAATGGTAAAATAATCCAAACTGAAACTGGTAAAATTTGACTATATCCAAATAGTGAAATTTCGTAATCACCTAACTCTAAACTATATAAAAATCCAAATAACAAAATAGCTAAAATTACAGTAGAAACAATATATCTTTTAAGCCCCATCTTATCTCCTTTTAGAACTTCTTTTTTTTAAGTTTTGATTATACAAAAATGTTTATAAATTACTTATGATATGGATGATTATTTTGAATACATAAGCTTCTAAATATCTGCTCAGTTAAAACAACATTTGCGACTTTATGCGCCATTGTTAAATCACTTAGTGAAATTACACTATCACACTTATTTAAAAACTCTCTTTGAAATCCATATGCACCACCAATAAAAAAGTTAACTTCATTTTTATTATCGATTAATGATGAAAAGGCATAAGTATCAACTCTTTTGCCTAAAACATCAAGTGCAATGTTATAACCTTTTAACAAAGGTTCATACGTTTGAGAATATGCAAGTTGAGACTCTTTTTCTCCAATAGTTTGGGCTTTTGCTATATTTTTATTAAATATGTAATGAACTTCAACTTTTGCATATTTTGACGACATTTTTATAAACTCTTTTATAATTTGATCAAAATTATCAGCTGTTGGTTTTAATATTGCATAAATATTAATTTTCATCAAAAAATCCACTTCCAACAACATTAAATTTTACATTTAAAATCTTATCTTCTATTTTTACACCACCAATAGCACAAACTGGATGTTTAGAAATTTTTGCTAAATAACTAATCTTTTCACCTAAAATACTACTTACATCTTTTGTATTAGTTTGTTTATAAGCTCCAAGACCAATCATATCTAAGTTCAATTCATTTGCTTCTAAAATCTCTATTTCATTATGAGTTGAAAGTCCAAGTAGTTTATCTTTGATTTTAGTTCTTACAAGTTTTATAGCAAGATTTTTATCTTTATGAATTTTTTCTAAGTCTTCTTGACCTAAGTGTAAACCATCTGCAAAATCTATAAGTTCTATTTTATCATTTATAATTATTGGGATATTCAATTGTGATTTTAAATATAAAAGATTTATTTTTTGTTCTTCAAATGATGAAATTTTATCTCTATATTGGATAATTTTTACATCTTTTTTTCTACATAAATCAACAAAAGTTTCTAAAGAAATATTTTTTTTAAGTAGCGTTTCATAATCACATAAAACATATAAGTAGTTGAAAGCTTCAAGTTTAAAACCCAAAGCTTTTTCTAAATTTGAAATCATTTATTAACTAATTTTTTCTCTTTGAAACATTGTTAATAAATCTGTCAAAGTTTGCTTCATCTTAGATCTATTAACAACCATATCAATAGAACCTTTTTCAAGTAAAAATTCTGCTCTTTGGAAGCCTTCTGGTAAATCTGCACCAATTGTTTGTTTTATAACTCTTTGTCCTGCAAATCCAATCAATGCTCCTGGTTCAGCCATAATAATATCACCTAAAAAAGCAAATGAAGCAGAAACTCCTCCCATTGTAGGATCTGTTAAAATAGAGATATATGGAAGTTTTGCATGATCAAGTTTTTTAAGTGCTGCAGAAGTTTTTGCCATTTGCATTAAAGCAAAAGTTGATTCTTGCATTCTAGCTCCTCCAGAAGCTGATACAATAATCAAACCTTGCTCTTTTTCAATAGCTCTATTTACAGCTCTTACTATTTTCTCACCTTCAACGCTTCCTAAACTTCCACCCATAAAAGAAAAATCAAAAACTACCATTTGAACAGGAATTGAATTTATAGTACATTCTCCACTTACAACAGATGATGTTCTTCCTGTTTTATCAAAAGCTTCTTCAACTCTTTTTTTATAAGAAGTTTTATCTACAAATTTTAAAGGATCATTTGGTTTTAAATCTGCATCAAATTCAACAAAACTATTTTCATCAGATAGAATTTCTATTCTTCTTTTTGCACCAATTCTCATATGAAAACTACATTTAGGGCAAACATTATCTTGATTTTCTACTTCTTTAAAGAACATTAATGCACTACAATTTGGACATTTTATCCAGTGAGTTGGTGCATCTTTTTTTGTTGGTTGTTCTTTTTTACTATCGAAAGATATTTTGCTAAATAAGTTTTTTAAATCCATATATACTCCTTTTAAATTGGTTCCCAAATTTAAAAGGAACCCTTCTTTACTGTTTTATTTAAAGATTTTTAAATTTCTCTAATTCGTCTAATTTTTCCCAAGGATAATCACTTTGTCCAACTTGTCCACGTGCAGCAACATCTGCATAAAGGAAAGTATCAGCACTTGGTTTATCCAAAGCAAATTTTTGTGTAATCCATCTTGGTGTTAATGGGAAATTTTCCATAACAAAAGCTGATAACACATCATCATTATGTTTTGTATAAGTTCCCATTGTATCAACAGCAACTGATGTAGGACGTGCAACTCCAATAGCATAAGATATTTGAACTATTGCTTTTTTAGCAAGTCCAGAAGCAACTATATGTTTTGCTATCCATCTTGCAGCATAAAGTCCACTTCTATCAACTTTAGTGTAATCTTTACTACTTTGTGCTCCACCACCAATAGGTGCATATCCACCAAAAGAATCAACAATCAGTTTTCTTCCTGTTAATCCACTATCATGTAATGATGAGTGATTTACATATCTTCCTGTTGGATTTATATGAATAATTGTACTATTTTTATCATATAATTTATCAGGTAATCCAGAGTTGTCAATTAAGCCTTGAATCAATGTTCTTACTTCTTCAATTGGCATTCCTTCAACAGAAGGAGCACTTACAACTATTGTATGAATTTTTTGTGGTTTACAATTTTCAAAATTCTCTTTTGTGCCATAATCAACAGTAACTTGAGTTTTTATATCAACTCCTAGTTTTTGATTGTTTTTTAAAGCATAATTATAAACTGTATCACAAAGTCTTCTTGCATAAACTATAGCTGCAGGCATAAATTCAGCTGCTTCATTTGAAGCAAATCCAAACATAATTCCTTGATCACCTGCTCCAATTTCTCCAGTTGTTTGATCAACTCCTTGAGAAATATCAGGACTTTGCTGATTTAATAAAACTTGTACTTTTACATCATCAGGATGAAGTGCTTGTTCTTTTGTAAATGCACTTTTTCCATCATATCCAATTTTTGCTAATGCATCTTTTACTATTTTTTCATAATCATTTTGTGATAATTTTGCATTAGATTTTACTTCACCACCAATAACTATGTGTTTTCCAGCTACAAAAACTTCACTTGCAACTCTACTATTACTATCTTCAATTATTAATCTATCAACTATTGAATCTGCAATAATATCAGCACATTTATCAGGGTGTCCAGGGCTTACTACTTCACTTGTAAATAAGTATTGAGATTTTTTTTCCATTTTGTTTTCCATCCTTTGTTTTCCACAAGCTTTGCTTGAGTTGTTTTCCATCTTTTGTTTTCCATTTTTCTATCTCTTATAATTGTTAAGAAAATTAAAATAAAAATTTAAAGAATTCAATTTCCCTAAAAGGGAAAAAGTTTCTTATTTTAACGAAATTTAACTTATATGTTTTATATTTATTCGACAGTCACTGATTTAGCTAAGTTTCTTGGCATATCTACGTCATTTCCAAGTCTTATTGAAATTTCCATAGATAAAAGTTGTAAAACAACCAACATTTCAAAAAACTCTAACATATAGTGTTCTGATTTATTTATTTTTATAAAATCATCAGCCAAATCAAAATTCAGTGCAGAAATAGCACAAATAGTACTATCTCTAGCACTAAGTTCTTCTACGTTTGATTTAATTTTATCATAAAGTAAATTTTGTGGCATAAGTGCGATTGTAAAAAGTTCTGGGTCTGCAAGAGCGATAGGACCATGTTTCATTTCACCTGCTGGATAACCTTCCGCATGTAAATAAGAAATCTCTTTTAATTTTAAAGCACCTTCTAAAGCTAATGGATAAAATACATCTCTTCCAATAAAGAAAAATCCATGTCCATGTAAATATCTTTTTGATAATCTTCTTGTTTTTTCATGTATTTTGTCACTAATACAAAGTGATTTTGGAACTTCTCTTAAAGTGTGAAGTTCAACTTCTAATTTTTCATTTGAAATTACATTTTTTGCTTTTGCAAAATATAAAGATAACATCCAAAGAACTACTGTTTGAGTAGAAAATGCTTTAGTAGAAGCAACACCTTTTTCAATTCCAGCTCTTGTAAGGATAGTAAAATCAGCCGTTCTTGTCATAGAAGAGTTATCAACATTACAAATTACTAAAGTTTTTAATCCTGCATTTTTTGCCATTTTTAAAGCTTCTAAAGTATCAGCAGTTTCACCACTTTGTGAGATAACAATAAATAAAGTATCTTTAGCTAAAAGTGGCTCTTTATATCTAAATTCACTTGCTACTTCAACACTACATTTTATTTTAGAAATTCTCTCAAATAAATATGAAGAAGTAAGTCCTGCATGATATGAAGTCCCACAAGCACAAATTTTTATTTCATTTATTCCATCAATTATTGATTTATCAATTTCATCAAATAAAATTTCATTATCTTTTATTCTTCCTAACATACAATCACTAACTACACTACTTTGCTCATAAATCTCTTTTTCCATAAAAAATCTATATCCATCTTTTTGAGCAAACTGTTTTGATGTTGGTAATGTACTCCATTTATGATTATCACTGAAGAACTCTATACCAAAAGCAGTTGCAACTCCACCAACTTTATCTTCTAAATAAACAACATCATTTGCTAATCCAATAAGTGGAGCATCAGATGAAGCAAATAAAACTTCATTTTCTTCAATTCCTCGTGCAACGATTAAAGGACTTCCTAATTTATAGAAAAATATTTTTTTAGGTTCAGCTTTTGAGATTAAAAGAATTGAAAAAGCACCTTCAAGTCTTGAAACTGTATTTTGAAAAGCTTTTGTAGCATCATTTAATTGGTTATTGTAATTTTCAAAAAGATGAACTATAACTTCTGTATCTGTTTGAGATACAAATTTATGTCCTTTTTGTGTTAATTCATCTTTTAACTCTTTATAGTTTTCAATTATTCCATTATGAACTACATAAGAATATTCTCCTAAATGTGGATGAGCATTTAGTTCTGTTGGTTTTCCATGAGTTGCCCATCTTGTATGACCAATTCCTAAATCATAATCTTTAGAAGGTACACTATTTACTTTTTCTTCTAAATTTACAAGTTTTCCTAAAGCTTTAAAAACATCAATATTATCATCTTTAAGTACAGCGATTCCAGCACTATCATAGCCTCTATACTCTAACTCTTTTAAACCATCTAATAATAATTTTGTAGTATCTTTTTTACCAATATATCCAACTATTCCGCACATTTTATAAAACCTTTATATATTTTTCAAAATTAATTATATTTAATAATCACTAAATATTTAGTTTTTCGATTAATTTATCATGTATTTTTCCATTTGTTGCAACTATATATTTATCTTCAAATAGATTATACTCTTCACCATTTATATTAGTGATTTTTCCACCAGCTTCACTTAATATTAAAACTCCAGCACTTACATCCCAAGGTTTTAAATTCATCTCATAGTATCCTTCAAAAGTTCCACGTGCTACAAAACATAAATCAATAGAAGCACTTCCTAATCTTCTTAAGTCTTGACAAAAAGGTAAAACATCTTTTATTTTTTTCAAAACATCTTTTAAATCACTTTCATTTGAGCCACTTGTATATGGAAATCCTGTAGCAATAAGCGATTTTTGTAAATCTTCTTCGATACTAACTTTTAATTTTTTACCATTTAAAAAAGCACCTTTTCCCGCTCTAGCAAAATATAACTCATCTAAAATTGGATTATAAACAACTGCTAAAAAAGGTTTTTTATTTTTATAAACTCCAACAGATATAGCTGTATGTGGAACTCCATTTACAAAATTTGTAGTTCCATCTATTGGATCAATTATAATTGAATTATTAAACTCTACTTTTGAGTTATCTGACTCTTCAGCTATGATATTAAACTCTTCAAAATGTTTACTAAAATGTTTTTTTAGATAATTTTCAACAGCAACATCATATTTTGTTACTAAATCTTTTTTTGCTTTAAAAGACACTTCTTTATCTGAGTAATAACCATTTTTAAGTATTTTTCCAGCTTTTTTTATAATTTTTATTAATTTCTTTTTCATAGGATTTCCTAAATTTTTTTATTATTTTATCTAATTGAAACAAAATATATGTAAAATCCCTTTTATGAAAGATTTTATTCCTACTTTAAATCAAAACTTTACTTTTGGAAATTGTAAAAATTGCCAAGCACATTGTTGTAGTGGATTACATGGAAGTATTTATTCCCAAATTTTAAAAGAAGAGTTTGAAGCCGTTTATAAAAATTTTCCTATCTTATTTATATTTGGTTCTTTAAAATTCATAAAACCTGTCATTTTGTTGTCTAATGGCTTTGATTTTTGTCCGCACTTAAAAAATTTTAAATGTACTATTTATGAAAATCGTCCAATCGTATGTAAAACTTATCCTTTAAGTCCAAATCTGGATAATCAAATTTATATAGATAGTTCTTGTCCTGAAATAAATAAAGGAAAAGAGCCTTTAAAGTTTGAAGAAAGTTATTTTAAAAACTATCAAGAAAAATATATAGAGACTCATTTTGAATTTGAAAATCTAAAAAAAGAAGATTTTATAAAAATATTTACTATTAGAAATATAGACTTTTTTAAATATATAGGTGACACAAACTCAAAATACCTAACTTTTCATAAACTATCATTATCAAATCTAAATAAATACTAAAATCAAATAAATATGAACAAAAATTCATATTTAATTCATCATATATTCATATTCAAAGATTAAACTTTCAAAAAATAAGAAAGGAGTTATCTTGGTTTCATATGCTTTCAAAGCACTATTTGCAAATAAACTAAAAACCTTTTTAATCGTTTTAAGTCTCATTTTTTCGATAGTTTCTATATTTTTGATTAGTTCTATTTCAAATGGAGTTATCTCTATGTATTCAACACTTCTAAAAAGTGATGGAGATATTATAGTTACTCAAGCAAAAATATCTGATACATTTTTTTCAAATGTAAATATCAACTTAATTGAACAAATAAATAACTTAAAAGATATAAAAGATACATCAGCGATGATTGTAGGAGCAAGTCCTGTTGAAAAACTTCCAATCATTGCAGTTTATGGAGTAACGCAAAATAGATTTAAAAATTACACTTTAACACAAGGGAAATATCCATCACAAAATGAGGTAATTATTGGAAAATCAATATTTGAACAACTAATAAATAAAAATGAGATTCAAATTGCAAATAAAAGTTTTAAAATCTCTGGAGTTTTTAAAAGTGAAATTGGTTTTGAAAATGGTGGAGTTGTTTTAAATATAGATGATGCTGGAAATATTTTTAATAAATCAGCTTCAATGATTTTAGTAAACACAACTTTAAATGCAGATGTTGAAAATATTATAAAAGAGATTAAAAATTTATCAGAAGATATTGATGTTAAATCAACACAAAATTTTGTAGATAACTACAATCAATTTAAAATCATAAAAACTTCATCAAATGTTATTTCATTTATTGCTTTTTCTATGGGTTTACTTGGAATTGTAAGCCTTATGAGTATCACAATAAACCAAAGAAAAGCTGAATTTGGAATAAAAAGAGCTTTAGGAATAAAAACATCAAAAATTATTTATTCAATAATGGTTGAAAGTTTTTTACTTGGAGTTTTTAGTTTTGTTTGTGCCTTTATTATTTCAAATATAACTTTGTATTTTGTAAAAAATGCAAAAACTCTACAAGGTTATGTAAATGGAGAGATATCTATTGAATTAGGTTTTTATATCTTTGTTACTTCTATTTTAATGGCAATTATTGGTTCAATAATTCCAGCTTTAAATGCTGCAAAAACTGATCCAGTTGAGCTTATTCAAGGAAATAAAATATGATAAAAGCAGTTCATTTAACACACTATTACAATAAAGATTTAGCTTTAGAAAATATAAATTTACAAATAAACAAAGGAGAATTTATATGTTTAGTAGGTGAAAGCGGAAGTGGAAAATCTACACTTTTATCACTTTTATCTACACTTTTAAAACAAACAAGTGGTCAACTCTTTTTTGAAGGAAAGAATTATAAAGATATAGAAGATATCGATAGTTTTAGAAGAACAAATATCGGTTTTATCTTTCAATTTCATTATTTAATAAACTATTTAACAGTTAAAGAAAATATAAAACTCGCAAAAGAAAAAGCAACACATGAGGAAATTTATAATCTATTAAAAATTTTGAAAATAGAAAATTTAATAGATAAATATCCAAACGAAATTTCAGGAGGTCAAAAACAAAGAGTTGCAATAGCAAGAGCTTTGATAAATAGACCAAAAGTAATAATCGCAGATGAACCAACAGGAAATTTAGATTCAAAAAACTCTTTAAACGTTTTTGAAATCTTTAAAAAATTAAGTGAAAGTGGAACAACAATAATAGTTGCAACTCACGATAAAGATTTAGCAAAGTTTGCAAATAAAATTTATGAGGTAAAAGATGGAAAAATCAGTTAATTTTGAACAATTTATCAATAGACATTTTAAAATATCTATTGCTTTTTTTGCAATAGGATTATTTTTTGGAATTGTTTATTCATTAAACTTATTAGGATTTATTATAGATTCTGAAACTTTAAATCCTGTGAATATGAGAGCAATTCATATAAGTTTAATGCTTTATGGTTTTGTTCCTTTAATGCTTTCATATTTACCTTTTTTACTTATAAATAAAGAAGCTGGAATTTCAAATGAAGGACTTAGATACTTAAACCTTTATACTCTTATTTGGTATATATTTTTAGTTTTTATGGTTATGTCTTTACTTTTAGGTAAAAATAGAGGTTTAGCTTTTTATGATTTTGCTTATGAACTAAACTTTTTATTGGCATTTGCTGGACTATTTTATATCTTAGCTTTATACAAATTTATCAAACTTTATAAAGTTCTTCCTTTATGGATAAAAGTGTGTTTAAGAGTTGTAACAATTGCTCCATTTACACTTTTGATTTTAATGAATCCAACAATTGGACAAGTTGAAAGCACAATATCTGGACCTCATGGAGATAATACACTTGGAATGAGTTTAGCTTTAATTCCTATTTATTATTTAATCATCAAACTATTAAATGAGGGTGAATTCAAAGCTAGATGGAATATTTTATGGATTATTCCAACAATTTTTTATTTTAGTTCAGTTTTATACAGAATTTTTATTGGTCATTTATCATACAACCAAGAGTGGTTTTTACAATATCTAACTCTTTTATATGTTCCACTTTTATATAGATGGTACAAAGATAGCCAAATTAGTGATGTTGCTAAAAAAGCTCTATTAGTTTCTATTTTAGCTTTTTTATTTGTTGATGTTGAAGGAAATATTTTGTTCATTCCAGAAATTAGATGGGTATTTCATAGAAATGATTTAATAGTTGCTCATGCGCATGTTGCTATGGGAATTGGAGTGTTTTTTATGGTTATTTCAATGTTTATAAATCATATAAAAGAACTACATAAAAATATATTTTTAAGAATTTATTTAATTGGTATTTTAGGAATTTTTACAGCTTTAAGTATTTCAGGATTTACACAAGCTGGATTTAATTTACTTGAAACTCATACTTTGTGGATTTTTAGATCTTTATTTGGAGTTGTTGCATTTAGTTTTATATTTGCTTTTATAAAAATAAATACTTCTTACTCAAAACTTCGATTATACAATCTAATAGGAATTTTAAGTGATGGAATTGGAGGAGTAATTTTAATTCTACTAGCAAGTTTTTTATATCCGATTTTAGGTTTTAGCTTTAGTGGAGTTTATGAATATGTTGTTTTTACTTTTGTAAGTACGACAGGAATTATTCACTACTTAGCTTTAAAAAATGAGAGTTATGAACAGATATTAACAAATTTATCTGTGATTATTAGAGTATTTGCAAGTTCTATGTTTTTTGCCTTATATTCAAGTGATAAACTTGGAATTGAAGCTCTTGCAATTTGCCTTTTTGATTTATCTTTTGTTTTCATTTATTTAATTTTTATTCAAAAAAAGGAGTTTTTATGCAAAGATTAATTTTGATATTTTTTATTGCAAGTGAGTTATGTTATTACTTACTTATAGCACAAACTGGAATTGTTGAATATTTTTCATCAAACTTATTTTTAATAGCTCCTCTTCCAATTGGTGGAGTTATAGGTTCATTATTGGTTTCATACATAAAAATAAAAAATAAAGTTTCACTATTTTTAGTTGCACAACTAATTTTAAGTTTTATGTATCCACATTACAACCTATTAACTCTTTTTATTTTAGGTTTTGTTGTTGGAAGTATGGCTCCACTGATTATAAATGAAGTTAAAAAAACTACATTTTTAGAACTTGGTCTTGCATTAAGTCTATCTTATGTTACAGGAACAATGCTTTTTAATTATGAAGTTTCTCAAAGAGAGATTATTGCAGTAACTCTTACAATGATTACTCTATTTTGTTCTTTATTTCTAAATTTTATGAAAGAAGGAGAAAAACTAAATACAACAAGTCACTCTTTGTTGATGATGATTTTATGGGTATTTTTAGATTCTGCACTATTTGAATCACTTTCAAGAGATTTAGCCGTTTCTATTTGGAGAGGTGGTTTTACTTTTGAAATTGCATTATTTCATGTAATTGGTGTATTAAGTGCATTGTTCTTTAAAATTGAAAAAAATCAAAAAGAGTTATTAATACTTACTCTTTTTGCACTTTCATATCTATTTTATTTTTTAAGGGAGGGTTTTATTTTATCATTGATTTACCCATTTGTAATTTCATATTACAATGTAGTAATTCTTCAATCTATAAAAAAATTAGATTTTAGAACAATCTCATTTTATATGATATTTATAGGTTGGATGGCTTCAGGTGCTGGACTTTCTATAGCTTTAGCTAACTTGATATTCTTTGTTCCAATTACTCTTTTATTTGCAATTTTTAGAGTAATGAGTAAAGAGTATTTACCAAATAACAAGGAGATTAAATATGTTTAAAAAAATAGTTCTTTTAATAGTTTTAAGTTTTAGTTTGTATGCAAACAACTTATCAGTAGTAACAGGTGAAATAAAGGGTCATACAGAAGTTTTTGGCGATAGCGAAATCAACCCAACAACAAAAGAGGTAAAAGCTAATTTAACAGTTGAAAATAGTTTAGAATCAATAAAAGGTCAAATATTTTTTGATACATTAAGTTTAGTTAGCGAAAAAAAAGATAGAGATGCTCATATGTACGAATTACTAAATGAACCAAAATTTAAAACTATCTCTTTTGATATAAAAAATATTGTAAAAAATGCTATAAATTACGATATTAATGGAGTTCTTGTTTTAAATGGTGTTTCAAAAAATGTTACAGTAAAAAGCAATATAACTGAGCAAAATAATCAAATTTTATTTGATGGAGGATTTTCATTTAATCTAACTGATTTTAATTTAGAACCACCAACAATGTTCTTTTTAACAGTTAGAAATCAAATTGATGTTACTTATAAAATTGATTTAAAAAGATAAAAGATGATAAAACAACTTATATTATCGATAATTTTTGTAAATTCTTTATTTGCAGTAAATCTCAAAATTGAAGATAAAATAAGTAATTTTTCTTTAATAGACCAATTTGATAAAATTCATACAATTACAAATGATATAAAAATCATAATTGTAACTTTTGAAAAAGAGACTCTTTCGATGGTAAATAATTTTTTATCATCGAAAAGCCCCCTATTTTTGGAAAATCATCAAGCAATAGTTATAAATAATATCTCTTCAACTCCAAGTATAATTACAAAAATGTTTACTTTGCCAAAACTAAGGGATTATAAATATAGTATTTTGCTAATTTATGATGAAAATAATACAAAATTTACAAAGCAAACTGGAAAAATAACTACTTATTCTTTGGAAAATGGTGTAATAAAAGATATTAGATTTTTATCTTCTACATATGAACTTGAGGAGTTTTTAAAATGAATTTAACTAAACATTTTCAAATCATAAATATAGAAGTAGAAGATAAAAAATTAGATGATTTAAAGATTCTTCATTTAAGTGATTTACACATAAATAAAAAAACTTCAATAGAAAAGATTTTAGAACTCGTAAATTTTTGTAATGGTTTAGAGTTTGACTTTTGCATTATCACTGGAGATATAATCGATACAAAAGTAAAGTTTATAAAAAAACAACTTGAAATTTTAAATTTATTGAAAAAAGAGGTTTTTTATATAAGTGGAAATCACGATTTATTTTATGGTTTAGAAGATTTAAAAAAAGAACTAACAAATTTTATTTTTATGGATAATGAAACTTTCAAAATTAATTATAAAAATGAAATTATTCATCTAGCAGGACTTCCAGATAGATTTTCAAAATTCTTTAAAATAAAAAGAGAAGAAAAAATAATAGAAGATTTTTTGAAAAACTCTCCATCAATATTTATTTCTCATCAACCAAAAGATTATAAAATTGCGTTAAATTCAAATTCAAATTTATTTTTGTGTGGTCATACACACGGTGGTCAAATCTATCCTTTTCACTATTTAGTAAAGTTAGTTCAACCTTTTTTAGCTGGGCTTTTTTATAAAAATAAAACAGCAATTTATGTAAATAAAGGCTTGGGAACTTGGGGAGTTGATTTTAGATTTAAAGCAGATGCAGAAATTACAATATTAAAATTAATAACAAAAAGTGTAAAATGACTTCTATGAAGATACTAATAATTGAAGATGATTTAAAAATCATAAACTTTTTAAAAAAAGGTTTAGAAGAAGAGTGTTACATAGTTGACTTCTCAACAAATGGTGATGAAGGATTGTATCTAGCTAGTATTAACACTTATGATCTAATCTTACTTGATATCATGCTTCCAATTAAAGATGGAATTGAAGTATGTAAAAGTTTAAGAAGTTCAAATATTCAAACTCCAATTATCATGCTAACTGCAAAAGATTCTATTGAAGATAAAATCAAAGGTTTAGATATTGGAGCAAATGATTATTTAGCAAAACCTTTTTCCTTTGCAGAATTACTTGCAAGAATCAGAGTTCAATTAAGAATAACAACTACTACTCAAACAAAACTATCTATTGCAGATTTAGAGCTTGATTTATTAAATAAAACAGCTTCAAGAGCAAATCAAAATATAGTTTTAACAGCTAAAGAGTTCGCACTTTTGGAATATCTAATAAAAAATAAAAATAGAGTTTTAAGTGAAACAACAATAAATGAAGCACTTTCATCATTTGAGGATTCAAATATCAGTAATATTGTAAATGTTTATATTTATAGATTAAGAAATAAAATCGATAAAAATTTTGAAAATAAACTAATAAAAACAGTAAGAGGAATAGGATTTAAAATCAGTGAAGATTAATTTATCAATCAAAAAAAAACTTCTATTTTATAGTTTTTTTATTCAAACTATTATCTTAGTAATTTTTTCTTTTTCTTTATATAAAGCATTAGAAATTTCAACTGTTGATAAACTTGAAGCAACGCTAAAAGTAATAGTTCTTGATATAACAGATGATGTACTTGAAAGAAAAAAAATCACAGATAATATTTTAGATGAAGAAAAGGAGTACAATTTTGAACCTCTTTATATTAGAATTTTAGATGCTAAAACTCACAAAGAAGTAATCAAAACAGACAATTTCCCAAATAACATTGACCATAACGATGATTATTTAGATAAATTAAAAGAGAATGTAATAACTTTTGAAGAACAACACAGCTATTTTGTAAGTAGAATAAAAATAGATTTTCATGGTGAACAAAGCATCATTATTGAAGCAGTTACAACAAAAGATATTTTAACTTCAACTTTAGAAAATCTTCTTTATATTTTAGGATTTATCCTTCCAATAATTCTTATTTTTGCTATTATTGGTGGAAATTTTGTGATTTATAAATCATTTTTGCCAATTGAAAATATTTTAGTTGAATTAAAACAGATAAATGCAAATGATTTATCAGCAAGATTAAAAACAACAAACACAAAAGATGAAATATTTTATCTAATAAATGAAATAAATTCTTTATTATCAAGACTTGAAAACTCTTTTGAAAGAATATCTCAATTCAGTTCAGATGCTTCTCACGAACTAAAAACTCCTCTTACAATTATAAAAGGTGAAATGGAAGTAACTTTAAGAAAAGATAGAACAATAAACGAATATAAAGAAGCTTTAAAAACATCTTTAGAAGAGATATCAGGGATTGAACAAACAATAAATGATTTACTATTTTTAGCTAAAAATGAACAAGAGTTAGTTGTAGATAAACATGAAGAGTTTTATTTAGATGAACTTGCAGATGAAGCAATAAATGAACTTAAAAATTTTGCAAAACTTCATAAAATAAAAATATCTTTAATAGTAGAAGATAGCTTAGAGATGAAAGGATTTGCAAGTTTATTAAAAATTGCAATAAAAAATATTTTGAAAAATGCTATTCAATTTAGTTATGAAAATAAAGAAATTATAGTAAAAATATTTAAAGAAAATGATTTATTAAATATCTCTATTGAAGATTTTGGGATTGGAATTCCTACAAATGAACAAGAAAAAATTTATGAAAAGTTTTATAGGACAGATAAAAGTAGAAATAAAAATAGTGGAGGAACTGGTCTTGGAATGTCGATTATGAAAAAGATTGTAGATATTCACAAAGGAAAAATTTCTTTAATAAGCCAAGAGAATATAGGAACAAAAATAACTCTCTCTTTTTCTATTAAATAATTTTATAAAGTTTCAGTTTGTTTTAATTTAAAAAGATGTTATAATTACATTATCTTTAAGATTATAGGAGGTTCAATTGACGAAAACTTCACCTTTTATAACTGTTAACTTTTAATTTAAGCTATAAGTTTATTTCAAAGTAAACTTGATAAATAAAAGTCTTATTTATCAAAAAATAATTTTAGAAGAGCTCTTTTTTGGGGCTCTTTTTTTATTTAAAATGACATCAATTTCATAATCATTTAGGTTTTCTATTAATTATAAATTAAAAAACCGCACCTTAAAAAGGTACGGTTAAGAAAAACTAACAATTTTAAATAATTGTTACATCATTCCTGGCATTCCCATTCCACCCATGTCTGGCATAGAAGGCATTGCTGGTTTATCTTCTTTTATATCACTTACAGTTGCTTCAGTTGTAAGTAAAAGTGAAGCTACTGAAACAGCGTTTTGCATAGCAACTCTTTCAACTTTTGCAGGATCTACAATTCCAGCTTCAAACATATCTACATATTCACCTGTTGCTGCATTAAATCCTAAATTTTCATTTGATGATTTTTCAACTTCATTTGCAACAACTCCAGCATCAAATCCAGCATTAATTGCAATTTGTTTTAATGGTGCTGAAATAGCTCTTAAAACAATATCTGCTCCAATTCTTTCATCACCAGTTAAATCAAGGTTTACTTTTTTAGAAGCTTTAATTAAAGCAGCTCCTCCACCAATTACAATACCTTCTTCAACAGCAGCTCTTGTAGCACTTAAAGCATCATCAACTCTGTCTTTTTTCTCTTTCATTTCAGTTTCAGTAGCAGCGCCAACTTTAATAACTGCAACTCCACCAGAAAGTTTTGCTAATCTTTCTTGTAATTTTTCTCTATCATAATCACTTGTTGTATTTGATATTTCCGCTTTGATTTGATTTACTCTTGCAACAACTCTTTCATTATCACCATTTCCATCAACGATTGTTGTATTGTCTTTGTCAATTACGATTTTTGAAGCAGTTCCTAAACAACTAAATTCAGCTGTTTCAAGTTTCATTCCCATCTCTTCTGAAATTACAGTTCCACCAGTTAAAACTGCAATATCTTCAAGCATAGCTTTTCTTCTATCTCCAAATCCAGGAGCTTTAACAGCAGCAATATGTAATGAACCTCTTAATCTATTTACTACAAGTGTTGCTAATGCTTCACCATCTACATCTTCTGCAATAATTACTAAAGGTCGTCCTGATTGATTTACTGATTCTAAAATTGGTAACATCTCTTTTAATGAAGAGATTTTTTTGTCATATAATAAAATGAATGGATTATTAAACTCTGCAATCATTTTTTCAGGATTTGTTACAAAGTATGGAGATAAATATCCTCTATCAAATTGCATACCTTCAACAACATCTAACTCATCTGAAATACCTTTTGCTTCTTCAACAGTGATAACACCATCTTTTCCAACTTTATCCATAGCTTCAGCTATCATTTTTCCAATAGCACTATCTGAATTTGCTGAGATTGTAGCAACTTGTTCAATTTCTGTTTTGTTTGCAACTACTTTTGAAGATTTTTTAAGTTCAGCTAAAATAGCTTCGCATGCTTTATCCATTCCTCTTTTTAAAGATATTGGATTTGCACCTGCTGTTACATTTCTAAGCCCTTCTTTGAAAATAGAGTGAGCTAAAACAGTTGCTGTTGTTGTTCCATCTCCTGCTTCGTCATTTGTTTTTGAAGCTACTTCTTTTACAAGTTGTGCTCCCATATTTTCTAAAGTATCTTTTAATTCAATTTCTCTAGCAACACTTACACCATCTTTTGTAATTGTAGGAGCACCGAAAGATTTTTGTAATAAAACATTTCTTCCTCTTGGTCCCATTGTAACTTTAACTGCATCAGCTAATTTTTCAACACCTGAATATAATCTATTTCTTGCATTATCACTAAATAAAATTTCTTTTGCCATTACATAACTCCTATAACATTTTCAATATTTAAAATTAGATATTCTTCACCCTCAAGTTTGAATTCAGTTCCTCTATATTGTTCAAATACAATTGTATCACCAACTTTAACATCTTCAACTTTATTTCCAATTGCAACAACTTTTGCAGTTTGTGGTTTCTCTTTTGCATTATCTGGAATATAGATTCCACTTGCTGTTTTGTTCTCAACTTCTGTTCTTTTTACAAGAACTCTTTCACCTAGTGGTTTAAAATTCATACTATTTCCTTATTATTAAATTAATTTTATATTTTTTAACTTATAAATTAGCACTCTAATTTTATAAGTGCTAAATTTTAATAAATTTTAAATTATTTGTCAATATATTTGAGTCAAATTAACTAAGAGTTTAAAATTATTTGTGTCTATTTATATATTTTAGAAGTAATTCTTCTAAAGATTTTTTTAAATTTTCTTCAAAAGTATTAAGAGAATCTATACATTTTAAAGCTAAATCATCAGCACTTTTTTTTGCACCATCAAGTCCTAATAAATTTACAAAAGAGTTTTTAAATCCATCATTTTGCGTAGTTTTACCAGCTTCTTCTTCAGTACAAGTTTCATCAATAATATCATCTTGAATTTGAAATAATAGTCCTAAATCTATACCAAAATTATAAAGTTTTTCTTGTGTTTGCAAATCATATTCACTTATAATTGCACCCATTTTAAGGCTAGCTGCAATTAGCCTTGCTGTTTTATGAATGTGTAAAAACTCTAATTGATTTAATTGTATTTTTTGTTTTTCAAAATGACAATCTATTGCTTGACCTATAATCATACCATTTATTCCACCATTATATGCCAAACATTTGATAAGTTCAACTTTTATATCATTATGTAAAGAAGCATTTGCTATTAAATTAAAAGCTTCAGTGTTTAAAGCATCTCCAACTAAAATAGCTGTTACTTCATCATATTTTTTATGTAAAGTTTGAAATCCTCTTCTTAAATCAGAGTTATCCATCGCTGGTAAATCATCATGAATCAAAGAATACGTATGTAAAAATTCAACTCCTAATGCTACACTCATTGCATTTGGAACTAATAAAGATTTATTTGATTTTACAACAGATAATAAAAGCATTGGTCGAAATCTTTTTCCACCTGCTTTTAACATATCAGCTAAAGCATCTTCAAAGTGAGGATGAAATGTTTTTGAGATAGGAAGATTTTTTAATAAATAATCTTCAAAAGAATTTAATAAATCTTTCATCAAATCACTTTTGTCCAAATGAGCCTAAACCACCCATTAAGTTCATAGCCATCATTTTTTTATTTTCATCGCTTTGTTTAATTACATCATTCATACAAGAGATAAGTAAAATTTGTAAAGAGTCTTTATCTTCTAAAAGAGAATCATCAATTTTTAAATCAACAACTTCTGAATTTCCATTGATAGATATTTCTACCATTCCTCCACCAGCTTTTGAAGTAAAAATTCTTGAAGCGTTTTCATTTTGTGCATTTTTTGCCATATCTTGAAATTGGTTTAACATATCACCTAAATTCAAATTTTTTAAATCAAGTCCATCAAACATATTTACCTCCTTCTAATTCATGAGTTATTAATTCAATATTATTTTTATCATCAACTAAAACAACTGTTGGTTTATAGTTTTCAAGTTCTGCTTCACTAAAAGTTGCATAAGCAATAACGATAATTTTATCACCAATTTCTACTTTTCTAGCTGCTGCTCCATTTAAGCACATATCTTTAGAGCCTGCTTTTCCTTTTATAATATAAGTTTGAAATCTTTCACCATTATTAATATTTACAATATCAACTTTTTGACCAACTCTTAAATTAGCTGCTTTCATCAAATCTTCATCTATTGTAATCGAACCAACATAATTCAGATTTGCGTCACTTACAGTTGCTCTATGAATTTTGCTGTATAACATTTCAAATGTCATTTATAAGCCTTTTATTTTTTTATATTTAATAGTTAATAATTTCGTGCATTTTAACACTTTTTTTTTAAAGTATTATAAAATATCTTTTTTATCTTTTTTTAAATCTAATACACTATACTAATTTACTAAAAAATCTACAAAAAAGGCAATTTTATGAAAAGAATTTTATTTATTCTTTGTTGTTTTACACTATTTTTAAATGCTGCTAATCCAATAGCTACATTTAAAACTTCAAAAGGTGATATTGAAGTTGAATTAAGACCAGACTTAGCTCCAAAAGCTGTCGAAAATTTTGTAACTCATGCAAAAAATGGATATTACAATGGTCAAATTTTTCATAGAGTTATTAAAAACTTTATGATTCAAGGTGGTGATCCAACAGGAACTGGAGCTGGTGGAGAATCTATTTGGAAAGAAGATTTTGCAGATGAATTTGCAAAAAATGCTGTTTTTGATAAACCTGGAATTTTAGCTATGGCAAATAAAGGTCCAAATACAAATAATAGTCAATTTTTCATAACAACTGTTCCAACTTATTGGTTAAATGGTTATCACACTATTTTTGGATATGTTATAAATGGATTTGATGTAGTAAAAGCAATAGAAAACGTAAGAACAAATGGAAAATATAATGGAGATAAACCTTTAGAAGATGTAAAAATTATCTCTATATCTATAAAAGAGTAAATCAAGAAATTCTTGATTTACTTAAAATCAGTCTTGTAACTCTTCTTTATCAACAACTCTTTCGATATCCATAATTACAAGCATTTGGTTATTATCAAGTCTAACATAACCTTTTAAATATTTAGGTGGAATTGCTGAACCCATTTCCGCAACTTGTGCTAACATACTAGTATCAAGTTTTTGAACATCATCAACTAAATCTACAACTATTCCTATCATTCTTTTATCTTCAGTAATAACTGTAATAATAGAAGTATTTTCATCATAAACAGCAGGTCCTGTGTTGAACTTTATTCTAATATCTAAAATAGGAACAACTTCTCCTCTTGAATTAATTAAACCCTTTACCCATTTCGAAGTATTCGGTAAAGTTGTAATATTATCTGGATAAGTTAAAATTTCTTTAATCTTTGGCAACTCAATTGCATACTTCATTGCCCCTAACTCAAATGTCATAAACTCAGTAATCTTTGAAGAACTTACAGCTTTATCACGATTATTTTCCATTAATATTCCCTCTCTATTAGATATGTATAAATTAAACGAATTTTCATTATTCTATCTATACTAAACTTAAATTCTATTGTTTTACTAATTTATTTAAAGTACAACTTGCAATATACTTTGGAGTTTGTAACTCTATTTCATCTCCAATTTTTAAATCTGCTAAATTTATAACTTTATTGCTTTTACTAATTTGTACAAAACCATTTTTCTCTTTTTTATCTGGATGATTTGATAAATAATTTGATTTTAGTAAATCTATTTGATTTTGATAACTTAAAAATTTTTGGTTCAAATTTATTTTCAATGATGACTTTATAAAATTAATTTGAGTTTGTATGAAATTGAATTTTGTTTCAATAGAGTTTTGTTCAAATAATTTTTTCATATTTTTTAGCTCTTGCTCTTTATTGAATAAAATATTTTTAAATCTATTTGTAATTTCATTTTCTAAAGAATCAAGATAAATTCTATGTTCATTTATATCTGGAAGTGCTATTTCAATTGCATTTGATGGAGTTGCAGCTCGAATATCAGCAACAAAATCTGAAATTAAATAATCAACTTCATGTCCAACTGCTGAAATAATTGGAGTTTTTGCTTCATAAATTGCATTGGCAACAATCTCTTCATTAAAAGCCCACAAGTCTTCTATACTTCCTCCACCTCGTCCAACAATCATAATATCACAGTTTAATTTATCTGCATATTTTATAGAATTTGCTATGTCTAAACTTGCACCCTCACCTTGAACTAAAGTTGGGATTAATATAAATTCAACTAAAGACCAACGATGAGTTGCCACTTTTTTCATATCTTCTATTGCAGCACCTGTTGGAGAAGTTACTATTGCTATTTTTTTAGGATATCTTGGTAAAGTTTTTTTTCTGCTTCTTTCAAAGTAACCTTTTGCTTCAAGTTTAGTTTTTAATTGTTCAAAAGCTAAAGATAAACTTCCTATTCCAGAGGGTTCTATTTTATTACATAAAAGTTGATAATTTCCTCTTGGAGCATAAACAGTCAAACTTCCTGTAATTACTATTTTTAGACCATTTTCAAGTTGAAACTTTAAATATTTTGTATTTCCTTTAAACATTACACAAGAGAGTGTAGAATTTTCATCTTTTATTGAAAAATATATATGTCCTGAGTTATGATAAGTAAGATTTGAAATCTCACCTTCTACATAAACTTGAATAAATGTAGTTTCAAGTAAAGATTTAATTTGAAGATTTAAAGTTGATACAGAAATTGGTGAGTTCAAGATTTACCTTTATTATTGCAAAAACTATATTTTTTTTGCAATAATTAAAGTTGAAATATTCATAGAAAAAGCTTTCACATAAACTGGCTCTAAACCTGATTGTTTTAACTCTTTACATAAATTTTCAGTTGTTAAAAACTCATCAATTGAATCAGGTAAATATCTGTAAGCTTCTTTATTTTTAGAGATTAATCCACCTAAAACTGGAAGAACTTTATTTAAATAAAAATCAGTTAAATGATCAAGTAAATTTTCTTTTTTATTTTTAGTAAATTCATTTATTACAACTAAACCATCTTTTTTCAAAACTCTTGCAAATTCATCAAAAGCTTCTTGTCTTTGAACTACATTTCTAATACCATAAGAAATAGAGATAATATCTGCACTTTTATCAATCAAAGGCATTTGTGTAGCATAAGCTTCAATAAAGTCAACATCAGGAAGTTTTTTCTTACCAACTTCCATCATACCAACGCTTGGATCAACACCAATAATATTTTTTAAATTAATACTATTTTCATTTGCAACTTGTTGCCAAAAAAGTATCATATCACCTGTCCCACAAGCAACATCAACTATCTTTTCTATATCTTTTTTTCCATATAATTCAAAAGTTTTATTACAAGCTTTATTTCTCCAAGATTTATCAATTCCCATTGATAGAACTCTATTTGCTATATCATAAGTTCCTGCTATATTATTAAACATCGATACAATTTTTTCTTGTTTTTCCATAATTTTCCTTTTAAATGATTCCCATTAAAAAGGAACCGTTTTATTTAATAACTACTTTTTAACGAAAACTTATAAAAAGTTTCTAAAAGTAGCAAAAGCTAAAGGACTTTGAGAACAAAGTCTAAATTTTTAATTTTTTTATAAAAGAAATTTTCCAATTAATAAACCAATAATCAAACCAATATTTCCAGCAACTAAAATTGCCATAATTGATAACTTTTTATCAGCATAAGGAAGTCTATTTATAATATCTTCTTGGTGTTTTAAAGTCTCTTCAAAGTTTTGTGATGATTTTTCTAAATTTTCCATTGCTTTATTTATAGCAATTTCAGAAAATTCCATTCTTTCAACTAGCTCTTTTGCTTGTTTGAAACTCATATCACTCATTTTTTAATTTCTATCCATTTATCTAAATCACAAAAAATTCTATTTAAAGTATTTAATACATAATCTTTTGCTTCTGTTTGTATTCTCCTAAAAAAGAGATATTTTCTTGCGCTTTCTATATCTCCCATTTCTTTTGCACTCATAGCTTTTGCTGCAAAATCAGTATTATTATAAGCCATTTCCCAAACAGTACTTCCTAAATATCTACTCATTGTTATAATCTTGTCATTTTTAACTGGGAAATATTTTGGTTCTTTTACAAAATCACAAATTACAGAGTTTGAATCAAGATATTTATGTCCAAAAAAATTAATAAATTGCTCATTATAATAATCTTCATCCATAGAAATAGCTCTTGTTAATGCAAAAATTAGATTATCTTCTGGATTTTTTTCAATTTTCTTGATTTTTTTCATAGTTGCAATAGCATTCTTTCCATCAAGTTCACCATCACCTAAAGGAATAATCCATTTTACATTTCCAAATGAACCAACTTTTTTTATCTCATCAAGAACTAAAGAAGATGTTTTATTTCCACCAACATCAACTATAACTTCATGTTTATCATCCATTAAGATTAGTTCATCTAAATCTGTTATTTTGTTTGTTCCAAGCATTCTTTTATCTACAATTTCTGTTCTTGTAAAAGATCTTGAATCATTATTTTCATCATCAATTTCTATGTAAGTTATCTTTTTACCATGCTTTTTATATAAGTAAGGTGCGATTACTTGCATAGCAACTGTCGATTTTCCAACGCCACCTTTTGTTTGAGGAATTATTATCATCAATTAAACCTTTTTTAGCAATAATGTATTGATTTTATCGTAAATATTATTAAATAATAATTGCTTGAGTAATCATTAAATTTGCATTATTACAATATTTTTTTATTTTAAAACTATCTTTTGCAATTCCTTCTTCAATATCAACAACCATCATTTGTAAAATCGATTTACATGAGTTAGGAACTTCAAAATGTCCACTTATTCCAGTTGTTGCTTTTTGTATAGGAATTTTAGCATCCATTCCAATAACATTATCATAACAACCTGTTAATCCAATATCTGTTAAATATGCTGTATTTTCAAAAATTTGTAAATCATCTGTTCCAACATGAGTGTGAGTTCCACAAATAGCACTAACTTGATTTTTTAAAAGCATTAATAAAACTCGTTTTTCACTCGTTGCTTCTGCATGAAAATCTACAAAAATATTTTTGATATTTTCTTCTTGAAGTTTTAAAATCAAATTTTTTGCCCAGTTAAAAGGGTTTTCAACAATTGGCATACCATATTGTCCCATTAAATTTATAACTGCAAGTTTTTCATCTTTTATTTCACAAATTTTTACTCCACTTCCAACTAAACCTTGCGGATAATTATCTGGTCTTAAAACATTCGAAGTTTCAAGCAAAGCTAACATATCTTTTTTCTTATCAAAGCTATGATTTCCACCTGTTATCAAATCTATTCCACTTTTAAAAAGCTCTTTAGAACTCTCAACAGTTAGTCCAAAACCATGACTTGCATTTTCTCCATTTGCTATTATAAAATCTATATTAAACTCAGCTTTTATTTTTATCAAATTTTCTTTTATAATTTTTCGTCCAGGTCGTCCAACAATATCGCCTATAAATCCTATTCTCATTTATCTACTTTCATCTATATATTTTTTTAATTTTATTTCAAAAACTGCACCAGCATCTTGATTATATGCCAATATATCTCCATTTTGCTCTTCTATAATTTTTTAGCTATATTCAAACCAACTCCCATTCCACTATGATCTTTTGATGATACAAATGGTTCAAAAATATCATTTATTATATCTTCTTTTATGCCTCCTGCATTATCTTTAAATTTTACAATTATTTCATTTTCTTCTTCATATAATAAGATATTTAAAATTCTATTTTCGTAATTTTCAATTTTTACTAACTCATCAAGAGCATTATTTATAACTATAACCCAAACTTGTTCTATTCTTTGTTTTTGTACTTTGCTAAAAAATGAAAACTGATTTTTATCTATATTATTTATATCAAACTGCTCATTATTTAAGTAAATTCTACTTATTTGTTTTGAGCGATTATGTACCATTGTCAAAGAAGTTATTAAAGTGCTATAAATATTTGTTTTTTCTTTTACTTCTTTGCTACTTTGAGCCATTTCTCTCATTGATTCAACAATATTTGCAATTCTATTTATTCCCTCTTTCATCTTAGAACTATCAAATAACATTCTATCTTTTATATCTCCATCTGGTAAATCTGAAATATCATAAGACATCATTTCAAGATTACCTTTTATATAAGTAAGTGGAGTATTTATTTCATGTGTAATTCCAGCTGCTAGTGAGCCAATATAAGTTAGTTTTGCATTTTTTAGTTGTTCTTGTTGATGGAACTTGTCTTTTTGAATATTTTTTTCAACTTCTTGTTTAATTTTTTCTGCCAAATCTAAATTTAACTCTTGTAATTTTCTTTTATCTTCTAAAGAATTTATCACAAAAACTACTCTTTGTTTATCACCTAAAAGACTTAAAGATAGTTCTAAATGAATTGGTGTTTTATCTTTTTTTATAAATATTTTTTCTAATTTTGAAATATTACCTATTTCATCTATTTCTTTTAAAATTTTATTTAAAATAGTTTTTGAATCATCTGCTATAACATCCAAACAAGTCATTGTTAAAAGTTCATCACTTGTAAAGCCTAGAAGTTCACTCATTTTGCTATTTAATTTTACAAATTTTCCATCTAAATCAATCAAAGCAATTCCACTATGAACATTTTCAAAAATAGCATCATATTCATCAATTTGATTATTTAGATTATTATATAAATTTTCTATTTTTTTCTTATTTGTTCTATCTGTACAAATTATATTGTAACAATCAATTTGTTCATTTTCAATAATTACTTCAATAAGTAAATCAAGCCAAAAAACTTCACCATCTTTTTTAGCACCTTTTATTTCGTTTAGATGAAAAATCTTTTCATTTAATCGTTTTCTTACCATTCTTCCTAGATTTTTTATATCTTTATGAATCAAAATCTTATAATGATGTCCTATTAATTCAGCTTCAGAAAAACCTAAAAAATAGCAAAATGCTCTACTTACTTTTGTAATAAATCCATTTTTATCTATTCGAATAAACATAATATGATTATCCATAATCTCTTGATTTTCGCTCAATTTTAAATATTTCTCTTTAATATTCAAATCTAATTTTTTATTATCTTCTTCAATACTTTTATTTAATCTTGAAATTATTACTGAAAAAATTATAGCAATAAAAAAGGCTATTAAAAATCCTGAAATTATGATTGATTTATGATACTCTTCAATGAAATCTTTTTTTAATTTATCTTTTTTCTTTATAAAAAAAGTAAAGTATTTATTTTCATTTATATAAACTTTTTTTGATAAAAACTCTTCTTCATCAAATGAAGTTATATTAGAATCATTTAAAAATATTCCTTTCGGGTCAAGAATTAACACTTTTTTAGAAAAATCACTAGATAAACCTTGTATTAGATTTTCTAAATCAATTTTTAAAATATAAAAATCATCTTTATTTCTAATGATAAAATTAATAGTTTTTGAATTATCTTCATCACAATGATATAGAACTTCTTTGTATTTTAAAGTACGCATTTCTTTAAAATAAACTTTTGAAAATAAATTTTTTAAATTATAGTCTCTAAGTAGTTTTGTGTTTTTTTCATTATATAACTTCAATATCTCTTTAGAGTCTAAAGAAACTATTTTAAAAACTAAGATATTTTTATCTTCAAATAGTGTATTTTCAATAAAATTTATAATTTCATTTTGGTTTTTAAACTCTGGAATTATAGATTGAATAAGTAATAGTTTTTCATCATATTTCTTTAAATATGATAAAAACTTATCTTCTTGTTGTTTTAAAACATTTTGACTAATTTGTTTATCTTGTTTATCATCATAAAGATTATAAAAATTATCAAATAAATAACTTACAAAGCCTAATATTAAAATAGAAAAGATAATAAATGCTAAAAATAGTTTTATATAAAATGATACTTTCATTTCATCTCTTTTGTAAGTTTTATATAATACTTAGTTTCATCTTCACTATTTTTGCACCAAAATAAACCACTATTTTTTTCAATAAGTAACTTTGATAAATATATAGATGTATCAAAATATTTCTCTTCAGAAGAAGTTAATATTTCATCAAGAATAATTTTTTTATTTTTACTTTTTATATCATCTTCTATTTTAATAAGAATATCATTATTCATATTTTCATGAACTGCCGTTATATATATTTTTGTACTTTCAATTCTATTTAATTCTACTTGTTCAATACAATTTTTTAATATATTTATTATGATAGTTTTTAACTCAGCAGATAAAATATTTATATAAATTTCTTTATCAATATCAAATTTTACTTCTATATTATATTTTTTCAACTCACTTTCTAAATAAGTAATTGCTTCAATAACAACTGTTAAAAGGTTTGAATTTTCGCTTTTTCTTGGATTAAAAATATTTTTAATTTCATTTAAAATATCAGATAAATTTTTTAGTTCGAGTTCAATATTTTTTTCAATCTCTCTTAAATTTCTTTCTGAAATATCATCTTTTTTAAGATTTTTTAATCTTAATATTTCAAAAAATATTCTCGAGATTGGAACTTTCCATTGATGTCCTAAAGAGTCTAGAATTTTTGACATTAAAGCAACTTTTGCACTTTCAACCAAGTTTTTGTCTTTTACTTTTATATCATTTAGTTTATTGGATAAATCTTCTTTTAATAATTTATTTATTTTTTCAAACTGCTTTGTATCTGTTATATCCGTTCTAATTGAACTATAACCTTCAATTTGATTTTTAAAGTTATATCTTGGAAATATTATAGATTTTATCCAATAAGTATTTCCAAATTTATCTCTATTTTTTATTTCTCCTTGCCAAGAACCTTCTGTTTTTATAGTTTCCCAAAGATTTTTAAAAAATATATTTGACATATCAGGATGTCTTAAAAGATTTATATTTTTCCCTATAATCTCTTCTTGTGAATATCCTGAAATTTTATAAAAACTTTTTGTTGCAAATACAATATTTCCTTGTAAATCTAAATCAACTTTTATAATATAGTTATCAATTTCATTAAAAATATTTTCATACTTTTTATTTATTAAATCTCTTTGTGATTTAATATTTACCATCTTATAAATAAGAAAAATTATAAAAAATGATATTAAATTTAAAATTACTAATAATTTATTATAAAAAGAATCAATTATCTCTATTTCATTCTTCTTGCTTGAATCATAACTCATTAAATAAACACTATTTTTATAAAATTCTGAATAAAAAATTGGTATGAAAACGACTGGGATATTTAAGTATCTATCTTGAATAACAAAACTTGTTTCTTTTTTATTTCCAAAATTATTTATTAACTCTTTTTTTTGTTGCTCTGATATTTTAAAAGCATTTCCAAAATCAAAATTGTTTGAGATAATCTCTTTATATTCGATAGAATTATCTTTTTTCATGTTTTTTATTAGATTTTCTAGTTTAAACTCTAAATTTACAACACCTAAAAAGTTTAGTTTTTCATCAAAAATTGGTTTTGAAAATAAAATATAGATATTTTTTTCAACAATCCTAAAATTAACTTCCTCTTTTTTATTTAAAATAACTTGTTCAACTATTTTTGAAGTAAAGTTATCTTTTAAACTCTCTTTAAAACTAAAAAACAAATCTTTTCTAGGACTATAAATACTCATTTCATCTAAATTTAAAGTGGAATAAAAAGATAAACTAAGTTCAAGTTCATCATAAAGTTCTTTTTTTAATAAAGGTAAAGCTACACTGCTTTTTAGTATTTTTATAATCTGTTTATTTTTTATAAATTCATTAAAATAAATAAGTTCAGAATTATTTGAATAAATATTATAATAGTTAGAGTACTCTTTATAAGTATTTTGTTTATAATTTTTTAAAGAAGTTTCAAACTCTTTTTCTTTAAAAAAATCTAAAAATAGAATTATTAAAAAAAAAGAGATTAAAAAATAGAAAAAATACCTAAAAAATAGGTTTTTATTGCTCATTTAGTGTTTCTCTAAAATATCTATTATCTTTTTTTCTAGATGTTGTAAAGAGTCAAAAGGTTTCATTACATAATTTGTAGCACCCTCTTTATGAGATTTTAAAACTTTATCCAAAGTTGAATATGCAGTCATCATAATAACTTTTTGATTTTCATTTTTTTCTTTTATTTTCTCAAGAACCTCTAATCCATTCATTTGTGGCATCATAATATCTAACAAAATAATGTCATAACTGCTCGTATTCAAAGATTCTAATGCAGCAAGAGGATTTGCATAATTTGCTACTGAGAATTTTGGATTTCTAGATAGAAATCTACTTAAAAGATTTAAAATTTCTACTTCATCATCAATGATAGCTATTGAATATTTTTTATCCATCTACTTTTTCTCCGTCGAATAATTTTTTAGCTGCTTCTTTCATAATCAAATCACTTTTTTCATCTAAAATCTTATCTAAATATATAAACACTTGTTCACTTGCTTTTTCTACTAAATCTATTTTATCTTCTATTAATTGTTTTGAACAAGAAACTTTACTTCCTGAACACTCATTTGCTAATAAATTTGCTTCGTGGTGTACAGTATGATGATATTTTTCTAGATTTTTATAAGATGGAACAATACTAAATTGTTCTCTTCCTAAACCGGTATCATACCATTTCCCTAATCTACAATTATGATGATCTACTGGTTTAAAGTTATGTTCACCTCCAAAGATTAGTTGATAAAGGTTATTTTTATAAATAACGTGGTCAAGTTTTGCAAGATTTATAAAAATTCTATTTGAGATACTTTCAACTTCATAAACTCCTCTATTAGAATTTTTTTGGAAAGTATTCATCAATTTACTTAAAACACCAATTCTTGATTTAGTCTCATTTACTACGCTTGATACCGTTTCTGAACTTTGTTTGATTTTTTCTGTTTCATTTTGAATTAGATTTACAACATCTTTTATCTGTTTTGCAGCATCAGCACTTCTTGTAGCTAGATTTCTTACTTCTTGAGCAACAACAGAGAATCCTTTTCCAGCTTCACCTGCTGTTGCAGCTTCAACAGCTGCATTTAAAGATAAGATATTTGTTTGAAATGCTATTTCTTGGATTATATTTATAACTTGTGCAATATCTTTACTTTTTGATACTAAAGACGCTACAACTTCATTTTCAAGCTCTATTTCTTTATGTAAATTGTCTGTATCATAAACTATTTCATTTATTAAATTTAATCCTTGAGTTGAGCCATTGGCTGTTTCTTTAGACTCTTTAGACATATCTTGTAATTCATCTAGCAAAGTTAAATATGTTTGTTGTGTTCCATTTAAAGAGTTTGTCATATTTATATTGTGTCTTGACAGTAATCCACCATCTTTATTATCGTGAATTGAAGTTTTTCTAAGTGAAACTATTTTTTTATTTTCGTAATTTTTTACTTCTATATGAGCTTCACAATCTTCTAAAACTAAACTAGGTTTTTCATTTAAAACTGCATCTAAAACAGTAGAAAAATCTTTTATATTTGATTTTGATAAACTATTTGCAAAAAACAACTGATTATTTTCATCAAAAACAACTAATCCTTCTTCTTGCGAAAACGATGCTATTTCTTTATATAATTCGATATCTTTAGAATTTTTTTCTAAAACATTTTCAAGTTTAAATGAGTAATCTTTTTCAATCTCTTCAATTTTTTTATCTTTTTGAACTAATTGATTTTTTAAATCCTCAATTTCTCTTTCTAAATAACTGACTTTTTCTTCTAAATTCTTATTTCCAAAAAACATAAAACGCCTTTATTGATATCATTTACTAATATATGATATCAAAGATAATCTTATATGTTATTTAGGTATAAAGAGCAAATATAGGCTTGGCTAAATACTATTTGAAAGTTAAATCCTCCAAGTTCTCCAGTTATATCTAAACATTCTCCTATAAAAAAAAGATTTTTTTGATTTAAACTCTCAAAAGAAAGATGATTTATCTCATCTGTATTAATTCCACCTTTTGTAACTTCAGCTTTTGTAAAACCAAAATTTCCTGCAGGTGAAAACTCATAATTTTTTAATAACTTTAATTTTTCTAGCTCTTCTTGTGTTAATTTTGAAACAGCTTTATCTTCCAAATCTTGTGAAACTAAAAACTCTTGGATAAATCTTTTGGCTAATGGTAAAGATGATGAGATGTTTTTATTTCCAGTTAAAAACTTTTCAATTTTTTTATTTGGTAAAAAATCAAGTACAATTTTTCCTTTTTTCCAATATAAAGATGTAGTTAAAATAAGTGGACCAGAACATCCTTTATGTGCAAATAAAAGCGAACCTTCAAAAGTTTTATCTTCTACAAAAGCTTTTGCAGGAAGTGAAACTCCTGATAAATTTTTAAACCAAAATTGTTCTTTTTGTACAGTAAATCCTACAAGGGCTGGCTCTAACTTTTTAATCGTATGTCCAAATTTTTGCGCAATATCAAAAGCAATTGAACTTGCACCTAAAAGAGGAAAAGACAATCCTCCACTTGCAACTACAAGTTTTTTTGCTTCAATAATTTTTGAATCAGTTTTTATCTTATAAAACTCATCAAAACCTACATCTAAAACTCTTGTTTCAAGATACTTTTTTACATGAGTTGTAAGTTTTGAAAACATATCAATAACATCTTGACTAGAGTTACAAAAATATGTTCCTTTTACAATTTTTGGATTAATTTTTGGGAAAACCTGATTTTTATTTAAAAAAGTCAATAAATCATCTTTTGAAAATCTTTCTAAAATAGCTTTAATAAGATTTTCATCACCTAAATAATTTTTATAAGTTACAAATTCATTTGTGATATTACATTTTGCTCCACCTGAAACTTTAACTTTTGGTGCTAAAGTTTTCGAACTCTCAATCAAACATATATTTTTATATTTTTTTTTATCTAAATTAGAAGCTAGCATTAAACCACTAGCTCCTGCTCCAATAATTGCTATATCGTAAATCTTTTATCCTTTTTTACAAATAAATCTATTTAAACCATTAATATGTTCATATTCTAAAATATAACCATTTGCTTTAAAAATATTGTAAACAATATACAATCCTAAACCAAAAGAGTTTTTCGATTTATCTTCACTTGAGAAAAATGGTTCAAAGTACTTTTCAAAAGGATATTCTAACTCTTTTCCTATATTTTCAAAAATTATATTTCCATTTTCTACTTTTATTGTTACTTCTTTATTTGGAGAGTATTTAACTGCATTGTCTATTAAGTTTTTTATTGCAATAGAAAAAAGTTTAAAATTTACTTCTATTTTTTTATTTTCATAATTTTGAATAACTTTTTCATCTTCTATCATCAAAATATCTTTTGCATTATCAATAATATCATCTAAAAAATATACTTTTTTTTCTATATTTTTTGTTGAAGAGATAAGTTCTTCTATTGTTGCAAACTCATTTATTAAAGATTCTAATCTATCAAATACTGATTTTAATTTTTCATTATTCTCTTCATTTTGTTCTAATTGAGTTAAGAATTTACCTTTTGTAATAGGAGTTTTTAGTTCATGCATAATATTTCTAATAAAAACATTTCTAGCTTCTTTTAGATTTTTTAGTTTTAAACTTGTTTTTTTAAACTCCATAGCAAGTGAAGAAACCTCATCTTTAGCTTCGATATTTTCATATTCAAAATCAAAATTTTCATCACCCAAACTCTTTACTTTATCTTTTAAAACTTTCAAAGGCATCAACTTTTTTAAAGACATAAAATATAAAATTGTAATTGTAATAAGTAAAATAGAAAAAACTAAAATAATATATATTTGTCTACTGTTACTAAAACCATTTTGATCTTTTACTAAAACTTCATTATCTCTAACTTTCATATACAAATAATAGTCAGTATTGTTTTTTAGAATTCTAAAAATATCTCCATGTTTAGGGTGAATTCTTTCTGAAAATATTTTCATATTTTTATCATTTGTTATCTTGTTTATCTCTTTTTTTTCAATATAAAGTTTATAATTCATCTCTTCAAAATTTTTTATAATCTCTTCACTAAAATCAAACTCAATTCTATTTATCATTTTTGAAATAGGAATATATCTATCATAGATTTGTTCTTCTTGTGCTTTGTAGCTATTTGCTAAAATAATTATAAAACTAATTATTACCAATAAAATAGAGATAAGAAAGCTTATTAAAATAGTAAAAAAAATCGATTGTCTATTTATCATTGTATGAATTTGTATCCCATTCCTCTAATTGTATGAAGATATTTTGATTCTTTTGAATTATCTTCTATTTTGTGTCTAATTCTATTTATAATAACAGCCAAAGAACCTGAACTTTCATAATCCTGATTTAAAAGATCAGAATTTTCAAAGATATCTTCTCTACTTATTACAAAACCTTCTCTTTTTATCAATAAAGATAAAACTTCAAATTCAGCAGCAGTTAGTTTTATAAATTTTCCATTTTTTGTTATCTCTCTTTTTTCTTCATTTAAAACAAAGATTTTACTTTTTGTATCCTCTTCACTACTTTGAGAGTTATTAAATCTTCGTAAAATTGTTTTAATTCGTACTTCAAGTTCTCTTGGGTCATAAGGTTTTGGCAAATAATCATCAGCACCTAATTTAAGTGCTGTTACTTTATCTGTAATATCACTTCTTGCACTTGAAATAATAATAGGAATATTAAAACTTTTAACTATCTCTTTACAAACATCTAATCCATCCATTCCAGGTAGTGTTAAATCTAAAATTATCAAATCATACTTATTCATTTTTAAAGCACTAAGAGCCAAATATGGCTCTTCGTAATTTGTAACTTCAATATTGAATTGCTTTAAGTATTGACATAGAACTTCTGCTAACTCTAAATCATCTTCTATCATTGCAATTTTTATCAAAATTTATCCTTTTAAATAGTATCTATAAAAAACCTATTTTTTATCTCTTTTTTCTTTTCTTAAATCAATTAGAACTTTTAGTTGCTCTTTTTGTTTAGCATCTAAGATAGCATAAGTTTTTTCGATAACTTCAGCTTTTGATTTTATCATAGAATCTCTTTTTTCATTCTCAATTTGAATAAATTTTTCTTTATCAAATCCATCTTTTGAGAATGCATCAAGTGGAGTTTTTTGAGCTTTTCTACTTTCATCTATAATCTTTCTAATATCTTCTTTTTGTTTAGAAGTTAAATTCAACTCATGGATTAATCCTAAAATACCCTCATCTCCAAAAAAAGGCATATGACCTTTAAAATCTTTTTGATACATACAATTTGGTGCATCAAATCTTTTATCATCTTTTTTCATTTCACCATTTGCAGCAAAAAGTGCTCCTGCAACTAAACTTGTTATAACTAAACTTGAAACTATTTTTTTCATTTTCTACTCCTTTTTTTTAATTATGAAATTATTGCATCTTGCTTTTAATGATTTTTAAATTTTATATTAATCAAAACTTAACAATGTTTGGCTAACATATCAAGATGAAACTAAGAGTCGGAACATTTAACCTTTTTCAATTTTGCTCTCCACCATTCTCTTTTTATACAAAAAAAGAAAAATTCACTCCTGAAGAATGGAATGAAAAAATAACTTGGTGCAAAAATCAACTAAATCTTATGAATTGTGATATTGTAGGATTTCAAGAAGTTTTCTCTAATGATGAACTAAAAAATTTATGTTTTGAAGTCGGATTTAAATACTTTGAAGTTGTGGATTTTGCAAAAGTTGATAAAAAAAATGAAAAAGTTTATATAAGTACAACAGTTGCAATTGCTTCAAAATTTCCAATAATAAACATAGAAAAAATAGATACAAAAAATTTTAAGTTTGCAAGAATCCCAATAAAAGCCATAATTTCTCTACCAAATAAAAAAAATATAACAGTTTATATAACACATCTAAAATCAAATAGAGAAAATGAATTTGAATATATTTTTACAAAAAATGATACTTTAGAAGATAAACTAAAAAAAGTTGAAGTTGCTTTAAAAGATAACTATTCTTTATCTTTAAAACAAAGAATTAATGAAGCCAAAATACTTTTTTATGATATAAAATCAAATAAAATTCCTACGATTTTAATGTGCGACTTAAATGACAAAGAATTTTCTATAACAATTGATGCTCTTACAAATAAACGATTTTATAATAGAAATTTAAAAAAAGATGACTATTTACTCTTTGATGCTTACTATTTACATAAACCAAAGATTTATAATCCTCATCCAGAATTTAAAGGAATAAAACGAACTCCTACAAGCTATTTTGCTGGAAAAGGAAATATTTTGGATTATATTTTTGTATCAAAAGAACTTCAAAAAATCATCTCTTATGAAGTTTTGGATAAACATTTACAAAAAAATCACAATGGAAGTTTAAAACAAAGTGATCATGCTCAAGTTGTTTGTGAAATAGAAATTTAGATAGTTTTTTTCAATACTAAAAGTTTAAGTTCTTCATTTGTATTTGGCGTCCAATGTTCTGACTTTGGAAACTCTATAAAACTATTTGTATTTTGATACCCTCTTCTAATATAATATTGCATTAATTCTGTTCTTGTAGATATAACTTCTATTAGAAAAATAGATTTTTGCCAAAGTTTAGTAGCACTATTTTCTGCAAATTCTAAAAGTTTTTTTCCTATTCCACTTGCTTGTGATTTTGTATCAACAGCAAAAAGTCCTACGTGAATACTTTCACCATCAAGTTTAACCTGAATAGTTCCAACTATTTTATTATCAATTTTTGCAATATATGTTTTAGTCTCTTTTTCTTTTAAAATCTCTTCCATCATATCTTCATTTACTCTAATTCCATCTAATATGTGAGATTCAGTCGTCCAAGCTTTATCTTTTTTTTCTCCTCGATAAGCTTGATTTATTAAAAGAATAACTTCTTTTATATCTTCTTTTTGTAGTTCTTTAAATTGTAAGTTCATCGTTTCTTCTTTTATTTTCTTAAATATCTTAAAGTTGTATTTATTATGTCATCATCATCTTTTGATGGTGATTTTATACTCTCTTTTCTATCATCAGCTTTTGTAAATGTAATATTCATCTCATAAGAACTAATAGTTTGAATACCTAGTTTTAAAGCTAAAATTTTTATGATAATCAACTCAATAAACTGTTTTGTAACAATATCAGGCTTTCCAAATCTATCTTCCATCTCTTCTTCGATAGAATAAACTTCTTGAATATCACTAGCCTTACTTAACCTTCTATAAAGTTCAAGTCTAACTCTATCTTCACTAATGTATTCATCACTAATATATGCTGAAATAGCTAGTTTTATATCAACTGTTTTTTTCTCATTTTTTTCATCACCACTTAAAGTTGCAAGAGTATCTTCTAACATTTTAAGATATAAACCATATCCTATTTGTTTGATATGTCCACTTTGTGCTTCACCTATGATATTTCCACCACCTCTGATTTCTAAATCTTGATGAGCTAAGGCTGTTCCACTTCCTAAATATGAGTTTGACTCAAGAGCTACAAGTCTTTTTACTGCATCATCTGTAATTGATTTTTTATCTTCAACTACATAATAACAATATCCCTCTTTATTACTTCGCCCAACTCGTCCTCGAAGTTGATGTAAATCAGCAATTCCAAATCTATCTGCACCATCAATTATAATAGAGTTTGCATTTGGCAAGTGAATTCCTGATTCAACAATAGAAGTTGCAAGAAGAATATCAAACTCTTTGTTTTCAAAGGATTCTATGATCTTTTCAGCTTGTTCTGGTTTTATTTGAGAGTGAATAATATCTATTTTGATATTTGGAACTATTGCTTCTATATCTTTTTTCTTTGCTTCAATTGAAGCTATATTATTGTGAACATAAAATAGTTGTCCACCTCTTCTTTTTTCTCTTAAAATTATCTCTTTGATTAGTTTTTCGCTGTACTCTTTTACATAAGTTCGAACTCCCAATCTTTCACTAGGAGGCGTAAGAAGTGAACTCATACCTTTTAGTTTTGATAAGGCTAAGTTTAAAGTTCTTGGAATTGGAGTTGCACTCATAGAAAAAATATGTACATCTTCTCTTAATTGTTTTAATTTCTCTTTTTGTTTTACTCCAAATTTATGCTCTTCATCGATGATAACTAAAGCTAAATTAGAAGTTTTTATATCAAGTAAAGAGTGTGTTCCAATAACAAGTTTTATATCTCCGTTTTCTAAACCTTTTTTGATACTTGTTTTCTCTTTTGCTGTTGTTTTTCCATCAAGTTTAGCAACTCTTATCCCAAAACTTTCAAGTCTTTTTTGAATACTATGATAGTGTTGAGTTGCCAAAAGTGTTGTTGGACATACAAATATAGTTTGATAACCGTCTAAAATAACTGCCAATAAAGCATTCATAGCAACTTCTGTTTTACCAAAACCAACATCACCTGAAAGAAGTCTATCCATAACTCTTCCACTACTTAAATCATCAAAAATCTCTTTAATACTTCTTTTTTGGTCTTTTGTATATTCAAATCCTGCACTTTTTTGGAAATCTTCAAGAACTTTCTTATCTGTATTGATTTTAATACCATTTACAAGTTCCCTTGCAGCTGCTAGTTTGATAATATCATTTGCAATAGCAAAAAGTTTATCTTTTACTTTCTCTTTTAGTTTTGCAAAACTTCCTTTTCCAAGCTTATCAACAACAGCATAAGAGCTTCCATCAGCAACATATCTATCTATTAAATCAAGATTTTCAACAGGAACTAAAAGTTTATCTTCTCCTTGATATTGGATAATTACAAAATCTCTTTTTGCACCCATCACAGTAACTGGTTCAATTCCTTTATATTGACCAATTCCATATTTTTCATGCACCACAAAATCATTATATTGAAGTTCATCAAGAACAAGTTTTACTTTTTTCTTTCTTCGTTTTTTTACTTCTTTATTTAAAGAGATTATTACTTCATCATCTGAGACTAAATTTAAAATATAGTTTTCAAAAACATAATTAATATTTTTGTCACTTAAATCTAAATCATAACCTTTTACTTTTGCTTCACTTCCACTTATAATTGTGATTTTTTTATCATTATGAAAAGAGATAAACTCTTTTACATTTGCTGGATTTATCTCTTGATAATTTTTGCTATTGTAAATTTGAGGAGTGAGTAAAAACTTATCTTTATTTACTCTTTTTTCTTCAAAAACATAAACTTCTTCTAGTTCGTCTAAAGCATCTTGAGTAATAAATGAACTCATTTTTTGAGGTAAATACTCTCCAAGTTCTCCTAAATACCAAAATCCTAAAGAGTGAATATCTTTGATAAAGGCATCACTTGAAACAGTTTGAATTTGTTCATTTATTTCTTCAAAAGTTGCTTCATCAAGAGCAAGAAAAGCTGGATTAATCGAAAAACTTTCTATCTCTTCTTTTGAAGATTTTTGGTCTTCAATATCAAATTTTCTGATACTTTCAACCTCATCATCAAACAAACTTACTCTATATCCAAAATCACTTCCTAAAGGGCAAATATCTAAAATATCTCCCCTTAGTGAAACTTCACCTTCACTTGTAACAATATCTACAAAATAGTATCCCCAATTGTATAATTTACTTTTTAACTCATCAAGATTTAATCTATCTGCAAAATTTATAGTAAAACTTTCAAAACATTTTTCTTTTGGAAGAGGATAAGAGATTGTTCTTATTGGAGAGATTAGAATTTTATCTTGTTTTTTGTATGAATAAAAATCACCTAAAGTTTTAGTTATTTCATGTAGTTCTTCACTAAAGGAAAGTAAGTCATCTCCAAAATTTGCTCTAAAATCAGCTAATAAAAAAGGTTTAAATCCTAAATAAGAGACTATATCAGAAGCTATTTGAGCTTGTCTGTCATCATTTACGATTAAAAGTTGACACTCTTTTAATCTTTTTTCATCTTTTAAATTTTTTAAATTTTTTAAAAATTCATAAATATTTTTCACTATTTTTCTACTTCTACTAACTCAAATTCATTTGTATTTTTATCATAATAATATGCTGGATATGGTGTTTCATTTAATAAAAAAATCAAATTTGCACTTTTAAAATTTGTTTTTTGAAGACCTTTTTTAAATACTTCTAAAATATAAGCTTTTGTTGAAAAAGTAGTTGTTGTCGAATGTCCTGTATAAACAAACTCTTCTCCTTCTACATTTTTAAAACCCTCTTTTTTTAAGTGTTTTTCAAATTTTTCTTTATCTTCTAACTCAACTACATCTAATAAAATTAAAACTTCGATTCCATTCATAAATATTGCCTAAAAATTTTTCGCAAATTCTAACATATATAAACTTTTATCCATTTATTACTATATTATTGCTATTTTTATAATATAATATTTTACTAATTTTTTTAGAGGGATTTTTTATGAATTATGAACTACTAAGTAAAATTGCTATGAAAGAATCAGATGCATTAAAAAAAGAAGTTGCAATTTTACAAAAAAGAGACGAACTTTTAAACTTAGAAATCACAAATTTAAAATCTATGATAGAAATAATTGAGAAAGAAAAAACTGAATTAAGAGAAGAAAGAAATCATCTAAAAAATGAAAAAAACACTTTAAATGCTGAAAAACTACTTCTAATAGAAGAAAGAAATAGCTTAGAGAAAGAAATAATATCTTTAAAAAGAGATTTAAACTTTTTAAGAAAAACTACTAATATGGAAGATATAAAAGAGATTCAAAAAGGAAAAAAAGAAGAGATTCAACAAAAACAAACCTCTTTTGAGTTTTATTCGTAACAGATTTTTTAAATCTATTACGATATTAACATACCAATAAGTCCAAATAATCCACCAAAAACTGCACCCCAAAGTACAAGCCAACTTAAATGTTCTTTTATCATATTTTGAACTATCTCTTTTACCATTTTAGGAGTTAACTCTTCTAGTCTTGCATTTACAATTTTGCTAATTTTTTCATATATTTCATCATTGAAGTTTTTTGATTTTATTACTTCATTTACAATAGTTAAAAATGATGGTGAATTTGATATACCTATCATTGAAGTTTGTAGTTTATTTATAAAAGGTTCTTTTAGTGGTTCAAGAGCGCTAGCACCTCCAAACATTGCCAACATTCCACCAAAAGGAGATTCGACAACAGATTCTTTTAAAGAGTAAAATGCTGGAGTAAAATCAACTTGATTTAATATTTTTTCAAAATCAATACTATTTTTACTATTTTGAACTTCCTCTTCAAAAAATTTTGCTAAGTTCTCTTTTGTAAAAAACTGATTCATTATCAAATCATGAATAGATATTTTAAAAGCTGTAAATTTGCTCTCTATTACACCACTTCCATATAAAAAAGGAATCTTTTCAAATAACATATAAATTGCAAGTGAATTTGTAACTGCACCACTTAAAGCAAAAAGCCCAACCATAAAAACGAGCTCATTTCCATTTGAATAACCGTAAGCCATAATCAAAACAGAAATTAAATTTGTAATATCACCCTTATTCATAATATCCCCCTGTAAAAAGGCAATTTTATCATATTTTTTTTAAAAGATTTTTGTAACTACTTTGTAACTTTAATTTCTTAAAATTCTCTAATTTAGGAGATATAAATGATTGATATACAAAAAGAGATAGAAAAAAAGTTTCCAAAAATAAAAGAAAAAGAAAATGTTCTAAAAAAATCGTTATTAAAAATAGCAAAAAAAATAGTTCATGAAGATTCTATAAATCAGTTTTTATCACAAAACTCTCATTTAAAAGGTTTTGATTTTGTAGATGCTGTTTTAGATTATTTTGATTTTGATTATACAGTTTCTAGTAATGATTTGCAAAATATTCCATCAACAGGAAAAGTTATAATAATTGCAAATCATCCATTAGGCGGACTTGATGCTTTATGTTTATTAAAACTTATTGGTCAAATAAGAAAAGATGTAAAGATTTTGGCAAATGACTTTTTAGTTGGATTTGAAGCTTTACACTCTCTTATGATTCCACTTGATAATTTCAAAGATAGACAATCAAAAGAGAGTATAAAAAAAATATATGAAGCTTTAAAAAATGAAGAAGCTATCATCATTTTTCCAGCAGGAGAAGTAAGTCGTGCAACACCAAAAGGGGTAAAAGATCCAGCTTGGAATAAAGGTTTTTTAAATTTTGCAAAAAATAGTAATTCGGCGATTTTACCAATATTTTTAGATGCAAAAAACTCTAAAACTTTTTATACTATTTCACTTATAAATAAAACTTTTTCAACACTTTTATTATCAAATGAAATGTTTAATAAAAAATCAAAAAATATAAATATAAAAATCGGACAAATTATTCCAAGTGAAAACATAACTCCAAAAGGTTTAAATAAAGATTTTTTAGTAAATTTATATAAAAAACATCTTTATGCACTAAAAAAAGGAAAAAAATCATTTTTCCAAACACAAAGTGCAATAGCACATCCAGTTAGCAAAATTGATTTATACAATGAACTAAAAAAGTCTCCACTTTTAGGACAAACAAACGATGGGAAAAAAATATATTTATATGATTATGTAGAAGATTCTCTTGTATTAAAAGAGCTTGGAAGATTAAGAGAGATATCTTTTAGAAAAGTTGGAGAAGGTGTTAATAAAAAAAGAGATATTGATAAATACGATGTTTATTATCAACATATAATTTTATACGATAAAAATGAGTTAGAAATTGTAGGAGCTTATAGAATTGGAAACTCTGATATGATATTTAAAGAGTTTGGAACAAAAGGGTTTTATTCTAATACTTTATTTCAATTTAATGATGAATTTATGTTCTATTTACAAAACTCTATTGAACTTGGACGAAGTTTTGTACAACCAAAATATTGGGGAACAAGAGCCTTAGATTATCTTTGGTATGGAATTGGAGCTTATGTAAAAGCAAATCCAAATATAAAGTATATGTTTGGTCCGGTTTCAATTAGTGGTGCTTTTCCTGCAATTGCAAAAGATATGTTAGTTTTTTATTATAACTATTACTATTCAAGTGAAAAAAACTTGGTTGAAGCTAGAACTCCATTTTCTTATTCAAGCCATATCCATGATATAAAAGAGTTTTTTACGCTTGAAGATAAAAAAAGAGATTTCAAATCTCTAAAAATTGCTTTATCAAATATTGGTGTAAATGTTCCAACTTTATACAAACAATATAGTGAACTAACACTTGATGATGGCGTAAAATTTTTAGATTTTAATGTTGATAAAAATTTTGGTGATTGTATTGATAGTTTTATTTTAGTAGAAATTGATAAAATCAAAGATAGTATGAAACAAAGATATATGTGATTATCTATAATGCATTTGTTTGTAACCTTCAAGCCTTTTTTTGTAAGCAGAGTTTAACATTGCATTTTTTGAATCAAGAAAATCAATAGCCAAACACTCTTGATTTCCTCTTCCAATTCTTCCTAAATATTGTATCAATCTTCCATAATAAGAGATTGGTGTTGCAAAAAAAATAGTATTTAAGTGTGGAAAATCTATTCCTTCACCAAAATAAGAAGTTGTTGCAAGAATAAGGGATTTAGTTTTTACTAAATTCATATTTTCAACTTGCTCTTTTTTATTTAAACTTCCATGAACACTTATGTAATCAATATTCTCTTTTTGTAACAAATTTTCTAAAACATTTATATGTTCTATTCTATCTGTTAAAAGTAAAATCTTTCTATCTATATTTTTCTTTATTATGTCAACTATTAAATTATTTCTATCTTCATCAATACAAAGTTCATTTATAATAGTTGCATAGTTATCTGCATTACTTACAAACTGCGTTCTGATTATTTGTAGTTTATTTGTATGTGTTTTTTTCTTTTTATACTCATAAGATATTTCACCTAACTGTTGAAATAAAATTGGTTGAAGTTCATCTTTTCTATTTGGAGTTGCACTAAGTCCTAAAATATATTTACCTTTAAAGCTTTTTATAATTTGTTCAAAAGTAAGTGCAGGAATATGATGACACTCATCAACAATCACAAAAGAGTAGTTTTCTATAATCTTTGGGTCATTTTTTAAACTTTGCATAGTTGCAACATCAATTTGACCATTTAATTTATTAAATCCTTTTCCTAAATATCCAATATCTTTTTTGTTGTATCCAAAATAATCCACAAATCTTTCAATCCATTGATTTAAAAGCATATTTTTATTTACAACAATTAATGTTGTACAAGCTCTTATTTCAAATATTTTTGCTCCAAGAAGTGTTTTTCCAAATCCAGGAGGGGCAACACAAATAGAGTAATCAGATTTTTTAATCTCTTTAATTGCTTCGTTTTGTTCTGGACGTAAGTTAAAAGTTACTGTTTTAGTTTGGATTTTATTTAAAACTCTTTTATCAACAAAAGAGTATGAAACTGCATTAACATTGAAAAAATCAATTAAAGTCTCTTTTAATCCTCTTGGAAGCATCAAAAAATTTTCATTCTCTTCAAAAGACCTAATATATTTTGGAGTATTAAAAAGTGGTTTTCGCAAACTTAATAAAACTTTTATTTGAGGATTTTCAAAAGTTGCAAATGATTTTAATTTACTTATTAGTGATTTTGATAAATTTAAAGTTGGAATATAGATATAATCTTCTAAAATAATCTCGATTTTTTCAAGTGGAAATTCAATTCTTTTTAAATCTTTTTGTACATTTGTTGAGTTTGGAACGTCAGCAAAATTAGAAATCGTTTGTCTTGAAACCTTTGAAACATTTGCTAAAACACTCCATTGATCTTCATAAATTTTATTTGTATTCATATCAATAAAAACTGTTCGATTTTTATCCCTATGTTTTAAATGAAGTGGCAGTTCTATACAATTTCCCAAATTTTCTTTTGTTGCAAACTCTTTATTTGGATAAGTTTTTGCACTAATATTTGCTTTTTTCAAAAGATATAAAGCAAAATTAAAAGCTATTTTAGAAGAGATTTCTTCTTCAAAAAATACCCAAACAAAAAGTGAATTATAAGAACTTAATTCATAATACGCTTTTATATTTAAAGAGTTTAGAGCGATTTGAAGTTTAAATTTATCTTCATCAGCTATTTCGAAAACTACAAATTTAGACATATTTTTTTGATTTATACAATAACTTGCTAAAAAAAGATTTCCTCTTAAATGCTCTTCTATTTCATAATTTGTTATTGGAGTATAATCTTCTCCTTGAAAAGTTTTTGTTACAGGAAAGAATCCTTGTTTTGAACCATCACGACTAACCCATTTTTTTGCATAAATATCAAATCTTGCAACAAATAATGATTTAAAAAGTTCAATCTTTTCATTTTTAGAAAAACTTTTTTTTTGATTTAAAGTAGCTTTTTCTTTTATCTGATTTGTTAGAAAAGCTATCTCTTCTTCAATTTTAGTTTTTTGAATATATAGTTCTTCTAATCTTTTTTCAAGAGTTTGCATCATAACCAATCAAAGTTAAGAATTTTTCAACAACTAAAAATGAACCAAATACTAAATACTCTTCATTTTCTTCTATTTTTATTGTCTTATTATTTGCTAATTCTAATTGTTTTATTAGTTTTTCTAACTCTTCTTTTTCTACTATTCTTTTGTCTTCAAGTTCTATTATTGTAATTGTTTTAATTATAGGTTTTAATATTTTTAAAACAGTTTTATAATCTTTATCTTTGTAAGAGTTATAAATAAGATTTACTTTTTTATTTTTAAACTCATTTGCTAAAACCAAAGCAGCAAGTGGATTATGTCCAACATCAACAGTTACATTTGGTAAAACTTTTTGGCATCTTCCAAAAAGTGGTGTATCGTCAAAAAGTTTTAAATCAAGTGGAATTTTCAATTCATTTAAACAAGCAATTACTAAATGTAAATTTCTTTTTAAAAAAGTTGCAAATTTAGTATTTAATTCATATTTATCAAACTCTTTAACTTCAATGATTTTTATATCTTTGTTTCTTTGTTGTTTTATTTGCTCTTTTACTTTATATGCACTTTCTAAAACTTCAGGAAAAACTTGATAACCAATAAGCATTTTATTATCAACTGAGCGCATTTTAGTTGAGGCTATTTCTTCAACTGTGTTTCCTAAAAAACTTTGATGATCTAAACCTATTGTTGTAATTAATGATAGATTGTTTTCTACAACATTTGTTGCATCAAACTCTCCGCCAAGTCCAGCTTCTAAAACTAAATAATCAAAATCTTTTGATAAATAAAAAGCCAATAGTGTTGTATATTCAAAATATGTTAATTTTTCTAAAAGTTCTATTTCAAATAACTCTTGTAAAAATTTGTGAGCAATTTCCAAATTTTCATCACTAACATCACTTCCATTTATCCAAATTCTTTCATTGAATTTTAAAATATGAGGTGAACTATAGTGTAAAACTTTGAACTCTTTTTTGTGTAAATAATGAGCTAAAAATCGTCCAGTACTTCCTTTTCCATTTGTTCCAACAATATGAATTACAAAAGGAAGTTTTATTTTAGTTGAGAGTTTATTCCAAGAAGACCTTACTATCGTAAAATCTATCTTGTCATAATAAAGAGTTTTATATTTCAAAAACTCTTCTAAATTTACTTTTTTTAAATCAAGTTTCATATCTATTTAAAAGATGCTACTGCAATTCTTGATACTATTTCACTTACAGCTTGGTCAGAAGCTTTAGTAATAGCATCATATCTATTTGCATCAGTGATTGTTCCACCTATATCAACAGCAAAGTCATATTCTCCATCAACTGTGAATGATTTTTTTATTCCATTTTCTTTTCTATAGTAGTCAACTTTTATAAAAACTTCTGCTTTGTATAATTTGTTGTACCCTTTTGCATCATATTGTAAGGCGCTTAAATTAACAGAACTTATTCCTAAATTCATAACAACATCTGCATCTTTTTCTTTATCTACTAAATTTGAATCTAGTTTTTGAATCAAAATTTTTGTAACTGCGTCTTTTACTAAAACAGAGTTTCTAGGGTCAACTAAACTAACATCAAGTTTTACATAAACATTTCCTTCCATCTCTTTTTTAGCATAATAAGTTGATGGTTTATATCCACAAGCGACAAATAAAAAAGCCAAACTTACAGAAAAAATAGTTAATAAAACTTTTTTTGTATGAAACATATCTATCCTTTTATTACAAAGTTCACAAGTTTATTTGGAACAACAATCTCTTTTAAAATTTCACTATTTTCTAACCATTTAGCAGAAGCAATTTTTGCTTTTGCCAAAATTTCATCTTTTGAAGTATCTGGAGCAACTTCAATCTCACATCTTTTTTTACCATTTACTGTTACTGCTAAAACTATTGATTCAAGTGCAAAAACTTCTTCTTTTAATTCAATTTTTCCATCAAAATTTTTCAAATCAAACAGTTTTTTTGATAATTCCCAACAAGCATGAGGAATAATTGGTTCTAAAATATTTGTTAAGATATAATAACCTTCTGCCCAAATACTATCATTTTTTTGAGTTTGAAGTGCATTTAAAGCTTCCATACAAGAAGCTATTAAAGTATTGAAAGTATAAGTTTTTGTAAATACTTCATTTGATTTTAACAATGCTTCATATACTTTTTTTCTTGCTTCTTTTTCTTCTTTACTTAAAGCTGAATGATCTATTGATTTAAATTTATCTAATCCATTTTGATTTACATTTTCTGATCTTTCAAAGAATTTTTTTATAAATCTAAAAGCACCTTCAACAGCACTATCATTCCACTCTAACTCTTTTGTTGGAGGAGCAGCAAAAAGAATAAATAATCTTGCAGTATCAGCACCATATTTATCAATAATCAAATCAGGATCAACTACATTTCCTTTTGATTTTGACATTTTTGCACCATCTTTTAAAACCATTCCTTGAGTAAGAAGTTTTTTAAATGGCTCACTTGAATTTGTATATCCTAAATCTCTTAAAACTTTTGTAAAAAATCTTGCATATAAAAGGTGTAAAATCGCATGTTCAATTCCACCAATATATTGATCAACATCCATCCAATAATCACTATCTTCTTTTGATATTCCAACTTCATTCCATTTTTTATTATCAGTTGCATATCTTAAAAAATACCAAGATGATTGAACAAAAGTATCTAAAGTATCAGTTTCTCTAGTAGCTTTTTCTCCACATTTTGGACAAGTACAATGTTTCCAACTTGGATGAGTATCTAAAGGATTTCCTTCTCCTGTAATTTCAACATCTTCAGGTAATGCAACTGGAAGATTTTCAATTTTTTCAGGAACTAAACCACATTTTTCACAATGAATAAATGGAATTGGTGCTCCCCAATATCTCTGTCTTGAAACACCCCAATCTCTTAACTTATAATTTACTTTTTTAATCCCAAAAGAATTTTGTTCAAAATGATAAATTATTGCTTTTTTAGCTTCTGTATTTGTAACTCCAGTGAAATTTTCACTCTCTATTAATCTTCCCTCTGCTGTATAAGCTTCTGTTTGATTTTCAATAATTCCATCTGGTCCAACAATAACTTGTTTTATTGGTAAATTATATTTTTTTGCAAATTCAAAATCTCTTTGATCATGTGCTGGAACTGCCATAACAGCACCTCCACCATAAGAACTTAATACAAAGTTTGCAACCCAAACAGGAATAGTTTTTCCTGTTAATGGATGCATTACTTCAATTTCTAAATCAATTCCCTCTTTTTCTTGAGTTGCTCTATCTCTTTCTGGAATTTTTTGCATAGCTTTTATAGCTTTAATTTTTTTCTCTGGTAAAAGATTTTTTTCAACTATATATTTAACTATTGGATGTTCAGGAGCAAGTGCAGAATAAGAAACTCCATAAATTGTATCAGGTCTTGTTGTAAATACAAAATATTTTGTAAAAGCTCTTTCTAATTTTGCTCTTGATTCTTTTGATAAATCAAATTTAAATTCTAAACCTTCACTTCTTCCAATCCAATTTTCTTGCATTGTTAAAACTTGTGAAGGCCAATCTTCTTTTAATTTTTCTAAATCATCAAGTAATTCTTGTGCATATTTTGTAATACCAATGTAATATCCTGGCATCTCTTTTTGTACAACTTCAGTTCCACATCTCCAACAACATCCTTCTTCAAGTTGTTCATTTGCTAAAACTGTTTGATCATGTGGACACCAATTTACAGTTGCAGATTTTCTATAGATGATTCCAGCTTCATACATTTTAATAATAAATTCTTGTTCCCATTTTGTATAAAGTTCATCACTAGTTGCAAACTCTCTATTTTTTGAAAAAGATAAACCTAATGATTTTAATTCATCTCTCATATAATCGATATTTTCATAAGTCCATTTTTTAGGATGAAGTTTATGTTTTATTGCTGCATTTTCAGCTGGCATTCCAAAACTATCCCAACCAATTGGGTGTAAAACATTAAAATCTGATTTTCTAAAATGTCTTGCAAAAGCATCACCAATACAGTAGTTTCTTACATGTCCCATATGAATTCTACCACTTGGATATGGAAACATACTTAAAATATATTTTTTCTCTTTTATTTTACTACTGCTTGGCTCAAAAGATTGATTCTCAGTCCAAAAATTTTGCCATTTTTTTTCAATATCTTTTGAAATATATTCCATTAAAAATCTTCCTTATCTTGACTTTTTGCACTCTCTATTAAAGCTAAAGCTATTGAGAAAGCGTTTGCAACTATTGCACCAATTGCTAATGATATAGCTAAAGGTAAATTATTTGTAAACGTTAGTACTAAAAATGATGGAATTAAATGTAAATCAGCCACTAAAGAACTAGCTAATAACTCTGCTGCAAGTAAATTTTTAACACCTAACTTTAATATTGTAGAAATTACATTTACGCCTGCGGCAATAAACAGTGCTATTGCATTTGGTTCATATAAAAAACCTGCTGTTGTAGTCAAAGACATTAACGAAAAGAAAATATATATTACTTTACCCCAGTCCATTTTTATCCTTTTTTATTTTTTATTAAAGATAAGATATTAACCAAAAAATGTTAAAAAAGTGCTTTTTACATAAATAACAAAATATTATGAGAATTTTTTAATAAATATTTAGATAGTATAATATATAAAAAATTCTCAGGATAATATATGGATTTATCAGTACTTATAGGTATGATTGGTGCGGTTGCTTCTATTTCAATTGGTGACTTAATGGAGGGAGGAAATCCTCTTCACGTTCTTCATTTTTCATCTTTTCTTATTGTTATTCCAACAGCTATGTTATCTGCTGTAACAGCGACTGAGTCACATGCAATATCTGCTGCTTTTAAAGAATTTAAGATGATATTTAAAAAGTTGCCTATAAATTTTGAAGCTAGAATTGATGAATTAGTCGAATATGCAATTACTGTTAAGAAACAAGGGGTTTTGGCATTAGAAAAAGATGTACAAAATATAAATCATGAATTTTTAAAAGAAGCTTTGAGTATGGTTATTGATGGTTCAAAAGAAGAACAAATCGAAGAATCTTTAGAACCAGTTATAGAAGAAACAGAGCACTATTATCACAGTGCATCTCATTACTGGTTGCTTGCTGGAGAAACATGTCCTACAATGGGACTTGTTGGAGCCGTTTTAGGACTTATTTTGGCTTTGCAAAAATTAGATAATCCAGCTGAAATGGCTGCAGGTATTGCAGGAGCGTTTACAGCAACTGTTACAGGGATTGCTGGTTCATATATGTTTTTAGGTCCTTGGGGATTAAAAATGAAAGCAAAAGGTCACGTTATTGTAAAAGAACAACAACTAATTTTAGCTGCAGCAAAAGGTATGGCTAGAGGTGATGCACCAGGAGAATTAAAACTAAAACTAACAAAAATGGTAACAGCAATGCCATTAAAAGTTTAATACATGGCAAAAAAGAAATGTAAATGCGAATGTCCCGCTGGTGAAAAGTGGGCAGTTCCTTATGCAGACTTTCTTAGCTTATTATTAGCACTATTTATTGCACTTTATGCACTTGCTTCAATAAACGTTGAAAAGCAAAAAGCTCTAAAAGAAGAGTTTATGAAGATATATAATTTTGCGGCTTCAGACACTATAAAAGAGCAAGAAGAAACAGAAAAATCAATGACAACTGATCCTACAAATGAACCTGATGAAGGAAGAAAACCTATAGTTCAACCACTTACTAAACAAAATGAACTAGAAAATAAAAATGCAAAAGGTGGAAATTTATTAGAATTATCTGATGGAACTTTTATGAGTGTTCCTGCTCATTTAATTTTTGAATCAGGTAAAGCAGAATTATCTGGTGCAGATTCAGCAGATTTTCTAAAAAAATTAGCACAACTTATTTCTGCAATGCCAAGTGACACAGAAATAAATGTAAAAGGATATGCAGAAGATAGCGAAGTTAATAAATCAAGATACAAAGATGCTTTAGATTTATCAACAGCACGTGCAAATAACGTTATTAGAGAGCTTCTAAAATATAATATTCCAAGTAATAGATTATACTCAAGTGGTTATGGTTCGAATAAATCTGGTAATTTAAAAGATAAAAGAGTTGTTGTATTTGAATTACAAACAATGCAAAAGGTTGAAGAAGGTGATGTTGATTTAGAAACAATATTTAATAACATGAAAGATAATGGACAACAATAGTAAACATGAAAGAAAAAAGAAGAATTCTCTGGCCAAAATCAAAATGTTGTTTAAAAAAGTTTCTTGATTTAGAGTTCCTTGCTAAATACGGTTCAATAGCTATTATTATTGGCTCAATAGCCGTGCAGTCATTAAATATAATAGAAAATAAAAACTTTGAATTATCTTTTTTTTCTATAATTATTAATCTTTTTTTTCTAGTTGTAGTTTTAACAAAATTAGAGATTATTAAAATTGATTCTTTAGAAAAATATTTGGATAGTTTATTGAAGATTATGATATTTATATTTCTTTTAAATTTTGTAGCTTATCTATTTGCTAACGATTTAATACAAAACTATGTATATGCACCATTAAGCTTTTTAGGTGCATATTTTTTCTTTTTGTTGCTTTATAAAAAGTTTATTTAAAAACTTCTTTTAAAGCATTTCTTCTATCTTGAATAGAACTTTGTTGTGGTTCTTTATTCTCCACTATTTCTTCTTCAACTTTTTTATTACTATCAATTATTTTAAAAATAATTGTAGTTAAAATAGCTAAAAGTAGAATTACAATACCTAATAATACTTTACTAGATTTCATATAATTTTAATCCTTATTTAAATACTCAAAGATTTATATCTTTGAATATTTTAATCAATATGTTTTGTTTAGATTGTTCCTTGTTCGTACATTGAACGAAGTTTTTCTTTATCTTTTTTTCTTTTTATTTTTTCTGATTCTTTATCTCTATAATCATCAACAGAGAAACCAAAGAATTTTAAGAAACTTGAAACAAAATAGATAGATGAATATGTTCCTATTATAATTCCTGCGAATAGAGTAAATGAGAATGAATAAATTATTTCACCACCAAATATAAGCATCGTTGTAACAACAAATAGTGTTGATAATGATGTTAAAATAGTTCTTGATAAAGTTCTACTAACTGATTCATTAATAATCTTATCTAAATCTTTTTCTTTTGTTATTTGAACTTGTTCTCTAATTCTATCATTAACAATGATTGTATCATTTATTGTATATCCAATTAGGGTTAAAATGGCAGCAATCATGTCTAAATTTATATCAACTCTAAATAGACTTAAAAGTCCTAATGTTATAATAACATCATGAATAAGCCCTAAAATAGATGCGATAGCAAATCTCCACTCAAATCTCCACCCAATATACATTAATATTGCTAGCAAAGATAAAACTAATGCCATAACACCTTTTTCTCTAAGTTCAGCTCCTACTTTTGAACCAACCATATCAATTTTTCTAATTTCAAAATTTCCTGTTGGAACTAAAATTTTATTCATTTCATCACTAATATCATGTGTTAAATCTGAACTACTTCCTGTGATTCTAATTGTTACTTCTTCAGCTGAACCAAATTCTGTTACAACTGCACTAGCATATTTTGTATCTTTTAAAACTTCTCTAATTTTATCAATAGGTGCAGTTTGGTCATATTTTACTTGAACAATTGTTCCACCAACAAAATCAATACCAAAATTAAAACCTCTTGTAAAAACTAATATTAATGAAATAATCATCAAAATAGTTGAAAAAATCAAAAAAGGCCACTTTTTGCCCATAAAATCATAGATTTTTTTCTGATTAAAAATTTCCATTATTTAACTCCAAACCATTTTTTATGGTCTTTATCTTTTACTATTCTTGGTAATACTGCTTGATAAATACCTTGTGTTCCTAAAATTGATGTTAGCATTGAAGTTAAAACACCAATAGAAATAGTTACAGCAAAACCTTTAATTGGTCCTGTTCCATAAGCATATAAAACCATAGCAACTAGTAAAGTTGTAACATTTGCATCTACAATTGCTCTCATCGCATTTGAATATCCATCTTCAATTGCTTTTGGTATTGTTGCTCCTGTTCTTAAAACTTCTCTGATTCTTTCATTGATAATAACATTCGCATCAATTGCCATACCAATTGTAAGAATAATTCCAGCCATTCCAGGTACTGTTAAAGTTGCACCAAATAGAGCAATTACTCCAATGATAATAAAAATATTTGCAACTAGCGCAACATTTGCAATAAGTCCTGCTCTTCTATAATAAATTATCATAAATAGGAAAATCAAAACTGTACCTGAGATTAGTGCTAACATAGAAGCTTTTATTGAATCAGCTCCCAAAGATGGTCCAACACTTCTTTTTTCTAGTAGCGTTACAGTTGCAGGAAGCGCTCCACTTTTTAAAGCAATTGCAACATTTCCAGCTTCAGCAACAGTAAATCCACCAGAAATTTGTCCATTTCCTCCACCAATTCTTTCATTGATATTTGGAGCAGAATAAACTTTTCCATCAAGTACAATAGCCAATCTTTTACCTACATTTTTTGCAGTAAAATCTCCAAAAATTCTTGCACCTGCTGAATTTAGTGTAAATCCAATCACAGGTTGATTTTGTTGGCTAAATGAAACATGAGCATCAACAATTTGGCTACCATTTAAAATAGGTATCTCTTTTACAAGATATTTCTTATTTGAATCATTTGTATCTTCTAAAATCAAATCACCATAAGCTGCTGCTTGAGAAGATGTCATACTATATACTTGACTTGCTCTATCTTCATCAACTGCCATTAATTCCAAATTTGCAGGTTTTGAAATAAGTTCACGTGCAGATTTTTCTTCTTCAGCAGTTTTTATTCCTGGAAGTTGAACAACAATATCCGTTTCACCTTGTCTTAAAACTGTTGGTTCAGACAAACCAAATTGGTCAAGTCTATTTCTAATAGTTTCAACAGCTTGAGAAACAGCGAAATCTTTTGTTTTGATTTCATCTTCTTTAGTTAGTTTTATGTGATATTCTAAATCAGTTATAGAGATATCCAATCCTTTTATCTCTTTTAGCATAGTATCCATTTTAGGTATTTCATCTTTATCTAAAACAGAAAAAGTAATAGTATCATTTTCAATAGTTAATCCATCAATTAAAAGTTCTTCATCATCTGAAAAATATTTTATCGATGTTGCTACTGATTTTATTTTTGAAGTTACTGCTTCGTGAGTATTTACACCTAAAAGTAAATGTAAACCACCTTGAAGGTCTAATCCTAAAGATATTTTTTTACCGTGTTCTGTTTGAAATAAAGATGGAACTGACAATGCAATACCAAAAATAATGCTAATGAGAAAAATTACGAGTTTATAATTAAAAATTTTCAATTTTTTTCCTTAAATCAGGTTAAAAAGGTGCTTTAAGATATGTAAAGAATACATATCTTAGAAAGTTTAGTCTTCTAAAAGTTTTGCAACAAACTCTTTTACTAGCTTCATTTCACTTCCATCGTTATTTTTTACTAGAAAATATGTCTCTTCTACTTTAACAACTTCTACCATTAAGCCACCATTTGTTACAATCTTATCACCTTTTTTTAAATTAGCAACCATATCTCTATGAGCTTTCGCTTGTTTTTGTTGTGGTCTAATTATTAAAAAATAAAAAATAGCAAACAATGCAACAAGAGGTAACAATGAACTTACTAAATCATTCATCTAATTTCCTTTTTAAAAGTGGTTTATTATGTTTTTGCTAAAACGGGAATATTTTATCCAAAACTTTATAATAAAAGGCTTGTTCACTGCAATTTTATTAAGTTTGTTTATTTACTTAAGTTATTTTGATATTGAAATAAAGATTATCAATACATTAATTGGTCTTTTAGGTATATACTTTTTACTTACAATTCCTAAAAAAGCACTATTTATAGCAGGATTTTTTACTGGTATTTTATGGTGTAATTGGATGAGTGTTAGTTTACAATACTACGATTTGAAATATTTAACTCCTGTTTTAATCCTTGGAATTGGTTTAGTTTATGGAATAATTTTTTATTTATTTGCCTTTATAGACAAACTTACAATTAGAATATTGATGGTTTTTGGATTTACTTTTTTTGCTCCTTTTGGCTTTAATTGGATGAAATTTGAATTGTTATTTATAGACTCTTATATAAGCACTTCAAAAATAGCTTTTGCTTTGATACTTATATCTTTTTATTTTATTATAAAACTAAAAAAACATAAACTTTTAGGAATTATTCCTCTTTTATTTATTTTTGACTTTGGAAAAGGAACTTATATAGATACTCCAAAAGCAAAAATTTATATGCCACAAATGTATATAAATCAAGATTTAAAATGGCAAAAAGAGTACCAAAAAGAGCTAAATGCAAAAAATATTGAGGAAATACACAAAGCAATAGATTTAAAAAAAGATTTAGTAATCTTACCTGAAACTGCTTTTTCAACTGCATTAAATAGAAATGTTATTTTACTAAATGAGTTAAAAAATCTATCTTTTAGTATCGATATAATTACAGGTGCTTTATATGTTGAAAATAATCAAATATTTAATGCAACTTATCATATAAGTAATGGTGAAGTAAAAATCGCTCAAAAAGTTGTGCTTGTTCCTTTTGGTGAAAAAATTCCACTTCCTAAATATTTTGTTGATTTGATAAATAAAACTTTTTATAATGGTGCGCAAGATTATACGGAAGCTTCAGAACCAACTGATTTTGTAGTTTTAGGTGAAAAATATAGAAATGCTATTTGTTATGAAGGAACAACTGATACAATTTATGAAAATTTGGGTGATACAAGATATATAATAATGACTTCAAATAATGCTTGGTTTACACCTTCTATTGAGCCAACACTACAAGATTTACTTTTAAAATATTATTCAAAAAAATATCAAGTTACAGTTTTTCATATAGTAAATGGAAGTCCTAATAAAATCTATCGTCCATAAAATAAAGTTTAAAAGTAGAACATAACTCCTACTTTTACTCTATCTTGTTTTTCATATAAATCATCATTTATATATTTTAAATTTAAAGCTAAATTTCTATGTATTTTATAAGTAGTAAAAGCTTCAAATTGATTGTTTTCTAAGCTTTTATTATATTTATCGTAAGTGTAATTTACTCCTATATTGAAGTTTTCAATCCTATTTGTAATAAATCCGATATTTACTCCAGCTGAATATAGTTGGTCATTTCCTTTATAATAAATATTTGAACCTAACATTGAGTATATAAAATCTTTATCACTTCCAAAACTAACTCCAACTTCTGGTTTTATTTTAAAATAATCATCTTTATCTTTAAAATGTTCATAACCAGCATCAATTCCCCAAGAAATTGGTTTAAATATCATATCTTGAGGAGAATATGATTTTATTTTTATAAGTGTAAATCTGTCAAGTTTTACATCTTTATCTTTTTGTTTTTTGAAATTTAGTTCAAAAAAATCAATATACGCACCTTGCAAATATCCATCAACAATATCATACATATCATTGTATGCTGGTTTTATACTTGTTTCAAAACTGTCATTTGAATCATAAAATAAACCAATTCTAGCTGAATCATGAGAAATAAGTGGGTCAAGAGGTGATTTTATGTTATAAGTTCTTGTTTGTTTATAAGCACTTCGCTCTTTTAAAAGTTTTAAATAGTTTTTTATATACTCTTTTTTTTCAGTTCCATCTTCTGAACGTTGATATTGAGTATAAGCAATCTTAAAATCTAAATATGAGATTTTATCACTTTGACTTAAACTATCTGGTAATTCTATTTCATCATTTATATAAGCTTTTAAAAACTCTTTGTTTTCTATTTCTTCATTTAAAATATGTTTCATCTTTTTTAAGTTTGAGTATCTATATCTTGAATCAACTATCAAACCATCATATTTTGTTAATATTTTTATAGTATCAAGTGGAATTGCTTTAAAATCAAAATAACTAACTAAATCTAAACTTGGTCTTGCAATTTCCAATAACCATAAAACATTATATGAACAATTTTCTTTGAAAAAATAGTAATCAGCATAAGAATCTTTTAGTTCCCAAGTATGAAGAACAAGTTTATTTATCTCTTCTTGTGATAAATTTAAATCATACTCCCAAACATCTCTTTGTTCAAGGTTGTTATACTCTTTTATCTTTTCATAATATGGCATTATTGAATATCTTCCTTCATATCCACCAAATAGTCCATTATAAGCAAAAATCAAACCATTCTTTTCATCTGTTTTTGCTGCATAATTTATAGCATTTGAGATAAGTGGTGTTTCTTTATCTGCTCCAACTTTCAAAAAAGTGTGTCCATACATAGAAGCTGGTGAATTTATATGAGCTGTAGGAAAAACCATAGTTACATATTTTGCATTTGTCAATTCTAAAAACTTGTCTAACTCTTCACAAGAATATGGAACTATTTTTTCTTCTAAAGTTGGAATATTTTCTTTTAACCACTCTACTCTTAAAGGAAATCTACATAAAACATTATTTGTTCCAGTTTCTAAAGAATTTATAGTTTCAAATAACTCTTCTTTTAAATCTTTTTTTCCATTATTTGATATAAAAAAGTTAGTTGAATCTATTTCACTAATACCATCTCTATAGTGCAATAATTTTGCCCAATAAGAATTTTCATAAAGTTTATGTTCTTCGATATAATTTTTTAGTTCTAAAGAGTTTGAAGCTGAGAAAAAAAGAGAAATAAGTATAAAATACTTAATTCCTCTTTCTATAAAATTAGATGTATTTTGCAATTGAATCAATTACATTTGCAGAAGTTACATTTTCACTAGAGTAAATTTCTGAGAAATTTGCTTGTAATTTAGCTGAAAATGCATTTGTATCTTCAACATTCATAAGTTTTGCAACTGTACTTAAAGTTTCACCTTTTCCTGCTGAAATATCCATAGCTAATTCATCCATGTTTTCATTTACGAATTGATTTAATTTGTCATTTGATACAAAGTTATTTGGTTTATTACAATTTGAAGTACCACTTGAAATACCAAAAGTTTGGTTTCCTGAAGTTCCATTTGTAGTTGCTGCTAAAGCTTGTAATATTGTAGTGTTTTGGTTTTTGATAACAATTGAACCAAGTCCACAACCAGTATTTGTATTATTTGCATAAAGTGAAGTCGTAAGACCAACTGCTGCTACTAAAGTAACAAGTTTTTTCATAAATTTCTCCTTTTTTGAAAGTTATAAATAATATACAATTTCATTTGTAGTTTAGCTTAAAATTTATACTGCTGTGTAATCTTTTTTATTATGTTACTTTTTGATAAATCATCTTCAATTTGTAAATCAAAAGCAAAATCTAAAATCTCTTTAAATCTTTCAGAAGGGAAAAACCCTATTTTTATTAAATCTTTTCCTAAAACTAAAGGTTTTATAGGAGTATTTAAAATATCTAAACTTTTTAATATTTCAAAAACTTCTAATGAGATTTGATTTTTAGAAGCTTGATTTAATACTATTAAATCTTCAAGTTTCAATTTTAAAGAGAGCCTTTTTAATATTTTTATATCATTTGTTAAATTTGTTTCATTTAAAATCAAAATATTTTTTATAAACTTTTTATCATCAGTTAAATTCTTTATAAAAGAATAAGTTTCATCTTCATTCATACCTTTACATAAACAACTATAAAATAGATACAATTTTCTAAAATCATCATAATTTTTATCTTTTAAAATAAAAGCTAAATTATCAATCTCTTCTAAATTTTGTTCAATATTCATAATATTAAACTCTTTTAAAAGATTCAAACCTAAAGAAGGTTTTTTTGATTTTAAAAAAAGTTTTTTTAACTCTTCAAAAACTCTCTCTTTTGGTAAAAATTTTAATTCACCACTTGATACTATTTTTTTACAGAGTATTTTTGTATTTTCATCAATTTCAAATTCAAATCTTGAAACAAATTGTACACTTCTATAAACTCTTAAACTATCTTCTACAAAAGTTTTATCATCTATGTGTTTTATAATTTTATTTTTTAAATCATTCATTCCACCAAAAGGGTCTAAAATCTCATTTTTAAAATAGTCATATCCTATTGCATTTATAGTAAAATCTCGTCTTATTGCTGCTTCTTTAAAAGATAAATTTGCATTTGTAGAAACTTCAAAATCTTGATGCGAATTTCCTACTTTTTTTTCAATTCTTGGAAGAGAAAAATCAAAATCATATTCATCGATTTTTAAAGTCAAAACTCCAAAACTTTTTCCAACAAGGTTAACATTTCCAAATTTTTTTAATGATTTTTCTAATATTTCTAAAGAGTCAAAATTAAAAATCTCTATATCATAATCTTTAATTTTTTTGTTTAAAAAGCTATCTCGTACACAACCACCAACAAGAATAGGCTTTGAACCTAACTCTTGTAAATCGTTTAAAATTTTAATTAATATTTTTGGTAAATTAATTTTTATTATATTGATAAACCTCTTGTTTTGGATAAGGGATAGTTATTCCAACCTCATCAAATGTTGTTTTAATACTTTCTAAGAGTTCAGCTTTAGTACTTGCAAAATCAGAAGATTTAACCCAAACATTTATCGTAATATTTACTGAACTATCAGCAAGTTCTGTTACATTAATTCCAACTGATTTATCTTTTAAAACTTTTGAATTTTCATTTATAATATTTGCCAAAACTTCTTTTGCATGTTTAATATTATCTTCATAAGAAATTCCAACAATTATATCAACTCTTCTTGTATCATTTGCATTTACATTTGTAATACTTCCACCAGTAATTGAACTGTTTGGAACAATAATCTTTTGATTATCTGCTGTTAAAAAAACTGTATTAAAAATAGTAACTTCAGTAACAGTTCCAGTAACTCCACCTGCAACTACGCTATCACCAACTTTAAAAGGTTTAAATATAACTATCATAACTCCTGAAGCAAAGTTTCCTAAAGAGTCTTTTAATGCTAAACCAATAGCAAGACCAGCTGCTCCAAGTATTGCTAAAAATGAAGTTGTAGCAATTCCTAATTTATTTAAAGCTGCTATTATAACAACTGTTAATAAAGCATAATAAACTATATTTTCCAGGAATCTTACTAAAGTTTCATCTATTCCATTTATTTTTCTTAAAACTTTTCCTAAAATAGTAACTATTTTATTTACAATCCATTTTCCAATAAAAAATATTAATAAAGCAACAATAAATGAAAAAACATGGCTTGCTATAACTTCTACAATATTATTTGGAATATAAGATTTCAAATCTCTTGTGATTACATCAACATTTTTTTCTATTGATTTTTCTATTGTTTTACTTATCTCTTTTTCTATTTCCATAAAAACCTCTTTTATTTAATTAATTCTAAGATTTTAAAAATAACTTCATCTACTTTTACATCTATTTTTTCTAAAGTTTTTCTATCTACAATTTCAACTAAACCATCTTCTAACTTTTTACCAATTACAACTGCATATGGAAAACCTAAAAGTTCAAAATCACTCATTTTAAAACCAAATCTAGCATTTATTCTATCATCTAAAATTGTACTAATTCCGGCTTGTTTTAATTTAGAGTAAAGTTCTTCTCCAACTTTTGCTTCTTCCTCTTTTTTAGAATTAGAAACAATGATATCAACCATAAAAGGAGCTGTTGCTTTTGTCCAAATACAACCTTTATCATCATGGTTTTGCTCAATCACAGCTGCAACAAGTCTTGAAACTCCAATTCCATAACATCCCATAATAAATGGTTTTGCTTTTCCATTTTCATCTAAAAAGTTTGCATTCATGGCACTTGAATATTTAGTTCCAAGTTGGAAAATATGTCCAGCTTCAATTCCTTTTGTATAAGATAACTTTCCACCACAACAAGCACAAATATCACCTTCTTGAACAGCGATTAAATCATAATATTTTACATCTTTTAAAGTTGATAAATCAGTGTTTACTAAATGATAATCTTCTTCATTAGCTCCACAAGCAAGTCCTATTTCATCTTTAAGTTCTAAATCAACAATAAAATTTATATTTGAAGGAAGATTAAAAAGTCCACAATATCCAGCAACTAATCCAGCTTCTTTGATATCATCTTCACTAGCATCAATTAATTCTAAAGCGTTAACCGCATTACAAGCTTTTGTCTCTTCAAGCTCATCACTTCCTCTTACAAAGAAAATTACGATCTGAGTTTTTTCTTCATAAATAGCTTTTTTAATTACAGCTTTTATTGTTTGTTCTTTTGAAATATTTAAAAAATTTGCAACTTCTTCTATCGTTTTAGTATTAGGAGTGTGAATTTTTTTACTATCTGATTTTCTTTCAAAATTGTAAGTTTTTGGTTTTCTTATTGCTGCTTCAATATTTGCTCCATAATCACAAGAATCACAAACAACTAAAGTATCTTCCCCGCTATCAGCAATTACGTGAAACTCTTTTGAACCACTTCCACCAATTGCTCCTGAGTCTGCTGCAACAACTCTAAAATCAAGACCTAATTTTGTATAGATTTTTTTGTAAGTTGCTTCCATAAGATTGAATTCTCTTACTAAATCCTCTTCGCTTGAGTGAAAAGAGTATCCATCTTTCATTAAAAATTCTCTTCCTCTCATAAGACCAAATCTAGGTCTTGCTTCATCTCTAAATTTTGTATTTATTTGATAAAGATGAAGTGGTAAATCTTTGTATGAAGTAATTCTATTTTTTACCATATTTACAACAGCTTCTTCATTTGTTGGACTTAATACAAATTCACCATTTTTTCTATCTTTAAATCGAAGCATTTCTGCTCCCATAGTTGTAGCTCGTCCTGATTCTTGCCACAAAGTTAGTGGTGTTACAAAACCAAATTGAACTTCATTTGCTCCTGCTTCATCCATCTCTTCTTTTACAATAGCTCTAATTTTTTCTAAAACAATTTTTCCTAAAGGCATAAAATCATAAATTCCAGCTCCAGTTTGAGCGATAAATCCACCACGTACTAAATATTGATGTGATGGAAGAGTCGCATCATTTGGAGTCTCTTTTGTTGTTGGAATAAACATTTTACTAAATTTCATTTACTATTTCCCTATATTAATTTTTTGATAAATGGTCACATTTATATCTATTTTTCGAAGTTGAATTCTCATTTAAAGAAAACATATTTTGAACAGTTCCTACAACTAAATCACACTCCATATTTTTTGAAATATCTTTTAGCTGTTTTGCTGGATTGTGTAAATATTCAGTAATTACTGTTAAACATAGTTTTCTAATATTTTCTTCATCTTTTGAATCTATAAAACCTTTTTTAATAGCATTTTTTACTTTTTTATCTATTATTTCATTACCTTTTAAATAAAGATTTTTTACTATTGGTTCAATTTCAAGAGATTTTAACCATTCAAAAAACTCTAAAGACATTCGACTTACTATTCCATAAGCGGTTTTAGCTTGTTCTGCTCTTAAACTCATATTTTCATTTACTATATCTTGTAAATCATCAACAGAAAAGATTTCTAAATTTGACATTGAGATATTTTCATCAATATCTCTTGGAACTGCAATATCAAACCAATATCTATTTATATTTGAGCTTGGAGCATTTTCTTTAGTAATTATTGGATATGGAGCAGAAGTTGCTGTTATCATAACAGGTGTTGTTATTAATAACTGTGTTAATTTATCATAAGGCTCAACATTTACATGAACTTCAAAAGTTGAAGCTAGATTTTGAGCTTTTTTTGTATCTCTACTTATTATTGTTACATCAAACCCTGAAGCAATAAGATGTTTAACTGTAAGTTCACTCATCTCACCAGCACCAATAACAAGAGCTTTTACACCTTTTGTATTTCCTATTATGTCTTTTGCTTTTGAAACTGCTGTTGACGCAACAGAAACTGAACCTGTTCCTAAACTAGTTGCTGTTCGTACTTGTGCTGCACATTTAAAAGCATAGTGCATAACTCTTGTTATATTTAAAGAACAATATCCTTTTGCTTGAGAAAATCTAAAAGCATCTTTTAGTTGACCAACTATTTGTGTTTCCCCAATAACAAGTGAATCAAGTGCAGAAGCTACTGAAAATAGGTGATGAACTGCACCATCTGCATCATAAACATCTGCTCTATCATATAAAACATCAAAATCAACTTTCGAATAAGTAGCCAATTTTTCAATAATATCTTTTGAACTTTGTTTTATATTTAAACTTCTTGTAACTATCTCAACTCTATTACAAGTAGATAGTAAAATAGCTTCTTTTGTAATTTCATTTTCCAAAATTAGTTTTAAAAATCTATCTTTATCTTCATCACTATTAAAAGCTAGTTTTTCTCTTAACTTTATATCTGTATTTTTATGAGAAAAACTAATTACTAAATAACTCATTAAAACTCTCTTTCTATCATTGCTTTCATTATTTGTACTAGAGTTTGACTATTTTCTTCATCTTTAACTGCTTCAATAGCACTATTTCCAATCAATTTTGCTTCTAAAATTGAATCTTCTAACGCTTTTGTTATTTTTAATTGCTCTTTTATCCAAAGAGATTCATCTTCTGATAACTCTTTTTTGTATAAAGATTCCAACTTAGTTTTATCTTCAACTCTTTCATAAAGATACAAATATGGAATAGTTACTTTTCCTTCTACAAAATCAAGCATTGCAGGTTTTCCTAAAGTTTCAGAATCTTGAGTAATATCTAAAATATCATCTATCATTTGAAATGCAAGTCCAAGATTTTTACCATAAGTTGCATATTTTTCTTCATCAAGATTTACTAAAATTGCTGCACTTCTTGCACTTGCTTCTATTAAAGAAGCTGTTTTTTTATAAATCATATCAAGATATTTTGTATAAGATGTATTAAAACTTTGTGTTAAATCAACATCCATCATCTCACCAATACTTAAAAGTGTTACTGCATTTGAAATATGGTAAGCAACTCTTTTATCCATTTGAGAAAGTTCTGTAAATGCACGTGAGTATAAAATATCTCCAAACATAATTGAAGTTTTATTATCATAAAGTGCATTTACACTAGGTTGTCCTCTTCTTGTATCAGCTTCATCAATAACATCATCATGTAAAAGTGATGCTGCATGAATCATCTCAACAACTGCACATAGTTTAATGCTCTCTTCGTTTATCCCAGCAATTTTAAGTATAAGTTTTGAACGCAACATTTTTCCTGTTGCCAATTTATCTAAAAGTTCTAAACTTTTTTCATAATTACAAACTTCTACAAATTTTTTTATCTGATTTTTTACTAATTCTAACTCTTCCACAAATAGCCTTTTATGAATCTAATCTACAAATAATCTCACCAGTAAACTCAACATAAAGACCTTTTTTCATAGCTTTTACTTTATCTTCATTTTCTAATATGTACTCTTTAATATGATTATTTATATTAAATTCTTCACCTTTGTCTTCACTCATCATCATTTCTAAAACTGCTAATTTTTCTATTATTTTATCTATCTCTTCTTCAACTATATCTTTTGAAGCTTCGTTTACAACATCAAAAAATTTAGATTTTGGGCTACCCATAAAAATATCATCTTCATCTTCGGTAAACCAATCTTTAAATATCGACATAATTTTTCCTTATTTCTCTAATCTAACTCTTACAGATTTTGCGTGAGCTGTAAGACCTTCAGTGTCAGCTAAAATAGCACAAGCTTCTCCTAACTCATTTATAGCATTTTTAGAAAAATTTATAATAGAACTTTTTTTCATAAAATTTTCTACATTTAATGGACTATAAAACTTAGCTGTACTTCCTGTTGGAAGTGTATGATTAGGACCTGCTATATAATCTCCAATTGGTTCAGGAGTATTTTCACCTAAGAAAATTGCTCCTGCATGTTTAATAAATGGAAGTAATTCAAAAGGATTTTTTGTCATAACTTCTAAGTGTTCAGGAGCAATTTCATTCATAAGTTTAATTGCTTCTTCCATATTTGAAGCAACAATTATTGCTCCTCTTTCATCAATTGATTTTCTAGCAATTGTTTCTCTACTTAAAGTTTTTAAATACTCTTCTACTTCATTACTTGTTAAATTAGCAACTTCATCACAAGTTGTAATCATAATAGAACTAGCCATTTCATCGTGTTCTGCTTGAGATAATAAATCAATCGCTAAATAGTGAGGTTTTGCTGTTTCATCTGCAAGTATTCCTATTTCACTTGGACCTGCAATCATATCAATATTCACTTCACCAAATACAAGTTTTTTAGCTGTTGCAACAAATATATTCCCAGGTCCTGTAATTACATCAACTTTAGAAATAGTTTGTGTTCCGTAAGCCATAGCAGCAATTGCACTTGCGCCTCCAACTTTATAAACTTTTGAAACTTTACATAAGTGGCAAGCAGCAAGTAAAAGTTCATTTACTTCATTATTTGGAGTTGGAGTACATACAACTATCTCTTTTACTCCTGCAACTAATGCTGGAATTGCATTCATAAGTAAACTACTTGGATAAGCAGCTTTTCCACCAGGAATATAAAGTCCAGCTCTATCAACTGGAGTTACTTTTTGTCCTAAGATTGTTCCATTTGACTCAAAATCTATCCATGATTTTGGAAGTTGTTTTTCATGATAAGCTTTAATTCTATTAAAAGCAGTATGTAAAGCAAGTCTTAATTTTTCATCAATATTAAGATATGCTTTTTCCATATCATCTTGTGAAATAAGAAGTTCTTCATCACTTTTAACTTGCCATTTATCAAACTTTTCAATATGTCTTTTTAAAGCAATATTTCCTTCATTTACAATTTCATCAATAATATTTGAAACAATAGAAGAAACACCTTTTATATCGCTTTTTGCTCTTGCTAAAATCGATTCAAATTCAGCTTTAAAATTTGCATCTTTTGTATTTATAATTTTCATTTTATATTTTCCCTAAAATCTCTTTTATAATATCTTTTATATCTTTTTTTTCAACATCAACCACTATTTTTGCAACTTTTTCATACTCTTTAACTCTTGAATCATAAAGTTTTATTGCTTCTTCAATATTTTGTAAAAGTGGTCGTTTTTTTAATTTATTTTGAGCATTTGGTGCTTCGTTTATTCTATCTAGTATTCCTTGAAATGATGATTTTAGATAAACGACTTTTCCAATTTTATTTAAATTTTCTTGTTTATAAAATCCGCCACCAGTTGAAATGATAGTATTTGAGACATTTTTTTCTAACCATAAGGCAGTTTTTTTCTCTAAATTTCTAAAATATGGTTCACCTTCATCTTCAAAAATCTTTTTGATTTTTCTGTTTTCCATACTTTCGATTAAATCATCAGTATCTATTGCAAACATATCAGTTTTTTTTACTAAAGCTCTTGCAACTGTACCTTTACCAACACCCATAAAACCAATTAATATTATATTTTTCTTTTTCATAGTGAAGGATTATATCCAAGTTTGTAATAAAGTTATATAAAGTAAAAATATTGTTATATTTTATATTTAAATTTATATCTTTCAATCATAGATTTATTTCCCAAAACTCCACCTTGATGAATATATAAAAAAGTATATTTGTCTTTATTTTTTAAATTTTTTACATAATTTTCAAAAACTATCCAACCCAAACTATCATAAAGTAAATCAAATTCAATATTTGTTTGTTTTAAAATCTCTTTATGAATTTCATAAAATTCTTTATATAGTTTTCCAAAATGATATTTTTTTTCTTTTTTTAAAATTTTAGGAAAATTTTCTTTTTCAAGTTCAAAAAATTGCTGTTTTAAATATTCATCATCTCCTACACAAGAGCATGTTAAAACTTCAAAAGGTATATATTTTTGTAAAAAAAGAGCCGTTGTTCCTGTACCACTTGGCAAAAAAATCTTTAAATTCTCAATATTTTCTTTTTTTGCCCAATCTTTTATCTCATTTGCTAAAAGTTCTATTCCCAAAGAAGCCTCTTTTACAGCTCCACCTTCACAAATAAAAAGTTCATCATCATTAAAGCTTTTTGGTAAATCACCAACTATTAAATTCATACCATTTTTAACTGCTTCTTTATAGTTACCATTTGGATTCTCTTTTAAAAATGAGGAAATATGAGAAACATAATAATCAAATTTTAAATTTTTTATTTTGCAAAGAACTGATAGTGAATACATAGCGTTTGATTGAGCTGAACCGTAAGATATGATTTTATTTATTCCTTTCAAGTCATTTTTTAAAAAATAAAAAAATTTTCTTGCTTTATTTCCTGAAAAATCAACATGAAGTAAATCATCTCTTTTTATAAAATATTTTTGATTATTAAAAGATATCTGTTCTATTGGCGAATTAGTGTAGTTCATAGCGAAAATTGTACCATTTATTAACAAAATTTCTGTACAATACACCAAAAAATAAAAAGGCTATTTATGAATTTTTTTGAGTATGTTGATAAAGGTGGAGTTATCGTATATATTTTAATATTTTTAAATATTGTAGGTTTTACTATCATTATTTGGAAGTTTCTTGTACTTTTTAAAAAGAACTTACTTATTCTTCAAATCAAAGAAAATCTTGACAGAACTAAACCTCTTGAAGCTCAAATTGAATATGAAACAAAAAAATTAGAATCTGGACTTACAGTTATAAAAAATATTGCAATTATTTCACCATTACTTGGACTTTTAGGAACAGTTGTTGGGATATATATTTTATTTGATCAAATTACTTTAAAAGGATTAGGTGATCCTACGATATTCTCAGGTGGAATTGCTATTGCACTTATTACAACAGTTGCAGGAATTATCGTATCTATTCCACATCAAATAGCTTATAATCACTTCATTTCAGCTATTGATACTATTGAAGTAAAAGCTAAAAAAGAGCTAGTTGGTCACATCTAATGAAAAGAAGAGAAGCTTTAGGCTTAGACTTAACTCCTGTTATTGATGTTGTTTTTATTCTTTTAATCTTTTTTATAGTAACAAGTGTATTTAAAAAAGAAGAACTTGCTCTTTTACTTGATTTACCGACATCTAATGCAAAAGAGATGGAAGTAAAAGAGGGACAAATTTTTATAGAATTAGGAAAAGACAAATTAGCAATTAAAGGAATAGAAGTATCATTTGAATCTTTAGAAGATAATTTAAAAGCTATAAAAAATAAAAATAATCCTGTAATCGTAAGAATAGATAAAAAAGTAGAATATGAAAGAGTTGTGAAAGTTTTAGATTTACTTCAAAAATATAGTTTAGTAAACCTTGCTTTAGTTACAAATGAAGAAAAAAAGTAGCTAATTGCTAGCTTTTTTTTCTTCTTCTAAAAGTTGTCTATATTCATCATCTGTAAAAATTCTAGATTGAGTTATAAACTGATAACCTAAATCTATTTCTAATGAAAATGAGTTTCCAAAAGCTGATTTTTCTTCCTTTACATCAATAGTTATAAAAGTTTGTTTGAAATATTCATATTGTTCATGGTCTATAAAAAACTCACAACCACAAATTTCTCCCAACTTTATATTACGACTTGGAACTATAAAATCGCCTTTTTCATAACACATAGGAGCTGTTCCATCACAACAACCACCACTTTGATTAAAAACTAATTCTCCATGAAGTTCTTTTAGTTTTTCTATAACTTGAGCAGCTTTTGGTGTAACATCTAATCTTTTTAAAGCCATTTTAGACTCCTTTTTATAAGCCCATAATTTATCTTATGGGCTTAATTTATATTTTAGAAAAATCCTAAAGCATTTGGACTATATGAAGTTAAAATATTTTTTGTATGTCTATAATTATTTAACATCATCATATGAGTTTCTCTTCCAATTCCAGATTTTTTATATCCACCAAATGAAGCATGAGAAGGATACATATGATAACAATTTACCCAAACTCTTCCTGCTTGTATTCCTCTACTCATTCTATGGAGTTGATGTGCATCTCTTGACCAAACACCAGAACCTAAACCATAGATTGTATCATTTGCTATTTCTAAAGCCTCTTTTTCATCTTTAAAAGTTGTAACTGCAAGAACTGGTCCAAAAATCTCTTCTTGGAAAATTCTCATTTTATTATGACCTTTAAATAAAGTCGGTTGAATATAGAAACCATCTGGATTAACAGAAGAATTATATGCATCTCCACCAACTAATAGCTCAGCACCTTCTTCTTTTCCAACTTTTAAATAACTTAAGATTTTCTCTTTTTGATTTAAAGAGCATTGAGCACCCATCATGCACTCAGTATCAAGTGGATTTCCAAGTTTAATTGCTTTTACTCGCTCTAAAACTCTTTTCATAAATGGTTCATATATTGATTCTTGAATTAATGCTCTTGAAGGGCAAGTGCACACTTCACCAGAATTAAATGCAAATAATACTAAACCTTCTATTGCTTTATCAAAGAATTCATCATCTTCATCCATAATTGATTCAAAGAATACATTTGGTGATTTTCCACCAAGTTCTAAAGTTGAAGGAATAATATTTTCTGTTGCATATTGCATAATTAATTGTCCAGTTGTTGTTTCACCTGTAAATGCAACTTTTTTAATATCAGGATGAGTAGCTAAATATTTACCTATTTTTCCCCCTGCTCCATTAATGATATTTATTACACCTTTTGGTAAAGCTTCTTGAATAATTTCCATTAAAAGTAAAATTGACATTGGAGTTGCACTTGCAGGTTTTAAAACTACGCAATTTCCAGCAGCTAATGCAGGAGCTAATTTCCAAGCGGCCATTAAAAGTGGGAAATTCCAAGGAATAATTTGAGCTACAACACCATATGGCTCATAAATTTCTTGAGAAATTGTATTTTCATCTAAGTCAGAAACTGTTCCAGATTCTGCTCTTATAACAGAAGCAAAATATCTAAAGTGGTCAACAACTAAAGGAATATCAGCATTTAAAGTTTCTCTAACTGCTTTTCCGTTATCTAATGTTTCAGCAATAGCTAACATTTCTAAATTTTTTTCAATTAAATCTGCTACTTTATTTAACATTGTACTTCTTTGTACAACTGATGTATGTTTATAAGATTCAAATGCCTTTTTAGCAGCTTGTATTGCTAATTCAACATCTTTTTCATTTGATCTAGGAATTTTAGTAAGAAGTTTTCCATCAACAGGAGAAATATTATCAAAATATTCACCACTAACAGGAGCGATCCACTCTCCACCGATAAAGTTTTCATATTGCGTTTTGTACGTTGGTCTTGCATAAATCATCTTTTCTTCCTCTTTTTTATTTAAAGAAAAATTTCTTTTTCTTCATGCAAAAATTATACTCTTATTGCATAGCATTATAGTAACAAATAAATAATGATTTTTATTTTTATAAGAAAGAAGTTTATTTTAGGGAGTTTATTCCCTAAAATATTTAGTTTTTATTTAATGAACATAAATCAGAAAATGCAGTTTCAAGTCTAGCAATCATAGTTTCTTGTCCAGCTCTTAACCATTTTCTTGGATCATAGTAGTTTTTATTAGGTTTATCTTCACCTTCAGGATTTCCAATTTGTCCTTGTAAATATCCATGATATTTTGCTTCATAAGCTCTAACACCATCCCAAGTTGCCCATTGAGTATCTGTATCAATATTCATTTTTATAACACCATAAGAGATAGCTTCTCTAATCTCTTCAAGTAAAGAACCTGAACCTCCATGGAATACAAAATCAACAGGTTTTGAAGAAGTTTTTAATTTATCTTGAATATATTTTTGTGAATTATCTAGAATTTTTGGACTTAAAATAACATTTCCTGGTTTATAAACACCATGAACATTCCCAAAACTTGCAGCAATAGTAAAGTTATCACTTACTTCTTTTAATTTTTCATAAGCATAACAAACTTCTTCTGGTTGTGTATATAGTTTTGCGTTATCAACATCACTGTTATCAACACCATCTTCCTCACCACCTGTAATTCCAAGTTCAATTTCAAGCATCATATCAAGCTTACTCATTTTTTTGAAATACTCAACACATGTTTCAATATTTTCTTCTAAACTCTCTTCACTTAAATCAAGCATATGAGAAGTAAATAAAGGTCGTCCTGTTTTTGAAAAGTGTTCAGCTCCAGCTTCAATTAATCCATCAATCCAAGGTAAAAGTTTTTTAGCTGCATGGTCTGTATGTAAAATAACTGGAATTCCATAAGCTTTTGCCATAGTATGTACATGGTTAGCACCACTAATTGCTCCAAGAACCGCAGCATCAGAAGATTTTAAACCTTTACCAGCGTAAAATCCTGCTCCACCATTTGAAAATTGAATAATTACAGGTGAGTTAACTTTAAGAGCTGCTTCAAGTACAGCATTTACAGAATCAGTTCCTACAACATTAACAGCAGGTATTGCAAAATTATTTTCTTTAGCAAAAGCAAAAAGTTTTTTTGCTTCGCTACCAGTTAAAACACCAGCTTTTACTATATCTAATACACCCAAATTAATCTCCTTATTTGATTACGATTTTTGCATCTTTTCTTAAATCTTCAATCAGTTCTTTGATTTTTTTATTAAGTGCATTTCCAATTAAAATTTGATTGATATTTTTTTCTACTTCTGCATAAGTATAAGTTTTTGAAGGGAATTTATCTTTTAAATATATTACATGATAACCAAATTGTGTTTTTACAGGAGTTTTTGTATATGTACCTTTTGCTAAAGCTTTAACTGCACTTCCAAACTCTGGAACCATTCTATCAGCTGCAAATCTACCTAAAATTCCACCTAATTTAGCAGATTCCGTATCTAAAGATTTTTTTGCTAGTTCTTTAAATTTTTCTATTTTATTCGATGCTTTATCTAATTGAGATATTATATCTTTTGCTTCAGCTTCTGTTTTCACTAAAATATGGCTTGCTTCAAAAGTTTCAGGATCTACAAATTTTTCTTTATTTTTTTCATAGAAATCTTTTTTATCCGCTTCTGTAACTTTTATTTTATCAATTTCATTTTTTTGCCAAACTTCTAGAGCTAAATTACTTTTTATTTTTTTCATAGCTTCTACATATTTTGCATCTTTTTCAACACCATCATCAATAGCATGTTGTGCTATTAATTTCATGTTTACTATTTGCTCTAAAATTTGTGTTTTTGCTTCTTGAGGTAATTTATCAAAATCTACTCTTGGATCTTGTAATGCCATTGCAATATCTTGTTTAGTGATATTTTCACCATTTACTGTTGCATAAGATACATCAGCAGCATTTAAAGCTGTTGCTAGTGCAATAGATGCAACCAAACTTGAAACTATTTTTTTCATTTTATTCCTTAGAAATTAATTTTGCAATATTTTATCTTTTCATAGTTAATAAATAGTTGATTTTTATATATAAATATTATTTTTTATTGAATAATTTTATAAATTTTAATATTTAACTTAAAAAGGCTTTAAATTTTCCATTTTTTATGTTATACTTCCGTCGAAAATTAAATTTAACTTAAATTTAAGGATAATTATGAGAATTTTAATTATTGAAGATGAAATTACATTAAACAGAACACTACAAGAAGGTTTAACAGACTTCGGTTATCAAGTAGATACTGCTGAAAATTACAAAGATGCAGAATATTTTATTGATATTAGAAATTATGATTTAGTATTAACTGACTGGATGTTACCTGATGGTGATGGAATTGAATTGTGTAAAATTGTAAAAAATAGAAGTTCAAGAACGGCTGTTGTTATCATTTCTGCAAGAGATGATAAAGAATCTGAAATAGAAGCACTAAAATCTGGTGCAGATGATTTCATTAAAAAACCATTTGATTTTGATATTTTACTTGCAAGAATTGAGGCAAGATTAAGATTTGGTGGAACAAATGTAATCGAGATTGATGATTTAGTAATCAATCCTGATGAAGAAAAAATTGAGTATGCTGGAGAAGAGATAGAATTAAAAGGTAAACCTTTTGAAGTATTAACTCACCTAGCACGTCACAGAGACCAAATTGTTTCAAAAGAACAATTATTAGATGCTATTTGGGAAGAACCAGAACTTGTTACTCCAAACGTAATTGAAGTTGCTATCAACCAAATTAGACAAAAAATGGATAAACCATTAAATATTTCTACAATTGAAACTATTAGAAGAAGAGGATATAGATTTTGCTATCCAAACGTAGCAGAGGATAAATAAATCTATATTTAAATTATGGAAATAATGGAAAATAAAAGTATATATAAACAATTTTACAATAAATTGATTATAGCAACTTCTATTTTCATTATTGTTCTTTCTTTTATTTTTTATGAATATGCTAAAAACTCTTTTTATAATGATATTCAAGACAATTTACTTCGTCAAGCAGAACAAATAGAAAGAAATTATATTTCACCAGACAAATTTACTCCAGTTAAAACTGATATTCAAACTATAAATTTAATAAAAAGTTACAAATACAAAGGTATAAATTTCTCTAATTTTAACACTAACAATAAATACTACATTGAATTATTATATCCTTTTGATTTAAAAGAAGGTGATTTTTTACAAATAACTAGAAATATAACTTTAGAAAGAGATTTGATATACTCAATAATATTTAAAAACCTTTTTATTCTTGCTATTCCTGGATTTATTTTAATGCTTTTATACTCTTTTGTAGTTTCAAGAACTTTATTAAAACCCATCATACAAATTAATAAAAAATTAGCAAATATGGATGAAAACTCTTTATCAAAAATTGATAAAAAAGATTTACCCGTAGAATTTCATTCTTTAGCAAATTCTATAAATTCTTTAACTCATAGAATTGGAACTTATGTAAAATTCAAAAAAGAACTATTTATTGGTATTGCTCACGAATTAAAAACTCCTCTTGCAGTTATGAAATTAAAAAATGAAGTTTTATTAAAGAAAAAAAGAGAAATACAACAATATGAAGAAGCTTTAAAACTTACAATAAAAGAGATTGATGATATGAATATTATGATTTCATCTATCTTAGATATAGGAAGAACTGAAGGTGCACAGTTTGAACAAGCCACAGATTTAGATTTAGTTGAATATATCAAAAATAAAACAAATGACTACAAAATGTTGAGTGCTCAAAAAAATATTGATATTTCATTTTTTTCAAATGTAAATAAGCTTGATACTTCTATTCAAATAACTTTATTTAATCAAATTTTACAAAACTTTATACAAAATGCTATAAAATTTACTCCAAACAATAAATCAATATCTATAAAACTTAGAAAAAAAAGAGATGAAATAATTCTAACTGTTACAGATGAAGGTATAGGAATAGATGGAAATACAGATCTTTTTGCACCATTTAAAAAAATAGGAAACCAAAGTGGTGTAGGACTAGGACTTTATTTGGCAAAAATTGCAGCGGAAGCTTTAAAAGCTAGAATTTCTATAAACAATAGAAAAGACGATAAATCAGGATGTGTTGCAAAACTTATATTATTAAACAACACATCAAAAAATGATTAATTAAATAGTGAGTTATGCTCAATCTTAGTACATTTATTTTGTACTACATTTAGCCCTTCTTCTTTTGCTTTTTTTGCAGCTTCATTGTTTGCTAAGCCTAATTGAAACCAAACAGTTTTAATATCACCTCTTTTTATTGCTTCATCAACAATCAAAGCAATAGCATCAGGTTTTCTAAAAATATCAACCATATCAATAGCAAATGGTATTTCACTTAAACTTCTATAAACTTTTTCACCTAAAATGGTATCTTCTTTTGGATATATAGGTACTATTTTAAATCCAGCATTTTGTAAATAAGCTGCAACAATATTTGAAGCTTTAGTAGGATCTGGCGAAAGTCCTGCTATTGCTATTGTTTTTGTATTTTTAAAAATTTCTAATATCTCTTCACTTTTTGAATTAATTGTTGGGAATTCACACTCCATTTTCTCTCCTTTATGATAAATTATCCAACTTTTCTTGAATGTATTTTTTTACTTCTAAAATATCTATTGTTTCTTTAAAATCTTCAAATTTACAACCACTTGCATTTATATGACCACCACCATTTGCTAGTTTTGAAGCAAGAAGTGAAACATCAAGTTTTCCATCAGCTCTAAATGAAGCATTACCTTTTTTGTTTATGTCTATAAAAAAATCATAATCACTATTTGCTCTTAAAAAAGTATTTGCAGGAATTGAAATAGAACCTAAACAGTAAGTTAAAAGCCCTTTTTGTCCTTTATAAAAAATTGTTAATTCATCTTTTATATCAGCTAAACATTTTACAAGATAAACAGCACTTAAATTATCTAAAGTGTCATCTGTATCATCAAGTTTTAGAAACTCTTTTTTCATAAAATGTACTTCATTATCAAGTTTTATATGACCATTCTCTTCATCTAAAAACTTTATAGCATTTTTAAGTAAGTAAAATTTAAACTCTCTATTTAAATTTGCAAATAAAATATTATTTATCTCTTTTACTTTAGTTATCATTGACATCAAAACTTTTCCAAACTCGAAGTTTTTTGTTTCATTTTCAAGCCAAATATCAACTGCATTTATAGCTCTAACTAAAGGTAAAAGATATGTAATTGGAGCATTAAATTCTTCAATCAAATAATCATAAACTATTTGTGTTGCACATCTTTTATCATCTAAAAAATACCATGAAAATTTCTCAGCACCTTTTTTTCCAGTTATATGATGATCTAATAACTGCAATTTTATATTAAAACCATCATTTATTAAAATATTTATTTCATTATCTAACTCTTCACTCTCTTGTAAAGTCAAGTTCAAGTCACTAATAATGAAAAGTATTTTTTCCTCTTTATAGTTTTTTATATCATCAAGCACTTTTTTTATAGATAATTTTACTTCTAAGCCATAATTTGCATTATAAAATATCGCATCTTTAAAAAATTCATTTGTAATTAATTGACAACCATATCCATCTAAATCAGTATGTGAAATATGAAATAATTTCATTACGCAATATCTTTTAAAGTTAATTTTGATAGAAAATCATTTACTTTAAATTGTAAATTATTCAATAAAGGCCATATAATACAAGATTTAGCTTTATTATTTGGGCAACTTTGTAAAGATGGAGCACACTCAAAAACCATAGGAACTCTCTCTTCAGCTGCTTCAACTATTTCTAAAATAGTAATTTCATCTAAAGGTTTTTTTAGTACAAATCCACCATTTACTCCTCTATGAGATATTACTAACTCGTGTTTTGCCAAATTTTGCATAATTTTTGCTAAAAATGATTTTGATATATCTAACTCTTTTGATAAAACATCTACATTCTTTGGTTCTTTGTTTTTTGCAATAGAAATCAAAGAAAGTAAAGCATATTCACTTTTTCTTGTTAATAACATATTATAAATTCCAATCTATTTTTATTTTGTTTCTATTTTACAAGAACTATTATTAAGATTACTTATTGAGCAAAAAAAAAGGGATTGTAGAATAAACTACAATCCCTTTTTTTAAGACAAAACTAAAATTATTTAGCTCTGATTCCTAAAGAGTTTACAATATCAGTAAATCTAGCATAATCTGTTCTTTTTAAATATGCTAATAATCTTTTTCTTTTTCCAACCATTTTTAAAAGACCTAATCTTGAAGAGTGATCTTTTTTAAATACTTTTAAATGCTCAGTTAAAATTTTAATTTGCTCACTTAATAAAGCAATTTGAACTTCTGATGAACCTGTATCACCATCTTTTTTTCCGTATTTTGCAATAATAGCTGCTTTTACTTCCTGATCTAAAGCCATCTTGACCTCCTAATAGGTATATGTGAATTTTTTTTCATTTATAAAAATGAAATGGGATTTTATAAAAAAAATACTTTACTTTTGTTTAATAAGATATTATCCACCTGTTTGATAAAAAGCTCTCGTTGAAACTTCATTATCATCTTTTTGTGACCATTTGTTTTTTTCTGGTTTATTTTTCAAAACTTTTTTTAAAATTTCTACTGCTTCATCTATTTTATTACTTTGAACTGCACTTTTTATACTCATTGCATCTTCAAAGTATAAGCAGGGAATTAAAAACCCTTCTGCTGTAAGTCTAATCCTATTACATGATGCACAAAAATCATCTTTATGTGGCTCAATAATTCCAAATTGATATCCATCTTCTAATTCATAATATTGTGCTGGAGAGCTTGTATCTCTTAAAACTGTTTTAAAATTTGGATACTTTTGTGCAATAATATCTTTTATTTCATCACTATTTAAACCTTTTGCTCCATCTTTTGCATGAAAATTTTCCATAAATTCTATAAATCTTACAACAAAACCTCTACTTTTACAAAATTCTAAAACTTCTAATACATCTTTTTCACTTATTCCTTTTAATGGAACACAGTTTATTTTAATTTTTAATCCAACTTTAGATGCTTCTTCTATTCCTTCTAAAACTTTTTCTAAAACATCTTTTTGTGCTATTTTTTGAGCTGTTTCTTTATTTAATGTATCTAAAGAGATATTTACTCTTTTTAATCCTGCATCTTTTAATTTTTTTGCCATTTTTGATAATAAATAACCATTTGTCGTTAAGGCTAAATCAATATCTTTTTTATAATCAAAAACCATTTTTATAAAAAAATCCAAATCTTCTCTTAATAGAGGTTCTCCGCCTGTAATTCTTACTTTTTTTATTCCTTCATCAATAGAAGCTTTTATAAATTTAAACAGATCTTCATAAGACAAAAGATTTTCTCTTGGAACCCAAGAAAATGGTTTTTCTGGCATACAATATTGACATCTAAAATTACATCTTTCAGTAACAGAGACTCTTAAATAGTCAACTTTTCTTCCAAATCCATCTATCAACATTTTTTGCCTTTTTATTTTAATTCAATCTTTGCCAAGATTCATCTAATGATGAAACTCTATTAGCAAATAAAAGAATTAAAGCGACATTAAACTTGGCAAGTTTTAATATATTATTATCATGATTATTTACAATATTTAGAGACTCTTCCAAAGTAATATTTTTGAATTCTTTGTCATAGTTTATACCAAAGTCTTTTAAAGAAAAACTTCTTTCTATAATATCTTTATCTTCTTTTATCCAATATTTACCATCTTTAAAAACTTCTGGACTTCCTTCACTACCTTTTAAAACTATGACCTTTTTAAAATGAGAAGAAAAAATATCTAAATATTTTTGAACATAAGGTTTGTGAAAAGCTGTTGTAACTCCATATTCGCTTAGACTAGGATTTAAAAGTTTTTCTATCGTATTAAAAGCTGTTCTCAAACCTAACTCTTGCCTTAAAGTTGTCATATCGCTCAACTCTTTGAGGTATTGTACTCTATCAAAAAAGTGAATGTATTGACCTTCGTCAATTTGAGAAAAAATATCTTTTGTTGTTATTCCTACTTTTGCAGGTTGTAAATAATCCCCTGAAATAACTAAATTTAGTCTTTTAACATCTTGATTCTTTTTATAAAACTCTTCTAAAATATTTTCATAAAGAGGAAATAAAAATGGATTATCACATCTTCCATCAAAAGAGTATCCAAGTTCAATAGAGTCTTCTATTTTTTTAAATTTCATAAATTTTCTAAGTGCTAAAATTGCACCTTTTAATTCATCATCTGTTTCATATTTTGTTCTCCAACCTATCAAAAATGCTGCAGCTTGAGCAGGTGTTACTTTATTTAATAATATTTGTTCTATTGCATCAGCAGTTTCATCTATACTTAAATCTTTATTTCCTTTTGGACCTGTTGCAACTGCTTTTATATATTTCTTAAAACTCATTATATTCCTTATTATATAGCGTATTAATGGACATTTTCGAAATCATAATATACAATAATAGCTTAAAAAAATAGCAAGGTTTGTTATGCATTTAATTGAGTATATAAAAAAAATAGATTTTTTTAAAAATCTAAATGAAGAAGAAATGAAGCTTTTATGTTCAATCTCAACTATGTCAAAGTATGAAAATAATTCGATTTTGTTTTACGAAAATGACATAAAAAATAGTCTTCTTTTTTTAGTAGAAGGATTGTTAAAAATTTATAAATTTGATAAATTTGGAAATGAAATATTTTTATATCATATCTACGAAAACTCTTTAATTAGTGAATTATCTAGTTTAAAATCAACTGATATTTCCTGTTTCTCAAATGCTTCATTTATAGAAGATTCTACTATTTTATCTGTAAATTTTGAAAAACTTCAAGAGTATTTTTTATCAAAAAATATTTTGACAAATGAACTAATGCAGGCACTCCTTGATAAATCACATCAACTTCAATGTCTTGTTAATAGAGAATTAGTTTTTGATGCTACGGCAAAAGTTGCTTTTATGTTAAAACAAGATTTACCAATGTTTAATAAACTAAAACGACAAGAAGTATCATTTATGTTACATATACAGCCAGAAACTTTATCAAGAGTATTAAAAAAGCTATCAAGAGAAGATATAATAAACATTGAAAATGGTTATGTTACAATAAAAGATAATGAGAAATTAATCTCTATATTTAAAGGGGTTGCTATATGAAAAAAAATAAAATTAGTACAAAAATTAAATTAATTGGTTTTTTATTTATTATTCTAATGATAAGTATAATTACTACAACAATATATTTAAATGATAAAAATAAAAAAGATGCATTAACAATAAATATTGTGGGTAAACAAAGAATGTTGACTCAAAACATTACAAAGAACATATTCTATTTATATCAACATAAAAATGCTTCTATGACTGAGCTTGATAATGCTACAACAGAGTTTATTTATAATTTGAATACTTTAATACAAGGAAATAAACTTTCAAAAATTCAAGAAGCTCCAACAAGACAAATAGCAAACCAACTTGTGAAAGTTGATATTTTATGGAAAAGCTTTCATGAAAACATAGTTAAATTTAAAGAATTACTACAAAAAAATGATAAAGATTCTTTATTATTATTGGATAATGTTGTAAATTCTATTTATTTAACGAATTCAACATTGTTAAATGAAGTTGATAATTTAGTATCTATTTATACTATATATAGTGAAGAAAAATTGAATAATTTACAATACATACAATATCTATTTGCTTTTTTAATCTTACTTTTAATGATTTATAGCTTTATTCAATTAAGAACTATGGAAGATAATGTAAAAAAATTCCTTGAAGAATCAGAAAAAATTGTAAAACAAAGTTTTGATGAACCATTAACTCCTATAAAACTTGAAGGAGAAAATGAAATAATTGAAATGTCAAAAAATATAAATTGTTTTGTTGATAAAATTAATTCTGTTATGTCTTATTCGACAAACGCAATAGAGCAATCAAAAAATGCTTCATTGAAACTTGATGAATTAAATGCAGAGTTTGATAATATCCTTGATGAATTGACAAATTCACCTGATATTGCAAAACAGTTAAATAAAAGTGAAGATATTTTTATTCAATCTCAAGAGCATCTAATAAATTCTACAAGAAGATTACAAGATTTAAAAAAAGAGTTAGAGAATATTGTTATCTCTTGTAAAGTTCCTTCTTAGGCTTTAATTTTTTTTAGTTATAATTCCAGCGAATAACTAATATAAGGAAATATAATTGCCAAAAGTATATCTAACAGGAGCTGGACCTGGAGATGTTGAACTTCTTACTTTAAAAGCTGTAAAAGCTATTCAAAATGCTGACATTTTAATTTATGATAGATTAGTAAACCCTGAGATTTTAGAACTTGTAAAAAAAGAGTGCGAACTAGTTTATGTTGGTAAAGAAGATAAAAAACATACTCTTCCTCAAGAAGATATAAATGAACTTATATATCAAGCTTCATTAAAATATGAGAATGTTGTAAGACTAAAAGGTGGAGATCCTTTTGTTTTTGGAAGAGGAGCAGAAGAAGCTCTTTATTTAAAACAAAGAGGAATAAAGTTTGAAATCATACCTGGTATTACTTCAGCAATTGCTGTCCCAGCATATGCAGGAATACCTGTAACTCATAGAGGACTTACTACATCATTTAGAGTTGTAACGGGACATGAAAATCCAAAGAAAAAGATATCTCAAATTGAGTGGGAAACTTTTTTAAATGATGAAACAATCATTTTTTTAATGGGATACCATAATATTGAAATAATTTCTTCAAAACTTTTAAGCTTAGGAAAAAGAAAAGATTATCCATGTGCAGTAATATCAAAAGGTACAACAACTGAACAAAAAGTTGTTGTTGGAACTTTGGAAGATATTGTTGAAAAATCAAAAGATTTACCAACACCAGTTATGATTGTAATAGGTGAAGTTGTTAATCTAAGAGAACAAATTAATTGGTTTAATTGAAAATTGATTTTTTTGTTTTAATTATTCAAATATTATATTTTTACTTATTTTATTGAATTAATATTTTTTTTTAATATTAATTTAATTTATACACTTTTTATACATTTCTTTTTATTAATATATTACTTATAACTATCTAGCAAATAAGGAAATATTATGAATACACAAACAGCAGATTTATGCGACAATAATAGAGAAAAAAAAATAGAAGTTCTATCTGCAAAATTTAAAAATTATGGTGGACTAAAAGAATTCTCAGGACAAATAGTAACGTTAAAACTTGATAAAAGTAATTGGCAATTACTTGAAATGTTAAGAGATGAAGATGGTGAAGGAAAAATCGTAGTTGTTGATAATAGTGAAGAATTCTTTGGAGTTGTTGGTGATAAATTAATGACATTTGCAAAAAATAATAATTGGAAAGCAATTGTTTTAAATGGATATGTAAGAGATATAGATGAAACAAAAAATATTGATGTTGGTCTTTTTGCAATAGGAACTTGTCCTTTAAGAAATTTTGAGAAAACAGAATCTTTTAGAAATATAAAATTAAATTTTGGAGGAGTAACTTTTAATAGTGGAGATTATCTTTATGCTGATAATGATGGAGTTATTATTTCAAAAGATAAATTATTATAAAAGATAAAACACTTAAAATTAAGTGTTTTTATCTCTTATATTATGATAATAACCTATTCCTTGCATATTCTTCAAAAAATTATCAGGTAATTTCTTTCTTAAATTTTTAATAAATAATCTCATTGCATTTGCTGTCATAATAGAATCATCATCCCAAACTGAATTTTCAAGTTCTTCATAAGTAATTATTCTATTTTTAGTAATAAGCAACTTTAAAAAAGCTGACTCTTTTTTTGTAAGAATAAAATCTTCTTTTCCATTTGAAACGGTAGATTTACTTGAGTCAAAAATCCAATTTTGATCAAGATTATATATTTTATTTTCATCATAAGATTTTACAAAAGATTCTAAAGCTTCCATAAGTTTATCATTTGTTATTGGTTTGACAATATACTTTATTAGATGTAACTCAGTAGCTTCTAATAAATAATCCAAATCAGTATATGCCGAAGTGATAATAATCCTTATTTTAGAATCTGTTTCTCTAATTTTTTTAAGTAATTCAATTCCTGTTTTATCTTTCATTTTTATATCAGTTATGATTAAGTCTGGTTTATTTTGTAAATATTTATTATATGCTTCATTTACATCAGTAGCACTCAAAACTTCTTTAAAAAGGTGTTTTAATATCTCTTCTATATTACTTCTAATACCATTTTCATCTTCAACATAAAGAACACAAAAAGCACTAAGTTTATTTATAAAATTTTTTTGCATGTTGTAAAAATCCTTATTAGAAAACATATGTTATGATAACAAAACAATGCTAATTAAGGGTTTATTTTGAATTTAACAATGGAAAATAATTTATCAAAAAGTATAATATTTACCTTTATTGTAATAATGTCTTCAATGATATTTGCAATATCTTATTTTTATGTAAATAATACTTATGATGATTTTGAAATACAGATGAATAAATTTGTTGAAGAATATTATTTAAATAAAAGAATAACTCTAAAAAAAGAGATAAATACAATATTTGATATATTAAATTACAATACCAACAAATCAAATTTAACTGACGAACAAGAAAAAGCTGAGGCTATAAAACTATTAAATAATGTAACTTTTGAAGAGAATAAAAGCAACTATTTTTTTGTTTATGAAGTTAAAAATATCCAAGGTGGTGATGATTTTGCAATACTTGTTGTAAATCCGAATAGACCAGATTTAGTTGGTCAATTAATATCAACTAATTATGAAGATGCTGATGGAAAAAAGTTTAGAGAAGAGTTTTTAAAAGATATAAGAGAAACTGGTGAATCATATACACAATATGCTTATAAAAAACCTGATTCTGACGAATCAAAACACAAACTTTCATATTTTAAATATTATGAAAAATGGAATTGGATAATTTCTGCTGGAATATATACTGATGATATTGAAAATGAAATAGAGATAAAAAGGCAAGATTTACAAAAAAAAGTAAAAAATCAAGTTGCTCAAAATATAATATTATTTTTGATGTTCTTATCGATTGCTATTTTAATTTCAATAGCAATTTCGCAGAAAATTGATTTAACTCTAATGAGTTATGAAAAAAAAGTAAAAGCAAATGCAAAAGAATTAGAAGAATTAAATCAATCATTAGAAGAAAAAGTAAAAGAAGAAATTGAAAAAAATAGAGAAAAAGAACAACTTTTAGTTCAAAAATCAAAATTTATAGCTTTAGGAGAGATGATTTCAAACATAGCACATCAATGGAGACAACCACTAAGTGAACTATCTTCTATATTAATGTTCATAAAATTTAAATATAGCATAAATGCTCTTGATAAAGAAACTATGGAAAAAAAATCACAAGAAGCAGATAGAGTTTTAGAATTTATGTCTCATACGATAGATGATTTTAGAAATTTTTTTATACCTAAAAAAGAGAAAGAAGAGTTCAATTTGCTAAAAGAAGTTCAATTAGTAATTAATATTATTTCAAGTACTTTAGATAACTATAATATAAAAATAGAAATAAATATAGATAAAGATCTTAAAATAATCTCTTATTTAAATGAATATAAACAAGTTGTTCTTAATATTTTAAATAATGCAAAAGATATTTTAATTGACAAAGATATAAAAAATCCACTAATAAAATTAACAGCAAGTGAAGATGCTAATTATGTAATTTTAAATATAGAAGATAATGGAGGAGGAGTATTTGTTGAACCAAAAAGTAAAATATTTGAACCATATTTTACTACAAAAGAAAATAGCAATGGAACAGGAATAGGTCTTTATATGTCAAAAATAATAGTTGAAAAAAATATGAAAGGGAAACTAAAAGTCGAAAATACAAATAAAGGAGCTAAATTCTCTATTCATATTCCTAAAAGCAGTTTTTAAGAAGTAAGAGATAAACTCTTACTTCTTATCCAAACATTAAATTTGGAAGCCAAAGAGAAATTGCTGGAATATAAGTTACCAACATTAATCCAATTAATAAAACTACTGTCATTGGTAATGAAGCTTTTATAACTTGCCCCATACTCAATCCTGTTATTCCACTTGCAACGAATAAATTTAATCCGACAGGTGGAGTAAGCATACCTATTTCCATGTTTACAACCATAATAACACCAAGATGAATAGGATCAATCCCTAAAGCAATCCCAATTGGAAGTAATAAAGGAACTGTTATCATTACAACAGAACTAGGCTCCATAAATTGTCCCATTACTAAAAGTAGAATATTTACAATAAATAAGAACATTAAAGGGCTTACATTTGCATCTAAAATCATCTGCGTTATATGTTGAGGAATTTGCTCATCTGTTAAAAAGTGTGCAAAAATCATAGCATTTGCAATGATAAAGAAAATCATAGAACTTGTTTGTGCTGAATCTAATGCAATTTTATATAAATCCTTCATTTTTATATCTTTATATACAAAGAAAGAGATAAAAAATGCATACATAACACTTACAGCACCTGCTTCAGTTGGTGTAAATATTCCACCATAGATTCCACCGATAACAACAAAAATAATTAATAATGCCCAAAACGACTCTTTAAAAGCAATAATTATTTCTTTAAGACTAGCCATTTTTCCAGCTTTAAAACCATTTCTTCTAGCTAGAATATATGTTGCTATCATCATCATTCCACCTATCATAAGACCAGGAATTACTCCAGCCATGAATAGTTTTCCAATAGACTCATCAGCACTTACACCATATACAATAAATACAACTGAAGGGGGTATTAAAATACCTAAAGTTCCAGAAGTTGTAATTGTTCCAATAGCAAATTGCTCATTATATCCAGCTTGTTTAATAGCTCCATACATAACAGAACCAATAGCAGCAACAGTTGCAGGAGAACTTCCACTAATAGCTGCAAATATAATTGATGCTAAAATAGCTGCTATTGGTAAACCACCTGGTAAATGTCCAACTAAACTTTTTGCAAAATTTATAATTCTAGTTGCGGCACTTCCTCGTGCTAATAATGAACCAGCTAGAACGAACATAGGAATTGCCATAAGAGTATACTTATTTAATCCATCAAAAATATGAGATGCTGTTCCCATCAAATCTAAATCTGTAAACAAAAACGCTGAAGCTAATGTACTAGCTCCAAGTGCTACTGCAACAGGAACTCCTATTAGCATTAAACCAAAAAGTAAAATAAAAAGTGTAGCTATAACCATAACTATTTTTCTCCTTTAATTTCTTCTAAAATGGCCTCATGCTCACTAAATAGTTTAATTTTATCAGCATCAGTTTTATATAGTTCTATAAGTTTTTCAAAAACTCTATAAGCTGCAAGTAAAAATGCAATCGGTATAACTAACTGTGGTATCCACATAGGAACTTGTAAATCTACATTTATTTCACCGAAATCCATAAGGAATAATACAAGCTCATATCCAAAGTATGAGATTAGAAGCAGATATACAATAGATAATATACTTGCAAAAATCAGAAATCCTTTCATAACAGCAGGAGAACACTTCTCTATTAACAATGTAATAGAGATATGCGCACCTTGTTTAAATCCATAAGCAGCACCAAAAAGAGCTGACCAAATAAAAAGATAATTAGTAAGTTCACCAGCCCAAGGAAGACTCATATCAAAAATATATCTTAGAACCACATTAACAAATGCTAATAAAACACCTAATATCATTCCATAAACAGCTATTGTTTGATTTATCGTTCCAACTATAATATCCAAAATACTAAAAAGTTTTTTCATATTTCTTCTTTCTTATTTTGTTTCAATAGCTTTTTTGATTAAATCTTCACCGATTACATCATAAAACTCTGGATAAATAGGTTCCATAACTTTTCTCCATTTTGCTACTTGCTCATCTGTTAACTGATAAATTTCAAGTTTTTTTGTATCAGCAGAGTATTTTTTTAAAGCTTCCATAATTTTTGCATCTTCAATTGCAGTCTCTTTTCTTTCTAACTCTGTTGCTTCTTTCATAGCAATTGCAACTTTTTCTTGTAAATCTTTTGGTAATTTATCCCAAAATTGTCGATTCATAACAACTAAATAACCTAAATAACCATGATTACTTAAAGTAAGACTTGATTGAACTTCATGAAATTTTTTTGTATAGAAGTTTGATAGTGGATTTTCAGTTGCATCAACAACACCTTGTTGAAGTGCTGAATAAACTTCAGAGAATGGTAAAATTTGTGGGTTTCCACCAACAGCTTTAAATTGTGCTTCTAACACTTTTGAAGATTGAATTCTAAATTTTAAACCTTTTGCATCTTCTGGATTAATGATAGGTTGTTTTGAACTTGAAAAATGTTTAAATCCAGCATCCCAATAATCAAATGCTTTCATTTGTTTTTTTGCATCTACATAAGATTTAAGTTTTGCTCCAACTTCTCCATCCATAACTTTATATAAGTGTTCTTTATCTCTAAAGATAAATGGTAAATCAAAAAGTTGAATTTGAGGTACAATCGATGGGAATTTTGATAAACTTGGCATAATTACTTGAACATTGTTCATAGCCAAAGCTTTCATTTCATCACCATCACCATATAATTGTGAGTTTGGAAATACTTGAACATCAATTTTTCCTTGAGTTAACTCTTCAATTCTTTTTTCTAAATAATCAGCAGCCATACCTTTTGGTGTACTAGCACTTACAACGTGGCTAATTTTCATTACATAATCAGCAGCTAATCCTGATGTTGCTAGCATTGCGGCTGCAATTGTTCCTAAAACTACTTTTTTCATATCTATACTCTCCTTAAAATTTTGATATCAAAATAATTATATTTGAAAGTTATGTAAGTATTATGTAAGTAGAATTATTAACTAATTTTTTAAATTTATAAAAAATAACAAAATTTTATTCATCTACTGAGTTTAAGTGCTTAGAGTTAAAATAGGATATTTTTTATCTTAATTAAAACTTAACCTACTTGACATACATCAATATTTTACATCTTTTTTATAGTTACAATTCAATGTTAAGAATTATATTTCATAAAGGAGAAATGATGTCACTTTCAAGAAGAGATTTTCTTAAAAGTTCAGCTGCGGCAAGTGCTGCGGCAGCTGTTGGTATGGCAATACCAGCTGATTTACAAGCACAAGCTGATGTTGCAGAAGGCGGTTGGCGTTGGGATAAAGCAGCATGTAGGTTTTGTGGAACAGGTTGTGGAATTATGCTTGCAACAAAAGAAGGAAAAATTGTTGCAGTAAAAGGAGATCCAGCAGCTCCAGTTAATAGAGGTCTTAATTGTATTAAAGGTTACTTCAATGCAAAAATCATGTATGGTGCAGATAGACTTAAACAACCTTTATTAAGAGTTAACTCAAAAGGTGAATTTGATAAAAAAGGTGATTTTGCTCCAGTATCATGGAAAAGAGCTTTTGATGAAATGGAAAAACATATCAGAATTGCATTAAAAGAAAAAGGTCCAGAAGGGATTGGTATTTTTGCTTCAGGTCAACATACAATTATGGAAGGTTATGCTGCATTAAAAATGATGAAAGCAGGATTTAGATCAAATGCAATTGATCCAAATGCAAGACATTGTATGGCATCAGCTGTTGTTGGTTTTTATCAAACATTTGGAATAGATGAACCAAGTGGTTGTTATGATGATATTGAACTTACTGATACTATTGTAACTTGGGGTTCAAATATGGCAGAGATGCACCCAATTTTATGGTCAAGGGTAACAGATAGAAAACTAAGTAATCCTGATAGAGTAAAAGTTATAAATATTTCTACATATAGACATAGAACTTCTGATTTAGCTGATATTGAAATTATTTTCACTCCAAATACAGATTTAGCTTTATGGAATTATATTGCAAGAGAGATAGTTTACAATCGTCCAGAAGCAATTGATTGGGATTTCGTAAAAGAGCATATAGTATTTGCAGCTAGTCCTATTAATATTGGTTATGGAATGAGAAAATCAGATGAAAAATCAATTAAAGATGGAAAATACTCTAAAGCTGAAATGGAAACTATTTCAAAAGAGATGGAAAAAATTGTATCTGAAGCTGAAGCTCCAGCTCTTGCTCCTTATGGATATAAAGCTGGTGATAAAATTGTAAATAAAAATGCTGGTCTTGCTCACTGGGAAATAAGTTTTGAAGAGTACAAAAAATTCTTAGAACCTTATACTTTAGATTATGTTGCAAAAATTTCTAAAGGAAATCCAGATGAAGATATCGAAGAGTTTAAGAAAAAATTACAACAATTAGCAGATTGGTATATAGAAAAAGATAGAAAAGTTGTATCTTTCTGGACAATGGGAATGAATCAACATACAAGAGGAACTTGGGTAAATACTTTATCATACAATGTTCACTTTTTATTAAATAAACAAGCAAAACCAGGAAGTGGTGCATTCTCACTTACAGGACAACCAAGTGCTTGTGGAACAGCAAGAGAAGTTGGAACATTTACACACAGACTTCCAGCAGATATGATGGTTGAAAATCCAAAACATAGAGAAATAACTGAGAATAATTGGAAAATTCCAAAAGACACATTGAATCCAAAAGGTCATCAACATATTATGAAAATTCATAGAGATATTGAAGACGGAAATATCAAATTTGCTTGGGTAAATGTTTGTAATCCATATCAAGATACTGCAAGTGCAACACACTGGGTAAAAGCAGCAAGAGAAATGGACAACTTCATTGTAACAAGTGATGCATATCCTGGGATTTCTGCAAAAGTTTCAGATTTAATTTTACCATCTGCAATGATTTATGAAAAATGGGGTGGATATGGAAATGCCGAAAGAAGAACTCAACTTTGGAGACAACAAGTAGTTCCAGTTGGAGATGCTATGAGTGATACTTGGCAATGGGTAGAGTTATCTAAAAGATTTACTGTAAAAGATTTATGGGGAGAACAAGTACTTGCAAGTACAAAAGGTGAAACAAAACTTCCAAATGTAATTGAAGCTGCTCGTGCTATGGGATATAATGAAAATAGTACTATGTATGAAATTTTATTTGCAAATGAAAAAGCAAAATCTTATAAAGCTGATCAAAAAGATCCAATACAGGCAGGATTCGATAATACTGAAGCATTTGGAGATAATAGAAATGTTTTAGGAAGTGATGGAAAACCTTGGAAAGGATATGGATTCTTTATCCAAAAATATCTATTTGAAGAGTATGCAGACTTTGGTAGAGGACATGGACACGATTTAGCAGATTTTGACACTTACCATAAAGTAAGAGGATTAAAATGGCCAGTAATTGATGGAAAAGAGACTTCTTGGAGATTTAATACAAAATATGACCCTTATGCAAAAAAAGCAAATCCAGATAGCGATTTCGCATTCTATGGAACTTTAGCAAAAGAGTTAGCACAAGGTGATTTAACTGGAATTAAAGATGAAACAAAAAAATCTTTGAAAAATAAAGCAAAAATTTTCGCACGTCCTTATATGGATCCACCAGAAGTTCCAAGTAAAGAATTCCCAGTTTGGCTTTGTACAGGAAGGGTTTTAGAACATTGGCATAGTGGAACTATGACGATGAGAGTTCCAGAACTTTATAGAGCAGTTCCAGAAGCACTTTGTTATATGCATCCAGATGATGCAACACAATATGGTGTAAAACAAGGTTCTCTTTGTTGGGTAGAAAGCAGACGTGGAAAAGTAAAAGCAAGAGTTGAAACAAGAGGAAGAAATAGACCTTCAAGAGGATTAGTTTTTGTACCTTGGTTTGATGAAAAAGTATTTATTAATAAAGTTTGTTTAGATGCAACTTGTCCACAATCAGGACAAACAGATTTCAAAAAATGTGCAGTTAAAATTTATTCAGCTTGATAAATAAAAGGTCATAAAATGAATATAGAGCAAAAAAAACCTATTCAAGAGCAAGATAGAAGAAAATTCTTTTTAACAGTTGCAAGAGCGGCTGGACTTGCTATTCTTGGTGGTTTGACATGGAGCGCTTATGTAGATGAAGTAAAAGCTACTTCATTAATTTTGCGGCCTCCTGCTGCTTTAGATGAAGATGATTTTTTAGCAACTTGTATTAAATGTGGATTGTGTGTAGAAGCCTGTCCTTTTGATACTTTAAAACTTGCACGACCAGGAGATAATAAACCTTTGGGTACACCATTTTTTGAACCAAGAAAGACACCTTGTTATATGTGTGTTGATATTCCTTGTGTACCTGTTTGTCCAACAGATGCCTTGAATATTAAATCAGTTCAAAATGAAAATAAAGAACTTGATATTTCAAAAGCGAGAATGGGTGTTGCTGTTATTGATGATAGTTCATGTATAGCATTTTGGGGAATACAATGTGATGCTTGTTATAGAGCCTGTCCGCTTTTAGGAAAAGCGATCACTATTGAATATACAAAAAATGAAAGAACAGGAAAACATGCTTTTTTAAAACCAGTTATAAATCCTGATATTTGTACAGGATGTGGTTTATGTGAAAAAGCCTGTGTTACACAAAAAGCAGCAATCTTTGTACTTCCTAGAGATATAGCTTTAGGAGAAGTGGGAGATCACTATATAAAAGGTTGGGATGAAAAAGATGAACAACGAGTTGAAAATGCACAAATTGGCACAACAAAAACACATATAAACAAAAAAGATGCAGTTGACTCTTTAAATAGTGGGATGGAGGATTTATTAAAATGATAAAAAAATATAAATTCCTAATTGCAAGAAGATTTACTCAAATTTCAATAATGGCTTTATTTATATTAGCAAATATATATGGGCTTGAAATCTTAATGGGAAATTTAAGTTCATCTTTAATTTTAAAAACTATTCCATTATCTGACCCTTATGCAGTAGCACAAATGCTTTTTGCAGGAGCGGTTTTGTCTTTTGATGTAATTTTAGGAGCCTTAATTGTTACTATATTTTATATGTTAATTGGTGGTCGTGCATTTTGTTCTTGGGTTTGTCCTGTAAATATTATAACTGATAGTGCAAACTTTTTACGAAGAAAATTGGGTTTTAATCAAATTCAGAAAAAACAACCAGCATCAAGAAGTATTAGATATTTTGTGATTGGTATTAGTTTTGTAATCTCTTTTTTTATGGGGATTACAGCATTTGAACTAATTTCACCAGTTTCAATGATCAACAGAGGAATTATTTTTGGTTTAGGTTTTGGTTGGGCAACAATGATTGTTATATTTTTATTTGATTTGTTTGTCTTAAAAAATGGTTGGTGTGGACACATTTGTCCACTTGGTGGATTTTATAGTTTAATTGGAAGATTCAGTCTAATTAGAGTTCATCATAATGCACAAAATTGTACAGCTTGTATGAAGTGTAAAGAAGTTTGTCCTGAAAATCAAGTATTGTTTATGGTTACAAAAACTTCTATGCCTGTTTTAAGTGGTGAGTGTACAAATTGTGGAAGATGTGTAGAAGTATGCGATGATGAAGCTCTTAATTTTTCAATAAAAAATTTAAAAAAGGAGATATAAAATGAAATTACATAAATTAACTCTAGTAGTTATTGCGATTGCATCTTTTTTTATAAGTAGTGCATTTGCAGCAGATAGCAAAATAAAAGATAATACGCTAGGACTAAGACATACAAATTTGTTATCTGAAGAAAAAACAGTTTCAGATGAAACAAAATATGGTACAGATGCGGCAGGAACAAGTACAAAAATTAAAAGAGCATTTGAAAATGCACCTCCAATGATCCCACATGATGTTGAAGGAATGTTACCTATTCAAGTTAATAATAATCAATGTACAGCTTGTCATGATCCATTAGTAGCGGAATCAATGGGAGCAACACCAATCCCAAAAACACACTTCACAAGTTTTAGAGAAGAAGTAAAACTTGATTCAAATGGGAATTTAGAAAGAGAAGGAAAAGTTGTTGAAAATTCAAGTGATTTAAAAGGCGTAAAAAAACCTCTTGACCACTTATCAAATGCAAGATTTAATTGTTCTGCGTGCCACGCACCACAATCAAATAGTGCAAATGTTCCAAAAAACAACTTCTCTCCAGAATTTAGAAGTGGTGGATTAAATGATAGATCAAATTTAATAGATACAATTTCTGAAGGTGTTAAATAATGCAAAGAAGAGAACTTCTTAGTTCTCTTTTTGCTTATAAAGAAAAAGAGAATAAAGAAAAAATCATAAGACCTCCATATTTTAAGGATGAAGAAGTTTTTTTTTCAAACTGTACTTCTTGCGAAGGATTATGCAGTAAAGTTTGTGAAGAAAATATCATTATAATTCAAGAAGATTCTACGCCAAAACTTGATTTTTCAATTTCTGGTTGTACATATTGTGACGAGTGTGTAAAAGCTTGTCCAAATGATGTTTTAAATATTGAAAATAAAAAACATATTGATGCTAAAATAGAAATTGATGTTTTATCTTGTTTATCATGGCATCAAACTATGTGTTTTTCATGTAAAGACCCATGTTTTTATGACGCAATAGATTTTTTAGCTATGTTTAGACCAACGATAAACCAAAATTGTACAGCTTGTGGGCTTTGTATAAAATCTTGTCCAACAGATGCAATTAAAATTATTAGTTAGGAACAACTATGAAAATTTTTAACTATTTTATTCTTATATTTACTCTAACTTACAATCTTTTTGCAAATGATTTAAAACCAGTAAATATTTTAGAAACAAGTGGTGGAGTAACTGATTTAGTTCTTGATAAAAATAGATTATTAGCAGCAACTGTAAATTCTACTATTGATATTTTTGATATAAATTCAAAAGAAAAAATTGATACTATAAAAATACCTAAAATAAAAGATTTTTTGGGTGATTTAATTGAATCAAAAATTTATAGTACAGATATTTTAGGAAATAAAATTTTGATTTTATCTCAAGGAGAAAGTGGAGGAAGAAATCTTTTTATATATGAAGATAAAAAATTAATAAATATAATTGATGATAAAAAAAGATTATTTATCGCGTATGCAAAGTTTTTAGATGAAAACCACATAATCTATTCCCTACTTTCAAATCAACTTTTTATTTATGATATAAAAAACAAAACTACTTTAAATGAAGTCCAAGTTTCTCAATCAAAATTTTCTCACTTTAAACTATCTTTGGATAAAACAAAAGTAGTAGTTGCAGATGAAAGTGGAGCGCTATCATTATTTGATTCAAAAAGTTTAAAACTACTTCAAGTATTTAAATCTCAAAATGTCGATAATGTCTTTCAAGTTGATTTAAAAAACAACATTTTAATAAGTGCCGGGCAAGATAGACGTTGTGCCATTTATAATATAGATAAAAATAGTGCTTTTTATAAAGATAGCAATTTTTTAGTTTATAGTGTGGCTTTAAGTCCAAGTTCAAAAAAAGGAGCTTTTTCAAGTGATGAGAATAATAATGTAACAGTTTTCGATGTAAGTTCAAAAGAGAACTTATTTAGATTAACAAATATTCAAAATACTTTAACAAATATCTTATTTTTAAATGAAAATGAGCTATTTATTGCAAGTGATGATAATAAAATAAACTATTATAAATTAGGAGAATAAGATGAATATTTCAAGTATTGTGGTACAAACTTTACCAAAAAATTTAGAAGAAGTTGTAAAAGCATTAAAAGCATCTGGTGTTTGTGACTATTTCATGCACGATGAATTAGGAAGAGTAATTGTAACAATCGAAGGAGATGGTGTTCAAGAAGAACTAAAAAAATTAAAAGTTATTGAAGCAATACCAAATGTAATAAGTGCTGATATGCAAATGGCTTATAGCCAAGAAGAGCTAGATTCACATTTAGAAGTTTTAGAAAATAGCGATGCTGTTCCAAGAGTATTAAATGAAGATGTAAAACCTGAAGATATTGTTTACAATGGAGATTTAAAACAAAAAGATTTAATAGGTTTTGCAACAAATTTCGATAAAACTGGAAAATAAAATGGAATTCTTAAGCGGAAAATTCTTGTGTGAAACTATTGTTCCTAAAAATGAACTAATAGTTTCAAGAACAAATTTAAAAGGTGTTATTACTTATGCAAATGATACTTTTGCAGAAATTTCTGGTTATAGTGTAGATGAATTAATAGGTAAAAATCATAATATTGTAAGACATCCAGATATGCCAAAAGTTATTTTTAAAGATTTATGGACAAAGTTAAAAGCAGAAGGTCATTGGAGTGGCTTTGTAAAAAATCTTAGAAAAGATGAAGGTTTTTATTGGGTATATGCAGAGATTTCTCAAGTGATAAAAAATGGTGAATTAGTTGAATATAAATCAGTTAGAACACCTATGTCTTTTGAAGATAAAATAAAATATCAACTATATTATGATGAACTAAGAGAAAAGAATAAGGAATTATTAAGAAGAGTAATATACCAATAAATTATTATAATTAACATTATTATGGTACAATTATCCTCCATAAGAAAATTATTTTATTACTCCCTTAAAAATAATAAGGGAAGGAGAGTTTATGAAACCTGCTATTGACCCAGAAAATCTTTTAAAACTAATATCTGAATATTCTCCCGATATGTTATGGATAAAAGATTTAGAAGGTCGATACTTATATGCAAATAATGCTATTTGTAAAGGATTATTAATAGCAACTCCTGATGAAGTTTTTGGAAAAGATGATAACTTTTTCGTAAAAAGAGTAAAAGAAGAACATAAAGAAAATCCTGAATATCACACTTTTAGTTCATGTTCAAATTCTGATGAAGAGACTTTAAAAGCTATGAAATCACTAAGATTTATAGAAAAAGGAAATATCAGAGGAAAATTAAAATATCTTGAAGTTGATAAGGCTCCTTTTTTTGATGAAAATGGAAAATTAGTAGGAGTTATTGGAACAGCAAGAGATATCACAGAAAAAATCTTACTAAAAGAAAAAAATGAGAAACTCGCTTATTATGACCAACTAACAACATTACCAAATAGACAAAAAATTATTTTAGATATAAATACAAATTTTCCAACTGCTTGTATAGTTTTCAATATAGATGATTTCAAAGAGATAAATGACTTCTTTGGAACAGAAAACGCAGATAAAATTTTGCAAGATATTGCAAATAGATTTTTAGATTATAAATATATTGTTTATAGAATTGATGGTGATGAATTTGCTATCTTATTTTATGAAAATTTATCAATCGATCAATTGAAATCTCAAGCACAAAAAATATTAACTTTATTTGATGAAGAACCTTTTCATGTTGAAGATCAAACCATTTCAATAGGTTTTTCAATTGGTATTGCAAAAGCAAAAGATAATTTATTAACAAAAGTAGATATTGCTGTAAACCATGCTAAAAACTCTTCATCTGATATATCAGTTTATGAAGAAAGTGAAAATATAGAAAAAAAATATAAACAAAATTTAGAAATGGCAACTTCAATCAAAGAAGCTATTTTAGAAGATAGAATAGTTTGTCACTATCAACCACTAATAGATATTGAAACTGGTGAAATTTACTCTTTTGAAACATTAGTTAGAATGATAGATAAAGATGGAAATATCATTCCTCCAATAAAATTCTTAGATTTTTCAAAAAAAGTAAAACTATATTCAAGTATCACAAGAAAAGTTATAAAAGAAGCTTGTGAAACTTTTAAACATAGAAATGAAAATTTTTCTATTAACTTAAATATTGCAGATATAAAAGATAAAGAAACAGTTAAAGAGATAATTAAAAATATCACTGAAACAAATACTGCATCAAAAGTAACTTTTGAGATTTTAGAATCTGAAGGTATAGAAAACTACGATGAAGTAATAAGTTTTATTAATCAAATAAAAGCATTAGGTGCAAAAATTGCAATTGATGATTTTGGGACAGGTTATTCAAACTTCGAACATCTTTTAAGACTAGATGTAAACTATATAAAAATTGATGGTTCACTGATAAAAAATATAGCATCAGATGAAAAACATAGAATTATTGTTGAAACAATAGTTAGCTTTGCTAGAAGAATAGGAATTAAAACTGTAGCAGAATTTGTTGCGGATAAACAAATTTTAGAGATTATTAAAGAAATTGGTGTTAGTTGTGCTCAAGGTTATTATATAGGAAAACCTGAAAAACTTTAAATCATTATGAAAAAAGCAATCTTTATCCTAACTTTTTTTATTTCTAATATTTTTGCTATTGACTCAAACATTCAAAAAGCTTTTGCTGTTGGAATTTTTCATGAAAATGAAACTGGTGAAAATGTACAACATGTAACAAGCACAACTCAAGATTATAATGGAACTTGTTATTCTAAAATAGTAATTTTAGGAAACTATAATAAAAATACAAATGTTGAAGTTAGAATTGGAGATTCAATTGGAATTTATCAAAGTTATATTCCTATTTCAAATAAAATAACTAAAAAAATATTTGCTTATGAACTAACATTTAAACATCAAAATGTTACTCAAGGTTATTTTGAAGTAAAAGTGAATAATAAACTTTATGATTCTAAGGTTTTCGTAAAATAAGCTCTTCTTCAAATAAAAATAAATGAATAATTATTCATTTTTCTGCTTTTTCTTGACTTTGGTCAAGGCATAATTCATTTTTCTTATTGTACAACTTAAAGTCATCTGGCATAAGGACTATACAATGAAAAACAAAAAGATAATTATCTATGGAGCAATTTTAAGTGCTACTATTGCTGCATTATTACTTGTTTACACAATGTATGCTTCTTCGATGTTGTCATATCTTTCTAGTGATCCTAAAGCCTGTATTAACTGCCATGTTATGCATTCAGCTTATACAACTTGGGATAATAGCTCACATAAAAATGTAGCAAAATGTATAGACTGTCACCTTCCAGTGGGAGATGTAGTCGCTAAGTATACGGCAAAAGCAATCGATGGTTGGAACCACTCAGTTGCTTTTACTTTAAATACTTATAAAAACAACATTAGAATAAGTGATAACGCCGCAGAACGTGTACAAGCAAACTGTGTAAGATGTCATAGCGGTGTGAGTGAAACTGTGCAAAAAAATGCAAGTTCTTATCACAACAAGGGAAATTTCGATAAAGATCGAAAATGTTGGGAATGTCACAAATATGTACCACACGGAAAAGTTAGAAGTTTAATTTCAACTCCATATAGTTTGGGAATAAAAGAACACTTAAAGTAAGAAGGGGAATATCATGAAAAAGTATAAATTTTTATTTGCAATTTCAGTAATTGCAATAGGATTAATGTCGGTATTATTGGCTTCAATCAATGAGAAAAAAGAAGAAAAAGAGAGTCTATTATCTGTTCCAAAAATAGAAAAATGGGAAACAAAAAATGAAGAGTTTAGAAAATTCTATCCAAGAGAATTTGATTCATGGAAACAAACAAAAAACTCAGATCAAATAGATGATATGTTAAAACTACACCCAGAAATGGTTGTTTTATGGGCTGGTTATCCATTTTCAAAAGATTATAATGCACCAAGAGGTCACTTTTATGCGATTGATGATGTAAGTAATTCTTTAAGAACAGGTGCACCAACAGATAAAGAAAGTGGTCCTCTACCAAGTGCTTGTTGGACATGTAAATCGCCTGATGTTCCAAGAATTATGCATGAAAAAGGAAACAATGAATATTTCACAGGGAAATGGGCAAAATATGGTGCTGATATAGTAAATCCTATAGGTTGTATAGATTGTCATAATCCAGAAACAATGGAACTTCAAGTTGGTAGAAGTTATTTAAATGATGCTTTAAAAGCTGAAGGTAAAAGCCCTACTTTAGAAACAGCAACTCAACAAGATATGAGAACTTTAGTTTGTGCACAATGTCACGTTGAATATTATTTCAAAAAAACTCCTTTAGAAAATGGTAAAACATCTATGGCAGTAACTTTACCTTGGGCAAATGGAACTACAGTTGAAGATATGGAAAAATACTATGATTCAATCGAATTTAGTGATTGGGTACATCAAGTTTCTAAAACTCCAATGATAAAAGCGCAACACCCAGAATATGAAACTTGGAAAACAGGAGCGCATGGAAGAAATAATGTTTCTTGTACAGATTGTCACATGCCATATACTCAAGAAGGTGGTATAAAATATACAGACCATAAAATTGGTAATCCTTTAGATAATATGGATAAAACTTGTATGAATTGTCACAGAGTTAGTGAAAAATCTCTATTAGCAAATATTCAAGATAAAAAAGCAAGAAAAGATGATCTTAACCAAAAAGCAATGGAACAAATTGTAGCTGCTCACTTAGAAGCTGGAAAAGCTTGGGAAGTTGGAGCAACACCAGAAGAGATGAAAGATATTTTAACTGATATTAGACATGCTCAATGGAGATGGGATTTTGCAGCAGCTTCACACTCAGCATTTTTCCACGCACCAGAAGAAACTTTAAAAACTTTAGGAACAGCTATTGAAAAAGCAGCAAATGCAAGAATCAAATTAGTTAAAGTTTTAGCAAAACATGGTGTGACAGATTATAAAGCACCTACAGTTACTGATAAAAAACAAGCTCAAGAATTGATTGGTTTACCAATGGGAAAACTAATTGAAGAGAAAAAACAGTTTACAAACGGTTTACTAAAAGATTGGAAAAATGAAGCAGAACAAAAAGGGCTTTACAATCCAAAAAGTAGAGAAGGCGTAGAAACTAAAACTTCATATTAATAAAATTAAGAGAAGATTTCTTCTCTTAATTCTTTCAAAAAGAGTACAAATGATTAATTTTTTTAAAAATATCTTTAGCATGCAAATTATGACTATATTTCTGATATTTATGGCTTTAGCTTGTGCAGTTGCAACGTTTGTTGAAAATGATTTTGGAGTTCTTGGTGCAAAATCATTTGTATATGGACAAACTTGGTTTGAATTTATTATGCTAATTTTAACAATCGGAATAGCAGTTAATATTATCATTTTTAAAATGTATAAAAAAAATAAATTTTTTACTTTTTTAATTCACATCTCAATAATTTTTATTTTTATAGGTTCAGCAATGACTAGATATCTAGGTTATGAAGCTGTTATGACAATTCCTGAAGGAAGTATGGAAAATAAAGTTTATTCTACAAATGAATATATACAAATAAAAATTTTGGATAAAGATGGCGAAAAAAATTATGAAAAAGAGGTTATGATAACTCCTTTAAATCAAACAAAATTTGAATATCAAACTACAATAAATAATAAACCTTTATCTATAAAATATAATAATTATGTGAATAATGCTATTGAAAAATTAGTTCCAAATCCTAATGGAAAAATTTCAATGGATATTTTGTTATCAGAAGCAATGGGAGCAAAAAATATACTATTACAAGATAAAGAAAAATTTGATTCTAATTTTTTAACTTTTACACTTAATAGCAATATAAAAAATGAAACTAAACCAACAATAAATTTTGAAACTATAAATGATGAATTTTATTTAACTTCAAATTTGCAAATAACTTTATATTCTAATGATTTAGAAAATGAAAAAACTATAAATGCAAATACACAAACAAAAATTGAAAAAAATAAAATTTATAAAATTGGACAAACTCAATTTAAAATTTTTGAAGCTTTAATGAATGGAAAACTTGAAGTTGTAAATAGTGATAAAATGTTCGATAAAAGCGAACAAGTTAATGCTATTATTGTTGATTTTAAATATGATAATAAAACTTCACAAATTCCTCTTTATAAAAAAGCTGATTCATCTTTAGGTGTTACTCAAACACTATTTATCGAAGATAAAAAAATTGAACTTCAATGGGGAGCAAAAGAGATAGTTTTACCTTTTTCAATTTTATTAAATGATTTTGTACTTCAAAGATACCCTGGTTCAAATTCACCTTCAACATATTCAAGTTTTGTAAAAATTTATGACCCAATAGAAAACAACTCTTTTGATTACACTATTTTTATGAATAATGTTTTAGACTATAAAGGATATAGATTTTTTCAATCTTCATACAAAATGGATGAAACTGCTACTATTTTATCAGTAAATAAAGACCCTGGAAAAATTCCAACTTATATTGGATATTTTCTACTTTTTTTAGGATTAATTCTGACTTTATTTGTAAAAAACAGTAGATTTTCAAAACTTGTACATAAAAGATATACTTTAGAAGATATTAAAAAATCATATTATTTAAAAAAGAGTTTGTGTCTAGTTATACTTTCTTTCTTTATCTTTTTACCACAAAAAAGTTTTACTCAAGATTTTGAACTAATTTATAATATAAACAAAATTCATAGTCAAAAATTCGGTTCACTTTTAGTTCAAGATTACCAAGGAAGAATAAAACCTCTTAACTCTTTGGCAATAGAAATATTAAATAAAACAACTAAAAAAAGTTTAATTGGAAATTTAGACGAAAACCAATTTTTTATTAGTATGATGATGTATCCTGAAATTTGGCGAACAATTCCTATTTATAAAATTAAAGATGAAAATATTAAAAAACTTTTGGGGCTTTCTATAGATAAATCTTATTTCTCTTTTGATGATGTTTATGACAAATATGGTGGTTATAAATTAGCAGATGAACTTGAAATCAGCAATAATAAAAGTGCTTCAAACAGAACAACTTATGATAAAGAACTAATAAAAATAGATGAAGCTTTAAATATATCTTATTCACTATTTAATGGTGATTTTTTCAAAGTTTTTCCTCTAAAAGATGATTTAAATAATAAATGGCTAAATATAATTGAGGCAAATTCTTATGATAATGAACAATCTTTACAAATAAACAATTTAGTTAAAAACTACTATTTCTCACTATTAGATGCTTCAAAAAACAACGATTGGGAAAAAGCAAATAATTATCTTGATGAAATAAAATCTTATCAATATAATCTTGCTTCAAATATCATTCCAAATAAGATTAAGATTCAAGCAGAACTTCTTTTAAATAAATTTGATATTTTTGAAAGATTAATGCCTTTTTATCTAATTTTGGGAGTTATTCTTTTATTTATTGTTTTTACAAACATCATAAATCCAAATATAAAAATAGAAAGAATCACAAAATTAACTTTTTATCTTCTACTTCTAGGTTTTATTTTTCATACTTTTGGATTAGCTTTAAGATGGTATGTTGCAGGACATGCTCCTTGGACAAATGGTTATGAATCTATGATTTATATCTCTTGGGCTATTGTAATATCTGGAATAATTTTTTCAAAACAATCACATTTAGCTCTTAGTTGTACAGCCATTTTAAGTGGAATCACACTTTTTGTTGCCCATTTAAGTTGGTTAGAACCTCAAATTACAACTTTAGCACCTGTTTTAAAATCATATTGGTTAACGATTCATGTAAGCGTAATTACTGCAAGTTATGGATTTTTAGCACTTAGTTGTCTTCTTGGATTTTTTTCTTTAATATTATATATTTTTGCAAATGCAAAAAATGAAAACGAAAGATTTTTTAGAATATTACTTAGTATAAAAGAAGCTTCTCGAATAAATGAAATATCTATTTTAATAGGTATCATACTTTTAGTAATTGGTAATTTTTTAGGTGGAATTTGGGCAAATGAATCTTGGGGAAGATATTGGGCTTGGGATCCAAAAGAGACATGGACACTTATTTCAATAATAATTTATATAATAATAATCCATTTAAAATATATAAAAGATGTTATCAATGATTATGTTTTAAATCTTTTATCTGTTATTAGCTATTTTAGTATCATTATGACCTATTTTGGAGTAAATTATTTTTTAAGTGGAAAACACTCTTATGCTGCAGGAGAGCCCATAGTAATACCAAATTTTGTTTATATCACAATTGTTATTATTGCTTTAATGATAATATTTTCATTTAAAAATAGAAAGGTTTTATAAAAATAAAAATCTTTTTCTTTCGTAGCAATAAAATAGCATTCTTTAAGTTTCAAAAGAGTATTATTTTACTGATCAAAGAGTTTTGCCCTCGCTTATCTCTCCTTAGTTAAAAAAATTGTAACCGATTTTTTTAGGGTGAAACTCTTTTCAAAGGTCGTTCTATTTAAGTTTAAGTTTTATTTTTCGTAAATGTTCTAATATTTTTTTAGTAAAACTTAAAAAAAAAGGGAAGTTTTTAAACTTCCCTTTTTTATTGTCCTAAAATCTACTTTTACAAATATTTTTTAAGTACCTCTGGAATTTTTACACTTCCATCAGCTTGTTGGTAATTTTCCATAATAGCTAATAGTGTTCGTCCAACTGCTAAACTTGAACCATTTAAAGTATGAGCTAAAATATTCTTTTTATCTTCTTTATATCTTATTTTTGCACGTCTAGCTTGAAAATCTCTTGTATTTGAAATAGAAGAAATTTCTCTAAATTTATTTTGCCCAGGTAACCAAACTTCTAAGTCAATAGTAACAGCAGCACTAAATCCTAAATCTCCCGTACAAAGTTGAACTTTTTGATGGCAAAGTCCTAAAGAACTTAATAAATCACTTGCACAATTTACCATTTTTTCAAAAATTTCATTTGATTGTTCTTGCGAAGTAATAGCAACCATTTCAACTTTATCAAATTGATGTTGTCTTATAAGTCCTCTTGTATCTCGTCCTGCACTTCCTGCTTCTTTTCTAAAACAAGGTGTATATGATGTAAGAAGAAGAGGTAACTCACTTTTATCAATGATTTCATCATTATAAAGATTTGTTAAACTTACTTCTGCTGTTGGAATTAGATATAAATCTTCACCTTCAATTTTAAATAAATCATCAGCAAATTTTGGAAGTTGTCCAGTTCCTTGAAGAGTATTTGAGTTTGCCATAAATGGAACATACCATTCATTAAATCCTCTTTGTCTATTGAAATCAAGCATATAGTTTATTAAAGCACGTTCAAGTCTAGCACCATCACCTTTAATTGCTGTAAATCTTGATTTTGCTAGTTTTACACCTCTTTCAAAATCTAACCAATCACAAGATAAATCCCAGTGCTCTTTTGGTGTAAAATTAAAAGTTGGTTTTTCACCAATAACTTCTAAAATCACATTTTCATTTTCATCAACTCCAAAAGGAACATTTTCATCAGGCATATTTGGAACACTTAAAATAATAGAATTAAGATCATCTTCTAAAGTTCTAACTTCATCTTCTAACTCTTGCTTTTTTGTTTTTAAAGCATTGATTTTTTCTTGAAGTTCACTTATATCAAGATTTTCTTTTTTATATCTTCCAAACTCTTTTGATAGAAGATTTTGTTCAGCTGTAACATCTTCCATCTCTTGTCTTTTTTGTTTTGTTTTTAAAGCTAAATCTTTTAAATTATTTAAAAGTGCGTTATCAACACCTTTTTTTTGTAAAGCTTTTACTACATAATCAAAATCTTTTTGAAGTAATTTTATATCTATCATATTCGCTCTTTATGTAATTTTTGGGCAATTATATCTAAGTTTAATAAAAAAAAGCTACCACTCAAACTGAAAAGTTGTATGAACTATTTTAAATTTTTCTTTTAAATTCTGATTTATTTTATGTAAAATCTCTTCATAATCATCTAAATATTTTTTATCGATTTTCACATGAGCTGTCATATTATACATGTCTTGAGTAATTTCCCAGATATGAACATCATGTAATTCTAAAACTTTTTCGTTTTTTTCAATATACTCTTGAACTTCTTTTACATCAATAGGAGAACTTTCAAGTAAAGTATTTGTAGAATTTTTTAAAACATCAATTGCCCATTTTGCAATCACAAGAGCTACAATAACAGCTAAAATAATATCTATAAAATACCATGAAGTAAAATAGATAACTATATAACCTATGATAATTGCAACTGAAGATAAAGCATCTGTTAACATATGAATAAATGCTGATTTTAAATTTATATTATTTTTATCTCCTTGCATCAAAATAATACCAGTGATAATATTTACAATAAGACCAATAATTGCAACTATCATTGCTGTTTTTATATCAATAACTTGTGGATTTAAGAATCTCTCAATAGCTTCATAAATAATCCAAATAATTGATAACACAATAGTAATTCCATTTATAAATGCAGCTAATACCTCAGCTCTATAATAACCAAATGTTTTAGAAATTGGTGCTGTTTTACTTGCAATTATTATTGCAAATAGTGAAATAATCAAAGCAAAAGAGTGAGTAAACATATGAATTGCATCAGAAATCAAAGCTAACGAATTTGATAAAAATCCATAAAAAAACTCTAAAAACATAGTTATTAAAGTGATACTTAAAGCCCATTTTAAAACTTTTTTATCAGTTCCTCTATGATCGTGAGTATGTCCTGCTACTCCGTGATCATGTCCACAACCATGTTCATGAGAATGTATATGATTTTCTTGTTTTGCACTAAATACAAATTTTTGTTCAATATTTTGTTCTAAATTCTTATTTGATAATTTATGTTTATGATCATGATGGTGGTGATGTTCTGATTCTTTATCTAAAAAAGGTTTATGTTCATTTAATCCAAATCCACAATTTGCCATTTTATATCCTTTTATTTTCCATATACTTTTATAATTTCAAGCAAATTATCAATTTGTGCTTCTGCATCTGCTTGAGTTCCATTTTTAATATTTTCTATCATATGCCCTTTTGCAAAATGTTCAACATATGAAGTAATCATTCCTGTAACAGCTCCTTTTATTGCTGTTAATTGCCTAATAGTTTCATAAGGGTCCTCTTCTAATTTAAATTTTTCATCATCAAATTTATTTTTTAAAGAGTGTATTTGTCCATGAATTCTACTTATTCTATTTTGTAATTTTTTTCTTTCTACATCACAACAATATGCCACATTACTTCCTTTTTTTATTTTATATACCATAAGGGGTATAGTATAACTTTAAAACTTAAATTTTTATTTAATATTCATTCTCAATTGTTTAAGATGCAACAAGTAGGAAAGTATTATAGATTTGCTGTAAAATATGAGTTTTAAATATCTAGTATACTATACTAGATATTTTAATAATAGTAATTTCTACTTTTCATAACATCTTTTGGACGAAGACCAAAGAACTGAAAAAAAGCATTTGAAAAGCTTTGTTGATATTTATAACCAACAAAATTAGCAATTTCCAAAATAGAAAATTCACTTGTTTCTAAAAGCTGTTTTGCGTGAATCATCTTATGCTCAAGAATCATTTGACCAACAGTAGTATTAAAAAGTTTTTTAAATCCAAATTTTAGTTTAAATTCATTAATAGCTACTTTCCTAGCAAGTGTTGATAAGTCAGGAAAATCATGTGTTAGAAGAATAATATCCCTTGCTTTATATAAAGCTTGTATATCTTCATTTGAAAGTTTTATTTTTTCGCAATTACACTCTTTTTTACAAAAACATTTCTCAAACTCTTTAAATTGATTATAAATTATTTCTAATACTTTACTTTGTAAATAGATATTATGTAATTCATTTGTAAAAGGTGAATTAAAAAGTTCATTTGCTAATTTTATATTAAGAGAGTTATCTACTCTATGTATAAAAGATGAAGAAGTTTTTATCTTATCAAGTAAATACGAATAAGTTGATAATTGCTTTTCTAAAAAGTCATTCTTTATAGATATTGCAAGCCCTTTAGAAAAAGAGTTTTTATCTAATGCTGTCATAGAATCAGCTTCATCTATATATTTTATATAAGTATCATTTTTTTTAAAAGTTTCTATTTTATCATCAGTATTTGACTGATATTGAACTTTTCCATCAAGTATTATGTTTATAAATAAACTGTCAACTTTCGAATTTGTTTGTATCGAAAAATCTTTATTTGCTTTAGCATGAGTTTTAAATAAATATATATCATCACTTACTATCTCTTTTTTACAATTCATATAACCAAAATTATCTGGAAAAGTTAAGTTAAACTCTTTATTTGAGGAAGAACTCATAAATTCACTTATATCATCTATTGTAAAATTGTGAGACATTTTTATCCTTTTATATTAAAAAAAAATCCATATATATTAAATTTACTCTTGAAGCTGATAATAGCTATCATTATAATTCAAACTTATTTAAAATTTGATGAAAAGGAAACAATATGTTAAAAAAGAAAAATATTCTCTTATTTTCTTTATTTGTAAGCTCTTTACTATTTGCAAATGAAACAACAAAACTTGAAGAAATAAAAGTAAGTGCAAATAAAATGGAAGAAAATATACAAGATGTTCCACAAAGTATAACTGTAATTGATGAAGAGACAATAGAACAAAAAGGAATTAAAAATATCTCTGATGTAATAAAAGAAGTTCCTAATATGAATATTATGGCAAATACGGGGATGGGAACAACTACTTCATTTAGAGGATTAAATGCTTCTATGTTTACAAATAATAACCCTGTTGTTATTTACATAGATGGTGTACCATATTATGATAGATTTGATTTTAACCCAAGTTTAGCAAATGTTGAACAAATAGAGATTTTAAGAGGACCGCAAGGAACACTTTATGGAAAAGATGCAATTGGTGCAGTTATAAATATAACTACAAAATCCCCATCAAATGAATGGCATGGAAACATTGCTGCAGAGTATGGAAATGATAATACTTATACTACAAAAATAAATACAAGTGGAGCAATAATAAATAATAAATTATTTGCTGGGATTAATGGTTCATATAATCATTCAGATGGTTGGATTACAAATCATTATCCTGGAATGAAAGAAGATGCAAATGAAAAAAATGATAGAAAAACAAGCGGTTTTTTACTCTATAAACCAACAGATGAACTTTCAGCAAAATTAACATTAGCAGATAACTATACAAAAAACTATTTTATGGATGGATTTAGTTCAGACCCAAGTCTTGACATAAATAGCTTAAAACGAAAAGATGCTGAAAATGCAAATTATGATGTGCCTGCTTGGGATAAACAAAAAGTAAAATCACAAGCATTAAATTTATCTTATGAACTAGAAAAAGTAAAAATTGATTCAACATCAACTCATAAAAAGTTTGATTTAAATGCAGAGTTTGATTCAGATAATAGAGCAAATAATGCTAATGATGGCTTAAGACAATGGAACTATACAAAGGTTGATACTTATTCCCAAGAGCTTAAATTATCAAGTAAAAATCAAGATATAAAATGGGTAACAGGTTTATACTTTGATAAAGAAAATAGAAAGCAAGGTCCTTATGGTGCAGAACAACTCTATCTTGGAGCTGTTTATGTAGGAGATGCATACTCAGATTCTGATAGTAAAACTCAAGCTATTTTTGGACAAACAATGATTCCATTAGGAGAAGATTTTGAACTTACTTTAGGTGGAAGATACCAAAAAATAAATAAAGAAATAGATGTTGTTGCAAAATCAAGTTGGGCAGGTATGTCAATACCTGATGTATCATATGAAGATGAAAAAACTTGGAATACTTTTTTACCAAAAGCTGCACTTTCATATAAAATCAATGACAATTTAACAACTTATGTATCAGTTTCAAAAGGTTATATGCCAGGAGGTTTCAACTACTATCCTTCAACATCAAACGGTCAAGACAATACATTTGAGCCACAAAAATCTACAAATTATGAAATTGGAGCAAAATATATAGGAGATAGTTTTGCTTTAAATACAAGTATTTTTAGAATGGATATAGAAGATATTCATGTTTATAAACAACTTATGGGAGGAACTGTATTTGCTACTAGTAATGCTAAAAAAGCTCACTCTCAAGGTATAGAAGTAGATGGAACATACTTTTTAACTGACAATTTAAGTCTTTTTGGAGCAGTTGGATTAATCCAAGCAAAATATGATGATTATGATAATGGAACTAGAAAGTATGATGGAGAAAAGATAGAAAACACTCCTTCTTATACAGCAAACTTCGGAATATCTTATTTAGCTAATAGTGGACTTTATGGTAGATTAGATTTTAATGCTAGAGGAAATACAAGTTATCTTGATGGAGCAAATAATGATAGATTGATTAGAGCAGATGGAGGAATAACTGCAAATACTAAAATCGGTTATAGAATCAATAACTGGGATATTTATAGTTACGTAAATAATATTACAGATGAAGATTATGTAACTTCATATATGTCAAAATCTGGTTCTTCATGGGTTGGTTTTAATGATCCAAGAAGATTTGGAATTGGAGCAATTTACAAATTTTAATACTTATTAAATAAAAAATAATCCTTTTAAACTAAAGTAGATATTGATATATTTTATCAATATCTATAAACTTTTTATCTTAAAAATTTTTAGGAAATATTTATGAAAAAACAAAAAGTAGGACTTTGGGCTATTATGTCCCCAGTTAAATTCAAAATTAGATTAGCTATGTTATTAGCTAGTATTGGTGCGATAAGTTTGATTTCAAGTTTATTACTTCTTTCTCTTACCTTATCAAACATTTTAATTAATACTCCTTTAATTATTTTTGGTATTGAATTGGATTTAATCAAAACTATATTTTTATTAGCAATCCTAACAATTATCGCTTTTGTATCAAGATTAGCAGGATTTATAGTTTCTCATTTAGGAGCTTTTCACTTAGAACAAATCCTAAGAACAAACTTATCACAACATTTAGCAACCGTTCCTTTAGGATATATTATCTCAAATGGCTCAGGAACTTTAAAAAAAGTTATACAAGATGATGTAAAAACTTTACATACTTTCGTTGCTGATAGTACACCAATGATTGCAAAAAGTATAGTTGCCCCAATAAGCACTTTAATCATACTTTTAATTATTGATTATAGATTTGCGCTTGCAACTCTTAGTGTGTTTATTTTTGGTTGGATTACTATGGCATTTTCCATGAGAGATTCAAAAACTTTACGAATAAAATATGAAAAAAGCCAATCAAATATAAATAAAGCTGTTATTGAATTTACCCAAGCTATGCCAGTTGTACGAACATTTGATGATGGAACAACTTCATTTAAAAGGTACAATGATGCTTTATTGGAATATAAAACAAATCTTCAACATTGGATGAATATAAGTGCTTTTAGTGCAAAACTTGGAATGATTATTTTAAGTCCGCTTCCTACACTACTTGCTGTTCTTATTACTGGTATTTATCTTTTAAATTTTGGAACGCTTGAACTATTTGCATTTATAAGCGCCCTATTTTTAAGTACAGGTATGGCAGATGCAATGATGCCACTTATGTGGATAAATAACCATATAAAAAAATCTCAAGCATCAGCACTTAGAATTCAAGAAGTTTTAGAAATAAAATCTCTTGAAATTCCAAAAGAGACAAAATCTATAAAAACCTATGACATTGAATTTGAAAATGTCTCTTTTAAATATGATAGCATTGAAAAATATGCTTTAAAAAATATAAGTTTCAAGGCAAAAGAAGGAAGTGTTACTGCGCTCGTTGGTCCAAGTGGTGCTGGAAAAAGTACAGTTGCAAAACTAATTCCTAGATTTTGGGATGTAACTAGTGGTGAAATAAAAATTGGTGATGTTAATATAAAAGAACTAAGTAGTGAAACATTGATGAATACAATCTCTTTCGTATTTCAAGATACTTTTTTATTTCAAGATACAATTTATAATAACATCAAAATGGCAAATGAAAAAGCAGCTAAAGAAGATATAGTAAATGCTTGTAAAGCTGCACAAATCCATGATTTCATAGAGAGTCTACCAGATGGTTATGAAACACTTGCAGGAGATAGAGGAACAAATCTTTCAGGTGGACAAAAACAAAGAATCACAATAGCAAGAGCCATTTTAAGAAACACTCCAATTATTGTTTTAGATGAAGCAACAGCTTTTGCAGACCCTGAAAATGAAGAAGAGATAGTAAAAGCATTGGCAAATTTAACTATAAATAAAACAGTTATTATGATAGCTCATAGACTTTCTACTATAAAAGATTCTGATCAAATTATTGTATTTGATGAAGGGAAAATATCAGAAATGGGAAAACATGATGAACTTTTAGAAAAACAAGGTATCTATTCAAAACTTTGGAGCAACTATGAAAAAGCTAGTTCTTGGAACCTAGAAAAAGTAGAAGATAAAAAAGGAAAAAACAATGAATAAAGAAAAAATCTCTTCATTTTGGAACTCTTATAAAATCACTCTTGAAGTCGCAAAAGGAAAAGAAGCTTTAATAAAAAGAAGTTATTTATACTTTATCATCTCTTTTATTTTTCAGGGTTTAGCATTTGCATTTTTTTATCCTTTGTTAAATACTATTTTTAGTGATAATTTTGATTTAAATAAAACTATATTTTGGTTTGGTGTAATTGTACTTTTAAGTCTTTTTTCTTTTATTTTTAAATGGCTAGCAAGTAATTTTAACTATTCAGGAGATTTAGTTGAAACAACTCATGATTTAAGAGTAAGATTGGGTGAAAAGATAAAAACTATGCCTTTACAAAAATTGTACTCATATAGAACGGGCGAACTAAATTCAATATTAGCAAGTGATGTTGATGCTTCTGTTTTACATATGGGAATAATTGCAGGAATGTTTTTTGAAATAGCAATTATACCTTTTGTTATTATAGTTGCTACATTTTTTATAGACCCAATACTTGCAATTGCGTTATTAATTGCCATTCCTTTATCAATTCCTATTTATAAATGGAGTAGAAAAGAGACAAAATGGGAAAAAACAGAAGTTACAAAAGCAAACGCAACACTTGAAGCTGATACTGTTGAATATTTACAAGGACTACCTGTTCTAAGAGCAGTTAATCAAATTGGACTTAATGCAAAACAACTTCAAAAATCAATAGCAACTGTAAGAGAAGTTCAAAAAAAAGGATTATTTGCTTCTTCTATACCAATGGTTATAATGAATACCTTAATAGAGTTTTTGTTTTTATTTATTTTAACAATAGGAACAATATTTATCTTAAAAGGTGAATTAACTCTTGCAACACTTCTTGCTCTTTTAATCATTCTTTCAAGACTTAGTGAACCGCTAGCAAATTTTTTAGCAGTTACTGCTGTTTTAGATATTATGGAAGCTGGATTTAGAAATATCAAAAAATTACTTGATATAAAAGAGTTTGAAATAGAAAAACCAATACAAAACCCAAAAAACTTTGATATCACATTTAATAATGTCTCGTTTAATTACGATAGCAACAATCAAAAAGTTTTGCAAAATTTATCTTTAAATATCAAAGAAAATTTTCTTACTGCAATAGTTGGTCCATCAGGAAGTGGAAAAACAACTATTACAAAACTTATTATGAGATATGCAGATCCTTCAAATGGAGATATAAAAATTGGAAACATCAATATACGACAAATGAAACAACATACTTTGATGAGTTATATTTCTGTTGTTTTTCAAGATGTATATTTATTTGATGACACCATTTTAAATAACATTAAAATGGGAAAACCAAATGCTACAAAAGAAGAAGTTTTAGTTGCTTCAAAAGCTGCTTTTGTACATGAATTTGTTTCAAGATTACCAAAAGGTTATGATACAAAAGTTGGAGAAATTGGAGGTAGTTTAAGTGGAGGAGAAAGACAAAGAATAAGCATTGCACGGGCAATATTAAAAGATTCTCCTATTGTAATATTAGATGAACCAACTAGTGCACTTGATACTCAAAGTGAAGTGGCAGTTCAAGCTGCTTTAGATGAGTTAATCAAAAATCGTACTGTCATTGTAATTGCTCATAGACTAACAACTATTTCTCATGCAAACAATATTTTAGTTATTGAAGATGGAAAACTAAAAGAGAGTGGAACTCATGAAGATTTAGTTTCATTAAAAGGAAAATATTACTCTATGTTTGAAGCTCAACAAAGAGTAAAAGAGTGGAATATAAATAATAAAGGAACTTTGTGAAAAAAAAATTAACTTGGTCAACTATGACCTTGTTGTTTAGTTTATATACTACTCAATTTTTAGGTTTAGGCTTTTTTATGGAAGCCTTTATTGGTATTTTAAGACAAAATGGAGTTCCTTTAGAAAATCTTGGATTTATCTATATGCTTGGACTTTTTTGGGTGTTTAGATTTTTGTGGGCTCCTTTTATTGATAGAATATATTTCAAAAAAATGGGTCATTATAGAGCTTGGATAATAATTTTTCAATCATTAATGGTAGTAACAATATTTGCAATTTCAATTTTGCATATAAAGGAACACTTAAATATCATTATTTTTTTAGCAATATTTTTTGCTTTTTTTGCAGCTTCTCAAAATATTGCACTTGATGCTTTTGCATTTAAAATAACTTTCAAAAAAGAACGTTCAATAATAAATGCTATAAAAACGTCAGGTGGATTGATTGGTATGGCTTTAGGTGGAGGAGTTGGACTTATACTATATTCTAAAATTGGTTGGCATTTTACTATGTTTATCATGACAATAGTTACAGCAATTTCTCTTCTTCAGATAATATTCTTTTCAGAACCAACAATGAAACATGATTATTTCATAGAAAAAATCAACTATAAACAATTTTTTACTTTTTGGAAAACAAAAGAAAAAAAACTTTGGTTTATTTTACTATTTGTATATCCAGTTACTATTAGTTCTGCTTTTGGACTTACAACTCCACTTTTAGTAGATTTAGGTTGGGCTTTAGACAAAATTGGCTTTGCAGTTCATATAGTTGGATATGGAATAGGATTTCTAGCATCTTTTGGTGCTTCTTATGTTATAAATAAATTTGGTAGAAAAAATATTTTAATTTTTGCTGCTTTTGGACAAGTTATAGGAATTTTAATGATGTTATTACTATTTAATCACCATAACAATGATATTTTAGTGATGTTTGTAATAGGAATAGTTTTTATGTTTTATACTCCATCACAAGTATTAATGAACACTATTATGATGGATTTATCTTCAAAAAAAACTCCAGCTTCTCAGTTTGCAATTCAACATAGTATTTATATGTTTTCAGGAATATTTTTTAGTTCTATGTCTGTTTCAATGTCTGGAATTTTAGGTTATGAAAAAATTATATTAATTTGTGCCGTAATTGGCTTAATATCTATGTATTTATCAACAAAAATAGAATATATAATAAAAGGAAAAGAATGAAAGAAATTAAACCTTTAATGGTTATTACAATTTTATGTGTATCATCAATGATGGCTTTTTTAGCAGTTGTTGGTCCAATAGTGCGAAAATTAGGTTTACAAGAATGGCATGCTGGAGTTATGGTTGCACTTGCTGGAATTGCATGGATTTTTTTATCAAGATTTTGGGGTAAAAAAAGTGATATTTATGGAAGAAAAAACATTTTACTACTTGCAATTTTTGGATTTTTTATCTCTTATTTACTTTTAGCAATATTTGTAAATTATGCAGTTATAACTCCTCCACTTGTTATTATCTCTCTTTTAGTTTTAGTAGCTACAAGATTATTAATAGGAGTATTTTATTCAGCTGTTCCACCAGTTTCAAATGCCTTAATTGCAGATAAAGTAGAAGCACAAAAAAGAACTTCTTATATGGCAAGTCTTGGAGCATCAAATGGTTTGGGTATGATCTTAGGACCAGTCCTTGGTGGAGCATTGGCAAGTTTTGGACTAGCAATTCCACTTTATGCAGCTGCAGTTTTGCCATTAATTGCAGTTTTTATCGTTTTTTTCTTTTTGGAAAAAGACAAAAAGATACAAAAAACAAAAGATACACCTTTACATTTTTTTGATAAAAGATTAAGACTTCCGATGATTGCTTCATTTATTACTATGTTTAGTATTGTTACTTCACAAGTATGTTTAGGTTTTTTCATCTTAGATAAATTTCAAATGAATGAAATAGATACTGCAAAAACTACTGGATATATTTTGGCAATAATTGGTGTTGTATTTATAGCTACACAAATTGTAGTTTCAAAACTAAAAAATGTAAAATCTATATCTTGGTTGATTTTAGGTTCAATTTTTGCAACAATAGGATATTTTTTAATAAGCCTTATATCTTCTAAAATTGAATTAACTCTTGCTTTTTGTATTGGAACTATTGGATTAGGTATGATAATGCCTGCATTTATGGCAATTACTTCAAATAGTGTAAATGCAAATGAACAAGGAGTTGCAGCAGGAACTGTATCATCTGCACAAGGTTTTGGAATAATTGTTGGTCCACTTCTTAGTACAGTTTTATATAAAATCTCTCCAGAGTTTCCTTTTTTATTCGCAAGTTTAATTTTTGCTATTTTGGTTATAATTTCGCTTTCATATAAAAAAAGAGGAATTTTATGTTAGAAGTTTTAATTTTGGCATTTGCTCTATCTATGGATGCATTTGCCGTTTCTATTGGGCTTGGAATAAAAAACAAGCAAAATTTAAAAGCTTTAGCTTTAAAAGCTGGATTGTTTTTTGGTATTTTTCAGGCACTTATGCCATTTTTAGGTTTTTTAGGTGGAATTGGATTAAGAGAGTATATTCAAGGGTACGATAAAATCGTAGCATTTATTTTACTTCTTGCTATTGGTGGAAAGATGATTTATGAAGCATTTAATGAAAATGTAGAAGAAGAGATAAGTCAAATCACAAATAAAATTTTATTAACTTTAGCAATTGCAACAAGTCTTGATGCTATGGCTGCTGGATATAGTCTTCATTTATTTAATCTAAATATATATTTATCACTATTTGTTATTGGATTTACAACGTTTATTATTAGCTATATTGGGGTTTATGTTGGAAGCCGTGGCGGTGAAAAATATGAAACAAAAGCTGAAATTTTAGGTGGAGTTGTTTTAATATTAATAGGTCTTAAAATTTTACTTTTTTAAAATATCTTTAGGTCGTATTTTAAACTCTTTATAAAAAGCATTAGTGAAATTATTTGCAAACTTATAACCAACTTGCAAAGCTATTTCATTGATGTTATATTGACCACTTTCAAGCATATTTTTTGCAAGGTTCATTTTATGAGATACTAAAAGTTGATAAGGAGAAGTTTTATAAATCTGTTTAAAACCTCTTTTCAATTTTACCTCACTTAAATGAACCATTTTAGCTAAGCCAACAATCGACGGAGGATTTTGCAAGTTATTCAACAATATCTCTTTTGCTTTCAAAATTGCACTTCTATCATAATCATCTAAAAAAATATCATCTTCATTTTTTTGTAACTTTGAAATTTCTAAAGATAATAACTCAAAAATTTTACCTTGTTTGTATATGTTAGCTAACTCACCAACAAGACTGCAATTTAATATATCATTTAATAGAAATTGAGATTGAATAGAAGTTAATCTAAAATCTATCAACTGCAAATTTTGTTTATTAAAAAAATATTTCTCAACTAAGCTTTTTTGAAAATTTCTTCTTAAAAAACTTTCACTTAATATTAACCTAATTTGATTTATCTGTTTATCTTTAAACTCTCTAAAACCTTGTGTATTTTCAAAGAGTGATATTGTAGTAAATCCTTCTTTGAAAGGTATGATTTTTTTATCCTGACTATTTATATAAGTAGTGTTTCCTTTGAGTGATATAGTAATTACAAATTTTCGCTCTTCTTGTTTTGCTTCTAAAAAGATAGGTTTTTCTATATTGTAATTTGTTTTTGAAAATAAAAATCCATCTTGAATATATATCTTTTCCATATAATCAGTTCCTATCTCAAGTGGAAAACTATTTTTTATGATATTTTTTTTGCTATTTAGATTTGAACTAACCAAATCCTTTAAATAATATTTAGTCATTTTTACCTTTTAGAATAGAAATAAAACCTTTTAGAATATTTTTGATATTGACTATCACTTTTCTGAAGTATATACTAGAGACAATAAATTTTATATTAAAGGAAATACAGCATAATGATAAAATCAAAAACTATTAACCTATCTTTTTTAGCTTTTATATTATTGACAAATAACCTAGTAGCAAAAGAAGAAACTACAACTTTAGAGGCAATCACTGTAACAGCTCAAAAAAAAGAAGAAAATGTACAAAAAGTACCTATTTCTGTCTCTGTTTTTGATGAAATGTCAATAGAAGATAAATCTATTGATAGTTTGGAAGATATTGCAAAATATACTCCAAACTTGATGCTTTACAATACTGGACAAGAAGGATTAATAGTTCCTTCTATTAGAGGAATAAGTGGAAATGTTTTATCATATTCAACCCCTGTTGGGCTGTATGTTGATGGAGTTCCTACTACTAGTGCTTTTGGTTTTGATGATGCAATTGGTGATATTGAAAGAATAGAAGTTTTAAGAGGACCACAAGGAACTTTATATGGTAAAAATAGCGAAGCAGGAGTTATAAATATCATAACAAAACAACCAAATAATGAAACAAGAGGAAAAATCTTCTCAACAATAGGTAATGAAGGAAGAAAAGATATTGGATTAAATGTAAGTGGTCCAATAATAAAGGATAAATTTTATGCAGGAGTAGCTTATAAACATAAAGAAAAGGATGGATTTATAAAAAATACAGTTACAAATGAATATATAAATGACAAGAAAAGTGATTATGCAAAACTCATTTTAAGAGCTACACCAACAGATAATTTAGATGTATCACTAATATCTTCAATTAACAAAGAAGATAATGGTGACCATAATTGGGTGAGTTCAACAAACAACAAAAAAGAAGTTACTTCAAATTTAAAAGGAAGTTCTACTCCAAAAGATACAACTTTTGCTTTAAATGTAAATTATAATATTGATGAAAACTCTAAAATAAAATCAATAACTACAAAAAAAGAGTACAAAGATAAAGCGATAGTAGATGCCGATTTTACTCCTTTGACTTTAAGACATATTTATAAAAATAATGAATTAAACACAATCTCTCAAGAGTTTAGATATGAAACTATATTTAATAAAACAGAACTAATTTCAGGAATTTATTTAGATAAAAAAGATGATGACTTATATACAAGAATATTTGCACCTTTTAATCCAACAGGATTTGCAAATCCACAAGATATGAACTCAAAAAGTATAGGAGTTTTTACAAATATTATTCATCCATTAAATGAAGATTGGACTTTAAATGCAGGAATTAGATATGACAAAGAAAAAAAAGAGATGCAAGTTAAAAACACAACTATTGACTTAGAAAATAGTTATAGCAGTGTTTCTCCAAAAATTGGAGTTCAATACAATATAAATGAAAATCAAATGAGCTATTTTACAATAGCAAAAGGTTATAGAAGTGGAGGATTTAATCCTTTTGCTACATCAAACGCACAAGCATATGATGAAGAAAATTTAATCTCTTATGAACTTGGATATAAAGGAATGTTTTTTGATAATCGTTTAAAATTTAACACAAATATCTATTTTATGGACATAAAAGATATGCAAGTAGAAGAAACACCAATGCTTGGTACTACTTATATGGTAAATGCAGCAACTGCAACTTCAAAAGGTTTTGAAGTAGAAATAGAAGGTGTAATTAGTGATGAAATAAGTCTATTTGCAAGTGCAGGAGTAAATGAAACAACTTTTGATGATTTTAAAGATTTGGCTGGTGATTATAGTGGAAATTATAACCCTCTTGCCCCAAAATATAACTTCAATATTGGAACTTTATATAGAGCAAACAATGGTTTATATGCAAGAGTCGATTTTAATGGTTATGGAAAAACATATTTTGACAAAGCCAATACGACTTCACAAAAAGCTTATAACTTAGTTGATACAAAAATTGGTTATGAAGCAAATGATTTTGATATATATTTTTATGTAAATAATTTATTTGATAAAGATTATGATGCAATAGGTGCATATTTTAGTGGAACAACAACTATTTTAAGACCAGAACAAGAGTTTGGTATCAAATTAGCATATAGATTTTAGAGGTTTAAATGATAGAAAAAAAATATGAAAAACTTGTTTTTATTATTGTGATGAGTTTCATCATGAGTTGCATTATGAGCTTTATTGTGAGCTTTATAAATTTAGGACTTATTGATGATTTTTTTATAAAATGGATTGAAGCATGGATAAAAGCCTTTATTATTTCAATACCAATTGTTAGTGTTGTTGTACCAATTTCAAAAAAAATTGTTTTTAAAATAATAAAAGGTTAAAAATGCAAAATATAAACAACTATTTATCACTACTGTTAGCTCAACAAAAAACCGAGATTTTAGAACTAGCTTTGGAGTTAAAAATCTTTAAATTAATAGAAGAGAATATAAATACAATTTTTATAATCTCTTCAAAAATAAATATAAATGAACATAAAACAAAAATATTATTAGATAGTTTAATTTTTATGGAACTTTTGGAAATAAATCAAGACAAATATCTCAATACAAAATTTGCTAAAGAATCTTTTATTTTTGGAGCTTCTTCATATTGTGGTGATGTTTTTTTACATAGAAAACAGCTAGCTGAAAATGGTAAAAAAATGATGAAATCAATGTTTGAAGAAAAAAAAGAGTTAGAGGAAATAAAAATAGCAAAACTTTGGGCAGATGCTTCAAAAAAGTTTTTAAAACAAGAACAAAAAAATTTAATCGCTCCAATGGCAGTTGATATTATAAAAAATCTAAAAGAGTTTTCTAGCTTAAATAACATGTTAGATCTTGGTTGTTCTTCTGGAGTTATTGGTTTAGAAATTACAAAAAATCATCCAAATATAAAAACGACTTTATTTGATTATGAAGAGGTTACAAACATAACAAAAGAACATATAAATGAGTACAACTTGCAAAATAGAGTTTTTGTTTTAAGTGGAGATATTGAAAAAAATGACATTGGAAAAAATTATGATTTAATTTGGTGTAGTAATATTTTCTATTTCTTTAAAGATAAAAAAGAGGTAATAAAAAAGATTTATGATGCTTTAAATCCAAACGGTATATTAGTAAGTTGTCATGTTGAAATTGATACAAAAAATAGTCTTGATGAAAATAGTTTTTTTTACTTTTTATCTTTAAATTTACAAGGTAAAAATATCTTAAAACCTATGGAATTATCTGATATATTTGAAGAAGTTGGATTTAAATCAATAAATTCATACACAACACATAAAACACCTATGACACCAAGTCAAATCCATATTTGTAAGAAGTAAATTATGAATCAACTAACTAAAAAAAATATTCTATTTTCAATTTTATTTACAGCAATTTTAACTCCTATGATTTTTTTTGTCATGGGACTTCCTATGATTTTGCAAATAAAAGGTTTTGATGCTTCATTAATTGGAATTTTTCAATTAGCAGGTTTACCAATGATATTTAAATTTTTAATGTCTCCACCAATAGATAAAATAGTATTTGAAAAAAAACACTATAAAAAATGGACATTTTATATAGGAATATTATATATTTTACTTCTAACTATAATTAGTTTTTTATCTTTAGAAAATAGTATTTATTCTGTTTTTATAGCTATTTTGATAACTGCATTTATTTCAACTTTTATGGATATTCCACTCAATGCTTTAGCTATAAAAACTTTCACAAAAGAGCAAAGTTTAAGTGCAGGAAGTTATAAAATAAGTGCTTATAGTATGGCATCACTATTAGGTGGAGGAATCTTTTTACTTGTTTTTAATCATCTTGGTTGGAACTTAACTTTTATTTTAATGGCTCTTTTGGTTCTTTTTTCACTAGTTGCTTTGTATTTTATAGAAGAAAATGATGAAATAATATATGTAGAAAAAATCTCTTCAAAAAATATAATCACTTTTTTCAAACAAAAAGATATTGGTATTTGGATTTTTATTTTAAGTTTCTATTTTGTCTCAATAAGTGCTCTTTGGGTATTTATGAAACCATATTTGATTCACAAAGGTGTAAAACCAGATGATGTAGCTATTTGGGTTGGAATTTATGGAAGTTTCATAGCTATTTTAGGAGGAGCTTTAAGTAACTACATTGGGAAGAAGTTTTCAAAAAAAAATCTACTTATTATTTTTATGTTTTTTAATATTTTTAGTACAAGCCTTTTGATTTTTATTGAACAATACAATCTAACATTTTATTATCTAATCATAAGTGTTACTTTTATAGCTTTAGCTATTGCTTTATCATCAGCTATAATTTTTTCTATGATTATGGATTATTCAAGAAAAGAATCACGTGCTATTGATTATTCAGTTCAATCAAGTATTTTTTCATTTACTAGAATAATTTCTGCTGTAATCGCAGGAATAATTGTTTCAAATTTTAGTTTTGACAAAATGTTTATATTTGAACTATTTTGTTTAGTTTTAGTCACTTTTGTTATATACAAAAAGTATATTTAGTGGCTGTATTAACTTTTAACTAAGTTGTATTTAGTAATATTTCATTCAATTTTGCAATTTAGTCGCATTTAAAGGTCAAAAAATATGAATACTACTTCAACAACACAACAACTAAATCAAAGACTCTTTTCAATAGATATTCTAAGAGGTTTTGTAATGGTTATTATGATACTTGATCATGTAAGAGAAACTTTTTTTCTTCATTATCAAATGATTGTTCCTATTGATATTGCATCAACAGATACTATTTTAATTATTTGTAGATTTTTAGCACATATTTGTGCCCCTACTTTTATATTTTTAACTGGACTTTCTGCATATTTATATATGCAAAAAGTTCAAAGTAAAAAAGAAACTTCTTGGTTTTTATTTACAAGAGGATTATTTCTAATCTTTTTAGAATTAACTTTTGTAAATTTTGCTTGGACATTTGAGTTCCCGATGGAAAAACTATATTTACAAGTAATCTGGGCTATTGGATTTAGTATGATTTTTCTTTCAATATTGATTTATCTTCCAAAAAGAATTCTTTTTATTCTTGCTATTGTAATCATCTTTGGACACAATTTATTAGATTCTGTACATTTTGAAAAAGATTCTATTTTTTATATACCTTGGGCAGTTTTACATGAAAGAACTTGGATAGAGTTTTCACAAGATTTTAAACTTAGAACTTCATATCCTATTTTACCTTGGATTGGTGTAATATCTCTTGGCTTTATAGCAGGAGAGTGGTTTAATAAAAATGTAAATTTCCAAACAAGAAAAAACTATCTTTTAAAAACTACTCTTATTTTATTATCTAGTTTTATTGTGATTAGATTTATAAATGTTTATGGAGATACACCGTATATAAATTATGACTCTATTTCAAATACTATATTGAGTTTTATAAATGTTTCAAAATATCCTCCATCATTACTTTTTATTTTGCTTACTTTAGGAATTTGTACTTTTTTACTTATGCTTTTTGAAAAATATCAAAACTTAAAATCAATTTCATGGTTAAAAAATTTTGGTGCAGCTCCTATGTTTTTTTATCTTATTCATTTATATTTTTTAAAATTTTTATATCTTAGTGCAGTTGCAATTTATGGTTTAAATCAAGGTCAATATTTTGGGCTTTCGCAAACATGGCAAATGCCTTTATTATCGATTTTTTTCGCATTTATTTTATATTTTCCTACTAAATGGTATGCAAATTTAAAACAAAAAAGAAGAGATATAAAATGGTTAAAATATTTATAAAAAAATCTTATATGAGCTAAACTTAACAAATTCTTCTTAAGTTGCGACTAAGTTGCAGTAAGTAATATTCTACTTTTATTTTTGCAACTTTGTTGCTTTTTATACTTAAGGAAAACAGATAAAATGAAACCTATAAAAAATACAATTACTTATTCAATTTGCTTATCAATGAGTTTGTTATCACAAACTTTTGCTCAAGAGACAACAGTTTTAGATGAAATAAAAGTCTCAACTGAAAATAGCAATTATTCAACACAAAACGATAACTACTACAAAACAAAATCACAGTCAGCCACAAAAACTGATACTCCTATTAGAGAAACTCCTCAATCAGTACAAGTTGTTTCAAATGAAATTATCAAAGAACTTAACGCAGTTAAAATAGAAGATGTTTTAGATTATACAAGTGGTGTATCAAGACAAAATAATTTTGCTGGTATGTGGGATAATTTTTCTATTAGAGGATTTGCAGGAAACGAAAATACTGGAATGAGTTTACTAAAAAATGGTTTTGCAGATAATCGTGGATATAACGCTCCAAGAGATACAGCAAATATTGAAAGTATAGAGTTTTTAAAAGGACCATCAGGTTCTTTATATGGAAATAGTGAGCCAGGAGGAACTATAAATATTGTAACAAAAGAGCCAAAGTTTACAAGTGAACATTCAATTAAAACTGATGTAGGAAGTTATGATTTTTATAGAATGGCTTTAGATTCTACAGCTCCTATAAATGATAATTTAGCTTATAGATTAAATGTAGCTACAGAAAAAAAAGGAAGTTTTAGAGACCATATTGAAAGTCAAAGATATGTTGTTGCTCCATCTTTACTATATTCTATCAATGACGATACTTTTGTATCATATATGGGAGAATTTATTGAACAAAAAGCTCCATTTGATAGAGGAATTGCTTTAATAGATGGAAAAAATGTAATGAATCCTAAAAACTTTCTTGGTAATCCAGATGATGGTGATGTAACACTTAAAAACCAAACTCATCAACTAAAACTAGAACACTATTTTTCTGATAGTTGGAGCAGTAGAATGGGAGTTGCATATAAAAATAATAGCTTAAAAGGTTTTGGTTCAGAAATTACTCCAGCTACGAAAGTTACTACAAATGGTCAAAATTTTCTTCGTACAAGATATAGAGATTATAGTTCAGATGATATTCAATTTCAAGCTGATTTAAAAAATGTTACTGATATAAAAGATGCTACAAATACTCTTTTATTTGGAGTAGAAACATATCGTTTTGAACAAGATTCAATACTTTATAACACACCAAATACAATAATAGTTGATAATATCAATTCAAAACCTATATATAAAAATAATCCTTTTGCTGGAGTAACAAAAAAAGTTACAGACAAATATGAAGAGCAAAAAGGCATAGCTTTATTTGTTCAAGATGAAGTAGCTTATAAAGATTTTAGATTTCTTACGGGACTTAGATATGATGAAGTTAGAATGGATAATGTAAATCATCTTGATAGTAGTTCTGTAGAACAAAATGATTACGCAGTTTCTCCAAGAGTTGGAATTACATACCTAATAGATGATATGTGGTCTGTTTACACAACATCTGGAACATCATTTAGACCAAATACAGGAACAGACATAGATGGAAAAACATTTGAATCTGAAAGAAGTGTATCAATAGAAACTGGTTTAAAATTTGAATCAGAAGATAAAAAAACTGGTGGAACTTTATCTTTATACCAAATTGAGAAAAAAAATGTATTAACAAAAGACCCAAATGATGACTTATTTTCTATTGCAGCAGGAAAAGTTAGAAGTAAAGGTATAGAGTTTGATTTTAATGGAAAAATCACAGACAATATCAAAACAAATTTCAACTATACATATACAGATGCAAAAGTTGTAGAAGATTCTACTTATGAAGGAAAAGAACTTTTAAATATTCCAAAACACACTTCAAGTGTTCTTTTAATGTGGGAAGATTCATTGTCTCTAAATAGCTCTTATGGTATAGGAACTGGTGTAACTTATGTTGGTAGAAAAGCAGGAAATGTAAATAATGATTTTTATTTACCAGATTATACAACAGCAAAAATTGTTTCTTACTATAAAGTAAATAAAGACTTAAATTTTAGTTTAAATATTGATAACTTATTTGATAAAGAGTATATCGCAAGTAGCTATGATAGATCTTGGCTTACAGTTGGTAATCCACGAACTGCAACATTAAGTATGACTTATAAATTTTAGTAACTTTCGATATAATCCAAATAAAAAAAGGATTATGATTTGAGAATTTTATCAGGTATTCAACCATCAGGAACTATTCATATAGGAAACTACTTTGGTATGATAAAAAAGATGATAGAGTCACAAAATGAAGGTGAACTTTTTGCATTTTTAGCATCATATCATGCTTTAACATCAGTAAAAGATAAAGAAGCTTTAGAAAATAATACTTATGAAGCAGCAATTAACTTTTTAGCACTTGGAATGGACCCAGAAAAATCAACATTTTGGGTTCAACATGATGTAAAAGAGGTTCTTGAGTTATATTGGATACTATCAAATCATACTTCAATGGGATTACTTGAACGAGCACACTCGTATAAAGATAAAACTGCACGTGGTATTGTTGCTGGGCATGGATTATTTTCATATCCTGTTTTAATGGCAGCAGATATTTTATTATTTGATTCAAATATCGTGCCAGTTGGGAAAGACCAAATTCAACACGTTGAAATGACAAGAGATATTGCAACTTCATTTAATCACGCTTATGGTAAAGAAATTTTTATTTTACCAGAAGCAAAAGTTGATGAAATCGTTGCAACAGTTCCAGGAACTGATGGAGCTAAAATGTCTAAATCATACAACAACACAATTGATATGTTTACATCACCAAAACAAAGAAAAAAACAAGTTATGGGAATCGTAACTGATTCAAAAGAATTAGATGAACCAAAAGAGTGGGAAACTTGTAATATTTATACTTTATGTAAACTATTTATGAATGAAGATGAATTAAAAGATTTACAAAAAAGATATGCAACTCCAGGAGAAGGATATGGTCATTTTAAAATGACATTGCTAGAAAAAATAAATGAATATTTTGCACCTTACGAAGAAAAAAGAGAATACTACTTAAACAATAAAAAAGAAGTAAGAGAGATTTTAGCTTTTGGAGCTTCAAAAGCTAAAAAAATTGCAAGTACAAAAATGGAAATTATTAGAGATACAGTTGGTTTAATCTAACAAATAGATATAAAAGATTATTCTTTTATATCTACTTTTATAACTTCATTTATATTATTTGATATATCTTCAACTCGCTTTTGCCAAAGTTTAGCAAACTCTATTTTTTCTTCATTTGTAGCATTTCTTTGTAGAGATTTTTGCATTAAAAAATTCATATCTTCATGAGGTTTTATACTCGAAGCATCATAAAAAACATCTACACTTTTTAAAGTATCAACTCTTGTAAATCTTACATTTGCACCATTTATATCTTGTTCAAATTTCATCAAATGATTTCTATCATATTTTCCAGCAAGTCCTTTAAAACCATTTGTAGTTGTTGCTCCTGTTATATTCATAATTACATTTCCAATTACACCAGCAACTGCTACATTTTGTGCTTCTTTAAACTCAACTATTATTTCACCACGTTTTGGAATTTCATTTTTATATAAAGCTTCTAAACCTTTAATTGTCATAAGATAAGCTCCCAAAACCGTAGGACAACTATGCCCTGCACTTTTTACAACATCTAAATATGAAAATTCTATTAATCCATCTTCAAAAGCACCTAAAAAAGAGGCTAAATCATCTTGTAGTTTTATTGTTGGAATTTTATTAAAAAATTGTGGATAAATCATCTTAAGTAAAACCTTTGTATTGAAATATTTTTATTTCAAAGTCTACTTAAAAGAAATAATTTAAACATTGATTTAAAGCAAGTAAGCTTTAAATCCTATTCTTTTTTTATACTAAAAAATAAATTTGGTTCACTAACAATATAAATATTTCCCTCTTTATCTCTTGTGATACCTTCTGAGTTTTTCATTTTTGAAGAAATTTCATTATCCATCAAATCTAAATATTTCCTAAAATCTTTTTTATCATCAATTCGACCAAGAAGTGCAGATTCATCACTTAATACATACAATCGTCTATCTATATCATCAAAGTGAATTGCTGATAAATCAGCTAAATAAAAGTTATTTTCTAAAAGTTCATCTTTAATATTAACTTCTAGTTGATTATTTCCTATAATACCCTTTACTGATACTATTTTTTTAGGATTTCGTTCATTTACCATATAAAATTTATCTTCGGTTTTATCATAACTTATTCCTTCAAGTCCAAAATTTTCAAATCTTTTTATATCAAAAATAAACTTTTTTATACTATCGTCAATAGATATAAATTTTGTATCATCATCTATATCTACTATAAATAATCCATTTAGTTCTTCATCTAAAATAGCAAATTTATTATCTTTTATATATGTTATATCTTCGGTATCTTTAAAACCTTTTAATGATATTTTTCGTAAAACATTACCATTTTTATCCAATTCATAAATATCTCTTGGTGAATTTGTTATAGCAAACAAAGTATCAGTATTTTCATTATATGTTATACCAGATAGATTCTTTTCAATCTCATTTATAACAACTAACTCTTTCTTATGCTTTTGTTTTAAAATACTAAATTCTTCTTCCCAATGAAAAAATTTATATAATAATTTATCATCCAAATCCATAGAATGAATTACCACAAAAGTAATAATTATTAAAAAAACTATACTTAATTTTTTATTTATCAATAAAATTCTTTTCATCCACATCTTTAATAATCAATTTAGCTATATTATCAGTTGACAAAGCAATATCTCTTGTATGCGATGTAACTTGAGCATTTTCTTGCGTTTTTTGATCCAAAATTGAAACAGCATTATTTATTTGTTCAATTCCTAAAAGCTGTTCTTTACTTGAATTCTCAAAATTTTTAATCAATTCTATTGTTTCCATAATATCTTTATTTAACTCTGTATAACCATTTATCATTTGTGTTGCTATTACTTTTCCATCATTTGCTTTTGAAGTTGCTGATTCAACTATCTCTTTTATCTCTCTTGCTGCTTCTGCACTTCTAGTTGCTAAATTCCGAACTTCTGCTGCAACAACCGCAAAGCCTTTTCCAGCTTCTCCAGCAGTTGCAGCTTCAACCGCAGCATTAAGTGAAAGAATATTTGTTTGGAATGCAATTTGGTCAATTACTGTTATCGCTTCATTTATTGAAGTAATTTGTGAATTTATCTCCTGCATTGACTCAACAGTTTGATTAGCCAATTCTTCACCACTTTTTGCTCTATTTGTTACACTTGAAGCAATACTTGACATCTTTTGCACATTTTCAGTACTACTTCTTAAATTTGAAGTCATCTCTTCTAGTGAAGCTGCTGTTTCTTCTAGATTTGCCGCTGTACTTGTAGAACTTTTATTTAATTTATCTACATTTTCTAAAAGTGTATTTGAACTACGAGCTAAAGTTGTTCCATTTGTTTTATTTTCAATTAACATTTTTGTTATCGAATCACCAAGATTATTTACTCCATTGGCAAGTTTTAAAATATGGTTTGAAAATTTTGCTGTATCAACTTTATTTACATAATTATATTCACTATATTCATCAATTACTTTTAAAACATTTACTATATTTTGTTCTAATTCTTCTGCCATTTTGTTCATAACAGATTTTAATTTTACTAAATTTGGATCATCTACTTCAACATTTAATCTTTGAGATAAATCACCATTTTGAAATTTACTTAAAATAGTTATTGTATTTTCAATAAAGATATTATTATCATCAATCTCTTTTCTTGCTATTTCAATATTTTTATCCAAAGTTTTCGACATTTGTCCAATTTCATCTTTTGAATAATTTTTTATTCTATGAACTTCTTTACTTTCACCGTTTAAGTATTTGAAAAAAGTTTCAAGTGTGTCTTGAAATATATTTAGTGGTTTTATAATAATTTTGTTTATAGATGGAATTATTATAAATACTAAAACTATACTAAGTAAGATTGTAACTATTATTGCTATCCAAAATAATGTGTTTATATCTTTATTTATTTCAACTGTTAACTGTTTTATCTCTCTTTCAATATCATCAGCATAAATACCAGTAACTAAAACCCAATTAAATTGCGGAATATATATAGATGATGCCATTTTTAAAACAACTTCTTTTGTTGCTGGATTTTGGTAATAATATGTTACATATTTTTGTTCTTTTGCATATTTGATTAAATCTTCTCTAAAAGCATAACCTTTTACATCTGGTGCTTTTATATCTGTTTTTGTATTATTTAAAGCAGGATTTGCAGGATGAAATCCAAAATAATAATCATCACCTCTTTTTTCATAAGCAAAAAAGTATCCACTTTTATCATCTAAATATCGTATTCCACTTAAAAGCTCAATAACTTTTGCTTTTGCTACTTGTGTATCTTTTTCACTATTTATTACAGTTTGAATAAGTGTTTGAACAACTTCAAATTGATGTCTTATTAAAGATTCTTTTTCCCTTGTTATCGTATTTTCAAATTTTGATAAAGTACTATTTAAAGTATGTTGTGTTTTTTCAAAATTAATCCCAGAAAGAACAAAAATACCCAAAATAAAGGGTACCATTGTTATTATCAACAATTTTAATTTTAACGAATTTTTATTCATTTATCTCTCCCAATTCTAAATAAAAATTCATTATAGATATTTAAGTATTAATAAATAATTAAAATTATTTTTAACTTATCTTTTTTGCAAAATGTGTCAGTTTTATACACTAAATGTAGTATTTATTTTTTACAAATAAAAATTAATTTATCTGCAATCTCGTCAGTATGTAGATTAAACTCTTTTATTTCTATTAGTTTAAATCCTATTCCTTCAAGAATTTTTATTAAAAACTCTTTAGAATGATATTCTTGAATTATAGAGTCTTGTTCTTTTGAAAACAATCCATTTTTTTGTTTTTCAAAAAGTGTAATGTCAGTTTGAAGTTTATTATTTTCAAAATTTGCATCAATTGCTATAAATTTATCTTCAACATCTATTGTTATTGTTCCTTGTGCAACCTCATCAAAACCAAAATATGAGTTCACATCAAAAATAAAATAAGCATCTTGATTTAAAATCTGGTAAGTTTGTTCTAAAAATATTTTTAACTCATTTTTTGAAATATAATTTAATACATCAAATATTGCTGTTGCACAATCAAATTTTTCTTTTACATCTTTTAAATCAATTGCTTTGGCATTTAATCCTTTTTCTTGACAAACTTTTATTTGTTCAACACTTAAATCAATTCCAAAATACTTTTTTTTATTTACTTTTAGATTTTCTAAAAAGTATCCTTGACCACAACCAATATCAATAATATTATCAAGGTCATTTACCATCACAAATCGTAAAAACTCTTTATGTAAAGTATAAACTTCTTCTTCAAAGTCTAAATAAGGTTCAACTTTTGCGTATAAATCTAAACCCATTATAAAAACACTTCTATTTTTTCTTTTAAATCTAAAATCAAATCTTTTTTTGCATAAAAAGAGTTTTTGTTTGATATTAAGTGAGCACTACTTTCCATAATAGTTGGTCCCACTTCAAGCCCGTTTTGTTTCATAGTTTCACCTGTTTCAACAATATCAACAATACAATCACAAAGTCCAACTAAAGGTGCAAGTTCAATAGAACCATAAAGTTTTATAATCTCAACAGCCATTGCTTTTTCTTCAAAATATTTTTTAGCTATTTTTTCATGTTTTGTAGCAATTGTAATTTTACTTTTATCAAAATTTAGTTTTTCACCAGCTCTAAGTCCAAAAGCAACTTTACAACGACCCAATTTTAAATCCAAAAGTTTGATTAAGTCATACTCTTTTTCTTCTAAAACATCAAGCCCAACAACACCTAAATCAGCAGCACCATGCATCACATAAGTTGGAACATCTTGATTTCTTACATTTAAAAAAGTGAATCCACTTTTCTTTAATATTAATTTTCTATCTTCAAAAACAAACTTTTCACCAAAAGCTTTTTCAAATCTATCAAGCGTCTCATCTGCAATTCTTCCTTTAGGCAATGCAATTGTTAGCATCAATTATCCTTTTCATATTTTCAAATATTAAATCTTTTTTATAAATACTATTTTCAAAATATTTACTTAAAAACTCTCCATCTCCACCTGTAAATATTATCTTCTTATTTAAACTTACTTCTTTTATAGGTAAAATGATAGATTTTAGCATAGCATATTGTATAGCATCAAACGTACGAAGCGGTATTTTATCTAAATTTATATTTTTTTCAAAATCAAATTTTAATTTTTTTGATATTTTTGGATAAGCATTTATAAAACTTTGAACCCCAAGAAGTATAAATCCTCCTTTGTGTTCATCATTTTCCATAATATCAACTGTTATTGCACTTCCTGCATCAACAACTACTACATCTTTTTGAAAACTGCAAGCAATTTTTCTATCTATTCCCAAACCTTGATATTTTGTTTCAAAATTTAAAATCTCTTTTATATCTTTTGCTTTTGGATTTTTTTTAAGTAATTTTTTTGTAGCTTTTTCATTTACAGATACAAAATATATTTCTTCATCAAACTTTGGAACTTTTTCATCTAAAAAATATTTTTTATGTTTTCCATTTATCAAAAAGTGAAAAGTTGTATTTCCTATATCACATAAAATCAACTCTTACACTCCAGTCATTTTGTTTTAAATACTCTTTTGCTTTTGAACATAATGGACTACTTATAAGTAACTCTTTTTTCTTAAAATTATGTCCAAGATAACTTGCAAGTTTTTCACAAAGTTCCATTAAATCTTGTGCATTTTTTCGTATAAATCTACTTTTTGAATCAACTATAAATATTGCATAAAATTTAGAATCTATTGTAGTTGCACTATAAATATCAATTTTTTTTCTTGAATCTATCTCTTTTGGAAAAATTTGTTTAATCTCTTTAAAAAGTATATTTTTATTTGTATAGTATGTTGTTAGTTTTTTCATAAGTTTTATTATATCAAATCTTTGTATAATTCCAAAAAATCTCTATATTAAGAAAAATTTATGGAAAAACTATCTTATCAAGAACAAACGATAATCACAAGAGGTATTATAAAATCTGCTGTTTTAATGAGTGAATATGGTGCTGAAAGTATTTTAATAGAACAAACAGCTCAAAGGCTAGGTCGTGCTTTAGGAGTTGATTCTGTTGAAATTTCAATGATTCCTTCAGCTATTGTTTTAACAACTTTAAATAATGGACAATCCGTTACAACAACAAGAAGAGTTCATCATAAACCAATAAATATGTCAATAGTATGCCAAATACAAAAAATCGTACTTAATATGGAAAAAAATGAACACGATATAAACTATCTTTATACTATTTTAAAAAATTTGGAACCAAACTATTACAATAGATGGTTGGTTGTTTTTGTAGTTGCTTTAGCTTGTGGTTCATTTGCACATTTACAAGGTTCTGATTGGGGTGCTTTTTTTATCACTTGTTTAGCAGCTGGAACTGCCATGTTTGTAAGACAAGAGTTATCAAAAAAAAGATTCGTTATGATTATTACCTTTGGAGTTACTGCATTTGTAGCAACTTTAATTGCAAGTATTTCCCAGTTAGATGGCATTAGCCAAACTCCACATATTGCTTTAGCTTCAAGTGTTTTATTACTTGCTCCTGGATTTGCCTTTGTAAACTCATTTTTAGACTCACTAAAAGGTTATTTGATGATGGGTTGGGGACGATGGATGGAAGGTTTTTTATTAACTATTGCAACATCTATTGGAATTATTTTAGCGATGGCTGTTTTAAATATAAAAGGTTGGTAATATGGATTTTGTTTTAAAATTAATCGTAGAAGGTTTGTTTGCAAGTTTCGCAGCAGTTGGATTTGCAATAGTTTTTAATGTTCCAAAAGAGACTTTAAAATATTGTGCGATCGGTGGAGCAATTGCTTATGATGTTAGAACAATTTTGCTAAATCTAAATTTAGGAATAGAACTATCTACTTTTTTAGCTTCAACTATCGTAGGAATTATTGCACTTTATTGGTCAAGAAAATATCTTATTCCAAGACCTGTTTATACAGTTGCTTCAATTATTCCAATAATTCCAGGAACTTTTGCTTTTAGTGCGATGATTAGCCTAGTTGATATGAATACACATGGTGTAACGCCAGAATTAATTCAAGTTTTTTTATATAATGGATTAAAAGCTGTAGCAATTTTAGGAGCTATTACATTTGGATTAGCTCTGCCTTCTTTATATTTTATGAGATTTAATAGACCTATAATTTAGGCTATTAAATCTTTATCATAGTTATAAATAAAATTTATCTATAAACTCATCACTTACATCTATTATTTTTCTTTCTCTTAACGAGTCAAGAACACTTTTAGTACAATCAACATCATCAGGCCATCTTCTATTGAAATTATCAAAACTATTTTTATCTGTTGCATCAACTCCAATAGTATGTCCATCTATAAAAATATCTCTATTTGAATCAATATTATTAGCAACTCTCCAAACAAGCATATAAGGATTATTTACATCATTTTTTGCACTATCAACAATGATTAAAATTTTTATATGTGAAAAAAGAGGTTTTAACTCTTCAAAAAGATATTTTTGATTTTTAGTTTTATCTATACTTATAACGCAAATTGGATTTTTTGTATCTTTGAAATATTGTTTTAAATCTTTTACTTCATTTGAAATATTTTGCATTTTTTGAAGCAATTCATCATCTTCTAAAAGTGTAATTCCAAGTTCTTTAACTTCATCACCTGTACAATCAAGTCCTAGTTTTCCACCAATTGCAAATTTTGGAGATGAGTGATCAAGTGCATCAACAACACCTTTTGAGATTAGCATATCTTCAATATTTATTCTATTTAAAATATATTTTATTATCTCTTCATGGTTAGTTAGTTCAGGTGCATCATCATTTACAAAAATTGCATGTTTTACAAAACTCATCTGCCCTACTCCCCAAAATGCATGCATCATTTGACTTGCATGTCCAGGATATAAAGTTTTTATTTTTGCAATAATTAGATTGTGAAAAACTCCATTTTCTGGCATATAATAATCAATCAAATCAGGTGCAGTTGTTTTAAGTAACGGCAAGAAAATTCTTTCTGTTGCAAATCCCATATATTTATCTTCTAAAGGTGGTTTTCCAACAACAGTTGCTAAATATGTAGGATTTTTCTTACTTGTGATTGCCGAAACTTCCATAAAAGGATACTCTTCTTCAAGAGTATAATATCCAGTATGATCTCCAAAAGGTCCTTCAATTCTCATTTTTGATGGGTCAACAAAACCTTCAATAATAAAATCATTATCTTTTGGAACATAAATATCATTTGTAATTGATTTTACAAGTTGGGCATTTTTATTTTTTACAAAACCATAAAGCATAAGTTCAAAAATTCCTATTGGAAGTGGTGCTTGTCCACACCAAATATACATAGGATCTCCACCTATTCCAATAGATACTGGCATTTTTTTACCAGCCTTTTTATATTCATGGAAAAAGTGATTTGAATCTTTATGAATTTGCCAATGCATTCCAAGTGTTTGGTCATCATAAACTTGAAGTCTATACATTCCAAGATTTTTTAATTCACCATTTAAAGAAGTTGTATAAACTTGCCCCATTGTTATAAAAGGACCTCCATCTTGTTCCCAAGTTGTAAGTATTGGTAAATCAGAAAGTTTAGCATCAGTCCCAAGTTTTATAACTTCTTGACACTCACCTTTTCCTTTTAATCTTTTTGGAACTACATTTTTTAAAGCAAATAACTTTCCAAAAGTAGACAACTTCTCACTAAATGATGAAGGTGGTTTCATTTTAAGTAAACTTTCTATTTCAGCACCTATTTTATCTCCATCTCCAATAAAAAGTTTTACAGCTTTTTCATTACAAAATACATTCATTAAAACTGGAATATCAAACTTTTTATTACTCTTTTTATCAACAACATTTGTAAATAATAAAGCTTTTGAATCTTCTTTTTTTACTTCGATATATGCAATATGAGGAATTTCCAAATATATATCTAACTCATCATCAATAACTCTTAGTAAATCATTTTTTTTCAATAGTTCTATTGCTTTTTTCATTTTTCCCTCGAAATATTTTCATTAGTTAATTAAGTTGAAATCTTATATCATTTTATGGATTAATAATAAATAAGGCTTTTTAATATGATTTACAATTTTGATGAAGAAACAAATAGAAAAAATACGAATTGTGCAAAATATGATGGTTTAAAAAAATATTTTGGTTATGAGGATTTAAATCCTCTTTGGGTTGCAGATATGGATTTTAAAACTCCATCGTTTATAAATGATGCTATTATAAAAGCAGCTTCTAACTCTTTATATGGTTATAGTGTCGATACACCTGAACTTTATGCTTCAATTATAAATTGGCAAAAAAATGAACATGATTGGGAAATTGAACAAAAAGATATTTTTATGATAAATGGGGTAGTTCCAGCTTTCAGTGCTTGTATTGAAGCATTTAGTGAAGTTGGTGATGAAGTTATTGTTCAAACTCCAATTTATCCACCACTTTTCAAATGTGTTACAGCAAATGAAAGAAAATTAGTTATAAATGAACTAAAAAAAGATGAAAATGATTATTACACTATGGATTTAGAAGATTTAGAAAAAAAAATAACTTCTAAAACAAAAATTCTAGTACTTTGTTCTCCTCATAATCCAGTTGGTCGTGTTTGGAGTAAAGAAGAACTTGAAAAATTAGCAAATATTTGTATCAAATATAATATCACAATAGTTTCAGATGAAATTCACAGTGATATTACTTTTAAAAAGTTTACTCCTCTTGCTTCTATTTCAAAAGAGATAGCAAATCAAACAATAACACTTAATAGTGCTGGAAAAACTTTTAATATAGCTGGGCTTAATTGTGCTTATGCAATAAGTAAAAATGCAGAAGTTTTAGAAAAGTTTAAAAAAGTTGCAATCAAAAGAGAGATAAATTCAATAAACTTTTTTGGTTATGTTTCAACAAGAGCAGCTTATGAAAATGGTTCAGCTTTTGTAAAAGAACTAAAAGCTTATCTTATGAATAATATAATTTTTACAAAAGAATTTTTTGAAAAAAATAGTTTAAATATTGATTTTTTTATCCCAGAAGCAACATATTTATTGTGGTTGGATTTTTCAAAAACAGGACTTTCTCATCTTGAAATAAAAAATACGTTGCTAACTAAATCTAAAATTGCTTTAAATGATGGTGTTTCTTTTGGTAGCAACGGAAATAAGTTTTTTAGGTTGAATACAGCTTTGAGTAAAAAGGCTTTAAATATAGCTTTAAATCAATTTGTAAAAAATTTTTCAAAATAGATTTTTATAAAGTATTACCTTTTTTCTCACTATTATTTATAATTGCTTAGAATTTGGGGTAAAAACTTTGTTAACTTTAAAAAAAAAGTGTACAATCACTTTACGACTAAATTTTAGATAGGAAAAAGAAAAATGTCAACGGAATTAATATTAGCTTCCACAATTTTCATTGCAATAGCACTAGTTCTTGCTAGCGTATTTGTTTTAACAAAATTTATTGGTCCAAGAAATGAAAACTCTGAAATGAAAAACAGTGTTTATGAAAGTGGTATTACAACTCCAATAGGAACTACTAATATCAGATTTTCAATAAAATTTTATTTAGTTGCAATTTCATTTTTACTATTTGACGTAGAGATTATTTTTATGTTTCCATGGGCAATAAATGTTGTAGAATTAGGATATGCAGGATTGTTTAAAATGTTTGTTTTCATGGGATTACTATTTGCAGGATTAATTTATATTTATAAGAAAAAGGCTTTATCATGGGATTAGGAGTTGAGTCAAAATTAGGTGATTCTATTGTTACAACTAGACTTGATCATGCTGTAAACTGGGGAAGATCTTATTCTTTATGGCCAATGGCATTTGGAACAGCCTGTTGTGGTATTGAGTTCATGGCAGTTGCTGGTGCAAAATATGACGTTTCAAGATTTGGAGCAGAAGTTGTAAGATTTTCTCCAAGACAAGCTGATTTATTGATTGTTGCTGGAACAATTTCATATAAACAAGCACCTATTTTGAAAAAAATTTATGAACAGATGTGTGAACCAAAGTGGGTTATCTCTATGGGAGCATGTGCCTGTTCTGGTGGTTTTTATGATAACTACACAACAGTTCAAGGAATTGATGAAATTATTCCTGTTGATGAGTATGTAGCAGGTTGTCCTCCTCGTCCTGAAGCTGTTCTTGATGCTATTATGAGAATACAAGAAAAAGCAAAAACAGAATCAATTATAAAAGATAGAGTAAAAGAGTATAAAGGATTTTTAGATGCTTAATTGTGATATGTTAATTGATTCAAAAGAGTTAAAATCAACTATTTCAAAACTGAAAAATGAAGATAACTACACTATATTATTAGATGTTACTGCTGTTGATTATTTAAAATTTCCTGACATTACTCCTTCAAGATTTGCAGTTATTTATATTTTAAGAGATTCAACTTTTACAAAAGAACTTACAATAAAATCTTATGTAGATGATAATACTTTAGAAATTGATTCACTTTATGATTTATATGAATCAGCAGACTGGGCAGAAAGAGAAACTTTTGATCAATATGGAATAAAATTTATTGGTCACCCAAACTTAAAAAGAGTTTTAAATCATCATCAATTCATTGGTCACCCTTTAAGAAAAGATTACAAAATCACAAAAGGTCAAATTTGTACAGAAACTGAAGATTTAATGGATGAAATGGTTCCAAAATTAAAATCTAAAGGTTATAAAAAAGAAGAAATTGATGATTTAATGCTTCTTAATGTTGGACCATCACACCCAGCAAGCCACGGAACAATTAGAAACTTTGTTGCAATGGAAGGTGAAACAATCACAGCTTGTGTAACAGAAATTGGTTACTTGCATAGAGGTTTTGAAAAAGCTTGTGAGCATCACACTTATTCACAAATTATTCCTTATACAGATAGATTGAACTACTGTAGTGCTATTTTAAATAACATTGGTTATTCAAAAGCTGTTGAAGAGATGTTAGGAATTGAAATAACTCCAAGAGCAAAAATGATAAGAGTTATAATTGGGGAATTAAGTAGAATTTTAGACCACCTTGTTTGTAATGCTGCAAATATGGTTGACTTAGGTGGACTTACAAACTTCTGGTATCTTTTCTCACCAAGAGATATGGCTTACGATTTATTATCAAAATTAACAGGAGCTAGATTAACTAATACTTATACAAGAATTGGTGGTTTAGAGTTTGATTTATATGATGGATTTGATAAAGACTTGGAAGAAGTTTTAAAAGCAGTTGAAAAAGGTGTTGAAGATGCTTTATCTTTAATTGCTCATAATAGAATCTATCATGATAGAACACAAGATGTTGGAGTTATAAAAGCTGATTTTGCTTTAAGAAATGGTATTTCTGGACCAAATTTAAGAGCAGCTGGTGTTGCTTGCGATTTAAGAAAAGACAAACCATATTACGGTTATGAAAATTTTGATTTTGATGTAGTTATAGGAAGTCATGGTGATGTTTATGACAGAATGATGTGTAGATTTGAAGAAATGAGACAATCTACAAAAATTATTAGACAAGCTATGAAAAATCTTCCAGATGGGGCAATCAATGTTTATGCACCAGGTGTTATTCTTCCTTCTAAAAAAGATGTTTATGGAAATATTGAAAGTTTAATGAATCAATTCAAATTAACTTTTGAAGGAATCCAAGTTCCAAAAGGTGAATATTATAGCTTTACTGAAGCAGCAAATGGAGAATTAGGATTTTTCATTGTAAGTGATGGAAGTGGTAGACCATATAAAGTAAAATGTAGACCACCATGTTTTTACTCTTTAGCAGCTTATTCAAAAATTGTTGAGGGAACAATGCTTGCAGATGCTGTTGTTACGATGGCTAGTATGAACTTTATTGCAGGGGAGTTTGATAGATAATGAATAATTTTAAATATACAAGCGAAAATGAAATAAAATTCCAAGAATATGTATCAAGATATCCTAAAATAGATTCTTGTATGTTACCTGCACTTTGGTTAGTTCAAGAACAAGAAGGTTGGGTTAGTCCAGAGGCTATGGTTTATGTAGCTGATAGATTAGGAAAAACTCCTATTCAAGTATATGAAGTTGCAACTTTTTATACAATGTTTAACTTAAAACCAATAGGAAAATATCACATCGAATTATGTAAAACAGTTTCTTGTATGGTTTGTGGAGCAAAAGAACTTAAACAATATATAAAAGATGTATTAGGTTTAGAATCTGGACAAACAAGTGCTGATGGTTTATTTACATTTACAGAGGTTGAATGTCAAGGTGCTTGTGGTGATGCACCAATGATTGCATTAAATAATGTTTATCATGGAAAATTAACAAAAGAAAAATTAGAAAAAATAATTTGGGAGTGCAAAAATGCTAACTAAAATCGTAAGTAAAAATTTTGATATCCCAAATTCTCATAAATTAAAAGTTGCTCTAGCAAATGGAAGATATTCTTCTATAGATAAGTTATTTACTATGAAACCTGAAGAAGTAACTGCTGAAGTTACAAAATCAGGACTTAGAGGAAAAGGTGGTGGTGGAGCTGCTTGTGGGCCAAAATGGGAACTTATGCCGCCAGTTGATGAAAGACCAAGATATTTAATAGTAAATGGAGATGAAAGTGAACCAGGTACTTTTAAAGATAGACAAATTTTCCAATATGATCCACACATTCTAATAGAAGGAATTATTTGTACTTGTTGGGCAATACAAGCAAATCACGCTTATATTTATATAAGAGGTGAATATAAATTTTTTATAGATAGATTAAATGAAGCGATAAAAGAAGCTTATGAAGCGAAAATTATTGGTGATAAAATCATGGATAAATATGATTTTAAAGTTGATATTACAGTTCATAGAGGTGGTGGAGCTTATATTTGTGGTGAAAAATCAGCACTTATTGAATCTTTAGAAGGTAAAAGAGGTCATCCAAGACTTAAACCACATGGAAAAGAGTGTGAATGGTTCTTTGATAATCCTGCAACTGTAAATAACGTAGAAACTATCTCTTCAGTTCCAAATATTGTAGAAAATGGGGCGGAAGGTTATACAAAATACGGTACAGAAAAATCTCCAGGAACAATGCTTTTTGCAATTTCAGGGCCTGTTAAAAATCCAGGTGTTTATGAAATGGCATACGGAAACAAAATGATTGATTTTCTAAATGTTCTTGGTGGAGGAATGCTTGAAGGCAAAAAACTAAAAGCGATTATTCCAGGTGGTTCGTCATGTCCAATTTTAACAGCTTCAGAAGTTGAAAAAGCTGTATTGGACTATGAATCAATGTGGGATATTGGTTCGACTTTAGGTACAGGTGGAATGATAGTAATAGATGAAGATACTTCAATGGTAGAAGTTGCAAAAAATATTATTGAATTCTATCACCATGAATCTTGTGGTCAATGTACTCCATGTAGAGAAGGAACTGGTTGGATTGATAAAATTCTAAAAAAAGTTATAGCTGGTGAAGCTTCAGATAAAGACCTAAAAACTATAATGGATGTTTGTGATACTCTAAATGGAAAAACAGTTTGCGTTTTTGCACCAGCAGTAAAAGATATTATTGCAAGTATCGTAAAAAAATTCCCTGAAGAATTTAAAGCATATCTAAAAAATTAATTTAATTAAAAAAGAGGAGAAAAAAATGCCAAAGAATACAATGACTTTTACAGATAATAGAAATGGTAAAACTTATGAATATAATATAGTTGATGGTACAAGAGGACCTAGCGTTGTAGATATTTCTACATTTTATAAAGATTCTGGAATGTTTACTTATGACCCAGGTTACACTTCAACTGCTTCTTGTGAATCTAAAATCACATTTATTGATGGAGAAAATTCTGAGTTAAGATATAGAGGTTATGATATTACTGAACTTGCTGGAAAGCACTCATTTTTAGATGTTGCTTACCTTTTAATGAGAGGGAAACTTCCAACACCAGAAGCTTCAAAAAACTTTGATTTAGAAATTAGACATAGATCTTTTTTAAATGAAGGTATCATTAGATTATTTGATGCGCTACCAGATGGTGCTCACCCAATGGCAACTATGGGAGCAGCAACTATGGCATTATCTGCATTTTATAAAGACCACTTACATTTAGAAGATGAAGATGCTTTTAAAATGATGAGAAGAAGAATTTTAGCAAAAATGCCTGTAATTGCAGCTATGGCATATAGAAATTCTATTGGTACTCCACTTATTTATCCAGATGTAAATAGATATTTCACAGAAAACTTCTTATATATGTTAAGAGCATATCCAGGTGGAAGAATGAAATATTTAGGTGATGGGAAAAATCAAGAAATTACTCAAATCGAAGTTGATGCACTTGATGCAATTTTAACTTTACATGCTGATCATGAACAAAATGCTTCTACAACAACAGTTAGAAATGTTGGTTCTACTGAAGCTCACCCTTATGTAGCAATTGCTTCTGGTATTTCAGCTTTATGGGGAAGTGCACATGGTGGAGCAAATGAAAAAGTTATGGATCAATTAAAATTAATTGGTGATGTTAAAAATGTTCCAACTTATATTGCAAAAGCAAAAGATAAAAATGATCCATTTAGATTAATGGGATTTGGACATAGAGTTTATAAAAATAGAGATCCAAGAGCTGAAACTTTAAAAGGATTACAAGATAAATTAAGAGAAAAATTAAATCTTGATTCAAAACTTCTTGATATCGCAGCAGCAGTTGAAAAAGCAGCTTTAAGTGATGATTACTTTAAAGAAAGAGGTTTGTATCCAAATATTGACTTCTATTCAGGTGTAATTTTAACTGCATTAAAAATTCCTGTTGAAATGTTTACACCAATCTTTGTTATTGGTAGAACTCCAGGATGGTTAGCACAATGGTCTGAATTAAAACAAGATCCAAAACATAAAATTGCAAGACCAAGACAATTATATACAGGTAATTAAAAAAAATTAAACACAAAGTGTAAGGGGTATTATTTATGGCTGAAGTTGTTAATATTACAATTAATGGTGTTCAAATGCAAGCTACCAAAGGTAGTTTGCTTATTGATAAATTATTAGATGAAAATATTCATATCCCTCACTTTTGTTATCATCAAGCGTTGGGAAAAGATGGAAATTGTAGGATGTGTATGGTTGAAATTGAGGGACAAAAAAGACCTCAAATTGCTTGTGATACACCTGTAAAAGATGGTATGGTTGTAAGAACAAAAGGTCAAAATATTGAAAAAGTAAGACGAGATATTTTAGAACTTGAACTTATAAATCACCCAATTGACTGTCCTACATGTGACCAAGCTGGTGAATGTAAACTACAAGATTATTATATGGAATCAGGATTTTATGACTCAAGAGTAAACCTTGAAGTAAAAAATCATGCAAGAAAAAGAATTGACCTTGGTTCTAATGTTATGTTAGATCAAGAAAGATGTGTACTTTGTACAAGATGTGTAAGATTCTGCTCAACTATAACAAAAACAAATGAACTTGGAGTTATAAGTAGAGCTGACCACTCTGTAATTGGAACTTTTCCAGGTCGTCCTTTAAATAATCCTTATGCAATGAATGTTGTTGATTTATGTCCAGTTGGTGCATTAACAAGCAAAGACTTTAGATTTAAACAAAGAGTTTGGTTTTTAGAAAGTTTTGATGCTATATGTAATGGCTGTTCTAAAGCATGTAATATTCATGTAGATCATAGAAAAGAAAAATATAAAGATGATGTAATCTATAGATTTAGACCTAGAGTAAATAAAGCAATCAATGGTTGGTTTATGTGTGACGAGGGAAGATTATCTTATACAAAAGAGAATGAAAATAGATTTGAAACTCCATTAATTAACAAAAATGAATCAGATATGAATAGTGTAAATGCTTCTATTTTTAAAGAGTTATCAACAAATAAAAATATTTTAATTTTACTAAGTCCAAATCTTTCTTATGAAGAAATACTAAATGCTAAAAATCTAGCTTCAAAATTAAATATCTCTATTAGTGGATATTCTCCAAATACTATTGATGAAACTTTTGGAGATGATTATCTTAGAAATAGTGATAGAAGTGCGAATAGAGCTTCATTTAAAGAGTTAGAAATTGATGAAAGTAAAGAATTTTTTGAAGAAAAATTAAATAATTCTTCTTTAGTTGTTATAATTGAAAATAGCTATTTTGAAAATAACCTAAAACTTCTTGAAAATAAAAAAGTTATCTCTTTCTTTAGTCATCATTGTTTAACAATTGGTTATTCAAATATAGCCGTTCCTGTTGCATCTTTTTACGAAAAAACTGGAACATATATAAATTGTGATGGAATTAAACAAAAAGTGGTTTCAAAAATGAATAAAAATGAACCAATAAAAACTATAACAACAATAATAGAAGATTTAAAATCAATGATTGAGAAGGGAACTCTATGAGTGATATAATTATAATCCTTGTAAATATTATTCTAGCCGTAGTTCTTGCAGTTGGACTAACTCCTCTTTGGGTTTGGTGGGAAAGAAGAATCTGTGGTTTTATTCAAGATAGAAGTGGTCCAAATAGATGTAATATTGGACCTATGAGATTAGGTGGACTTATCCAAGCTCTTGCAGATATGCTTAAACTTGTATTTAAAGAAGATTTTACACCTTCTCATATAAAACACAAGTTTTTCTTTACAATAGCTCCTGTTATTGTATTTTTATGTTCTTTTTTAACTTTTGCAGTAGTTCCTTATGCTGATGTTTTAGTAATAGATGACAAATCTCATATCATGCAAGCAATTCCAAACCAATTAGGTATTATGTGGTTTATTGCATTTGCAGGACTTAGTGTTTATGGAATAATCTTAGGTGGTTATTCATCTGGAAATAAATATGGACTTTTAGGTTCAATTAGAGCTTCAGCACAAGTTATTTCTTATGAAGCCGCTATGGGATTAGCAATTATTTCTATGATTATCTCTTATGGTTCAATTCATTTAACAGATATGGTAAATGCTCAAAGTGGAACTTATTTAGGTGTTATTCCAATGTGGGGAATTTTTATTCAACCACTAGCTGCTATTATCTTTATTGTTTGTTCTTTTGCAGAAACAAATAGAGCACCTTTTGACTTAGCAGAAGGTGAATCAGAAATTGTTGCAGGTTATCATACAGAGTATAGTGCTATGAAATTTGGTCTTTTCCAAGTTGGAGAATATGCAGCTATGAGTGCATCAAGTGCAATCATTGTAACTTTATTCTTTGGTGGATATCAAATTCCTTGGATGGATACGCAAACAATTCAAGCAAATATCAATTACGTAATTTTGGCAATTATTATTTTACTTCCAATTAAAATATTTATTTTTACTAAATGGATGAAAAAGAATAATAAAGCTATCGGAGAAGATAAATCAAGATTAAAAGAGACAAAAATATTAACTGTTTTATTTTGGTCAATTTGTATAATCGTTGTAGGTTTCTTAATCTCTTTTTTAGTTAATGGACTTGGAACAAATGGTGTAAATATAGCAACTGCTGTTATTCAAATTGGAACTTTTTTAATTAAGTTTTTTATGATGGTTTTTGTTTATATGTGGGTTAGATGGACTGTTTTAAGATTTAGATATGATCAATTACAAATGTTGGGTTGGAAAGTTTTAATTCCGTTAGCTCTTTTAAATATCGTAATAACTGCGATTATAGTTGTTGTAGGAAATTAATATGGGAATAAAAGTAGTACAAAGACACGGTAAATCGTTTAAAGATAGATTATATTTACCTGGTATTGCAGGTGGAATGAAAACAACTTTTAAACATTTTGTTAAAAATTTAAAAGATGTAGAAAGTATCAATACTTTACAATATCCAGAAATTCAACCAACAGATATTACTGATAGATATAGAGGTGTTCATAGACTTACAAAGTTTGATGATGGTAGTGAAAAATGTGTAGCTTGTTTTATGTGTGCAACTGCATGTCCTGCTGAATGTATCTTTATTGAAGCTGAAGAAAGATTCGATGAACACAATGAAAAAAGACCTAAAGAGTTTAAAATCGATTTATTAGAGTGTGTATTCTGTGGATATTGTGTTGAAGCTTGTCCTTGTGATGCAATTAGAATGGATACAGGAATTTTTTCATTTACAGCGTCAAAAAGAGAAGATTTTGTATTAGACAAAAAAGCTTTAATGGCTAATGAAAGATCAAAGGATTTAAAATAATGGTTGATTTAATATTTATTGCTTTAGCATTTTTTGCAATCACTGGTGCTATTGCTATGATTGTATACAAAAATCCAATGTTTAGTGCATTAGGTGTATTAATTACAATGTTAAGTGTTGCAGGTATGTTCGCACTTTTAAATGCAACTTTCTTATTTTTAGTTCAAATTATAGTTTATGCTGGTGCAATTATGACTTTAATTTTATTTATCTTAATGTTCTTAAATATTAAAGAAGAAGATTTACCACATGAACCAAATAAATATAAGTTAATAGCACTTGGTGCTGTTATTATGATTCCTTTGAATGTTTTAGTTTTAAAAGCAGTTTCAAATCTTCCTGAAAAAGATTTCAACATAGTTCAAGGTGATTTTGGAGATATAAAACCTGTTGGAATAGAACTTTATAATCACTGGATTGTTGCATTCGAATTAATCTCAATTTTGCTTTTAATTGCACTTGTTGGTTCAGTTGTTCTTGCAAAAAAAAGAAAATCTAAAATTATAAGCAAGGAGGACTAATTTATGGTATCACTTACTTCTTATGCCTTTGTTTCAATGATGTTATTTTCAATTGGAGCAATAGGTGTTATAGCAAGAAAAAATATTTTTGTTATATATATGTCAATTGAAATGATGTTAAATGGTATAAACCTATTTTTAATAACATTTGCTAGATATCACTTTAATATTGACCCTCAAATTATTACAGTTATGGTTATTTCAATTGCTGCTGCTGAAGCTGCGATTTTCTTATCAGTAATAATTTTATTATTTAGATCAAAAAAATCTTTAAACACAGATGTATTTACATCTCTAACTCAAGGAGAAAACTAATATGAATACATCTGCTTTAGTTTGGATTATTTTAGCTCCTTTATTTGGTGCTATACTTAATGGTTCATTATATTTCTATCATATTAAAAAAAGTAAAATTTCAGAAAATTATTTTGCTTTAATTGGAACTATTACTCCATTAATTTCATTCTTAATTACTTTAAGTCTATTCTTAAAAATGCTTGAAGAAAAAATAATATTTAAACAACATATTTTTACTTGGTTAAATGTTGATAAATTAAATATTGAAATGGCATTCTTAGGTGATAATTTATCGATATTTATGTCTATGTTTGTAACTTTTGTTGGTTGGCTAATTCACATTTATGCAATTGGTTATATGAAAGGTGATGATGGATTTGGTAAGTTCTTTGCTTATTTTAACCTTTTCTTAGCTTCAATGTTAATCCTTGTATTAGCAGATAATCCAATCATTTTATTTATTGGTTGGGAAGGTGTTGGAGTTTGTTCATATCTTTTAATCAAATTTTATTATGGTAGTAAAGACAATGTTATTGCTGCAAATAAAGCCTTTATAGTAAACAGAGTTGGTGACTTTGGATTTTTACTTGGGGTTGTAACTCTATTTTTTGCTTTAGGTCAAGTTGATTTATCATTTGGAACTATTGAAGCAAATATAGGTAATACTACAAATAGTTTATTAATTCTTTCAGGATTTTTACTTTTTGTAGGAGCAATGGGAAAATCAGCTCAAGTTCCACTTTATGTTTGGTTACCTGATGCAATGGCAGGTCCAACTCCAATTTCAGCTTTAATCCATGCTGCTACGATGGTAACAGCTGGGGTTTATATGGTTGCAAGATTCCACTTCTTATATGCTGGAATTGAAGAAATTGGATTATTTATAGCTTATGTTGGGGCAATTTCTGCACTATTAGCAGCGGTTATTGCAACTAAACAAACGGATATCAAAAAGATTCTTGCTTATTCAACAATGAGTCAATTAGGATATATGTTTATTGCAGTTGGTTTAGGTTTTTATTCAACTGGACTGTTCCACGTATTTACACATGCTTTCTTTAAAGCAATGTTATTCATGGGAGCTGGTGGGATTATTATAGCACTTCATCACGAACAAAATATATTTAAAATTGCAAAACATAGAGCAAATCTTCCTATTATTGGATTAACATTCCTAATTGGGGTTATTGCAATTTCTGGAATCCCACCATTCTCTGGATTCTTCTCAAAAGATGCTATTTTGGCAGCAGCTTTCCAAGAAGGACAATATTTAATTTATGGAATTGCTTTATTTACTGCATTCTTAACAGCATATTATATGTTTAGAATGTATTTTATAGTTTTTGTTGCACCAAATCATCATGATGTTGATTATGTTTATACTTCAAAAACTATCACTTTACCACTTCTAATCTTAGCTATTGGTGCAGTTGGAGCAGGATTTTTAAATCTTCCTTCTATTTTTGGAGGAAATCATTTTGTTGATACTTGGCTTGGACAATTAAATTCAAAAGTTATCCACTTGGACCATTCAACAGAATATATTTTAATGATATTATCTGTTGTTGTTGCAGCTTGTGGTATCTTTGTTGCATATAAAAAATATGCAAATTATGATCTATCAAAAGAAGAAACTGAAACTGGTTTTGTTGGTAGAAAACTTTATGTTGATGAACTTTATGACTTCTTATTTGTTAAATCAGCAAAAGCTATTTCAACGTTTATAGATAAAGTTGTTGATGATAAAATAATTGATGCGTTTATCATGAAATCATCAATCTCTTTTGTAAATGTTGGTAAAAAAGTAGCGATGATACAAAATGCAAATGTTAGATTCTATGCTGTATTTATGCTTATTGGAATGACTTGTATTTTTGTATATTTATATATTACACTAGGATTATAGTATGAGTTCAGATATACTTTCGTTTATTATATTTTTACCTGCTGTTGTAGCATTTGGTTTAATGATAACAACAAGGGATGTTAATGCAATTAGAAATATAGCTTTTTTAACAACAACTGTTATTTTAGGTTTAGTTCTAAAAATTTATATTGAATTTGATCCAAATTCTAGTATGCAATTTGTTACAAATGCATCTTGGATTGAAACTTATGGTATTAATTATTATATTGGATTAGATGGTTTTTCTCTTACAATTTTAATGATGATTGCTATACTTATTCCTACTTCTTATTTATTATTATGGGAAGGTAAAACTAAAGGTTATTGGATAAATATGCTTTTAGTTCAAACAGGAGTTACAGGAAGTTTATTATCTTTAGATGTTGTTTTATTTTATTTCTTTTGGGAAGTTATGCTTCTTCCAGTTTTCTTACTTATTGGACAATATGGATTTGGAAATAAAGTATTTACAACAATAAAAGTAACTGTTTATACAATGGCTGGATCACTTTTAATGTTAATAGCAATTTTATATCTTGGTGTTGCTTATTATAGTGAATTTGGAACTTGGTCATTTGCTTATGATAAGTTGATGACAATTTCAACTCTTGATTATTCTACAAAAGCTTGGTTATTTTTAGCATTTTTAGCTGCGTTTGCAATAAAAATTCCAATTTTCCCATTACATACATGGATTATGGAAACTTATAAAAATGCACCAACAGGAGCAGTTTTTTTACTATCTTCTATTATGGCTAAACTTGGAGTTTATGCAATCGTTAGATTTATGATTCCAATCTTCCCTGATATTTATGTAGAGTTTTCAACTTGGTTTGTAGCTATTGGATTATTTGGACTTATTTACTTTGGAATTGCAGCACTTATGCAAGATGATATAAAAAGAATGTTTGCTTATTCTTCAGCATCTCACCTTAGTTTTATATCAGCAGGTATTTTTTCATTAAATGCTTATGGTATAAATGGTGCTTTATATTTAATAATTGCTCATGCTATTGCAACTGGTGCTTTATTCTTACTTGTAGGATTAATGCAAGAACAAACAGGATTTAAAACAATCAAAGATTTAGGTGGAATTGCTAAAAAAGCTCCTATCTTTACATTTATTTTTGCAGTTATGTTGTTTGCAAACGTTGGACTTCCTGGAACAAATGGATTTGTTTCTGAACTTTTAATAATCTTTGGTATATATGAATTTAATGCTTATTTAGGTTATATTTCAGCACTTACAGTAATAATTGGAGCTTCATATATGTTATGGATGTTTCAAAGAGCTATCTTACAAGATAGACCAGAAGGTGCACCTGAACTTACAATGAGAGATTTAAAAATTAAAGAAATTATAGGATTAGCTCCTTGGGTTATTCTAGTTTTTGTTATGGGATTCTATCCAGAAATTTTTATGGATAAATTTGAACCAACAGTTACACACTACCTACAAGATATTCTACAAATTGGAGCAGCAAAATGAGTCAATTTTTATATTTAGTACCAACGCTTACTATTTTAGTTGGTGCATTAGTGCTTATGTTTATGAGCATGTATGATAAATTTAATATTAAAAATCATATTTTTGCATCTTCAGTATTTTTAATTATTGCTTTACTATTTGCACTTAGTAATGTAAATAATTCATTTTCAGTTCAACCATATGAAGGTTTTTTAAATAATGTTTTAACTTTTGATAGTTTTTCAAATTTTTTCAATATTCTGTTAATTGCTGGAACTTTATTGACTTTATTAATTGGTGAACATTATTTTCAACATAGAAGCTATTTTAAAGGCGAGTTTTTCTCAATTTTATTATTTGCTCTATTTGGAATGATGATTTTAGCGCAGACAAATGAGCTAATTACAGCATTTATTGCTTTAGAAATTGCATCATTTTCTATTTATATTATGGTTGGTTATAACTCTGATGATTCAAAAAGAGTTGAAGCTATTTTTAAATATTTAGTTTTAGGTTCATTTATTGGAGCTTTTTATCTTTTAGGTATGGTTTTAGTTTATGGAGCAACAACAAGTACAAATTTAGCTGATGTTTCAACATTTATAGCAACTGCAAATCAACAAGATATGATACTTGTGTATATTGGTTTGACTTTAATGCTATTCACATTTTTATTTAAAATTGCAGCATTCCCATTCCAATCATGGCTTCTAGATGTTTATAGAGGTGCTCCTATGATTATTACTGCATATATGGCATCAACATTTAAAATTGCAATTTTTTCATTTTTCTTAAGAGTTATACTAGATTATATCTCTCCAATTATAGATTTCTGGGACACTATACTTTCAGTAGTTATAATATTAACTTTAGTATTTGGTACATGGTTAGCAGTAACTCAACAAATTGTAAAAAGAATGTTAGCTGCATCATCAATAGTTCATACTGGATATTTGCTTTTAGCTTTTATCGCATTAGGTTATAAGGATGGTCATTTAATAAATATTGACTCAGCATACGCTGTAATGTTTTATTTAATTGCTTATTTATTATCTGCTCTTGGAGCATTTGGATTAGCTTCACATATTATTTCAGAAACTAATGTTAAAGTAACATTTGATGATTTTAAAGGTTTAGCAAAACAAAGACCATTTTTAGCAGCAATGATGACAATATTTTTATTATCACTTGCAGGAATTCCATCAACAATAGGATTTATTGGTAAAATTTATGTATTTACTGAAGCAATTGCTTCTGGATATACCCTTCTTACAGTTATTGCAATTTTAGCAACTATTGTTTCAGTTTACTACTATTTTAGACTTATTGCAGTAATGTATTTTTATCCTGCACCAGATAATTGTGAAACTGAAGAGTTTGACGATAAAAGAGTTTCAACTTATGCAATAATGTTTGTTGCAATTTTAACTGTATTAGGTGGAATTGGTTCAGCAATCGTATTCTTTATACCTGCATTGAATATTGATACTTTAATAAACTTCTCACAAGTAGCAGTACAATCTTTATTTATTAGATAATTGTGTTATAAAGTAACATAATTATCAATACTCATTATTAATTATAAATCTATAAAATCCCCCTTTGGGGATAATTTGTAACTTTTTTACCATTTTATATTGAAAAAAACTCAAAAAATAGCCTTTTCATTGAAGTAATTTTAAACTTATATTTTGCTATCATTTACGAAATCTAAAATCGCAAGAAAGGATAGCAAATGAGTGACCTAATAGAAGGTTATTTAGGGAAAACGGAAGAAGGGAAGAAAAGTAGATTACCTGCAAAACTTGATTTTATCCAAAGTTTTACTGGTGGTTTCTTAGCTTTATTTATGTGGGCACATATGATGTTAGTTGCTTCAATTTTAGTATCTAATGATTTTATGTATGCCGTTACAAAATTATTAGAAGGTAGCTTTATATTTGAGGGTGGAAATCCTTTACTAGTTACAATCGTTGCAGCTGTTATATTTACAATTTTTATTGTACATGCTGCTTTAGGAATGAGAAAATTACCTGGTAACTTTAAACAATACCAAGTTATGAAAGCACATGCAAAAAGTATGAACCATGATGATACTAAACTTTGGTTTATTCAAGCATTTACTGGTTTTGCAATGTTCTTTTTAGGTTCTGTTCATTTATATGTAATTATGACAAATTCTGCGGATATCGGACCATACGAAAGTGCAGATAGAATTTGGTCAGAGTATATGTGGCCTTTATATATTCTTTTATTATTAGCAGTTGAATTCCATGGAACAATTGGTCTTTATAGATTGTGTGTAAAATGGGGTTGGTTTGATGGAGAAAATCCAAAAGCAACTAGAAAAGCACTAAAAAAAGTAAAATGGGTTCTAACAGTATTTTTCCTAGTTTTAGGATTTGCTTCACTTGCAGCTTATATGAAAATAGGTTATGAAAATGCTAAAAATGGAACAGTTGGTCAAAAATATACTCCAACTGCACAAATAATGAATTACAATCTGACAAATAAAAGTCTTGGAGGAATCGCATAATGAAAATTAATTACTGTGACGCATTAGTTATTGGTGGAGGACTAGCTGGACTTAGAGCCGCTGTTGCTGCACAAAAAAAAGGCTTAAGTACTATAGTTTTATCATTAGTTCCTGTAAAAAGATCTCACTCAGCTGCTGCTCAAGGTGGTATGCAAGCATCTTTAGGTAACTCAAAAATGTCTGATGGTGATAATGAAGATTTACACTTTGCTGATACTGTAAAAGGTTCTGACTGGGGATGTGATCAAGAAGTTGCTAGAATGTTTGTACACACTGCACCAAAAGCTATTAGAGAATTAGCTGCTTGGGGGGTACCTTGGTCAAGAGTTAAAGCTGGTACTAGAGAAGCTGTTATCAATGCTAAAAAAACTACTATTACTGAAGATGAAGATAGACATGGTTTAATCACATCAAGAGACTTCGGTGGTACTAAAAAATGGAGAACTTGTTATACTGCTGATGCAACTGGACATACAATGTTATTTGGTGTTGCAAATGAAGCTTTAAAACATAATGTTGATATTAGAGATAGAAAAGAAGCTTTATCATTAATTCACGAAAATGGAAGATGTTATGGAGCAATAGTAAGAGATTTAATTACAGGTGAATTAGAAGCTTATGTTGCAAAAGGTACATGTATCGCAACTGGTGGTTATGGAAGAATTTTCAAACAAACTACAAATGCAGTTATTTGTGAAGGAACAGGAGCTGCTATTGCACTTGAAACTGGAATTGCAACATTAGGAAATATGGAAGCAGTTCAATTTCACCCAACTCCAATCGTTCCATCAGGAATTTTATTAACTGAAGGTTGTAGAGGTGATGGTGGTATTTTAAGAGACGTTGATGGACATAGATTTATGCCTGATTACGAGCCAGAGAAAAAAGAACTTGCTTCAAGAGACGTTGTTTCAAGAAGAATGATCGAGCATATTAGAAATGGTAAAGGTGTTCCTTCTCCTTATGGATATCACGTATGGTTAGATATTTCTATTTTAGGTAGAGAGCATATTGAGAAAAACTTAAGAGACGTTCAAGAAATTTGTCAAATCTTTAATGGTATTGATCCAGCTGATGAAGGTCCAAAAGGTTGGGCTCCAGTTCTTCCAATGCAACACTACTCAATGGGTGGTATTAGAACAAAACCAACTGGTGAATCTCAAAAATTATCAGGATTATTTGCTTGTGGTGAAGCTGCTTGTTGGGATATGCATGGATTTAATAGACTTGGAGGAAACTCAGTTTCTGAAACAGTTGTTGCTGGTATGATTATTGGTAACTACTTTGCTGATTATTGTTTAGAAAATGATGTTACTATTCCTACTAAAACTGTACAAAAATTCTTAGATGAGCAAGAAGCTTATATTGATGAAATTCTATCTTATAATGGAAATGAAGATATCTTCAAAATAAAAAATAGAATGAAAGAATTAATGGATGAAAAAGTTGGTATCTTTAGAAGTGGAGAACCACTAAAAGAAGCTGTTGAAGAGTTAAAAGACTTATTAGCAAAAACTAAAAAAATCAACATTAAATCAAAAGAAAGATCTGGAAATCCAGAACTTGAAGAAGCATATAGAGTTCCAAAAATGTTAAAAGTAGCACTTTGTGTTGCTAAAGGTGCTAGAGATAGAACTGAATCAAGAGGAGCACATTATAGAGAAGACTATTTAAAAAGAGATGATGCAAATTGGTTAAATAGAACTTTAACATCTTGGCCTTCAAAAGATGCATTAGAACCAGAAATCACTTATGAGCCATTAGACATTATGACTATGGAAATGCCTCCAGCATTTAGAGGATATGGTGCTAAAGGTATGATTATTGAACACGATTTATCAGCAGTTAGACAAGCTCAAGTTGATGAAATAACAGAAAAAATGCAAGCTGAAGGAAAAGATAGACACGAAATTCAACATGCATTAATGCCTTTTGATTTACCAATGAACTACAAAGAGAAAAATGAAAGAGCAGGAGATAAATAATGAGCACACAAAAAGGTAGAGAAATTACAATATCAGTTCTAAAATTTAATCCAAGAAGTAAGGTTTCTAAACCTCACTTCGTTGAGTATAAATTAGAAGAAACTCCAGGGATGACTCTTTTTATTGCATTAACACAAATTAGAGAAAATTTAGATCCTGATTTATCTTTTGACTTTGTATGTAGAGCTGGTATTTGTGGAAGTTGTGGTATGGTTGTAAACGGTAAACCATCACTTGCTTGTAGAACACTTGTTTCAAATTATCCTTCAGGAAAATTACAGTTAATGCCTATGCCTGCATTTGAATTAATCAAAGATTTATCTGTAAATACTGGTAAATGGATGGATGGTATGAGTAAAAGAGTTGAATCTTGGATTCATAATGACCACGAAGTTGATATTTCTAAATTAGAAGATAGAATTGATCCAGATGTTGCAAATGATACTTTTGAATTAGATAGATGTATCGAATGTGGTATTTGTGTAGCTTCTTGTGGAACTGCTTTAATGAGACCTAATTTTGTTGGTCCAGTTGGATTAAATAGAGTTGCAAGATTTGATATTGATCCACACGATAAAAGAACTGCAGAAGATTTCTATGAATTAATCGGTGATGATGATGGAATTTTTGGTTGTATGTCATTAATGGCTTGTGAAGACCATTGTCCAAAACATTTACCATTACAAAACAAAATTGCTTACTTAAGAAGAAAATTAGTAGCACTTAGATAAATATTACGAGGGATTTTATCCTTCGTAACTAAAAAAATAGAAAAAGTTAAATATCATAATAACTGATATTTAACTTTTTTTATTTAGGAGATTTTTTACATGAGTTTAGTTAATGACTATTTTTTATTATATCATGGTATAACATTCGAACAAAATTTAGATACTGAAGAAATTGATACTATTTTAAATGAAGATACTTTTACAATATTTGCTTTAATTCTTAGTGCAACAAGAAAAAACTGTGATAAATATTTACCACTTACTTCTTTTAAAACTTTATGCCAGCAAATCAATGTCAAATCTCCTTCAAACATAACTGAATTAAATCATCTTCAACACAATATTGTTGATACAATTTCAAGGAATAAAACAAAAAATAATATTACTATTTTACATTCATCATTTGAATATTTAAAAAATGAAAACATTTTAAATAGCGAGCATTACAACAAACTGTTATCTTTATTTGATTTAAAAGAGCTTAATGTAACTGAAGAACAAAATCATATTTCGGTACAAAAAATTGATGATGAACATAAATCTTCATTTAAAGATTTAAAACATAATTTAGAAAATATCATCAATGAATTAAAAACTGATTTAACAAATAAAGAGATTTTAGGTGAATTAGAAAATACTAATAATTATTTAAACGATCAAAAATTCTCTATTGGAATTACTGGTGTTATGAATGCTGGAAAATCTACAATGTTAAATGCATTAATGGGAAGAGAAATTCTTGGAAGTGCTGTTGTTCCTGAAACTGCAAACTTAACAATAGTAAAACACAATCCAACTGACAATGCAAAAGTTTATTATTGGAATGAACAAGAGTGGGATAGAATAAAAAAATCAGCTTCTCAACTAGAATCTATGAAAGATTTTGTTGAAGAAACAAATAGAATTTTTGGTGATAATTTAAAAAACTATATTAGACCTGTTTCAAGATTTGATGAGATTGATATAAAAGATTTATCTTCATATACTTCAGCAGAAGCAAGTGGCAAAAAATGTAATCTAGTAAAATATGTAGAACTTGGTTCAAAACTTGATTTTTTAAGTGACGGAATAGAAATTGTTGACACTCCAGGACTTGATGATCCAGTTATTCAAAGAGAAGAGATTACAAAAGAGTATATTAGCCAATGTGATATGATGATACACCTTATGAATGTAAGTCAAAGTGCAACATTAAAAGATGTTGAATTTATAATAGATGCCCTACTTTATCAAAATATTTCAAAACTCTTAGTTGTTATTACAAGAGCAGATACGGTTTCAAAAGAACAATTAGAAGAAGTTATAAAATACACAAAAACTTCGATTGAAAAACAACTAAAAGCTCAAAACAAAGATTCTCAACTTGACTATATTTTAAAAACAATAAGATTTATTCCGATTTCAGGAAGAATGGCATTATTACATAGAACAGGTAGAGAAAAAGAAGCACTTGATGCTGGATTTACTATTGAAGATACTGGTATTTTAGAAATTGAAAAATATCTAATGGTTACATTATTTGGCACAAATTCACAAAAAGGTGAGTTAGTTGTTCAATCTACAAAAAATCAACTTCAAAAAGTTATAGAAAAACAAATATCATTTAATAACTATGAATTAACTTTATTGTCAAAATCTAAAGAAGAATTAGAAAAAGAGTTAGAAGAGTTTAATAAGAAAAAAGCTGTAAATACTAGAATATTTCAAGCAATGAGTGAAGATATAACTTATTATAAAAATGATGCAAAATCTTATATCAATTCATTAGAAACTTTTCTAGAAAGTGAACTTATTGACTTACAAACTGTTATTAAACAAAGAGTAGTAAGTGATGTTAAATACTCTTTTGAGAAAATGAAAAAAAGACCTGAAAATAGTAGAATAAAAGTTATAGTTGAAACTGCAATAAAAGATGGAATTATCGATGTAATTAGAGATTATAGATATAAATTTATCAAAAAATCTCAATCTATTGGTGAACAATGTGAACAAAAATATCATGATTTAGGTTTTGCAATTGGACATAAAAATGAAAATTTTGATGCCCGAGGATTTTTCCAAGAAGATTTCAAATCAGGATTTTTAACTTCAAATAATGAGATTTTAATTTCTCAAATAATTGATGCTGTTTCAAAATCTAAAGATTCAAAAATTAATGAACTTGATAGAGAAATAGAAGCTTTAGTTGCAACTCAATTTACATCAATTGAGGATGATTTAAAATTGAAAGCTAAAAAAGTAAGTAATATGCTAATAGATTCATTTTTTACAACATTAAATGCTCCACTAAAACAGTTTGAACAAAAGTTAAAAAATGATGAAGAGACTTTACAAAATCAATTAAATTCATTTGAAGAAAATGATAAAAATAAAGATGTTATTTCTATCAATATTCATAAAAATATTAAAAAGCTTGAGAATATCTCTGCAACTATTAAAGGACTAAACTAATGAGTGCAAATTTAAATATATTAAAGAGTTTTGTTAACGAATTTAAAGAAACTTATACAGTTGTTGAAGCAATTTATGAAGATGGTTTAGTTGGAGATATAAGAAAAATTCAAGATAAACTTCTTGATGAAAAATTCTTTCCTTCAACTCAATTAAAAGCGATTTTAAATAAACAAATTAAACGTGCTCGTTATCCTATGGAAGTTGCTATTACTGGACAATTTAGTGCTGGGAAATCTACATTTTTGAATGCTTTACTTTCAAGAAATATTTTACCAACAGGAATTACACCAGTAACTTCAAAAGTAAATTTTATAAATTATGGTGAAGAATACAAACTAAAAATCACTTATTATTCTGGTGCTCAAGAGTATGCGCCAATTGAAAGTATTGCAGATTTTACAGACCAAAGAGAACATGAGATGAAAGATATAAAATATCTAACTTTATATGCTCCAATGGATATTTTAAAAGATATCTCCTTTGTTGATACTCCAGGACTTAACTCCCAATCACAAAGTGATACAGATACAACAAGAAAAGTTTTAAGAGATGTTGGTGGAATTATTTGGCTTACTCTTATAGATAATGCCGGAAAACTGTCTGAAGCTGAAGTTTTAGAAGAGTATATGCAACACTTTAAAAATAAATCTTTATGTGTTTTAAATCAAAAAGATAAATTAACACCCGAACAAGTTGAAACAACAACAAAATATGTGAGTGAAAAATTTGGAAAATACTTTGCTAAAGTTGTTCCTATTTCTGCAATGATGGCACTAGATGGAAGAGCACAACATAAAGATATTTTACTTGAAGATGAATATACAAAAATTGTAAATCAATTTAAAAAAGATTTATTAGAAAAAAATGTTGATGAAATAGATTTTTTTGATAAAAGTTTTAAAGATTATAAAAATAAAATTAATTCTATTAAAGATATCGATGCTACAACAAATACAGAACTTTTAAAAGAATCAAATATTCAAGATGTTCTAGATTTTATAAATGATACTATACGACCACAAGCAGCAGAAGCAAAAGAGTTCGCTATTAAAAAAGATTTAAAAAGCTTTTGTGATATTTTAATAAAAGAGTATGAAACAATTATAAAAGTTTATGATGCTTTAGTTGATGTTTTAAAAAATTGTGAACCACTTGTAATTGAACATTTTGATAATATTCAAAAGAAATATTCTAAAGAACTTTTTGCCATATACAATTCATTAGAATCAATAATGGAAAAAATAGCTCATGAAACATATAAAAATATTAAAAGAAAGAAATCAATTAGATTTGAAGAATCAAAAAGTCTCTTTGGAGAAAAAATAGAGAAGTTTGAATATGAAACTTTTTGGATTGATTCTGATGCAATTTATAAAGTTTTATTCTATGATGATCAAACAATTGACAAAATGTTTAAACGTTCAATCAAGCTACTTAAAAACGTAGAATTAAATAGTGATGAAGCTTTTAGAGAGGCTTATAGAATAATAAAGAATGATGTAGTTAAATGGCAAGAACCTTATGAACTTATAAGAAAACAAAGAGAAATTGCATCTGATATAGAATTTTCAAATACAAGACATTTTGCAGCTAAAGTTTATGAAAATGTTTTAAAATCTTTCCATAGAGCAATATTAGAAAATATTTCAGCATTAAGAAAGAAATTTGCATATTTTAATGGTGCTTTATCATATTCATACATTCAAACTACACAAGCAACAATTGCACATTTTGAGCAACAAATTAGTGAATCTGAAGAGTTATATAAAAAAGAGCCAACAAGATTTGCAATTTCACATCCAAGAGAAGACGAAATTATTGCTAAATTAAAAGCGAACTTTGGTTTCGAAAAAATCGAAGATTTTTTAACTTCAAAAAGAAACTATTTATTTAAGATTGTAAAATACTCAAAAGAGCAATATTTGGAAATAAATGAAGATAGAATCAAGTTTGTCCTATCTAAAAAAGAACAATATTTAAATAAAATAAAAGATTTAGAAAGAATAAAAGAGGAGATATAAAATGATAAAAGATATTATAGAAAATCCTAACTATAAAGAATTAATTGAAAAACAAATTCATGATATTATAGTTTTTCTATTAGATAACAATCAAGAGTTTTCAATAACAGCAAATATCACTCCAATTTCTTTTAATCCTGCTTTACCAGAAGAGATTAAATCACAACTACATAAATTCTCGCTATTTGTTTTAAGTAACTATACATACACAACTATTGAAATAAATGAAGAGTTTTTAAGTTTTGAAGCAGGTTTTGGAAGTGAAAACTTTGGAAGTATTGTAAAAATACCACTTCATGCAATCTTTCAAATAATCGTTGAAGATTCAATTTTATATTTAAATTCTATCGCGACAGTTGAAAAATTTAATAGAAATTTAGAGAAAAACTCATTTAATATATTTAAGAATAATCCAAATAATAAGAGATTTAATTAAAAGATGAACTTGTTTTTCATCTTTTAATTGGAGCAAATTTAAATAAAGCACTACCCCAAGTTAATCCACCACCAAAGGCGTCAAAAAGTATTGTGTCTCCAGCTTTTATTTTACCTTGTTCAAAAGCGTAGTTCATAGCCATAGGAATTGAAGCAGCTGAAGTATTTCCATATTTATCAACAGTAACTACAGTTTTTTCATCACTTAAATCTAAAGCTTCACCAACTGCTTTTATAATTCTATAATTTGCTTGATGAGGAATAAAATGATTTATATCTTCATTTGTAAGATTGTGTTTTTCAAGCATTGTTTTTACATCAGAAGTTAATGTTTTAACTGCAAGTTTGAAAGTTTCATTTCCTTTCATTTTTATACATGCCATTTTATTTTCTAAAACTTCTTGACTACAAGGATTTTTACTTCCTCCACCAGGAGTTTTAATTAAATCTTCATAGTTTCCATCGCTAGAGCAATTAATATCTATAATTGATTCACTTTTATCATTTGTTGCAGAAATTATAGCTGCACCCGCTCCATCACCAAATAGAAAACAAGTTGTTCTATCAGTATAATCTAAAATTGCGCTATATTTTTCTGCACCAACAATAAGTACATTTTTTTTCATTCCAGATTCAATAAATGCTTTTGCAACATTAAGTGCATATACAAATCCTGTACAAGCTGCACTTACATCAAAAGCCATAACATTAGGAAGTCCTAGTTTTGCAGCGATTAAACAAGCTGTTGAAGGCATACATAAAAAATCAGGAGTTACAGTTGCACAAATTACTAAATCAATTTCTTCTTTAGAAATCCCTGCTCTTTCAATAGCAAGTTCTCCTGCTCGTGCACCTAAATCTGACGAAGCTTCACCTTCATTTGCAATTCTTCTTTCTTTAATACCTGTTCTTTTTGTTATCCATTCATCACTAGTATCAATTATTTTTTCAAAATCTGCATTTGACATAATCTTTGGAGGAATATACGCTCCAATAGACCTAAAAGCTGCATAAATCATTAGACATATCCTTATTATTACAGTAATTAATCTATTTTATTACTGTATTCTGCTAATCTTTGTTCTATTATACTATCTAAATTTGAACTCGCAGCATTAATTGCTTGAAATATTGCATTTTGAATTGCTTTTGAATTCGATTTTCCATGAGATATAATAACAGGTGCTTTTACTCCAAGTAATGGAGCTCCACCATATTCTGCATAATCAACTCTTACTTTCAAGTTTTTAAACACTTTTCTCATAAGAACTGCACCTGCAATTGAGATTAGAGATCTTTTTAAATTCTTTTTAATAATTTTACCTATTGTATCTGCAACACCTTCAGCAGTTTTAAGTAAAATATTACCTATAAAACCATCACAAACAACAACATCAACAGTTCCTTTGAAGATATCACTACCTTCAACATTTCCTGCAAAACCTGGAAGTTTAGATAATAACTTATAAGCCTCTTTTGTAACTTCATTACCTTTACTATCTTCTTCTCCATTACTTAAAAGACCAACTATAGGTTCATCAAGCCTTAATGCATATTGAGCATAAACTTGTCCCATAACTGCAAATTCAAATAAGTTTTTTGCATCACTATCAACATTTGCTCCAACATCTAAAACTAAAGTATTTTGATTTTCACTTGTTGGCATCAATGTTGCAATTGCAGGTCTAGAAACACCTTTAATTCTTCCTATTCTTAATGTCGCTAAAGACATAGAAGCACCAGAATGTCCAGCAGAAACAACTGCATCTGCATTTCCTTCTCTAACTAATTCTATTGCTTTATAAATTGTTGAATCTTTTCTTTTTAATGCATCTGTTGCATTATCATGCATACTAATAACATCATTTGTATCTAGGATTTCAATTCTTGGTAATAAACCTTGTGGGATAAGAGGAAGAAGTTGTTCTTTATTTCCAACTGCTATTGCGGTAAAGTTGTTGTTTTTTCTGAGAGCTAAAACTAAACCCTCAATTATAGGTTCAGGACCAAAGTCCCCACCCATTGCATCTATTGCTATTCTTAACATTAGTTTTTATATTCACCAGTGTTTGGATTAACCATATGAGGCATTTTCCAAGAACCATCACTATCTTTTACTGGTTTTTTTAACGTAATTTTATAATGAGTTCTTCTTTTTGCTGATCTTGTATGAGATACTCTTCTCTTTGGTACTGCCATTTTAATTCTCCTTAAAATTCTTTTTCAAAATTATCACTATTTTGTAAACAATTTTTACAAATATAATAATCGCTTTTTATGCTATTTAATTCACTTTCAATAATCTCATCAAAGTCAATTAAACTATTTTCAATTTCTATTACTAAAAATTCTTCTTCATTGCCTTTGTAAATTCCATCACTCAATAGTAATCTAAGTTCTTCATTAACTTCAACTATTTCTGAAACGCCACATCTACAGCAATCTATCGTAGTATTACCTTTTAATACTGCCTCAACTTTTACTAATGATGATGAAATTCTACAAAAAATACCTTCAATTTCTACTGAATTGAATTGAGTTAACAATTCTTTTGCAGTTTGAGGTACTTTTTTAAATTCAATTTTCATTATAAAAGTTATCCTTATATTAAATGATTAACAAATTTCTCTTTGTGCAAAGAAAAAAGCTATTTCATTTTTTGCATTTTCTAATGAATCAGATCCATGAACTGCATTTGCATCAATTGAATCAGCGAAATCTGCTCTAATTGTTCCAGCTGCTGCTTCTTTAGGATTTGTTGCACCCATTAATTCTCTATTTTTTGCCATTGCATTTTCACCTTCTAAAACTGAAACTACAACAGGTCCTGAAATCATGAACTCAACTAAATCTTTGAAAAAAGGTCTAGCTGCATGAACTGCGTAAAAAGCTTCAGCATCTGCTTGGCTTAATTGTAATTTTTTTGTTGCTGCTATTTTTAATCCAGCTGATTCAAATCTGTCTAAGATTTTACCAACTACATTTTTTGCAACTGCATCTGGTTTGATGATTGATAATGTTTGTTCCATCGTTTATATTCCTCAATTTTTTTTAAGTCGCGGATTATACCCAAAAAAATAAAAAAAGGCAAGTAAATAAATACTTGCCTTTTAAAATAGCTTGAAAATTATTAAAATTTATTATTCAACAACAGGAGTTCCAGGAGTTCCTCTATCTTCTTTTTCAATAGAACCAGAACCTGCTTCATCCCATACTATACACCCTTCAGTTGGACAAGCATCCGCACATGCCGGTGCATCATTATGACCTACACACTCAACACATTTATCTGCGTATACATAATATGTATCTTCACCTGTGGGATTATCATCATTATCAACAATCGCTTCTACTGGACACTCATCTAAACAAGCATCACAGCTAATACAGATATCAGTAATTTTTACTGCCATTGTATATCTCCTATATTATTTAATTTTTAAAAACTTTAGCACAGTATATATAAAAATATCTTTAAAATATTTTTATATTGGATAAAAATTATCATAAAATAATATTTTTCATAAATTTCAAAATTTAAGCAAATCTAAAGTTTTTTGTTAAAAGTTTTGTTGTACAATTACACTACAAAAATTAAATTATAAAAAAAGGATTAAATATGTTAGTAACAAAAAAAGCTCCAGATTTCACAGCAACAGCTGTACTTGCGGATGGTCAAATTGTAGAAAATTTTAACTTATATGAGAACATTGGTGAGAAAGGTGCAATTTTATTCTTTTGGCCTTTAGACTTTACATTTGTTTGTCCATCAGAAATTATTGCTTTTTCAAAAAGAACAGATGAGTTTAAAGCAAGAGGAATCAATGTAATTGGTTGTTCAGTTGATTCTCAATTCTCACACTTTGCATGGAGAGAAACAGCAGTTGAAAATGGTGGAATTGGAAGAGTAAAATTCCCAATGGTAGCTGATTTAAATAAACAAATTTCAAAAGACTATGATGTACTATTTGGTGAATCAGTTGCATTAAGAGGATCTTTCTTAATTGATAAAGATGGAACAATAAGACATGCAGTTATCAATGATTTACCATTAGGAAGAAATGTAGATGAAATGATTAGAATGGTTGATGCTATGTTATTTACTAATGAATATGGTGAAGTTTGTCCAGCTGGTTGGCAAAAAGGTGATGAAGGTATGAAAGCTAATAAAGATGGTGTTGCTGATTATCTTGCTAAAAACGAAGGTAAATTATAATAGTTTAAATTTATTGTCAAAAAGGGTATCAAATTTGATACCCTTTTTTTATTTTCTTGACAATTTTTTAAATAAACACTAAAATTACACCACACTTTAAAAACTACAAAAACTACAAAACTACATAATATTTATGTAATACTAAAGGCAAACATACTCATGGAAGAGTCTAAAGAAGAAACAAAAGTAAAAAATGTAAAAAAGACAAGAACTCATATTCCTGTTGAAGGTTATAAAATAGAACAATTAAGAGAATTACCTTTGGAAGTTCTCATTGATATAGCAAATGAATTAGATGTTGAAAATCCTCAAGAATTAAAAAGACAAGATTTAATGTTTATGATATTAAAATCTCAAATTGATGCTGGTGGATTTATCTTATTTACTGGTATTTTAGAAATCAAAGAAGGTGGATTTGGATTTTTAAGAGCAATAGATGGAAACTTCTCTGATACATCAAATGATTCTTATGTAAGTGCTACACAAATTAGAAAATTTGCATTAAGAACAGGAGATATTGTCTCAGGACAAGTTAGGCCTCCAAATAAAGAGAGTGAAAAATATAACGCATTACTCAAAATTGAAGCTATAAATTATCTTCCAGTAAAAGAATCAAAAAACAGACCTCTATTTGACAATTTAACTCCTCTTTACTCAACATCACGATTTAATTTTGAATATGACTCACAAAAAATGACAGGTAGAATGCTTGATCTTTTTGCACCAATGGGGAAAGGACAAAGAGGACTTATAGTTGCACCTCCAAAAACTGGTAAAACAGAACTTTTAAAAGAATTAGCACATGCGATAAGTAGAAATCATCCTGAAGTTACATTAATGGTACTTTTAATTGATGAAAGACCTGAAGAAGTTACAGATATGCAAAGAAGTGTAAAAGGTGAAGTTTATAGCTCAACATTCGATTTACCTGCACAAAATCACGTAAGAGTTGCTGAAATTGTTATTGAAAAAGCAAAAAGACTTGTTGAAATGAAAAAAGATGTCGTAATTTTACTTGATTCTATTACAAGATTAGCAAGAGCTTATAATACTGTAACACCATCTTCTGGAAAAGTTCTTTCAGGTGGAGTTGATGCAAATGCTTTACATAAACCAAAAAGATTTTTTGGAGCAGCTAGAAATATTGAAGAAGGTGGAAGTTTAACTATTATTTCAACAGCTTTAATTGAAACTGGTTCAAAAATGGATGAAGTTATTTTTGAAGAGTTCAAAGGAACAGGAAATAGTGAAGTAGTTTTAAGTAGAAATGCAGCAAATAAAAGAGTTTATCCTGCTCTTGATATTATTAAATCAGGTACTAGAAAAGAAGAATTATTACTTACTCCTGATATTTTACAAAAAACTTGGATTTTAAGAAATGCAATTTCACAAATGGATGAAGTTGAAGCACTTAAATTCTTATATTCAAAAATGCAAAAAACAAAAGATAATGAAGAGTTTTTTGCTTCTATGAACGAATAATATTCTTATAATATGCTTAAAGATGTAGAAAAAAAGTAAATTTTTTACAATATGTGTATATTTTATATAAAAAGTATATAAAATATATACAACTTTTGATATAATTCCTATCCAAATTTGATTCAAGGAAGGAAAATACATGACATACATAGACGAACTTTTAGATTATTTAAAAAGAACAAGTCCTGGACAAGAGGAATTTCATCAAGCAACAGAAGAAGTTTTACACTCACTTGAACCACTATTTGAAAAATACCCAATTTATAAAGAAAATAAAATTTTAGATAGATTAGTTGAACCAGAAAGACAAATCTTATTTAGAGTAGCTTGGGTTGATGATAGTGGAGAAATTCAAGTAAATAAAGGTTATAGAATAGAGTTTAGTTCTACTTTAGGACCATACAAAGGTGGATTAAGATTTCATCCAAGTGTAAACACTGGGATTATTAAATTCTTAGGATTTGAACAAATCTTTAAAAATGCACTAACAGGTCTTCAAATTGGTGGAGGAAAAGGTGGAAGTGACTTCGACCCTAAAGGAAAAAGTGATAGAGAAATCATGAAATTCTGTCAAGCATTTATGAGTGAATTATTTAGACACATTGGTGCAACAACAGATGTTCCAGCAGGAGATATTGGAGTTGGTGGAAGAGAAATTGGTTATATGTTTGGAATGTATAAAAAACTTGCAAATAGATATGATGGAACTTTTACAGGGAAATCTTTAAAATGGGGTGGTTCACTAGCTAGAACAGAAGCAACAGGTTACGGTTGTGTATATTTTGCTAAAAATATGCTTGAAGCAAAAGGTGAAACTTTAAAAGATAAAAGATGTGTAGTTTCTGGTTCTGGAAATGTTGCTATATACACTATTGAAAAATTATATCATATGGGTGCATTACCAATTGCTTGTAGTGATTCTGCTGGTATGATCTTAGATGAAGAAGGTATTGATTTAAATTTATTAAAAGATTTAAAAGAAAACCAAAGAGCAAGATTATCTGAATATGTAAAATATAGAAAAAATGCTAAATATACTCCAGTTACAGAATATCCAAAAGGTAGAAATGCAATTTGGTCAATTCCATGTTATGCAGCATTCCCTAGTGCAACACAAAATGAATTAAACCTTGAAGATGCAAAAGAATTAATCAAAAATGGTTGTAAATGTGTTAGTGAAGGTGCAAATATGCCTTCTACAAATGAAGCAGTTGATTTCTTCGTTGAACAAAAAATTGCTTATGGACCAGGAAAAGCTGCAAATGCTGGTGGAGTAGCAACTAGTCAACTTGAGATGGCTCAAAATGCTTCTATGGTTTCTTGGACTTTTGAAGAAGTTGATGCAAAACTTGAACAAATTATGAGAAATATTTTTGAATCAGTTAGTACAACAGCAGCAGAGTTTGGACAACCAACAAACTTTGTATTAGGAGCAAATATCGCTGGATTTAGAAGAGTAGCAGATGCTATGATTGAACAAGGTATTGTGTGATACAAACAAAATTTATACTTAAGGTTTAAAAGCCTTAGGTAGACTACATTACATACCTACCTCTTAATATTTTCCTCACCTATTTTTTACTATTTTGAAAGCTAAAACAAATCTTTATTTTCCTTCCAAAAATGATTTTTAGCTTTCAAATTTTTACACAATTTTAACATTGTAGTTATATCTTTTTTGATATAATCCTTTCTAAATTTTCTATAAGGCTTAAGTTGAAAGTTGGAGTATTTGATTCTGGACTTGGCGGTTTAACTGTTCTAAAATCTATTTTAAAAATTTTAAAAAATGCTGAAATTTTTTATATCGCTGATACTGCTTATGCTCCTTATGGAGAAAAAGATAGTGCTCTTATTTTAAAAAGATGTGAAGATATTACAAACTATCTTTTAAAAGAGTATAAAATAGATGCTTTAATTGTTGCTTGTAATACTGCAACAAGTGCAGCAATAAAACACTTAAGAGAGAATTTCTCATCTTTAATTGTAATAGGAACAGAGCCAGGTATAAAACCAGCTATTTTAAATACAAAAAGTTCTAATATAGGTATTTTAGCAACACCTTCAACTTTAAAAAGTGATAAATATCAATTATTAGTAAATGAATTATCTTCTATCAAAAAAGTAAATCTTTTCGAACAAGCCTGTCCTGGTTTGGCAATGCAAATAGAAAAAGGTGAAATAAATACTTTAACTACTTATAAAATGTTAGAAGAGTGGTTAATTCCAATGAAAGAAGCAAATGTTGATACAATAGTTCTTGGTTGTACTCACTATCCTTTGATTAGCCAAACTATAAAAAAGATAATGGGAGAAGATATAACTTTAATCCAAACGGGTGATGCAATAGCTAAAAGACTTTTATCTTTAAGTGAAGAAAAAGGTCATAAAAATATTGGTGATTTAAAAGTAACTGTTTTACATACAGGATTGATAAATTTAGATATGATAGAAAACATTTTAGAAAATAAAAATATTGAAGTTAGGAAGTGTGAAATATGAATAAAGAAATTTTAGAAGATAGAGTTTTAGCCCTAAAATATAGACCAAAGAGATTTGAAGATTTAATAGGACAAAGTACAATTTCACAAACTCTATCTTTAGCTCTTGATTCAAATAGATTATCTCATGCTTACCTTTTTTCAGGTCTTAGAGGAAGTGGAAAAACTTCAACAGCAAGAATAATGGCAAAAGCCTTATTATGCTCACAAGGACCGACAAGTAAACCTTGTGATATTTGTGATAATTGTAAAAGTGCAAATGCATCTAAACATCTTGATATTATAGAAATGGATGCTGCAAGTAACAGAGGAATTGATGATATTAAAGACTTGATTGAACATACAAAATATAAACCAAGTTCTGCACGATTTAAAGTTTTTATAATCGATGAAGTTCATATGCTTACAACTCAAGCTTTTAATGCTTTATTAAAAACTTTAGAAGAACCTCCAGGATTTGTAAAGTTTATACTTGCGACAACTGATCCATTAAAACTTCCAGCAACAATTTTAAGTAGAACTCAGCATTTTAGATTTAACAAAATTGCTCAAAGTGATGTAGTTCATCATCTTTCATACATTTTAAATAAAGAAAATATTGATTTTGAACAAAATGCTTTAGAAATTTTAGCAAGAAGTGGTCAAGGAAGTTTAAGAGATACATTAACTCTTTTAGACCAAGCTATAATCTTTTCAAAAGGAAAAGTAAACACAACAAGTGTTGTTGATATGTTAGGATTAATTGATCCTAAAATGATGGATAATATTTTTTCTATGATTTTAAATAAAGAAGATATTACAAAATTAGTTAAAGAGTTAGAAGTTTATGAAGTTTCGCAAATTTGTGATGAAATGACAATCTATTTAAAAGATAAAATGTTATCTCGTGATAATAAATTTGATTTACTTTTATTTGATAGATTCTTTAGAATTTTAAGTGATGCAAAACAATTACTTGCAATAAATAGTGATGGTACTTTTGTTCTTATTTTAACTTTTATGAAAATGATTGAAGCTACAAATCTAAGAACAATTGATGATATTATAAATCAAGTTGAAAAAATAGAACCAAAAAAAGAGTTGATTAGTGAAAAAACTGCTCCTTTAATTGAAAGTAGTTTGGTTAAAAATCCTGAACTACCACAAAAAGAAGTAGTTAAAGAAAAAGTAAATACTTTAATTGTTGAAGAAGAGACAAAAATAGAAGAAGTAACTGCTTTAGATGAAGTTCTAATTCAAACAAATAATATTGTAGATTTAGGAATTACAAATTCAATAGAGACTATAAATTATTCAACACCATTTGATGAATTACCAATAACAAAACCAATTGAAAATCAAAAAGAAGAAAAAATTGAAGAGATAAAAGAACTAGAAGTTGAACATATCTCTTTTGAAAATGAAGTATCTTTTAACCCAACACAAGAAGTTGAAATAATTCCATTAGAAGATGAATCTGATAAATTTTTAGATTTATACAATCAACTAACTGCAAAAGTTTACGATAGGGATTACTCTTTAGGTGAATGTTTTGAAAAAAACTTTATATTCAATGGTTTTAGTGATGATAAATTATATATAATCTCTTATGCACAAGATGAAGATAGAAAACTTTTATTTAAATACTTTGGGCTTATAAAAGCTTTTGCACAAGATATTTTTGGTTCAAATGTTGAATTAGATTTCAAAAAGGAAGAAGCCACCATACTAGAAGAAAAACCTCTAGTTAGTGAAAATGTTGAAGAAACTTCTTCAATGATTGAAGATATAGAATTAGGTTCTGGTTGTGTTGCTGATATGACAAAAAGTTCAGTTATAACACCTTCTCAAAAAGAGTTACAAATAAATGATATTTTAAACTCAAAAATGGTTGATAAAGCCAAAGAACTATTTGATATCAAAAAAATTACAGTAAAAACAAGAAGTTAAAATATTAACTTTCGATTAAATAAAAATAGATAAACTATTAAAAATTTTATAAGGAATTAAAATGAATTTTTCAAAAATATTATCCCTAAGCGTTATTTTAAGTGCATCTTTGTTTGCAAATGATAATACAGTTGTAGATTTTGAGAAAAAAAGAGTTGCTCAAAATCCAAATGTAAAAGTAAAAGATGTAAAAGTTAATACAAAAAAAGATTTACCACTTGCTGGTTGGAATGGCTATATTTTAGATGTTGAAGCAATTGTTCAAGAAAAATCTCTAAAAGTAAAAGATATTTTATTTAGTAATGGTGATTATATTGCTTTAGATTTAATCGATGCAAAAACTGGAAAATCTTTAAAAGATTTAGTAACTCCAAATCTAACTTCAAACTATTATGACAAAACAAAATTAATTGCAGGGAATCATAATGCAAAAGATAAAATAGTAGTTTTTTCTGATCCACTTTGCCCATTTTGTATGGAATATATCCCTGAAGTTATAAATTATGTAAATAAAAATAGTGATAGCATTGCTTTATATTATTATGCTTTTCCTTTAGTTCAAATTCATCCTGCTTCTGAGGCTTTATCAAAGATTATTGAAGTTGCAAAAAATAAAGGTGTAAAAGATATTGAATTAAAAGCTTATAAAACTGATTGGGAAACATATTTTTCTCCTAAAGAAAATGATGAGAAAAAGATTCTTGAAGCTTTTAACAAAGAGTTAAAAACAAATATAAAACTTGAAGAAATCGCTTCAAAAGATATAAATGAAAAACTTTCAAAAGATATGTCTATGGGTGAAGAAGTTATGGTAACAGGAACACCAACAATTTTTGTAAATGGTGTAAAAGATACAACTAGAGAACTTTATAAAACATTAGGGAAAAAATAAATCTAAGAGGATAACATGGAAAAATTAGTAATAGCAACAAGAAGAAGCCAACTTGCACTTTGGCAAAGTGAATATGTAAAAGCAAGACTTTTAGAACATTATCCAAATATGAAAATAGAACTTCAAGAGTTTGTAACAAAAGGGGATAAAATTTTAGATGTTCCTTTGGCAAAAATTGGAGGAAAAGGACTTTTTACAAAAGAACTTGAAGTTGCAATGCTTGAAGGAAGTGCTCATCTTGCAGTTCACTCTTTAAAAGATGTACCAACTCAATTTGAAGATGGTTTAATGCTTGCTGCTGTTACTAAAAGATTTGACCCAAGAGATGCTTTTTTAAGTAATAAATATACTTCATTAGAAGAGTTACCAAAAGGTGCAATAGTTGGAACTACAAGTTTAAGAAGAAGAATGGCATTAAAAATTTTAAGACCAGATATTGAACTTAAAGACTTAAGAGGAAATATTAATACAAGAATTGCAAAACTAAATGCAGGTGAATATGATGCAATAATACTTGCAGCAACAGGTATTCAAAAACTTGGAATTGAAAATGAAGTAAAATATTTCTCTCCAATTTCAACTGATGTTATGATTCCGTCAATGGGACAAGCAACACTTGGAATAGAAACAACAAATGACCCAAAAGTATTAGAAATACTAAAAGTTTTAAATGATAACAATGCTCACATTGAATCAACGGTAGAAAGAAGTTTTGTTGATACTTTACAAGGTGGTTGTCAAGTTCCAATTGGTGTAAAAGCTACTATTTTAGATGAAAATTCAATAAGAGTTCAAGCAATAGTTGGAATGCCAGATGGTAGTGAATATATAAGTGAAGATATAACTGCTGATATTGAAGATTACGAAACTATTGGACAAAATTTAGCTCAAATCTTTATTGATCAAGGAGCAAAAGAGTTATTAGAAAAAGCAGAAAAAGTAGCTTTTAAATAAAACTTAACTAATGCAGGATTTATCATGAGCTTAAATACTATTATTTTAAATTTTTTTAAAAAACTTTTAGGCTCTGCACTAGAGTATAAATTTTCTTCATTTTTTATCTTTTTATTTTCTATTGCTTCTATCATATTGGTAGATAAAAATTTTTATTATGGTTCTAAAGAATATATCTATCTTATAAATATAATTTATGCTTCATCAGTTGGTTTTTTACTAACATTAGTTGCATATTTTAGTAAGAAAAAAAAGACTTTATTAGCTGTTTCCTTATTCTTAACAGGTTTATATTTTTATTATTTACCTTTTAATGAAGATTATTCAACTGTTATTTTCTTTGCAAACTATGTTTGTATAATAGCTATTTGTATATCATTTCTTTTATATATTCCATTTCACAATGAACAAAAAGATAATCAAAGGTTTTTGAATTGGGCTATAAATATTATAGAATCAATTGTAATAAGTTCTATTTTCGGAATTATTTTATTTGTATCTTTGTATATTGCAATTACTTCAATTGTTATACTATTTGATTTAAGAATAGAAAAATTTGTATATGCTCAATATTTAGCGATTATTGTTTTTGGTGTTTTTTGTACACACTACTTTTTATTATCGCTTAATAAAAATCCACAAACTCTAGAGTTAAACTTAACTTTTTATAATAAAATAGGAAACTTTTTCAGCAAATATATTTTGACAACAATAGTTGTAATATATTCTTTGATTTTATTAGGTTACATCATCAAAATACTATTTCTTCAAGAGTGGCCAAATGGTGTAGTTGTTTGGTTATCACTTACATTTGCTATTTTTTCTCTACTTACTTATATATTTTGGACACCTTATGAAAATAGATATAAAAAACTTTTAATCTTTGTAGCTCTTATTCAACTATCTTTACTTTTTGTAGCTATTTATATGAGAATAACACAATATGGTTGGAGTACAAATAGATATATGATTGTATTAACTGCAATTTGGTTAGTTGCAGCATTTGTATATATATTAATTTACAAAAAATATAGATATGATCATATATTTCTAGCTTTTGCTTTAATGCTATTTATAAGTCAATATGGCTATAAAATAAATAGCTATTATGTAAATGACATAGCTCAACTAAATAGATTAACTCAACTAATTTCACAAAATAGTGAGTTATCAAATAAAACAGATAAAACTATTAGATGCAATATTTCTAGTGCTATTGATTCATTATATACACATCGTAATATAAAATTTCTAAATCAAGCAATGCCAAATATTTATGATAATTATAAATCTATAAAAGATAAAGAATATTCAAATAGATATTATAATTTTCCAAACTATGCTACGGAAAAATTAGGATTCAAATATTTATCAAATTGGGAATGTGGCAAAAATCAAACTGCATATCAAAACGATAATATATACATCTACAGTAACAATACAACAGATATAATAGATATATCTGGATATGATGTAATGAATAGAAATGCTTTGACAATTTTTCATGAAAACAATAAATATACAATCAAAATTCCTACAAAAGATAATTTAAGTTTTAGTCAATTTGATATGTCAGATTTTATAAATAAATTTAAAAAACCTGATACAAATGAATCAAAAAGTGTAAAATATAATGAAAATGATATGACATTTATAGCACAAGATAAAAATATGAAAATAAAACTTTTCTTTTATTCTATGAGTATTAGTGAACTATCAGGAGATGTTGTTTATCCAAGTACATATATTTTAATTAAGTATCTTAAATAGCATCTTTATCCTTTTTTAAGATTATAAACTTTAAATAAAAAAGCTAGACAATAGCTATTTTTCTTTGGTATATTAAATCTTCATTTATATACTAAAACTTAAGGAGAGAAAAATGAGAATAAGAGTTGAAGATGCACTTTTTTGTTTAGTTGATGTACAAGAAAGACTTTTTCCACATATAGGAAATAAAGAAATTTTAGAAAAAAATCTTCTTACTTTAGTAAAAGGTTTGAAAGTTTTAAATGTTCCTTTTATTGTAAATGAACAGTATAAAAAAGGTATAGGTGAAACTATTCCTTCTTTAAAAGAGCTAGTTGAAACTTATTCATCTTATGAAAAAACTACATTTTCTTGTTGTCAAAATAATGAAACAATGAAAGCTATAAGAAATGCAAATAAAAAAGTAGTAATTGTTGCAGGTATTGAAACTCATGTTTGTGTGCTTCAAACTTGTATTGATTTACTTGAAAATGGATTTAAAGTAGTTTTAGTTACTGATTGTTGTAGCTCAAGAAAAGAAAATGATACAAAATTTGCTATAAAAAGATTGATTCAAGCTGGAGTTATTCCAACAACATATGAATCAATTTTATTTGAACTTACACTTGATGCAAAAAACCCTTGTTTTAAAGAGATTTCATCTTTAGTAAAATAAGTATTAAAGGCTAAAGCCTTTAATACTACTCTATAACTTTCCACTCATTATTAATTCTTTTTAGACTTATAAATTCTTGTTTAATTCCACTATTTTTAAGTTTTACTTCTACACTTACAATAGCATCATTTGATTTCTCATTTAATTTTGAAAATAAAATTTTATAAGAAGATACATTTTCTAAAGATTTACTCCATTGTTTAAAACATTCATTTATAATTTTAGTTTTTTTATCTAAAGTAAGCTTATTGTACTCATCAATATCAATTTTTTTCTCTTCCAATTTTGGTATAACTTCATCTTTGATTTCAGGATTTATTATACAATTTACAAATATATTATTTGATAGATTATTTTTCATATCCTCACTTACAACTTTAGAAACTTCATTAAAATTTCCATCTTTTAAAGCTTCCATATATTTTTTTGTAACTGTTTCTGGATTGTCTTCCATACAAGCTGTAAACGTTAATGAAATGATTAGGCTTAATAATCCTAGCTTTATAATATCTCTCAAACTCATTCCTTATAAATTAAATAAAAAAAGGAGATAGAAATCTCTATCTCCTGTATTTCTAAACTATCGATATTTATTTCATAATATCAGCAGGTGCATAAACTTCACCTTTCATAATGATTCTTGCACTTCGGCTCATTGTAGCTTTATCAACTATATATTTTCCATTCTCTTTTTTGATAACTGCTCCAACTTTAAGTGTACCTGATGGGTGACCAAACTCAACGGCAGTTTTTTCTCCACCACCAGCAGCTAAATTTACTAAAGTTCCTTCAATACAAGCTGCAACACCAATTGCAACAGAAGCTGTTCCCATCATAGCATGGTGAAGTTTTTGCATAGATAAAGCTCTTACATGTAAATCTATTTCATCAGCTTTTACTTCTTTTCCACTTGAAGTTATAAAATCACTTTTTGGAGCAACAAATGCAATTTTTGGAGTATGTTGTCTAGTCTCTGCTTCTTTTAAATCACTTATAAGACCCATTTTTAAAGCACCATAACTTCTTATTTTTTCAAATCTTGCAAGAGCTTCAGCGTCACTATTAATATCAGCTTGAAGTTCTGTTCCTTTATATCCTATATCAGCAGCATTTAAAAATATTGTAGGAATTCCTGCTGTTATCATAGTTGCTTTAAATGTTCCAATTCCAGGAACTTCTAAATCATCTACTAAATTTCCCGTAGGAAATAATTCTTCACTTGGGTCAACAGGTTCTGCAAACTCTAATAAAATCTCTTCAGCAGGGAAAGCAACACCATCAATATAGTAATCACCCATCTCTTTTACTTGTCCATCAACCATTGTTACATAACAAAGAATTGTTTTTTTGATATTTGCTTGCCAAATTCTTACACAACAAACACCATTTTGTGGTACATTATCAACTAAACCTTCATGAATAGCAAAAGGTCCAACTGCTGAACTTAAATTTCCACAATTTCCACTCCAATCCATAAAATCTTTATCTATTGCAACTTGACCAAAATAGTAATCAACATCATGATTTGGTACAGTTGATTTTCCAACTAAAATTGCTTTAGAAGTACTTGAAGTTGCTCCTCCCATACCATCCATTTGTTGTTTATAAATATCTGGACTTCCAACTATTCTTTGAAGAAGCTTATCTCTTTTTACTTTGTCTTCTTGTGCTTCTTTTGGAAGATCTGCTATATTAAAAAATGTTCCTTTTGAAGTTCCACCTCTCATATATGTTGCTTTAACTCTCATTTGTGGCTGATAACTACTCATTTTCTTCTCCTAATATTTTAAAACTTTTCAAAAAGATTCTTCTATCTTTTTAAAAAATCTTAAGAGAGCTTTTATACTCTCTTAAAAATTATTTAGATGCAATAACATCTTTAGCGAATTTTTGTAAAATTCCACCATTTTTGTAAACTTCAACTTCAGCAGAAGTATCTAATCTACATAATACAGAGAATTTAACAACTTCTCCATTTGCTCTTGTCATAACAACTGTTAAATCACATCTTGGAGTAATATCTCCAACGATTTCAAATACTTCAGTTCCATCAATAGCATAAGTATGTCTTGTTTCACCTTCTTTAAATTGTAATGGTAAAACTCCCATTCCAACTAAGTTAGTTCTATGAATCCTTTCGATACTTTCAGCAATTAAAACTTCAACACCAGCAAGTCTTACACCTTTTGCTGCCCAGTCTCTTGATGAACCTTGTCCATAGTTTGTTCCAGCAATAATGATTAAAGGTTGTTTTCTTTGTGTGTAAGTTTCTATTGCTTCCCACATTCTAGATTCTTTACCTTCTGGCATAATTTTTGTTAAACTTCCTTGTTTTACATTACCATTTTCATCTTTTACCATTTCATTGAATAGTTTTGGATTTGCCAAAGTTGCTCTTGATGCAGTATGGTGATCCCCTCTATGTGTTGCATAAGAGTTTAAATCTTCAATTGGTAATCCCATTTTTATACAATATTCACCAGAAGCACTAGTAGGTAAAATTGCATTTGATGGAGATAAGTGGTCTGTTGTAATATTATCAGGGAACACACCTAATGGTCTCATATTTTTTAATGCTGGCATTTGCATATATTCATCTTCCCAATAAGGAGGTTTATTAATATATGTAGATTTAGTATTCCATTTATAGAATGGTTCAGCTTTTTTTGCACCTAAACCATTTCTAGCAAACATTGGATCATAAATTTTTCCAAACATTTCAGGTTTAACTGCACTATTTACAACTGCATCAATCTCTTCATCACTTGGCCAAATATCTTTTAATTTAATATCATTTCCATTTTTGTCTTTACCTAAAACGTCTGTTTCAATATTAAATCTAATACTTCCTGCAATTGCATAAGCAATAACAAGTGGTGGTGAAGCTAAAAATGCTTCTTTAATAAATGGGTGAATTCTTCCATCAAAGTTTCTGTTTCCAGATAAAACTGCTGTTGTGTAAACTCCACTATCAGCTGCTTCTTTTTGAAGTTTTGGATCTAATGCTCCACTCATTCCATTACAAGTTGTACAAGCAAATCCAACAATTCCAAATCCTAATTTTTCAAGTTCAGGAAGTAATCCAGACTCTTTTAAATATAATTCAGCAACTTTTGAACCTGGTGCTAATGAAGATTTAACCCATCTTTTTCTTGTTAAACCTAATTCATTTGCTTTTTTAGCTAATAATCCAGCTGCAACAACGTTTCTTGGATTAGAAGTATTTGTACATGAAGTAATAGCTGCAATTAAAACTGCACCATCAGGAATTACATCATTTGTAATTTCAATTTTTTTAGTAATACCTTCAGCTTCTAAAGTTGAAGTTGGAACTAATTTATGTGGTTTTGAAGGACCTGCTAAACTTCTTGTTACAGTTGATAAATCAAATTTTAAAGTTCTTGCATATGTTGCTTCGTTTAAAGAATCTGCCCAAAGACCATTTGCTTTTGCATATTTCTCAACTAATTCAACTTGTTTTGCTTCACGTCCTGTGATTTTTAAATAATCAATAGTTCTATTATCAATAGCAAACATTGCTGCACTTGCACCATACTCTGGTGTCATATTAGAAATAGTTGCTCTATCACCTAAATCTAAGTATTTAATTCCACTTCCATAGAATTCTAAATATGCAGAAATTACGTTGTTTTCTCTTAAAAATGATGTTAAAGATAAAGCAATATCAGTAGCTGTAATTCCAGCTGCTCTAGTACCAGTTATTTCAACCCCGATAATTTCAGGAACTCTCATATATGAAGGATTTCCTAACATAACGTTTTCAGCTTCTAATCCACCAACACCAACAGCAATAACACCAAGTGCATCTACGTGAGGAGTGTGTGAATCTGTTCCAACTAATGTATCAGGAGATGCAATACCATCAATATTATGAACAACTGGAGACATTTTTTCTAAGTTGATTTGGTGCATAATCCCATTACCTGGAGGAATAACATCAACATTATTAAATGCTTCTTTTGCCCAATTAATAAAATGGAATCTATCTGCATTTCTTCTATCTTCAATATCTCTATTTTTTTGGAAAGCATCTGGATCATATCCACCACATTCAACTGCTAAAGAGTGGTCAACGATTAATTGTGTAGGAACAACTGGATTAACTTTTTGTGGATCTCCACCTTCTTTAGCTACAGCTTCTCTAAGACCTGCTAAATCAACAAAAGCAGTAAGTCCTAAAATATCGTGACAGATAACTCTACTTGGATACCAAGGGAAATCTTTATCTGTTCTTTTTTCAATTAACTGAATTAATGAATCTTTTAAATCTGCACTTGGGCATTTTCTTAATAAGTTTTCAGCTAAAACTCTTGAAGTATAATTTAGTTTTGCAAAAGAACCTGCTTTTATATCTTCAACAGCACTTTTTACATCATAGTATTTAACATCTAAACCATCTAATTGTTTAAGATATTTTTCATTTGTCATTTTTTATATCCATTTAGTTTATATTTAAAAGGATGAGTAAATCTCATCCTTGATATTGTTTGCCAAAGTGGCACTAGAATATTTTAAAGTATTTTAGGTTTTTATCTTTGTTCTAAAGGAACAAATTTTAAACCTTCAGGTCCTGTATAAGTAGCTGATGGTCTAATGATTTTTCCATCTTCTCTTTGCTCAATAACGTGAGCTCCCCATCCTGTAACTCTTGCAATAATAAATATTGGAGTAAACATATCTGTTGGAATTCCCATTTGATTATAAGAAACAGCAGAGAACCAGTCAAGATTTGGGAACATTTTCTTTTCATTCCACATAACTGTTTCAATTCTTTCAGCAACATCATACATTAATGTATTTTTATTTTCATCAGATAAATCTTTAGCAACTTTTTTAATTACTACGTTTCTTGGATCACAGATACTATAAACTGGGTGTCCAAATCCTATAATAATCTCTTTTTTTGCCATTCTTGCTCTGATATCTGCTTCTGCTTCATCAGCTGATTTATATCTTTCTTGAATTCTAAATGCAACTTCATTTGCTCCACCATGTTTTGGACCTCTTAATGCTCCAATTGAACCTGTGATACAAGAATACATATCTGAATTTGTTCCAGCAATTACTCTTGAAGTGAAAGTTGAAGCATTAAATTCATGCTCAGCATAAAGAATTAAAGATACGTGCATTGCTTTTACCCAAGATTCTCTTGGTTTTTCACCATGCAATAAATGTAAGAAATGTCCACCAACAGTATCATCGTCAGTTACAACATCAATTCTTTTTCCATTATATGCAAAGTGGTACCAATATAATAAAATAGAAGAAAATGATCCCATTAATCTATCAATAATATCTTGAGCTTCATTTTTTGGATGTTCTTCTTTTTCTTGATTTAAAGCACCAAGTACTGAACAACCTGTTCTCATAACATCCATTGGATGACAAGTTTTTGGTAATTGCTCAAGAGCTACTTTAACACCTTGAGGAATATCTCTGTAAGATTTAAGTTTAGCTTTATAAGCTGCTAATTCTTCTTTGTTTGGTAATTTTTCATGTACAATTAAGTATGCAATTTCTTCAAATTCAGCTTTATCAGCAAATTCTAAAATATCGTATCCTCTATAATGTAAATCATTTCCACTTTTTCCAACAGTACAAATAGCTGTATTTCCTGCTGCTGTACCTGAAAGTGCTACAGATTTTTTTGGTTTAAATGTTGTTTCAGTACTCATATTCTCTCCTTAGTTAAGTTTATTAATTTAAATTTTCTATTGGTCAAAAAGCAAAATTATTTTGCTTTTCCTTTTGAAAATAGTTCGTCCATTTTTTGTTCATAAGCATGGTAATTTAACATATCATAAAGTTCCATTCTTGTTTGCATAGTATCAATAACTGCTTCTTGTGTACCTTTGTCTTTTAACTCTTGATAAACATTTAATGCAGCTTTATTCATAGCTCTAAATGCTGATAATGGATAAAGTACCATATCAATTCCAACTGATGCTAATTCTTCAGTTGTAAACATTGGAGTTGCACCAAATTCTGTAATATTTGCTAATACAGGAACACTCATTTGGTCTGTAAATTCTTTATATTCTTTTAAAGTGTGAACAGCTTCAGCAAAAATAGCATCAGCTCCTGCTTCAACATAAGCTTTTGCTCTTGCAATTGCAGCTGCTTGACCTTCACTAGCATGCGCATCAGTTCTAGCAATAATGTAGAAATCTGGATCTAATTGGTTTTTTGCATCAACAGCAGCTCTGATTCTATCACACATTTCTTCTGTTGAAACCAACTCTTTATTTGGTCTATGTCCACATCTTTTTGCAGCAACTTGATCTTCAATATGAAGTCCAGCAGCACCAGATCTAATAAACTCTTTAACAGTTCTAGCAACATTAAATGCATGTCCCCAACCTGTATCTGCATCAACAATTAATGGAGTATCACAAATAGAAGTAATTCTTCTAACATCAATACATACATCTTCAATCATTGTCATACCTAAATCTGGTAAACCATAAGATGCATTTGCAATACCACCACCACTTAAATAAATAGCTTTATGCCCTACTTTTGTAGCTTGTAATGCTTGATAAGCATTGATTGTTCCTACAATTTGTAATGGAGATTCTTGTTTTAAAGCTTCTCTAAATCTTTTTCCTGCGCTTGTCATAGACACATCCTTTAAAATTAAGTTGAATATGATTATACATGATTTATATTTAGTAGTATTGCACTATTTTATTAGTAAATTTACAACTTATTTCTTATATCTTATAAAATGTACAAAAATTATGTTTTATGAATAAAAATGGTACAATAACTAAAATTTAATTTTAAGGTTTTATTAATGAACTATAAAAATTCTATAGAAAAGTTTTTGGAAATATTTAAAAGGTCAAATTTAAGTATTTCTAAATTTGCTTCAATGATAAATAAAGATAGAAGAACTGTTACATCGTGGATTGATAGTGTAACAGACATAGAACCAAATAAAGAAGTAAAGGACAAAATTTGTCAGATTTTCAGATATCCTGATTATATCTGGGAAGATGGCTGTTATGGTGAAGAGTTCTTAAAATCTATCACTCAAATTCCACAAAAGGAAGTAAGAATTATTGACGAAGACTATAAAGGAAGATTAAAATATATAATTGAACATGAAAAAAATAGAAGATTTGTAATTCAAGCTCAATTTCCTGGACCAATGTATAGAGATAGTGCCGTACAAAAAGTGTACAAAAATGGTACAAGTCCAGATATAGAAGAATTAAAACAAGAAAGAATAGACCAAATGTTAAGATATGATTATGATACAACAGAATGGTATTCGATAAAATCAATCTTGAGTTTCTGTTTTGCAAGTATTGGAAACTTTTTTACAAAAGAAGAAAAGATAAAAATCTTAGAATTAATTTATGAACTGTTTAATAATAATTACAATAAAAAACTCTTTTTATTTGATTCTTTTTCAAGAAAAATTTATGGAATGGAAACAACATATATTTCAATAAATGTTAAACAAAAGATTTTATTTTTTAAATCTCCCATTGAATCTGTTTTTATAGAAATTAGAAATAAAAGTTTAGTTGAAAGAATGCATAAATATTATAGTTCACCTATTGAAGCACCAAGTCATGTAAATTTCTTGGAATCAGTTAAGATTATAAAAATACTTCAAGATGCTCTAAAATATAACAATAATATAAAACAAGCCTATGAAACTATAAATCGTGAGACAAATTATGGTGAACTATTTTATAATAACCTAAGTGTTGATTTACAAAAAGAGGTTAGTTTGCCAAAATCAGGACAAAAAAGAAATTAATATAAAGGATAAGAAATGCAAATAGTTATTTTAGATAGAGCAACTTTAGGATTTGATATTGATGTTAATATTTTTTCAAAATTTGGAAATGTTACATCTTATGATTCCACAAAAGAAAATGAAACGGCACAAAGAGTAAAAAATGCTGATATTGTTCTTACAAATAAAGTAGTTATTGGAAAAAATGAAATAGATAATTCAAACATTAAACTTATTTGTATAACAGCAACAGGTATGAATAATGTTGATTTAGAATATGCAAAAGAAAAAAACATAGCAGTTAAAAATGTCGCTGGATATTCAACATCAAGCGTTGTACAAGTAGGATTTTCAATGATTTTATATTTTGTACAAAAACTAAATTATTATAAAAAATACGTAGATGAAGGAAATTGGCAAAGAAATGAACTATTTACTCATATTGATGAGCCGTTTTTTGAACTTGATAAAAAAAGAGTTGGAATTATTGGACTGGGAGAGATTGGTAGAAACTTTGCAAAAAAAGCTAAAGCTTTTGATTGTGAAGTTGTATATTATTCAACAAGTGGAAAAAATAATTCTAATGAATATAAAAGTATAAGTTTAGATGAGTTACTTAAAACTAGTGATATTATCTCTATTCATGCACCTTTAAATGAAAATACAAAAAATCTTTTAACTTATGAAAATATGAAAAATATGAAAGATGGAGCAATTTTACTAAATCTTGGTCGTGGTGGAATTATAAATGAAAATGATTTAGCAAAACTTATTGATGAAAAAGAGATTTATTGTGGAATTGATGTTGTTTCAAAAGAGCCAATAGAAGAATCAAATCCTCTTTTAAAAGTAAAAAATAAAGATAGACTTTTATTAACTCCACATATTGGATGGGCAAGTATAGAAGCTAGAACAAGACTTGTAAATATGGTTGCTAAAAATATAGAAGATTTTATCGACGAAAAATAAATCTAAAAAGCTTTTGAAAAAAAGATAATTTCTTTTTTTCAAGCTTTGAACTTATATCTTTTGATAACTCTTCAAGATTTGTTGGTTTATAAAGATACTCTTTCACTCTTTTTTCTCACCTAAAAAATTTTGAATCTCTTTCATAGCTTCTTCATTTTTTATAGTAAATTTAATCTCTATTCTTCTTGAAGCATCTTTGTCTTCAACTCCATCTTTTAAAATCAAATCAGAAGATGAACGTCCACTAGAATTTACATAAGTTCCTAAAAGTTTTTTATCAATAATATTTGACTCATACAAAAACTGCATAACTGCAAGTGCTCTTTGTTGAGATAGTTGTAAATTACTCAAATATGTTCCATCGCTATTTGTATGACCCTCAATAGTAATACTTTCTATATATTTTTTTATCTCTTTATCATCAAGTAAAGTATTTAAATACTGTTTTAAAACTGTACTTAACTCTTTTTTTGATTCTTCTTTTAATATATAAGAGTTTTGGTCAAATAAAATATTTGAAGAAAATTTAATTGCACCACTTTTTTCATCTATATTTATAGATTTCCCAAGTTTTTCTCTAAGTTTTGATATAACATTTAATTTTATACCAGTTAAAGTTTTGATTTTTAGTTTTGCTATATCAAACTCTTCAACCATTTTTTGATGAACTTGTGTAAGTACCAAAAGTTTATCAGCAAGAAGTTTTAGTTCGTCATCTTTTAAACTAATTAAATTCGTCTTTTCACTAAGCTCTAAAGCTAATTTTTCACTTTTATCTTTTTCATCTTTAGAATTAAGCTCATATTCTAATAATAAAGCTTTTAATTTTTCTATTTCACTTAGTTTTAAATTTATCTGATTTTTTGCTTTATCTAGTTCATCTTTTGTTGATTCATATAGATTTTTTGTTTTTGCCAATTCATAAAAAAGTTGAGATTTTGCTTCTTCACTACTTTCTAAACTACTTTGAGCATAAACATATTTTATAACAATAGCTCCAATTACTAAAATAAAAACAAAAAGTAATCCTGCCATTAAATCGGCATAAGATATCCAAAAGTTTTCATCATTGTTTTGATTTTTTTTATACATTTTTTACTACTTTGATAACTCTTTAAATTCACTCAAATCTTTTACAATTTTTGATGTTTCAACATCAATTAATTCTAATGAATTTTGTAATTTATGTGTTATTTTTTCATCATATTCATCAATCTCTTTTTTAAACTTCCACTCAATTTTTTCCATATCATTTTTCATAGTTTCAATACTTTTTACAATATTTGTATATATTGATTTTAGATTTTCGCTACTTAAATTATCCATATGAGAGTTTAGTTTTATAATATTTGCATTTAATAACTCTGCACTTAATGTATATAGATTTTTTTGTTTTTCAAAACTATTTAGTGTAGAACTTATATCTTTTGACATGCTATTTAACATTTGTATATTTTCATCAAGTTTTGAAGATAAAATCAACTCTTTATTTAATAATTCATCTAAAGCTTTAAATCTTCTTTCTATTGAATTATTGATTGTTTCTAAGATATCACTTGATGTTAGTTGATTGAATACATTACTCATTTTTGTAAAGTTGTCTAAATTACTTTTTATATGAATTGATTCAATATCGATTCTTGTCCAAAAGAAACTTTTTGTACTCTCTTTTATTACAAAACTATCATGGTCAAATCTACTCATTCCAAATTTTTCAAAAAATATCCACCAAATAGATAAAAAAATCCCATAAATAGAAACATAAAAAGCTGTTCCTACACCACCAAGTAGAACTGTAATTTCAGACTCTAAAGCTTGTGTTGTTCCAGCAGTAAAATCTGGCATAGATAAAGCAATAGAAATAAATGTTCCTAAAATCCCTAATGTTGGGAAAATTCCACTTGCAATAGTTGACAAGTTTGTATTTCTAATATTGCTCGTATAATCTTGTAAAAAATCATCAACACTTCCATTTGCTTTTGTTGTTTCACCAATAGTTAAAAGATTATTATTTATATACTCTTTTAAATTATATGCCAAATCTTCATATTGAGTTTTAAACTTACAAGAAACATAATAAGCATTATGTTTTACAAAAAATAGATAAATAAAAAGTATAATTCCAATTAAAATCACACTATGAATTTCTACATTTAAAGGAAAAACTCCTATATAGCAAAGTAACACCGCTATAAAAAGTACGATTGGAACACTAAGTAAAGTTACAATTCTTGAAGTTGGTTTACAAGTCGTATAAAATTTTGAATTTAGTTCAATAAAATCATCTTCTATAAACATAAATAATCCTTATAAAATTTAAAATTAGATTTATTCTAACATAATTTGCCTATATAAATAAGTTTATATCAATTTAAGAGTAAAATACCAAAAAAATTTAAAGAAAGAAAATTATGCTTAGAAAAATTCTACTTATATTACCTATTTTTTGCACTTTATTCGTATATGCACAAGATGAAAAATATACAATATCTGTTTGTACAACTTCAAATTTGGAAAATGCTTTAGCTTGTAAAAAGAATATTTTTGAAAAAACAATTGGTGATGTTTTTATTGTAAAAGAAAATAATAAATTTCATACATATCTAAATATTTATGAAGATAAAGAAATAGCAAAAGTTACGATAAGAAATGCTTCGCCTTATGTAAAACAACAAAATCCTTTTATAAAACAAATTGATGAAAAAATTGTAAAACAGATAAATAAAAGAAAACTATATATTGATTTGAATGAACAACCAACTCAAAATATTAAATCTGAAATAAAAGAGATTGTAGTAAAAAAAGAAGAGACAAAAAAAGAACCTAAAAAGATTGAAAATCAAGAATCACTAATTCCTCTTGTATCTGCAATACCTGATAATTTAGAATTAGTTGGATTTTATCCTTATAGTGAAAATAAACCAGCAGAAAAAAAAGAGATAAAACAACAAACTCAAGAAGCATCAAATCAAAATAATATCGATGACTCAGAAGAAGATGACAATAGCTTAGATGAAAATGATAAAGAAGAACTAAAACAAATAAGTATGGATGAATTTGATAAAGCAAATAAAATAGAACATCCTATAAAAAGTTATGAAAAAAAAGTTATAAAACCTATAAATAATGATTTAACAAATGTTCAAAATTTTCAACAAATGATTATAGAAGTTGATTCAGCTACAAATATTATGAAAGTAAAAGCAAAAATTAATAATCATTTAAAAGATATACAAACTTATATTGTTTCAACGGGAAAAGACAGTGTAAAAAAACCATTTGGTGTTGGTAAAATCTCTCAAGTTTCATTAGATCCTGTTTGGTATCCAACAGAAGATACTTTAAAAAGTTTTGAAAAAAGAGGAATAATTTTGCCAAAAGTTGTTCCTTCTGGTCATAAATATAACTATATGGGAGCAGCAAAAATAAACCTTACTCATATAGTTGATGGGAAAAGTACATATAGAATACATGGAACTTTAAATGAGAAAACAATAGGAACAAAAGAGTCTGCTGGCTGCATTAGAATGAGAAATGGTGATGTTTTACAACTTGCAAATTTGATTGATGAATTTGCAAATTATAAAAGCTTAGATAGTATAAAAGTTGTACTTTATTAAGACTACTTTTTCCTACTAAAATGCTTATCTAGAAATATTTTAAGTGATTCTGGATAAGCTCTGTTATTTGGTATATTATTTACTATCATCGCAATAATCAATAAAATAAAAGCTCCTGAAGTAACAGGAATCAAAACATAAAAAAATCCTAATTCATGTATTTGTTCACTTCCAATTACTGCGATTAATGCTGTTGCTCCACCTGGAGGATGCAAAGTAAGAGTTAATTGCATTGCTAAAATTGAAGTTGACACAGCAAAAGCAGTTGCAAAAAACATATTTTGAGAAAATAATTTAAAAGATATAACTCCAATAATAGCTGAAATAATATGTCCACCAATTAAATTTTTAGGCTGAGCGAGAGGTGAATTAACTGCTCCATAAATTAAAACAGCACTTGCACCAAAGGAACCTAAAACTAAAGTTAAATCTGTATCATCTAAAAAATTTTTATGAAAATATGAAATTGCAAAAATTCCTAAAAATGAACCAATCCATGACCAAAGCATATTTGATTTATCTAAATTTTCAGAATTTATTTTTTTAAACTGTTTAAAAAATCTTTTCATTTTATAACTTTTTTTTAAATTGAAAAGCTATATTAATGAAAAAATTAATCTATTTTAATGATTTAAATCAATTTACGAGAAGAATAGTTTAATAGAAATTGCAAAACTAATAATAACAATAATCGGTCGAATAATCTTTTGTCCATTTTTAAGAACTAATCTTGCGCCTATTAAAGCACCACATATTTGTCCAATTCCCATACATAATCCAATACTCCAATAAATTTTGCCAAAAAACATAAAAAAGCACAAAGAAGATATATTACTAACAAAATTTAATACCTTTGCATGTGCTGTTGCTTTTGTTAAATTAAATCCTAATAAAGCTATAAATCCTATTGCAAAAAATGAACCAGTTGCTGGACCAAAAAAACCATCATAAAAACCTACTCCAAAGGCCAATGTAAAACTAAAAACTATAATTGAGATTCGTTTTTCTTTATCAATTGCTCCAACACTTGGAGAAAATAAAAAATAAAATCCAATTATTATAAGTAAAATTGGAATAATTTGTTTTAAAATTGAAGCATCAATTTGTAAAAGAGCAAATCCACCTAAAATAGCTCCTAAAAAAGTAAATATAAGCATCAATTTTATCTCTTTGATATTCACCATTTTTTTTCTTATAAAATACATTGCTGCTGTAAATGAACCAAAAGTTCCTTGAAGTTTATTTGTTGCAAGTGCAACAGCAGGTGGTATTCCAACATATAAAAGTGTAGGTATAGTTAATAATCCACCGCCACCAGCAATAGTATCTATTAGTCCTGCTATAAAAGCTACAAAAAAAAGAAGCAAAAATATCTCAAACGTAAATTCCATTACTATTTATACCTTTTGGTTTAATAAATCTTTCCAAACTTATCAATGTGTGTTAAATAAACTCTCAAATCAAACTCCATTTGATGATAGTTTGGCATCATATAACAGCACATATCGTAAAAGCTTTTATTATGTTCTTTTTCTTTAAAGTGAGATAATTCATGAACAACAATCATTTTTAAAAACTCTTCAGGCATATTTTTAAAAATAGTTGCAACTCTTATTTCATTTTTTGATTTTAATTTTCCACCTTGAACTCTTGAAACAAAAGTGTGCATCCCAAGTGCGTTGTTTATAACATTTATTTTCCCATCATATAATACTTTTGAGATTTGATATTTTTTAAAATATTCATTTTTAAAATCCATTACATAATCATATAAGGCTTTATCACTTGTATAAGAATGAGAACTTGGATATTTTGATTTTATATAAGAAGTTAGTTGATTTTTTTCACACAAATTTTGAACTTGCTCTTGCAGATGCTTTGGATAATGGCTTAAATATTTCATAAAGGATTATAACTAATTGTGATATAATCGAGGCTTATTTTTTAAAAAGAGGTGATTATGAGCGTAGAACAAGAACTAATAAATAGAAGTGAGTCTTCATGTGAACTTTGTAAATCTCCTAATGATTTAAGTGTATATGAAATCTCACCAAGCGATGGAAGTGCTGATCAATGTGTACTTTTGTGCGCTAAATGCAAAGAACAATTTGAAGATGATTCTAAAATAGATGCTAATCATTGGTTTTGTTTAAATGATTCAATGTGGAGCGAAATTCCAGCAGTAAAAGTAGCAACATATAGAATGCTAAAAAAACTTGGAAATCAAGATTCACTTGATATGATGTATTTAGAAGATGAGGAAAAAGTTTGGGCAGATGCTGGTATTTCAGCTCTTGATGATTCAATAGTTCATAAAGATTCAAACGGTGTTATTTTACAAGCTGGTGATACAGTTACAATCATCAAAGATTTAGAAGTAAAAGGTGCTGGATTTACTGCAAAAAGAGGAACTGCTGTTAGAAATATCTCACTTACTTCAAATCCTGAACAAATAGAAGGAAGAGTAAATGGAGTAAAAATTGTACTTCTTACTTGCTTTTTAAAGAAGAGTTAAATCTCTTCTTTGATTTTAAAATCTTTTATCTCATCAAAACCTATCATTGCATTCATTAAAGCAACTTTTGAAGCATTTTTTAACATATCCAAAGTTATATCTTTTTCAAGCAATTTTTTTTCTTCAAGCAATCTTGCTCTTGTAGTTCCACCCAATAAACAATTTTTTGAAGTAATCCAAGAATTTTCGTAAAATATAGCAATATTTGCAATTGTTGTATCTGTAACTATCTCATTTTTTATGATAATTACTTCATCACAATCATCTTTATTTTCATATAATTCATCTAATTTTGCTCTATTTAAATATTTTTTTGAATATTCTATTTCATTATCAAAAATGATTTTAAAGCTTTTTATCTCTCTTTTTTTATAAGGAAAATATAAAACATCAACAACTCCATTTTCATCATAAATGAGTTTACATCTTAATAATTCTTCTGAAATCGGATTAATATACTCTTGTAGATTTATATTTAAACCTATTGTGTTTGCAACTCTTTTTTGATGGTAATCCAAATTAAAAACTTCAAAATCTTCACATTTGATTGTTTCAAAATATTTTATACTTTCCAAATTATTTTCCTAAATCTTATTTTTCTAAATTTAACTTATATCCTATCCCTGAGTAATTTTTTAGAATAGTTTTATAAGTCTTTTTTCTAAAATCTCTAATCAATGACTTCAATGCAGCAAGTGTTACTTCTCCATTCCAAATATGATATTCTAACTCTTCGTAAGTAATTACTCTATTTGGATTTTGAATAAAAAGATTCATCAAAATAGTCTCTTTCTTATTCAAAATAATAATTTCACCATCATTTATTATACTTTGTGTTTGGAAGTTAAAAAAAACATTATCTTTTAGTTTTACATTACTATAAATCCTACTTTCAATAACATCCAAACACTTTAATAAAGAAGAGTATAAAACCTCTTCTTTGTAAGGAGTAATAATATATTTTGTAATATATAACTCAATTAATTCCAAACTATATAAATTCGTTTGATTATTTGTCAAAATAATGACTGCAGTTTTCATATCAATTTTTCTAATTTCTTGTAAATAATCTACCATCTTTCTATCTTTAAAAGAGTCTTCAATTATTATAATACAAGGTGAATACTTTTTATAACTATTTTGTGCTTCTTTTAAATTTGCAGCTAAAAAGACTTTTTTGAACTCTTTATTTAATAGTGTTACTATTTCTTCATCTGCTTTTTTATCATAAACATAAAGAACAAGTAAATTACTTAATTTCAATATTTTAAAATCCTTTTAAAATTTCTGTCGTTGTTTTGATTTTTGCATAAGCAAACTCTAATGCTGCCATAAAAGATGCATGAACATATTTTGATGGAACTACTATATCACCAAATTGTAAATCTCTTGTTGCAGTTGCATCAGATATAACTGTACATTCATATCCAAAATCTTTTGCTGCTCTTGTTGTTGCATCTATACACATATGGGACATTGCACCTACAATAATAAGTGATTTTATATTTATTTCATCTAAAATTTCTTTTAAATTTGTATCTTTAAATGAATTTGGGAAATTCTTTGTTACAACAATTTCATCCTCTTTTGGTTCTACACTTTTATGAATATTTGCACCTTGTGTTCCTATTTCAAAAAAAGAAGCACCTTTTGCAGATTCATGTTTTATATGAATAATCTTTCCTTCATTCTTTCTAAAAAACTCTAATATTTTTGAAGCATTAGAAGAAGCATTTTCTGTTCCTTCTAATTCAAATTTTGCACCTTCAAATGTACTAAAATAATCATTTTGAAAATCTACTAGTAATAAAGCTGTTTGTTTCATAATTTATCCTTTTTTTATTTTTAAAATTCTAATAATAAAAAAAAGGAAAAAAGTAGGATAAATTAAAATGGTAAATAAATTTTATCAAGAAGTTCTTCATATTCTAAAAAAGCATCACTGTCACAAGTTATTCCTCCGCCACTTTTATAAAATAATTCACCATTCTTTTCTTCAATAAATCTTATTAAAACATAACTATCAAAACTATTTCCATCAAATATTCCAAAAATCCCAGTATAAAACTCTCTTTCATAATTCTCTACATTTTTCAAAATTTCAACTGTTTTTTTCTTTGGTGTTCCTGTTATGCTTCCTGCTGGAAGAAGTGAAAGGATAGTTGTGCCTAAAGTTTCAAGCCAATTTGGTTGTAAAGTCGCAGAGATTTTTGAACTTATTTGTAAAAGTTCTTTATTCCCTGCATTTATAACATCCACATATCTAAAGTCTTCAACTTTTACATTTGAACCAATTATTCCTAAATCATTTCTAAGTAAATCAACAACCATTGTATGTTCGGCTAACTCTTTTTGATTTTCCAAAATCTTTATTTTTGCATCTTTTATATTTGCATCAATAGTTCCTTTCATAGGATAAGTAAAAATTTTACTATTTTTTATCTCTACAAATTTTTCAGGACTAAAACATACAAAATCATCATCTTTGGTATGAACTTTTAGTTTAAACATACTTTTTGTATTTTTATAAATCTCTTCTAAATTAAGTGCTGTCTTAATTTTCGTTTTTGCTGTAAGATTTAAAAGATAACTATTACCTTGTTTTATCTCTTCTTGTAAAACATCAAACTTTTTTTTATACTCTTCAAAAGTTATAGGAAATTTTTCTAAATCTACTCTTTTATTACTTTTTGTCTCTTTTTGATTTATTTCATATTTGATTTGATTTGAAAGGTTTGAAAGTTTTTCTATATAGAATTTTTTAAAATCATAAGAGATTAAAAATAAAAATGGCTCTTTTTCAAAGCCAAATTTATTAATCTGCTCTTCTATTATCTTTTTATTCAATTTTTATTATTTAAAATTAACTTTTTAAGTATTGCTGCTCTTACTGCAACTCCATTTCTAACTTGCTCTAAAACTTTACATCTTGGATCTTTTAAAACTTCATCACTAATATCAATATTTCTATTCACTGGTCCTGGATGTAAAAGTAAGAAGTCTCTTCCTTCCATTAATTCAGGTGTTATACAAAAATCTTTTGCATACTCTTGTAAAGATTCAAAATAAGTTATGTTATGTCTTTCTAATTGACTTCTTAAACTCATAACAACATCCATATCATCAATTACTTCTGCTATTGTGTTAAATTGTTTAAACTCATTTCCTTCATATTTAAAACAATCAGGAGCAACTAAATTTACATCTATTCCAAATCTAGGAAGAAGTCTTCTATTACTTCCTGCAACTCTTGAGTTTCTAACATCTCCAACAATTGCTATTTTTTTACCTTCAGTTTGTCCATTAAAATGTTCATAAATTGTAAATAAATCTAAAAGAGCCTGTGTTGGATGAGAATGTCTTCCATCACCTGCATTTATAATAGGACAATCAACATAACCAATTAAACTTTCAGGTAATCCACATTCACTATGTCGAATAACAATAGCATCTGGTCCCATCGCATTTATATTTGCAACTGTATCATACATTGTTTCACCTTTTTTAGTCGATGAAGTTCCAACATCAAGGTTTACAATTTCAGCTCCCAATCTTTTTGCTGCAATTTCAAATGAACTTCTTGTTCTTGTTGAGTTTTCAAAAAACAAAGTTACTATAATTTTACCTTTTAAGATTTCGCAAGGTTTAAAATCTAAAAAACCTCTTGCATCTTCAAAAATATCTAAAATTTCCTCTTTTGTAAAATCTGAAGTTCTGATAAGATGTTGCATATTTTTCCTTTAATTTTAGTTTGGATATTATCAAAAAGCACTTTAAAAAAAAATTTTTTGTATAATGAATATTACTAATACTTCTAGGATTTTTTATGAAATTTCAAATTGTACTTATTTTTATTTTTTCACTATTTTTTGCTGCTTGTTCTGTAAAACCTCTTGAACCAGTAAAGTATGATAAAGTAGATAAAAAAATATCCTTTTCAAAAGATATAAAACCTATTTTAGATAGTAGATGTGTATCTTGTCACTCATGTTACAACTCACCTTGTCAATTAAAACTTGACTCTTTTGATGGACTTGATAGAGGAAGTTCAAAAGCTGATGTTTATGCAAATAGAATAAATGCTGCAAATCCAACTAGACTTTTTGTTGATGCACTAAATACTTCTAGTTGGAGAAAAAAAGGTTTTAGTTCAATGGTTGATAAATTGGAAGAATCAAATGCTTCTATTATGATGCAATATCTTTTCCAAAAAGAAGTTAATCCTTTAAATTTGGGAGCATATTCACCTGAAACTGACGAACTAACTTGTGTAAAAAATAAAGATGAATTAGAAGAATTTTTTGATGACAATCCTCATAAAGGTATGCCTTATGGTTTTCCAGCCTTACAAAAAGATGAATATAATCTTTTAATGACTTGGCTTGATAATGGTGCTATTGATGATACAAAAAAAGGGGTTTTTACAGCTTTTGAAAATACTCAAATTAAAAAATTTGAAGATTTTTTAAATACTCCTGATATAAAACATAAAGTAACTGCAAGATATATATATGAACACCTATTTTTAGCTCATATTTATTTTGATGAAAAAAGTGGAAATTTCTTTGAACTTATTCGTTCAAGTACACCAACAGGACAAAAACCTAAAATAATTCCTACGAGATTTCCTTATGATGAAGTAAAAGAACCATTTTATTATAGATTACAAAAAATTGAATCAACAATAGTTCACAAAACACATATGGTTTTTAAAATTGATGATGAAAAATTAAAATTTTATAATGACATTTTTATAAAACCTCTTTGGGAAGAAGAACCATATATCCCATCATATGATATAAGTTTAGCTCCAAATGCTCTTGAAGTATTTAAACAAATTCCTGCAAGTAGTAGATATAAGTTTTTACTTGAAGATATATATTTTATAATCAATACTTTTATTAAAGGACCTGTTTGCAAAGGACAAATAGCACTCAATGTTATACAAGATCACTTTTGGGTTATGTTTTTAGACCCAAATTATGATTTAAGTGTAAAAGATAAAAACTTTTTAAAAAATAATTTTAAAGCACTTAGTATTCCAAATCAATTAGGAGAAGACCCTAGTCTTTATGAAACTTTTAAAAATTTAGGAAGAGAAGAAGATACTAAAAAATATGAAGAATATAGAGCAAAAATCTATAAAAAATATTATCCTGATGGAATGAAACTTGAATATATAAGAAAAAGTGAAAAAAATGACTCTATTTTAACTGTATATAGACATTTTGATTCAGCATCACTTCATTATGGAGCATTAGGAAGTATTCCAAAAACTCTTTGGGTAATTGACTTCCCACTTTTAGAGCGAATTTATTACTCTCTTGTTGCTGGATTTGATGTATTTGGAAATACGGCTCATCAGTTATTAGTACGAACTCATATGGATAGATTAAGAGTTGAAGGTGAAAGTAATTTTTTAGAATTTTTACCTCAAAAAAGTAGATTAAACTATTTTAACTCTTGGTATGAAGGTTGGTTAGCTCAATATCTTACAGTTTATACACCTTCAAATAATGAAACAAATATAAAATATTATTCAACTGATTATAAATATGAGTTTGTAAATATGGTATTGGATTATACAAATACAAAAAGAGATCATATAAATTTTTTAGAAAATTGGTACAAACCAACGCCTCTTAAAAAAGTTTATAATACAAAAAAAGAGATTGAAGATACACTAAAATCTCTGGCAACTCCAAATAGTGTTGATGTTATAAAACACTTTACACAAAAAGATGCAAATAGTATTTTAATTAAAATTGCCATGAATAATGGTGAAAATTTAATATACTCAATGGTAATAAATAGATGGCATAAAAATGTTGCTTTGATGTTTGATGAAGATTCAAGGTTAGACCCTACAAAAGATGATATAGATTTTATTGAAGGATTTATTAGTTCTTATCCAAATATGTTTGTTGTTATAAAACAAGATGATTTAGGTGATTTTTTTGATTTAATAAAAAATTATTCGAAGCACATAGAAGATAAAGAAAAAATCAAAGATTATGTAATAAATAGGGCTAATCCACAATTTTGGACAGTTTATGATTGGTTTAATGATGAATTTAAAAAATCAAATCCTTTAGAATATGGATTATTCGATTTAAATAGATATTATAAAGAAGCTATAATAGAGTAATTCTTTAACTCTTTTATAGATATAATTCATCAAAAATAATAACGTATTAGGAAAATGGTATGGAAAATTTAGAACAGATAGACAAAGAGTATGTACTTCATACTTATGCAAGAAATTATGTAAATTTCAAAAAAGGTATAAATGCAACTTTGTTTGATGATAATAACAAAGATTATATAGATTTTACTTCAGGAATTGGAGTAGTTAGTGTTGGTCATGGAAATAAGCAAGTTGCACAAAAAATTTTTGAACAAGCTTCAAATCTAACTCACACTTCAAATTTATATGCAATAGAACCTCAAGCAAAACTAGCAAAAAAAATAAAAGAATTAAGTGGTTATGATGTAAGAACATTTTTTTCAAATAGTGGTGCTGAAGCAAATGAAGGTGCAATTAAAATAGCTAGAACTTATGGTGAAACACAATTTGAAAATAAAAAATATAAAATCATAACTTTAGAAAATTCTTTTCATGGAAGAACAATAACAACAGTTAAAGCAACAGGGCAAAGTTCATTTCACCAAAATAAATTTGCTCCTTATCCAGAAGGTTTTTCATTTAATGCTATTGATGATGTTTACAATGCAATTGATAATGAAACAGTTGCTGTTATGATAGAACTTGTACAAGGAGAAGGTGGAGTTTTTCCATTTCCAAAAGATAAGATTCAAGAATTAGCAAAATTTCTAAAAGATAATAATATTTTACTAATAGTTGATGAAGTTCAAACAGGAATCTTTAGAACAGGAGAGTTCTTAGCTTCTAACCTTTATGAAATTGAACCAGATATTATAACTTTAGCAAAAGGTTTAGGTGGTGGTGTTCCAATAGGTGCAGTTTTAACAACTCACAAAGATATTTGGAGTGCTGGTGACCATGGAAGTACTTTTGGAGGAAACTATCTTGTTACATCAACAGGACTTGAAGTTTTAAATATTTTAGAAGAGTTAAAAGATAGTGGAAGATTAGATGAAACTATTATTCACTTTACAAAAAAATTAGATGAACTTTATGAAAAAAATAAAGATATTTTTGTAACTCATGTTGGTTTAGGACTTATGAGAGGATTAAGAGTAAAAGATGGTGATACTTTAGCTCTTTTAATCAAAACTGCATTTGATTGTGGCGTTATGGTGCTTAAGTCTGGAAATAATACTCTAAGATTTTTACCAGCTTTAACTATCTCAAAAGCAGAAATTGATGAAGGATTTAAAAGACTTCAAACTGCACTTGATAAAATGAAAAAATAAAAAGAGAAATCTCTCTTTTTATTTAGATTTTTTCTCTTCTTTCTCTTTTTTTCTATTTGCTTCAAAGTTAAAGTAATATTCTATTTCACTTGGAGTTAAAATTTTAATAGTATTTGTACTTCCTGGCATTCCAACTGGATAACCAACAGTAGCTACATAAATACCTTTTCTATTTAAAATACCTTTTTGATCAAGATTCTTTAACATTTTTTGAAACATTTTAGATGCTTGCGCTTCTTTTATTACAGCAACTGGCTCTATTCCCCAAATAGCAGTTAAAGAGTTAAGCACTTTTTTCTTATGAGTAAATGTATAAATAGGTGTTTTTGGTCTATATCTTGACATTTTAACAGCCGATTTTCCTGAACTTGTAAGTGCTAAAATTCCATCAGCTCCTAAGTCATCTGCAAGTTTTGTAACTGTTGCTTGAATAACATCAAATTCATCTAAATATGACATTTTATATTGTTTGTCATAGTCATAAATACCTTCAGTTTTTGCAATAATATTATGCATTGTATCAACAACATTTACTGGATCTTCTCCAACAGCACTCTCTTCACTTAACATTACTACATCAGTTCCATCTAAAACAGCATTTGCAACGTCAGAAATTTCTGCTCTTGTAGCTCTTTCATTTTGAGTCATTGATAAAAGCATTTGAGTTGCTGTGATAACTGGAATTCCTTTTAAGTTTGCTTTTTTAATAAGCATTTTTTGAATAGTTGGAACATCATAATATGGAACTTCAATTCCTAAATCTCCTCTTGCAACCATCAATCCATCACTTGCTTCTATAATTTCATCGATATTTGCAACTGCATCAAATTTTTCAATTTTTGCAATTAATTTTCCTCTATATCCATTTAAAAGGCTTCTAGCTCTTCTCATATCTCTTGCATTTTGAACAAATGAAATCGCAAAATAATCTACTTCATTTTCAATTCCCCAAGCTATATCTTTTTCATCTTTTTTTGTAATTACATCAATGTCAATTACAGTATTCGGGAAATTTACACCTTTTTTAGATGATAATGTTCCATTATTTTCAATTCTTGCTTGTACTTCATCTCCAACTTTTATAACTTTTGCTCTAATTGTTCCATCATATAAATATATATATTCATCAACTTTTATTTTCCCTAAAATATCTGGATAGTTTATAGATACAATATATTCTTTATCTGCTTTTTTATAACCAACTATCTCATCTTTTACAAAAGTTAAAATATCTCCTCTTGTTAAAGAAAATGGCTCTTTTAAATCACCAATTCTAACTTTTGGTCCTGAAATATCTTGTAAAATACCAACTGTTTTTCCAGTGTTTTTCATAGCTGTTTTAATATTATTTAAAGTTTCTAAGTGATATTCGTGACTTCCATGAGAAAAGTTCAATCTAAACATATTTGCACCAGCTTTTATTAACCCTTCAATCATCTCTACAGTGTGGCTTGCTGGGCCTAAAGTTGCTAAAATTTTTGTTCTTTTTTTCATTAATGCTCCTTTGAAAAAATATACTAAATTATATCTAAACTATATTACTTTCAGGTTACAAAATTCATTTACGATTTTTACACAATTAGTATGCTAATATTTTATAAAATAAAAAAAGGTTTACTATGAAATATATAAATTTTAAATTCTTATTATCATCTACAATAATTGCTAGTTTATTAGTTGGTTGTGCACAAAAAACTGGTTATCAAACTTATGACAATAATCAAAATGCCATTATTGGAACAACTCTTGGAGCAATTGCTGGTATTGTTTTAGGAAATAATATCGGTGGTGGAAATAAAGGAAGAAACAAAGTTATAGGTGCAGTTGCAGGTGCAGCAATTGGAGGAGCGATTGGTTATAGTATGGATAAACAAGCACAAGAAGTTGCACAAAGCTTAAATACAAATGTAAATAATAACCCTCAAGCTGTACTTGATCCAAACCAAGATTTAATAGTTTCAAATACTGATAATTATGTGAAAATAATGTTTAGAGATAGTATGATGTTTGAAACAAATTCAGCAAATCCAACATATAGCGCTCAAACAAAAATATCAAAAATATATTCTGTTTTACAAAAATATCCAAATACTTTAGTTCAAGTTGTAGGACATACAGATAGTCGTGGAACTCATACATATAATCAAACTTTATCTGAGCAAAGAGCAACAAATGTAGGAAATATTATTTATAATTCTGGTGTTTCAAATCAAATTTTCTCAAGAGGTTGCTCTTTTGATAAACCAGTTGCTTTAAATAATAGTGAATCAAATATGGCTTTAAATAGAAGGGTTGAAATATATTTATATCCAAATCAAGAATCAGTATTTGACGTTTGTAGATAGGAAAATAAGCCAACTCTTTGTATAATCGATATATTTTAAAAAATATTAAAGGTAAAAACTTATGAAACTTATAATAAACGGTGAAAATAAAGAGTTTACAGATAATCTTACTCTAAACGATATAATAAAAAATTTACAAGTAGAAAACAAAGTAATGGCAGCCGCTGTGAATATGAATATTGTTAAAAAACAAGACTGGAATAGTTTTATTCCAAAAGAAAATGATTCAATAGAACTTCTTAACTTCGTTGGTGGTGGTTGATTTTATGAGTAAAGAAAAAGGAGATATTGCTGAAAAAAAAGCAATATCTTTTTTGGAAAAGTCAAATTTTGAAATAGTAGAAAAGAACTTCTATGCAAAAAAACTTGGTGAAATAGATATCATTGCCCAAAGAAATAAAATTTATCACTTTATTGAAGTGAAATCTGCAAATGATTATGAAACTGCAATCAACAATATAACCTCACAAAAATTATCTAAAATAAAAAGAAGTGTTGATTTTTATATCCAGAAAAACAACTTAGATATTTCATACTCAATAGATGTAATTATAGTTGTAGATGATAAGATAGAGCTTTTAGAAAATATTACAATGTAGCTTGACCAAAGGTGAAGGTCGCAAAAACACCTTTAGTCAAATTTCTTATACTTAATTAGTATGTAAGAATTATAATAAAAATTAATAGCAATAATATAGCAATAAATTAGAAAAATTTCATTTACTTATTTTTTAGCAATTTTTTGTTACTATTTGTAATTACTTATGGAGAATTTTTTGTATTCAAAAGAATTAGAATCTATTAAAAAATCGAATCGTTTTAGAACAAGAGAGATTTTTGATGAAAACATAGTCGATCTTGCCTCAAATGATTACTTAGCGCTATCTTCCAATAAAACTCTTTTTCAAAAAACTTACGAAAATATTTTAAATCTTAACTCTTTTTCACCTAAAGCCTCAATGTTAGTAAATGGTTACAGCAAAATCCATAAAAAATTTGAAGACAAGCTATGTGCTACAAATGGTTTTGAATCTGCAATCACAGTTGGCTCTGGCTTTTTAGCAAATATTTCGATGATTGAAGCACTTGTTAGAAAAAATGATACATTATTTATTGATGAAGAGTACCATGCAAGTGGTATTTTAGCTACAAAACTTCTAAAACCTGAACAAGTGGTAGTTTTTAATCATAATGATTATTTGGATTTGGAAAAAAAGATTTTAGACAATAAAAGAGTAGGAAGAACTATTATTACAATAGAAGGTATTTACTCAATGGGTGGTGATTTAGCTCCTTTTGAAATATTTGAAATAGCAACTAAATATAAATCTCTTTTGATTGTAGATGAAGCACATAGTTCTGGAGTAATAGGAAAAAATCTTTTAGGTATTTTTGATTATTATGATATTAAACCAAATAATTATCATATAAAAATGGGAACTTTAGGCAAAGCTTATGGTTCTTATGGTGCTTATATTTTGGCTTCTAAAGATATTATTGAATTTTTAGTAAATAGAGCAAAACCTATTATCTATTCAACTGCTCCTTCATTGTTTGATACAGCTTTAGCAATAGAATCTTTAAAATATATTATTGAAAATAAAAAAATTTTAAAAAGTAAAATTGAGGAAAATCTAAATATAATTTACGAAATTTTAGGTATAAAATCACAAAGTTTAATTATTCCAATAGTTATTGGTGATAATAAAAAAGTGATTGAAATCCAAAAAGTTTTAAAAGAAAAAGGATTTTTAGTAGGTGCAATTAGGCAACCAACAGTAAAAAGCGCAATTATAAGGTTAATTGCAAAAATTGATATAGAAAGAAATGATTTGATAGAAGTTTGTAACTTAATTAAAGGATTTAGAGATGTTAATAAATGATTTGATAAAAGGTAATAAAAAATTTAGAGAAGCAAGCTTTTCTAAATATGAAACAGATTTAAAGCAATTAGTAAAAACAGGTCAAAAGCCTGAAGTTTTATTTATAGGATGTAGTGATAGCAGAGTAACACCTGATTTGATGCTTGATACAAAACCTGGGGATATGTTTATTTTAAGAAACGTAGGGAACTTTGTTCCACCATACAATCCAGACAATGATTATCACGGAAGTTCAGCTGCAATTGAATATGCTGTAAATGTTTTAAATGTAAAACATATTATTGTTTGTGGACATTCACACTGTGGAGCTTGTAAAAGTTTATATCAAGATTTAACTGATACTCCTGATTTAGTAAATGTAAAAAAATGGTTAGAATTAGGTAAAAAAGCAAAAGAATACACTCTTTTAGCTATTCAAGATAAAAGCGATGAAGAAAATTTATATAGAACAACTGAAAAAATTTCTATCGTTTATCAAATGGAAAACCTTTTAACATTTCCATATATTGAAGAAAGAATAAAAAATGGTGAACTACAAATTCACGGTTGGTACTATAAAATAGAAGATGGTTCTATTGAATACTATGATGGAGAAGAGTGTAGCTTTAAGCCACTAAGTGAGTAGAATTATGAGTTATGAAGTAAGAAAACTACCTAAAAAAACTGTTATTATTATCAGCCTTATTGTTTCAATTGCAATTGTTATATTTTTAGTTCAAAAAACTTTAAAAGAACAAAGATTTGCAGAAATTTTAGCAACATTAGGACATAAAAATATAACAGAATTAAAAATTATAAATAAGTTAAATGTTGAAGATGTTCAAACTAAACTAAAAAGTAATGTTTTCAAAGTTAAATTTTTTGATAAAGATTTAAATCAAACTTGTATTGGTTTTCTTCATAAAGAAAAAGATGACGTATATAGTAAAGATTTTGATTGTAAGTAGGAAATATGAATATTATAGAGAAATTAGAAAATAACGAAAGATTACAATACGAAGATGCTATAAAACTATATGATTTAGACCTTTTTACATTAGCAACTTATGCAAATAAAATTAGAACTGAAAAACATGGAAAAAAGACTTATTTTAATATAAATAGACATATAAATCCAACAAATATCTGTAAAGATGTTTGTCAATTTTGTGCATACAGTGCAAGTAGAAAAAATCCACATCAATATACAATGAGTCATGAAGAGATACTTGAAATCGTAAAAAACTCTTCAAAAAACAATATAAAAGAAGTACATATAGTTTCAGCACATAATCCACATACAGGTTTAAAATGGTATATGGATGTTTTTAAATTGATAAAAGAAAACTATCCAAATATTCATGTAAAAGCTTTAACAGCTGCTGAAATTCATTTTTTAAGCACTGAATATAAACTATCATATGAAGAGATAATTGATATGATGATTGAAAATGGTATTGATTCTATGCCTGGTGGTGGTGCTGAGATTTTTGATGAAAAAGTGAGAAAAAGAATTTGTGGTGGAAAAGTAACTTCAGCACAATGGTTAGAAATTCATAAACTTTGGCATCAAAAAGGAAGAAAAAGTAATGCAACTATGCTTTTTGGACATATCGAAAGCAGAGAACACAGAATTGACCATATTTTAAGATTAAGAAATTTACAAGATGAAACCGGTGGATTTAATGCTTTCATTCCTCTTGTTTATCAAACTGAAAACAATTATTTAAAAGTAAAAGAAGCTTTAACTGGTCAAGAGATTTTAAAGACTTATTCAATAGCTAGAATTTTACTTGATAATATTCCAAATATAAAAGCTTATTGGGCAACATCAACTGTTAAACTTGCTTTAATTGCTCAAGAATTTGGAGCAAATGATGTAGATGGAACTATTGAAAAAGAAGCAATTCAAAGTGCTGCAGGTGCAAAAAGTGCAAATGGAATTGCTCAAAGTGAATTTGTGGAACTTATAAAAAACTCTGGATTTATTCCAGTTGAAAGAGATAGTATTTATAATGAATTAAAAGTTTGGTAAAATACCAAACTTTTATTTTAACTGATTAAACTCCAAATTAAACTCTACTTCTATACCATTATCTGTTCTTTTAAAGCTAATTGGATATTTTAAATTTATTGAATATAACTCTTCATTTAACTTATTGATTAATTCAAAAAACTCATTAGGTTCAGTTATTAAAATAGCAACTTTATAACTAAAAACTTCAACTTTTTTTGCATCAATAGTCTCAATATATTTAACTATTGCCGTTTCTGGCATCAATATTTTTAATTGTTCAGTTACACTTTCAATATTGAATTGTTCATCAGTTAAATAATCTTTTGTAGAGTTATCATACTCTGTATTTATCTCTATTTCATTTTTTGATACAACAACTGCATCAAAATTTGTTTTAGCATTAGGAGTTATAATCTTTGATTCATTATTTACATATAAAGAGTTCAAAGCTAGATTTAATAGATTTAAATTTTCTTCTTGAATAGAAAAAACTTTTAATTCTAAATTATTTTCATCAATATTCACTTCTTTTACAGCAACATTGTTTGGTACTGAATCAAAAATAGCTTTTACTCTTTTTTTTATTTTATCGTTTAAAATAACATGATTAGGTAAACTTTCTAAAACTTTTTGATGTCCAATTTTTATATTGAATTTTTCTAAAATTGGATTAAAATCAATAGTTGAATATATTTTATAGAATCCTAAAGATAAAAGTGTTAATAATATAATTAGAAATATATATCTTGGATCTTTTCTTTTTTTCTTTTTTCTATGTTTTATAAAACTATTTTTTGAATCTTTTTGTTTTGCTAATTTAAAAATTTCTTCATCAACATTTACTGAATAATCATCAACTTTTAATAATAATTCTTGGCTTAACTGTGATAATTGTTCTTTTGTTAAAATCTTTAAAACATGCAAAATAGAAACTTTTTGAACAAAAACTTCATCTTTTCGTTTGCTATATAAATCATCTAATATTTTTTGTATTGTTTGAGTTAACTCTAAAAAATAAAGTTCATCAAAAAGTTTTTGACCTTCTAAATCATCTTCATAAAAGTGTGTTCTTTTAACAGAATCAAAAGTTAGTAAATCAATAGTTTCATTATAAACAATATTTCCAAGTTTATCAACGATTAAAACAAAAGCTTTATTGTTGTAAATAAAAAATAGTAATTCATTTTTTGATTTATTTCTTTCTATATGTTGATTCATAATATGAAAAGCAGAATATATATAATCTATTCCTGTTTTTCCAAAATAATTTTGTGTTTCAAATAGCGTTGTTTTTAAAACTACAATATCATAATCTTTATTGAACTCCACAATTTCACAATCTTTTATTTTAGAAGATAAACTTTTAGGAATAAGTTTTGTAGTATCACTTAATAAAAGAGTTGAAATATAAGAAAAATCATCCTCTTTTTGTAACGTATTTATTTTCTGAACAATATTTTGAGGCAAGATGTCATTATCAACTAAAAAAGTTGAATTGTCAGATTTTATCACCTCATCATTTCTTAATTTTTTATATTCAAGTTTTAATTGATTATTGTATTTAATAACATTAATATATAAAGACTCTTTTGTAAACATTTTATCTCACTTATGCTATTGAGTGTATTAACATTTTTTCTTTTATAAACACTTTTGCTTCTTCAAATTCCATATCTTTTATGTTGTATGGTTCACTAATATAAAAATCTATTCTTCCAAAAGGTTTTGGTAAAATAAACTTATCCCAAGAGTTGAACTGCCAATATTTTGTAGGAATTGTATTAAAACAAACTATGTTTTTTTCACTCTTTTGTGCAATAGCAACTATTCCATCTGCTATACTATATCTAGGACCTCTTGGACCATCTGGAGTTATAGCTATATCATTTCCATCTTTTAGCTCTTTTATTGCACTTATCATTACTTTCGCAGCACCTTTAGAAGTTGAACCACGAACTGCTCCAATTTTAAAATTAGATACCAATTTTGTAATAATCTCACCATCTTTATTATGGCTAATCATCGCTTTTACAATTCCATTTTTTCTAAAAGCAAAATAATTATATGGTTGTGACATCAAATCTCCATGCCACATACAAATAATCATTGCCTCTTTATTATCATTTTTTGGATGATGATAAACTTTTTTATTTGTCGCATAAATTAATCTTACTAAGTAGTAAAGTAAATGTGGCAAAATATTTAATTTAAAATATCTAAACATTTCTAATTTACCACTTCACCTTTTAACGAAGTTCTTGTTACATCAGTAATTTTCACATTTACAAATTTTCCAAGCAATTCATCACTTCCTTTGGCAAAAACTTGTAGATAATTATCTGTATATCCACATACTTCACCATTTGGTTTAAGACTTTCAACTAAAATATTTAAAGTTTCTCCAATTAATTTAGGCATTGACTCTTCTAAATATCTTTTATGTAATTCTATTAAATCAATTAATCTTTGACTACCAATCTCATCAGGAAGCTCTTTATCTTTTAAATTTAAAGCTTCAGTTCCAGGTCTTGGAGAATATTTGAAATTAAAGATTTGATCAAATTTTACTTGTTCTACAACATCTAAAGTATCAAGAAAATCTTCTTGTGTTTCACCAGGAAATGCTACGATAATATCAGTTGTAATTCTAAGATTTGGAACAAGTTCTCTCATCTTGCTAGCTCTATTTAAAAACCACTCTTTTGAATACCCTCTTTTCATAGCTTTTAAAACAGAAGTTGAACCACTTTGTAAAGGCATATGAATACATTTTGAGATTTTAGGATTTTTAGCAAACTCTTCAATAAACTCATCATCCATATGTAAAGGGTGAGGAGAAGTAAATCTGATTCTTTCTAAACCATCAATTTTTGAAACATCTTGTAAAAGTTTAGTAAAAGTATATTTTTCTCTTTTATCACTAAATCTTCTACCATAAGAGTTTACATTTTGCCCTAAAAGCATAACTTCAACTGCACCTTGTTCAACAGATTTACGAACTTGTTCAACTATCATTTCAGGTGGGATAGAAATCTCTTCTCCCCTTGTGCTTGGAACAATACAATAAGTACACTTTTTATCACAACCAACAGAGATGTTTACACTTGCTCTATATTTATTTGTTTTAGCAGTTGAAAATTCATAAGTTGATTCATCATTGTCAATAGATACTTCAACTGCACCTTTTACATCAACAACATCTTTTATTTTTGAAATATTTCTAGCTCCAACTACAAAATCAACATAAGGAGCTCTTTTTATAATATCTTGTCCTAAGTGTGAAGCTGTACAGCCACAAACACCAATTTTTGCCCCTTCTTTTTTCTTTTTATTAAATTGACCAATTTCAGAAAATAGCTTTTGAACAGGTCTTTCTCGAACAGAACAAGTATTTATAATGATTAAATCAGCATCTTCAATATTTTGTGTAGTAACATAACCTTTATGTTTTTCTAATTCTGCTTGAATATGCTGACTATCGGTGTCATTCATTTGACACCCTAAAGTTTGTATAAATAGTTTTTTATTTGAACTCATAATTTTATTAACACTAAAATATTAAAGCGCATGAACTTCATACATATATTCATCATCAGCTAAACCATATCTTACTTCTCTAAAATATACGTTTAATCCATTTTTCTCTAAAGCACTTACTAAAGCCATCATATCTTTATGAGAGTTGTCTTTGTCAAAATAAAAGATTTTTTGACCATCTTTTTCTAAATCCTCTTTGATTTTATCTAATTGCACTTTTTTTGGTTTTTCATTTAACTCATTTCTTGCAAGTAATAATTCCATTTATGAACCTTTTTTCTTTATATTATTAATCCTCCATTTTACCCCAAAATTACTTTAATTTCTATAAAAGGCTATTTTAGATATACTATTACCCTATTACTACATTGAAAATCAAACTAATCATTTCAATGTCACAAAAAGAGGTTATTAATAATGGATAAAATAATAGATATTTTAGATTCGATTGCTTATGAAAAAGGTCTAAAAATTGATGATGTTGAAAACTCACTAAAAGAAGCTTTAATAAAAACTGCTCAAAGAATGGTTGATACAACTTTAATTTTTGATGCAAATATTGACAGAGCAAATAAGAAACTTGAACTATTCCAAAAAATTGAAGTTGTTTCAAAAGATGATGATAGATTAAAAGAAGGGTCACTTACAAAAGAAGGAACACCAATAAATCCAGAAAATTATATCTCTTTAGAAGAAGCAAAAGAGATTAACTCTGATTTAGATATTGGTGATTTTATGAATTATGAATTAGAATTCGAAAATATGGGAAGAAATGCTGCAACAATTCTTTTAAGCAATTTTGAATTTAGACTTCAAAGATTTGTAGAAGAAAATATTGTTGGTAAATATAAAGAAAAAGTAGGAAAAACTGTTTCAGGAACAGTTACTAGAATTGATAAATCTGATAATACTTATATCGAAATTGGCGAAATAAAAGGTATTTTGCAAAGAAAAAGTAGAATAAAAGGTGAATTCTTTAAAGTTGGAGATGTTGTAAAAGCTGTTGTAAAAAGTGTAAACATCGATAAAACAAATGGTTTATTGGTTGAAATTTCAAGAACAAGTCCTAAATTTTTAGAAAATCTTTTAGTTTTAGAAGTTCCTGAACTTAAAGATAAAAAAATTGCTATTGAAGCAAGTGCAAGAATTCCTGGAACTAGATCTAAAATTGCACTTTCAACAATTGATGCACAAATTGATCCAATTGGTGCAGTTGTTGGAGTAAAAGGAGTTAGAATCGGTTCTGTTTCAAAACAATTAAATGGGGAAAATATTGATTGTGTTGAATACTCTGAAATTCCTGAAATATTTATTTCAAGAGCTTTATCTCCAGCTATCGTTCATAGTGTAAAAATTGAAAAAAATCCAGAAAATGGAGAAAAAGGAAAAGCCGTAGTTACAATTCCAAGTGATCAAAAATCAAAAGCAATTGGAAAAGCTGGTTTAAATATCAGATTGGCTTCAATGTTAACAAAATATGATATTGAATTAATTGAAATTGGTTCAAAAACTCCTACGTTAAACAATGAAACTAATGTTCAAGTAGATGAAAAAACAACTGATACTGCATCATTAGAAGCCTTATTTAAGTAAAAAAATGAATACTTTACATATCTTTGATTCAGTAAAAAAAGAGAAAGTAGAATTTAAACCTATCCAAGAAGGAAAGGTGAAAATCTACGTTTGTGGACCAACTGTTTATGATGATTCTCATTTAGGTCATGCAAGAAGTGCGATTGCCTTTGATTTACTTCATAGAGTTTTAAAAGCAAATGATTATGAAGTAACTATGACAAAAAATTTTACAGATATTGACGATAAAATCATCAAAAAAATGTATGAAACAAACAAAACATTAGAAGATATAACAAATCAATACATAAATGCTTATAAAGCTGATATGAAAGCTTTAAATATTCTTCCAAATACAATCGAACCAAAAGCTACTGAAAATCTTGAAGTTATGAAAGAGATGATTTCAAACCTAATTTCAAAAGATGTAGCATATAAAACAAGCGATAGCGTATATTTTGATACTTCAAAAGATAATTTATATGGAACTTTATCACATAAATCAAATGACGAAAATTCTCAAGCAAGAGTTGAAGAAAATCAAGAAAAAAGAAATTCTGCTGATTTTGCTTTATGGAAATTTGAAAAAGCAAATGATGTAAGTTTTGATGCTCCTTTTGGAAAAGGTCGTCCTGGTTGGCATATTGAGTGTTCTGCTATGATTGAAAAACATCTTGCATACAAAAATTCACAATATCAAATAGATATTCATGCTGGAGGTGCTGATTTACTTTTTCCACACCATGAAAATGAAGCTGCACAAACAAGATGTTCAAGTGGTCAAAACCTTGCAAAATATTGGATGCATAATGGTTTTGTAAATATAAATGGTGAAAAAATGAGTAAATCTTTAGGTAACTCTTTTTTCTTAAAAGATGTTTTAAAATCATATAGTGGTGAAGTAATTAGATTTTATCTAATGAGTACTCATTATAGAGCAGATTTGAGTTTTAATGAAGAAGATTTACTTTCATCTAAAAAAAGACTTGATAAGATTTATAGGCTTAAAAAAAGAGTTTATGGAATTGAAGATTCAAGTGTAAATAAAAAATTTAAAGAAGATATTTTAAATGCTTTAAATGATGATATAAATACTTCAATTGCTCTTTCAGTAATCGATGAAATGATAAATAGTGCAAATGATAAACTAGATTCAAATCCAAAAGATAAAAATCTAAAAAAAGAGTTGATTTCAAATATTAATTTTATTGAAGAAGTTTTAGGAATTGGTGGAAATGATGCTTATGCTTATTTTCAATTTGGAATTGATGAATCAACAAAAGAAAAAATAGAAGATTTAATTTTAAAAAGAAATGAAGCCAAAAAAGCTAAAGATTTTCAAACAGCTGACACATTAAGAGATGAGCTTTCATCTATGGATATTTCACTTATGGATACAGTAAATGGAACTGTTTGGGAAAAACTATAGTTTTTTTTCAAACTCTTTCAAAAGTTTTGGCAACATTTCACCTATCTCTTTAAAATCATATTTAAAACTTTTTACCACTACTTCATATAAATCATGATTTTTATATTTCTCATGCCATTTTTCTTCTTTACCTTCATATAAATTATAATACTCAAAACGCATTTTTAAAGCAGTTTTTAAATTATTATTTGACATTTATAAACCTTTGTACAATAAAAAAAGGGAAGAAGTTAAACTTCTTCCCTTTACTTTACTAGAAAAAAATCTTAGTAAAATGATCTTGCGTATGCAGAATCTGTGATATTTTTTGTATCAACAATATATGGAACTAAAGCCATGTGTCTAGCTCTTTTGATTGCTTTTTCTACCATTTCTTGAGCATTTTTAGAGTTACCTGTAAGTCTTCTAGGCATAATTTTACCTCTTTCACTCATAGATAATTTTAATAACTCAGTGTTTTTATAATCAATGAAATCAACTTTCATTTCAGTATATTTACAATATTTTTTTCCGTATTTTCTTCTTTCAGCCATTTGATTTTCCTTTCCTAAAACGGTATTTCGTCTTCGTCTATATCAATTTCAGGTATTCTTTGCTCAACTTTTTGTTTTTGTTGATTCATACCACCATAACTGTTGTCAAAAGAAGTTGGCTCGTCGTATTGATTTGTTGGTTGATTATAACTTCCTTGTTGAGGACTATAACCTTGGGCATCACCAGCAAATTCAGAACTACCTTTTGAATCTAACATCTTCATAGCATCAACTCTTAAAGAGTGTCTACTTCTTGTAGATCCATCTTGTGCAGTCCATTGTTCAAAAACAAGTCTTCCTTCTAATAATACTTTAGAACCTTTTTTTAAGTATTGATTAGCAACTTCAGCAGATCTTCCAAAAATATTGAAATCTAAAAAACATACCTCATCTTTTTGTTCACCAGTTGCTGACTTATATTTATAAGACGTAGCAATTGCAGATTTTGCAATAGCTGAACCTGAAGGTAAATATCTTAACTCAATATCTCTTGTTAAATTTCCAACCATAATTACTTTATTATACATTTAAGGCTCCTATATATTATTTACTTAGTAGCTTTTTTAGCAGCCTCATCGCTCATTTTTGTCCAAGAAGCGATCTCTTTTTTTGTATCATATTTAATAAAAATAAATCTAATAAGATTTTCATTATTTCTATAATTTCTTTCGATTTCAGCAATTCCTGATGGGTTACCTTTAAAATAGATTACATAGTAGTAACCTCTTTTACATTTTTCGATTTCATAAGCTAATTCTCTGATTCCAACATTGTCAGTTGATGAGATTTCTCCACCATTTTTTTCGATAAGAGCTTTTATTCCATCGATTTGCGCTACAGTTTCTTCTTCAGTTAATGTAGGTTTTAAGATAAACATTGTTTCGTAATGTTTGATTTTTGACATTAATTCTCCTTATAGATTGTGCCGATTTTCTTTACATTTCCTATTTTAATTATCAGCAAGGATTCTTTTTTTGTAAAGTTTTGGATTTTATCTAAATAAAGCTGTAAATTTTCTTAGAGTTGCTTGTAAATATAAATTCTGATTTTCGACTTTTGAAGTTTTAAAATCTAGTTCAATATCCAATAAATACTCTAACATATTTTGAAAAACTTCTGGTTTTATATTGATTGCGAGTTTTGATTTTTTTTCCCAAATATTTTTTGGTGGAATATATCCTAAAATTTCTTTTGGGTTTGGTTGCCCTAAAGTTCTAGCATAAGAGCTAATCATAAACAATTGTTGAATAAAAGAAGTTACTTGAGTTAATAAAAACACTTCATTCATTCCTTCTTCCAAAATCGATGATAAATCACTGCTTATATCTTTTCCAGCTAGTAAATCATATAAGAAATCTTCAAAATTTACACTTCCTATTCCAAAACAGTGAGTATCAACAATATTTATAGTAATAAGTTCATCTAAAATTGCTAATTTTTTTAAATCATTTACACATAATGCTAAATCATTTTTATGCATAAAATATAAATGGTTTAAAGCACTAACCTCATATTGAATTTGAAGCATTTTTGCTTCATATTCCAAAAATTTTGTTGCTTCTAAATCAGTTGGCTGAAAAAATCGAACGCATGCACTATTAGTTTTTAATGAAAAGCTAGTTTCCATAGTTTTAAAATCGCTATCACCCATACAAGCAATAACCAAAGTGCTATCAGGATTTGCATTGCAAGCTTCTATTAAAACATCTAACTCTTTTTTAGGAATTTTTTTATCTATTTTAATAAATAAAATATTGTTTGAAGAAAAAAGTGATGATTGTAACAATTTATCTTTTGCATATTTAAAATCATATTCCTCAAAATACAACTTTTCTATTTCATCATCTTGCCCAAACATTCTAGCAATAGATAAAGAATATTGTTCAACCAAAAAAGTAGATTGTCCATAAAACATATAAGTTTTAAATCTCTTGTTTTGTTTTAAATAGTTATCAAATTCATTTTTATACATACTAGAATAATATCCTAAGTTTACTTTTAATATAATTTTTAATATCACTACTAAGGGGTTTTATATGTATAAAGTTGTTCTTCCAATCTTAGGTTTTGAAAATGTCGAAACTTTAGAAATTGAAAAATTAGATGATTTAATGTCTTTCTTAATTCTTGGCGAAAAAACAAAAATGTCTGTTGTAAATATTGATGGATTAAGTAAAGTATCATTTGATTTTCAAATTGACGAAGATGTTTTAGAAAAATTAAAAATAAAATCAAGAGATGATTTTAATATCTATTTTTCTGTAGTTTCTCAAAACCCTGTTGAATATTCAATTATAAACTTAGTATCTCCAATTTTTATAAATGAAAAAGAGAAATTAATAGGTCAATATGTTACTAGCGAAAAAGTTGAACCTTATTTAGCTTCAATCAACAAGTGTTCTACTATACAATAGTAGCCACTATAACTTTTGTTACTAAATCGGCAGATTTTATTTTCACTCTCATTTTAGAAAATAATTTCTGTCCTTTGTAATTTTCTAGCACAACTTTCATTCCTATTATTTTTTCATAACAAACAGCTTTTGCTTTTTCAATATCAACAACTTTTACTTTTAACTCTTCACCTATATGTTTATTTGCCCATCTTGCGTATTTTCTATCTTCAAAATCCCAAACAAGTTGATCTACTTTTCTTTCATTTAAAGATATATGTTCACAAATCTCATCTATATTTTTTGGTGTCTGTTTTGTTTTCAAAATCCTATGTAAAACTAAATCCGAATATCTTCTAATTGGAGATGTAAAATGCGAATAAGAAGAGAATCCTAAACCAAAATGCCCTAAATTTTTTGAACTATATTTTGCTTGAGTTTGAGATTGAATAATAAGTTCATCAACTTCTGCACTTAACATAGAAGTTTTTGCACTTTTTTGAATATGAGTTATAGTTTCATGAACATCTTTTTGAAGTTTTACATTTACTCCCAAAATATTTACATCATCAACCAGTTTTGAGATTGCTTTAAATGATGGCTCTTCATGAACCCTAAAAATTGCAACATTTGATACTTTTTTACTAGCTTCAATATTTGCTAAAAGCATACACTCTTCAATTAGTTGATGAGAAGCTGTTGAAGTTTCTACTTCTATTGATTCAAGTTCACTATTTCTTAATTTTAATCTATTTTCAGTAGTTCTAAAATCATAACCTTTTTCGAGTCTTTTTTTTCTAAACTTTTTTGTAATTTTATATAAAGGAATTAAATAATCAAAAATTTCTTTATCAAGTTTTGAGTATAAATCCAAATGTCCTTCTATTACTCTATCAATTCTTCCGTAAGAAAAATTTTTATGCGAATTTATAACTGCTTCAAAAAGTTCTGCTTTTTTTACACTCAATTTTTCTAAATCTAAATGAAGTTTAAAAACAAATGAGTATCTATCTAATCCCTCTTTTAAAGAGCACATCTCTTCACTTAAAATTGGAGGAAGCATTGGTAAAACTCTACTTGGAAGATAAATTGATGTTGATTTTTTAAAAGCAAGTTTGTCCAAATCACTTCCTTCTTTTACAAAATACGAAACATCTGCAATTGCAACATATAAAATGTTTTCATCTTTATCAAAATATATTGCATCATCATGATCTTTTGCACTATTTGGATCAATCGTACAAAATGGAAGTTCTCTTAAATCAACTCTTTGATTTTTATCATCCATTTTTGCATCTATTTCAAAATCAAGTTTTTCTAATCTATAAAGCTCTTTGTAAAGGTACAACGATATAAATTCATCTACTTTAGAATCACTTACATTACCAACATTTCTAATAGCTTCAAAGGATTTGTTGTCAACAACTAAAACATCATTTTCATTAAATGTTAAAGCTTTTTTATTTTCAATTCTTATATTTTCTTTTACTGTGTAAAAAGCTCTATCTTTTACATATACTAAAATTTCTGCTTTTTTGCTACTAATAATTTTTATAATCTTTGCTTTTATTTTGCTTTTTGGATTAAATACTCTTTTTGCAATTACTAAGTCTCCATCAAAAGCACCATTTAATTCATCTAATTCTATTTTTATATTTTTTAAAGGAGTTACTAAATCTTCTAAAATAGCAAAGTTTTTTTCTATTTTTAAAGTTGCTATTTTATACTTTGAATTTAACTCAAATTCATTATTTGTATTTCTTAAAACAATCTCTTCTTTAATAAATTTTTCTATTTCAATTAACTCTTCTTTTGTATAATCTTTAAGGTTTGTTTGTATTTTTATAAATAGTTCTTTTAACAAAATTTATCCTTTTTTATAATCAGCTAATATTACAATATTCTTCCCTTTAATCTAGTAAGTTATCAAATATTTAGATAGTTTCTTGTATAATCTGCGAAATTTTTATTATTTAGAGGAAAAAATAATGGCAATAAATGTATTCTATGACAAAGATTGTAATATAGATTTAATCAAATCAAAAAAAGTTGCAATGATTGGTTTTGGTTCACAAGGACACGCACACGCTGAAAACTTAAGAGATTCTGGAGTTGAAGTTATCGTTGGATTAAGAAAAGATGGAAGTTCTTGGAAAAAAGCTGAAGCTAAAGGTTTCAAAGTTTTAACAGTAGCAGAAGCTACAAAAATTGCTGATGTTGTAATGATTTTATTACCAGATGAAAATCAAGCTGATATCTACGCAAATGAAATCAAACCAAACTTAAAAGATGGTGCATATTTAGCATTTGGTCATGGATTTAACATTCACTATAAAAGAATTATTCCTTGTTCAAAAACAAATGTTATGATGATCGCTCCAAAAGCTCCAGGACACACAGTAAGAAGTGAGTTCGTAAAAGGTGGAGGAATTCCTGATTTAATCGCAGTTCACCAAGATGCAAGTGGTGATACAAAACAAGTTGCTTTAGCATATGCAAGTGCAATTGGTGGTGGAAGAACTGGAATTATCGAAACTACTTTCAAAGATGAAACTGAAACAGATTTATTTGGAGAGCAAGCTGTACTTTGTGGTGGAGCAACTGCATTAGTTCAAGCTGGATTTGAAACTTTAGTTGAAGCTGGATATGAACCAGAAATGGCATACTTTGAGTGTTTACACGAATTAAAATTAATCGTTGACTTAATGTATGAAGGTGGAATTGCTGATATGAGATATTCTATTTCTAATACAGCTGAGTATGGAGATTATGTATCAGGACCTAGAGTTATCAATGATGAGTCAAGAGCTGCTATGAAACAAATCTTAAAAGAGATTCAAAATGGTGTATTTGCTAAAGACTTTATCTTAGAAGGTCAAGCTGGTTACCCAAGAATGAATGCTGAAAGAGCTTATACAAAAGCTTCTTTATTAGAGCAAACAGGTGTTAAATTAAGAAATATGATGCCTTGGATTGCTTCTAAAAAAATAGTAAATCAAGAAACTAACTAAAAATTTATTTAAGGAATTTTTCCTTAAATAAAACTACTTAAATGAATCTAAAAAAAATTCGACTAAGAAAAAAACTATTACAAAGATACCTAAAGAGAAAAAAACTAGCTCAAATTTTTCTTTTAATATCTCTTTTATTATTACTAATTCCTACTATTAGTTACTTTTATATAAATAATGAATCTTCTTCAAAAGAAGATACTAAATTAGAACAAAAAGCAACAAATGAAGAAGTTATGAAAGAAGTTTTAACTCAGCTTGAAATTTCAAAAAAAGATGTATTAAAAGAAAATGATATTTTTTCAAAAGAGATAGATATAAATCATAAAATACTTGAAAAAGTAAAAGAGATTAAAGACAATAAAAAAGAGTATGAACAAACAACTGAAATAGGTGAAGAAAATATTCCTTTGGTTGAAGAAAAAGCAGTACCAATAAAAAAAGACACTTATGTTTATAATAAGAAAGATAAACCAAAAATCGCAATAATTATAGATGATGTAGTTAGTGATTCTCAAAAAAGTAAAATATCAAATATTGGTTATCCTATAACTATGGCTTTTTTACCACCGACAAGCACACATAAAGATTCTGCAAAAATTGCTCAAAATGTATCTTTTCATATGATACATTTTCCACTTCAAGCATCTAGTGCTTTTAAAGGTGAAGAAATTAATACTTTAAAAATTACTGATTCATATGAAACTATTGAAAATAGAGTAAAACAACTAAGAAACTGGTATCCAAATGCAAAATATACAAATAATCATACAGGTTCAGTTTTTACTGAAAATGATGAAGCGATGGATAAACTATTTAAAGCTTTAGTTAAATATAACTTTATATTTGTTGATAGTAAAACAAGCGCAAAATCAGTTGGACAAAAGTATGCAAATAAGTACAATCTTCCTTATATCTCAAGAAATATATTTCTTGACAATGAAAAAAGTTATGAATATATAAAAGCTCAACTTATCAAAACCGTAGAACTAGCAAAAAAACATGGATACGCTGTTGCTATTGGACATCCTTATGATATTACACTAAAAGTATTAAAAGAGTCTAAACACCTTTTAAATGATGTTGACCCTATTCTTGTGAACAAACTACCACATTTATAAAAAATAAGTTATAATAAATCCAGCTCTTATAATAGGATTATTATGATTAAAACTATTGATTTTAGAATTTCTGAGTTATTATCTATGAAAAAATATCCAAGCGAAATTTTTTATATTGGAAATTGTGAACTTCTAAAAAAAAGAAAAATATCTATAATAGGAACAAGAAGACCCTCTTCTTATACAAAAGAGTTTACACATAAACTAGCTTCTAAATTATCCTCAAATAATATTTGTATTGTAAGTGGTGCAGCAATGGGAGTTGATAGTATTGCTCACTCTGGTGCAAAATCAAATAATACAATTGCAGTTGTCGCAAATGGACTTGATATAAAATATCCAAGTGTAAATAAAAATTTAATTATCGATATAGAAAATAATGGTCTTATTTTATCAACTTATAAAGAAAAAGAAGTTGCTAGAAACTACACTTTTGTATTAAGAAATGAATTTGTAGTTGCCCTTGGTGAGGTCTTAATCGTAACTCAAGCTGATTTAAACTCGGGAAGTTTAACTTCTGTAGAATTCGCTTTAAATATGAATAAAAAAATCTACACTTTACCTCATCGATTAAATGAAAGTTTAGGAACACAAGAATTAGTTAAAAAAGGTTTAGCTGAAGTTATTTATGATATTGATGAGTTTGTTGAAAATTTTACTGGAAATAAGAATAAGAAAGAACAACTAGATGAAATTTTAGAATATTGTAAAACATCTCCAAATATTGAAGATGCTATGCAAAAATACCCAAATGAGATTTTAGAATATGAGCTTGATGGAAAAATCAAAATTGAAAATGGAAAAGTTTTTTTAAACTAATCCAATTTTTATTTTAATCTTAATTGATAAGTAATATCTCCAGCACCAACACCTAAAAATATCCCTTCTTCATAAGTTCTTATGATTTTATCATCTTTTATAAGTTCAATCTTTCCTTTTGTTGCAACAACTCTATCTGCAAAAATTGGATTATAAGAAGCGAACTCTTTTGGAAAATCTATTTCTATTTTTTTCTCACCTGCAACTGTCCAAAGAGGAAGAATTATAAGTTCATCGCATCTTCTAAAGCACTTTTTAAAACCTTCAAGATTATCGCTTGTTCTACTATATTTATGAGGTTGCCAAAGAACTATTCTTTTATTTAAATTTGTAAGATTATCATACAATTCAATTGATTTCATAGTTGCTTCTATTTCTGTTGGATGGTGAGCATAATCATCAATTACAACAAATTTCTCATTTGCTTGAACAATATCAAATCTTTTTTTAATTCCTTTGTAGTTTAAAAGATTTTTTCTAATAGTTTCAATATCAAGTTCATTTAAAGCTGCTAGAATTGCTAAAGAAGCATTTGTAGCCATATGAAAACCAAATCCCCAAACTTCAAAAGTTCCTAAATCTTTTAAATCAAATTTAGTACAAGGTTGATTATCTTTTAAAGTGTAACAAAGATTTTTTATATCTTTTGAGGGATAAAGAATAGTTGCATTTTCTATTTTTAGTTTTGCAACATCTTTGTCTTCACCATTTACAACTTTTACTTTTGCCAAACTTAAAAATTTTTCATAAGATTCATAAAATTTATCATAATCGTAATGATAATATTCCATATGCTCAGGCTCAGCATTTGTAACTATCGCACAATATGGATTTGAAAGTAAAAAAGAAGCATCACTTTCATCTGCTTCAAAAGCAACTAACTTATCAACATATCTAAAATTTGAACCAAAATCTTTTGAGATTGCTCCAATTAATGCAGAACTGTTTAAAATAGAAGCTAGCATTGCAGTTGTAGTTGATTTTCCATGTGCTCCTGCAACACAGTAATTTTTTTTGTCCCCTAAAATAATAGGTAAAGCTTCTTTTCTTGAAAGTGTTCTAATCTGTTTTAATCTTGCTTGTATTAATTCTGGATTTTCATCTGTAACAGCTGCTGAATAGATAACTAAATCAAAATCATCTTTTATATTTGATGCATCTTGAGGACAAGAAACTTTTATTCCTTCGTCTTCTAAAGCTTTTGTAATTGGTGAATTTTTCATATCTGACCCAGATACTTCATGCCCATCAAAATTTAAAAATCTAGCTAATGCAGAAAGACCAATCCCACCAATTCCTATAAAATGCACTTTCATTATTTATGCTCCACTATCAAATGTTTTAGATTCTCATACTCTTGTTCTAAAACTTTTTTATTTTCTTTTAAATACTTTTGGCTATCAAAATTAAAATTCACTATAAAATATCCATACTTCTCATCACTAGCTTTTTCTAAATCAACTTTTGAATCATAAAACTCATCAAGTTCCATTTTTGAAGATAAAAATATGATTAATACATTTAAAGCTTTTTGTAAAAGCTCATCTTCAATTAGATTTACCATTACAAAAAGTAGCTCTTTTGCTCCATCAAAATTTTCATTTGACCACTTTTCAATCGCATGTTCATATAAAGCTCTAGCATAAAAAAGATGTTCATCTTCAAGCTTCAATTTTTTATTTTTATTTATGATTTTTTCTACATTTTCAAATGCTAATTTTAAGATTTCTTGGTAAAGTTCATTTATTTGTTCTTCATCTAAATCTAAAACCAACATTGAATCAAGAGTTTCATACATTAAAGCTATATCTTTTGCTTTTATAGAATTAACTCTTGTTTCATTTAAATACTTTAAAAAATCAGGATTTGTTCTTGCTTGAAAAAGTTCTTCTTTATCCATCTATAAAATCCTTTAATCTTTTTAAACTCTCTTTAGTTTTCTCTTCATTTTCAACTAGAGCAATTCTTACATACTCTTTTCCAAGTCCACCTCTTCCTAAAAAACTTCCAGGTAGAACTTTGATATTTTTTTCTTTATACAAATTTTTTGTAAATTCTAAATCATTTTCAACTTCAAGCCAAATATAAAATGTTGCTTCAGGAGTTGGTATTCCTAAAATCTCTTGTGCAATCTCGAAATTTCTTTTATATATTTTTCTAAATCCTGCCACATGATTTTGGTCATTCCAAGCAACTGCCGCTGCTTCTTGTAAAGGGACAGGACTTGCACAACCAATATAAGTTCTATATTGTAAATAATCTTTTAAAATAGTTTCATCACCAGCTATAAATCCACTTCTTAGACCTGGAGCAGAACTTCTTTTTGAAATAGAGTTCATAACTAAAATATTTTTAAATTCACTATTACCTACTTTTATAGATGCTTCTAAAAGTGAAGCTGGTTTTGTGTTTTCTTCAAAATAGATTTCACTATAACACTCATCATTTACAAGAATAAAATCAAATTCTAAAGCTTTTTTAACCCAAATTCCTAATTCATCGATATCCATTGAAGCTGATGTTGGATTATTTGGAAAATTTAAAATAACCAAATCACATCTTTTTAGTTCTTCATCACTCAAATTTGCTTTAAAATTATTCTCTTTTGTCAAATTTATATGAATAACCTCTGCACGACTAGCAATTGCTGCACCTTCATAAATTTGATAAAAAGGATTAGTAAATGCAATAACTGGATTTTTTTTATCAAATAAAGCAAACTGTGGAAAGTTAAATAAAACCTCTCTTGTTCCAAATGTTGGAATTATTTGACTCATTTTTAAAGATACATTAAATCTATTTTTTACAAAATTTATCATAGATTCTCTCAAAAAAGGTTCACCAATAGTTGAGGGATATTTTCGTAAAAGAGAGCTTGTCTCTTTTAATTTATCTTGTATAAATTGTGGTGTTTCAAACTTTGGTTCACCAATAGTTAAAACTGATAATTCATATTTTTCATTAGGAACTATATCTTTTAATAGTTCATTTAATTTTTCAAATGGGTATTTTTCAAAATTCACATATTTTCCTTAATTATCTTCTGAAACTGGTATTAGAAGTTGGTTAAATTTATTCATATCAAATGCTATTACATCACTATTGGTATTGAAAATTTTAAATAAAAATCTTTTTTTGAACATCTTTCTTTTCAAAGGCAAAATTTGAAGCATATCTTTTTGTTTTTTCAATTCTCGTATTGGGTTTTCACTACTTGAAACAATTTCTATTTTTTCATTATACAATTTTGCTAGATTCTCAAAATGGTCAACTAAAGTAATTTTCCCATCTTTTTCACCAATTGGGTCTAAATCAAAAAGTTTAGTTTTTATTTTCAATTGACTTGAAACATCAAATACTATTGGAGAAATTTGTTCATAAGATTTTATGTCATTTAAAACAACACCTGTTCTTTTTACTGCTTTTAAACTCTCTTTTCCAAATTTGAATATTGGTATTTTCAAATCAAATAAAGTATCTTTTATAAACTCTTTATATTTAAACATCTCAGATGTTAGCATCAACATACCAATATTATATTTTCTACTATCTTCTTTTAAAATTTTTACAAAACCTTTATTTGCATAATCAATTTGCAAAATAATAGTTGGAAAATGTTTTAATTCATTTTTTATTAAATCCATAATAGAAACTGTTGTTGGTCGAGTAACTTTTACTATCAATAAAGAATTTTTTAGTTTTTCATTCATATATTTTGCTTCATCAATAGCTTTTCTTACACTATTTTCGTTTTCTAAATATAAATCTAGATACAAATATATCTTGCTTCCAAATGGCATAGGAAATTGTCCTTGTGTTTTTCCTATTGCATTATAAATATTCATTAAAATACTTGGTTTTCCAATAACCAAAATCAAATCATTTGGTTTTAAAACTAAAGTTGGATTTATGTCTATCATTTTTTGATTTCTATAAAGTCCAAAAATTCTCCACTGTTTTTGCTCAATTGAACCAATAGAACGATAAGCATAAGAACTTCCAAATGGAACTCTAATTTCCATAATCTCACCTTGCTTAAGCCCAATATTTTGAGCTAAAACAGGAATATTTGGAAGACGTTCAACCATTCCATTTGCTAATACATCTATTCCTCTATATATGTTTAGCATTGGGTCATTACTAACTTTCATACCCCAATAATCTAAAATTGTAATTTGAAGGTTTTTCTTATACTCTCTAATATTTTTAATAACATTTAATATTTCATCTTTTGAGTTAAGTGCCATCAAAACTTCAGTGTGAATGTTTTTATCTAAAACCATAGAAAGTTTTGATTTTGATGTTGGGTCAAACTTATAAAATGTAAAATTTGAAGGTTTTTGAACAGGTAAAATAACATCATTTATGTAAATAACATCATAACTATTGTCACTTGTATTTGCTTCTACAATTCTTTGTAATAGTTTTTTTGCAACTATTCCATCTAATATAACTAATATTTTTTTCATAGGCAAAATTATATCTTAAAAAAATTAATTCTATATTTGAGTTACGATAGATAAATCTTACTTTGGATATAATAATAGCTTATCTAAAAAAAAGGTTTTTATAATTTATGGAATTTAAAATCGATGGAACTTCACAAGGAGCTAGAGCTTGTACAATTGAAACTGCTCATAGCACTATTTTAACTCCTGTTTTTATGCCAGTTGGAACTCAAGGAACAGTAAAAGCACTTGATGCAAATGATATGTTAGAACTTGGAGCAAAAATTATTTTAGGAAATACTTATCACTTATATTTAAGACCAGGAAGTAAACTAATCAAAAAATTTGGTGGACTTCATGGTTTTTCAAAATTTCCTAACTCATTTTTAACTGATAGTGGTGGTTTTCAAGCATTTTCTTTAAGCAATAACTCAAAACCTGATGAAAATGGAATTACTTTCAAATCGCATATTGATGGAAGCAAACATTACTTTACACCAAAAAGTGTTTTAAATACACAATATGATTTAAATAGTGATATTATGATGATTTTAGATGATTTAGTAGCACTACCAAATACTGATGAAAGAATAAAAACATCAATTGAAAGAACTACAAAATGGGCACAAGAAGCCATAGATTATCATATGGAACAAAAACAAAAAGGTATTGGAATACATCAAAACATTTTTGCAATTATCCAAGGTGGAACGAGCAAAGAGTTTAGAAAATTAAGTGCGCAACAACTTTGTGCTATGAGTGATTTTGATGGATTTGCTATTGGTGGACTTAGTGTTGGAGAACCAAATGAACAGATGTATGAAACTGTTGAATGGACAACTCAATTTATGCCAAAAGATAAACCTAGATATCTTATGGGTGTGGGAACTCCTGAAGATTTGATTGAAAATATTGAACGTGGTGTTGATATGTTTGATTGCGTTATGCCTACAAGAAATGCAAGAAATGGTACTTTGTTTACAAGTTTTGGAAAGCTAAATATCAAAAAAGCTGAATTTAAAGATGATAAAAATCCAATAGATAATGAATGCTCTTGTTACACTTGTAAAAACTTTAGTAGAGCTTATCTAAACCACTTATTTAGAGCAGCAGAAATAACATATTTTAGACTAGCTTCAATTCATAATATTCACTACTATTTAAATCTTATGAAACAAGCTAGAGAAGCTATATTAGCAGATAATTGGAGCGAATTTAAAAAAGAGTTTTACGCTAAAAGAAGCAAATAAACTCTTTTTTGATAAAATAAAATATATTAAAATAAGGATACTTATGACAGTCGATGATAAATTAATTGCAAAATTAGAAAAATTATCAAGTTTACAAGTTGATGATGAAAGAAAAGAGAAACTAAAATCAGAACTAGCTGATATTATAAACTTTGTTGAAAACTTAAATGATATTGATGTATCAAATATCGAAGCTACTTTTAGCACTATTGAGGGTGGAACTCCACTAAGAGAAGATACTTCAAAACAAAATTTAGAACTATCAAATCATATTTTAAGTCATGCTCCAAAAAGTGAAGATGGATACTTTATAGTTCCAAAAATCATTGAATAAGGCAAATAAGATGATTACAGTTTATGGAATAAAAACTTGTGGAAGTGTAAGAAATGCTCTAAAATTTTTTAAGGACCATAATATTGAAGTTGATTTTTTTGATTTTAAACAAAAATCTCCAACAACTTCTCAAATAAAAGATTGGACAAAAAAAGTAGATATAAATATCCTTTTTAATAGTAAAGGTACAAAATATAAAACTTTAAATCTAAAAGAACTAAATCTTGATGATAATGGAAAATATGAGTGGCTTTGTAAAGAACCAATGCTTTTTAAAAGACCTGTTATTGAATATGGTGATAAGTTAGTTGTAGCTTGGGATGAAGAAGAGTATAAAAAGACTTTTTTATAATTCTTCTTTTCTTAAAACTTATAGGCTATACTAAAGTAGTGTCCAAAGCCTGTTGTATCAGTTTTTTTATCATTTAATTCTTGATTATCTCTCCATTGAGTCATATTTTTATACACTTTTAGCCCATATCCAATTAACCACTTTTTTTCATGTAAATAAAGTCCTAAATATGACTGTAATGAATCACTTGTTCTATACTCTTTTTCGAATGCAGTTTTATCAAGATTGCTTCCAAATTCATAATCAATATATCCTTGGAATGATAAAAAATTATTCTTACTAAAAAAATAAAAAGGTTTAAACCAATTTATATGTGCTACATATCCATCAAAACTATTTTCATTACTTGCACCATAATTTTCATCGATATATCTTGTATAAAAATTTACTCCACTTTTTCCAAGCCACGGAATATCTATATCACTTCCAAGTCCCATCCAAAGTACTTTCAAACCTTTTCCAATTGGTTCATCGGCATAATAAAAATCAAATGCAAAATATAATTCTTGTAATGCTCCATAAGATAAGTCTGTGTTTGTCAAATAATCGATTGAAATTCTTGGTTCTATATCAACAAAAAAGTTGTTTTGTCCATGTTTATCACTACTTTTGCTATTTAACACATCAACAAAATCAACATATCCATATAAATCTAACCATTCATGTCTTCCGCCAAATTCAAATTCAACATAAGTATCATCAAAAGAGAAAGGTCCTCCTCTTTGCTCAATACCTTTCATCAAAATTAGATTTGCCCATTGTGAATTTTCTATAGAAATTTTATCTTTTGCGAAACAATTTATTGAAATAAAAAAGAAAAGGAAGAGTGTTTTATAAAAAGTGATTTTCTTCATTGTACTCCCCTAATTTACAATTCAAAAAAAAGAAGAGAAATTATTCTCTTCTTAGGCAGTAAAACTATTTTCTAGCTTCTTTTAGTGTGTCAGCTATCATAAATGCCAATTCTAAAGCTTGATCAGCATTTAATCTTGGATCACATTGAGTATGATATCTACTTGCTAAATCTCCTTGAGTTACAGCAGAAGATTTACTTCCTGTACACTCTGTTACATTTTGCCCTGTCATTTCAAGGTGAATTCCACCTGCATAAGAACCTTGAGCTCTATGGATTTGGAAAAATTGTTTTACTTCACTTAAAATAGCTTCAAAATCTCTTGTTTTATAACCATTTTCAGCTTTGATTGTATTTCCATGCATTGGGTCACTTGACCAAAGTACTTTTTTACCCTCTTCTTCAACTCTTTTTAGAAGTTTAGGGAAATGATCTGCTATTTTATTTGCACCCATTCTAACTATTAAGTTTAATCTTCCAGTTTCATTATTTGGATTAAGAGTATCTATTAATTTAAGTAACTCATCTTCTTTCATAGATGGTCCTACTTTGCATCCTATTGGATTATTAATTCCTCTAAAATACTCAATATGAGCACCATCAAGTTCTCTTGTTCTATCTCCAATCCATAACATATGAGCTGCACAGTTAAACCAATCACCAGTTATTGAATCACGTCTAGTTAATGCTTGTTCATAATTTAACAACAATGCTTCATGAGAAGTAAATAGTATTGTTTGATTTAATTGTGGAGTATTTTCACTTGTAATTCCACAGGCTTTCATAAATGCTAAACTTTCACTTATTTTATTTGCAAGTTCTTCATATTTTGCACCTAAAGTGTTATCTTTGACAAAATCCAAATTCCATAAATGAACTTGATTTAAATCAGCCATTCCACCTCTTGCAAATGCTCTTAAAAGATTCATTGTTGCAGCACTTTGATTATATGCTTTTAAAAGTTTTTTTGCTTTTGGTTCTCTTGATTCTAAAGAAAAATCTATATCATTTATAATATCTCCTCTATATGAAGGAAGACTTAATCCATTTATATCTTCGAAATCAGCACTTCTAGGTTTTGCAAACTGACCTGCAACTCGTCCAACTTTTACAACAGGACAACCACCTGAAAAAGTTAAAACAACTGCCATTTGCATCATTACTTTGAATAAATCTTTTATATTTGTTGCATTAAAAACATTAAATGATTCAGCACAATCTCCACCTTGAAGTAAAAATGCCTCTTTATTCACAACTTTTGCAAGTTGTTTTTTTAAATTTAATGCTTCACCAGCAAATATCAAAGGAGGATAAGAAGCAAGTTCTTTTTCTACTTGTGCTAAAGTTTCTACATCATTATAAGTTGGTTGTTGTTTTATAGGAAAATTTCTCCAGCTACTTGGAGTCCAGTTATTCATTTTGTTTTACCTTTTTTTTATTATTTTATTATTGGAAAAATTTTATCCAATATATCTTAAAATCTTTTTAATGTTTTAACTTTGAAAGTAAATCTTTAAAAGAGTTTTTAAATGATTCTAAACCATCAGCCAAAAGTTTTTCATAAACTTCTTCCATTTTAATACCTTTATCTTTTAAAAGTTCAAAGTATTTATCACAATCAGCTTCGCTCATAATTGCTGTTTGTTCTTTTTTCCCATCTGTTAGCCAATCTTCAATAGTAGCTAATGGTGCAGTGTTTACAGAATTTGGATAAATCAAATTATCTATATAGTAACTTGGATTTAGTTCATTTCCTTTTACACCTGTACTTGCAAATAATGTTCTTATATTTGAATTTTCAAACTTAGTTACTTCATGATAACATTTTGTTGCATTGATAATTCCAAGTTTAGATTTTTGTAATCCTTTATTAGAAAGATCATTATCCATCAATCTATCAAATCTTGAAACAAATACTGAAATAACAGCCTTTATATCTTTATTTGAATCTTTTATTCCTTCATCTAAAGCTTGTGCACATTTAATAGCTTGTTGTGGAGAAAAAATCAAAGTTGCATTTACATTTATTCCTCTTGAAGTTAACTCTCTCATAGCTATATATCCAGCATCTGTTGCAGGTATTTTTATCATAACATTTTCAGCATTTATCGAGCTATAAAGTCTAATTCCTTCTTCGATAGTTCCAGCAGCATCATCACATAAAAGTGGATCAACTTCAATAGAGATAAATCCATCATCTGCATCTTTTCTATGTAAATCATCCAATAAAAAAGCTGCTCTTTTAATATCAGTTAATGCTAACTCTTCATAAATTGTTTTTTCATTATTTGCTTGTAACATGTCAAGTTGTTGTTTGTATGCAACAGATGTTGTAATTGATGATTCAAAAATTGCAGGATTCGAAGTTGCACCTTGAATAATTCCTTTATTGATTATCTCTTTAAATCTATTTTCTAAAAAATCTCTTTCAATAAAATCACACCATAAAGAGTAATTTATTTCTTCTTTTAATCCCATTATTAAGCCTTTATATTATCTAAAACTTTTGTTAAATCTTTTGTATCAACTATGATATTTGCTTCTTTTTTCAAAATCTCTTTTGCACAAAAAGCAACTCTTGTATCTGCATGTTCAAACATAGATAAATCATTTGCTCCATCTCCACAAACTAAAGTATTTTCTCTTGAAATACCTAAAATTGATTGAAGTCTTTGAAGCATATCACCTTTTGAAAAACCAAACATCATGTCTCCACCAACAAGTCCTGTTAGAACTCCATTTTTTTCATGTAAAACATTTGAAAAATCAGCATCAAGACCTAATTTTATCTTAGCGGGTGTTGTTCCAACTCTAAATCCACCTGAAAAACAAACTACTTTATAACCCATTTTTTTTAATTCAGGAATAAGTTCATACGAACCATTCATCAAAGGAAGATTTTCACAAATCTCTACAACTTTTTTATATTCTAAACCTTTTAATAAAGCTACTCTCGTAGTTAAAGATTCAAAAAAATCTAATCTTCCACTCATAGCTTCTTCAGTGATTTTTGCTACTTTTGCACCAAGATTTAACTCTTGTGCTAAAAAATCTATTGTCTCACCATCCATAAGTGTTGAATCAAAATCAAAAACGGCTAATTTCATCAATTTTCCCTAATTTTAGTCTTTAAAAGGTATAATAATACCCAATTTTAACTAAATATATAAAAGGAAACTTTTTTCTAATGTTTAAAACACTTATACAAAAACTTCAAGAAGATAAATATTTAACTCTTGAAACAACTCCTCAACATGAGCCTTCAATGCACAATATCATTGAAAAAATAAAAAAATTTAATCTACAGGATAAAATTGATGGCTTTTCATGCACTGATAATCCTTTGGCAAAATTAAGATATAACTCTTTGTTTGCTGCTTTAAAACTGCAACAAGAGTTTGAAAAACCAGTAATTGCAACAATGACTATGAGAGATAGAAATAAAATTGCTTTACAATCAGATTTACTTGGAGCAAATGATTTTGATGTTCGTGCAATTTTAGCATTAACTGGTGATCCTGCAAAAATGAGTGATCAACCAAACAGTAAAGGTGTTTTTGAAGCAAACTCTTTAATGCTTTTGAAAATGATAAAATCATTTAATTATGGGATGGATTTTGCAGGACATCCTTTTAAAATTGAACCAAAACAAATATTTCCTTTTGCCGTTGTAAACTCTTATGCAAAAAATTTCTCTTCTTTAGAGAAAAAAATGCACTTAAAAATTCAAAATGGAGCAATAGGAATTATTACTCAACCTATTTTTGATATAGAAAATGCACAAAAACTTCTTGAAAGTTTTGATATAGCTAAAGAAAATGTTGAAGGAGATAAAAGAAAATCTCAATTAATCTTTGGAATTTTCCCTGTTACTAAACTAAGAACTGCACTATTTTTATCTGCACAAGTTCCTGGAATTCATGTTCCACAATTTTGGATTGATGCTCTTGAAAAAGCTCATAGCATTGGAGAAGAAGAAGAGTATAAAGTAGGAATGGAATTAAGTAGCAATTTATTTAAAGAGTTAAATAAACTTCATCCAAAAATTCACTTGATGACAGCAAATAGATTTGATGTTGCAAATGAGATTATCTCTTGAAATTAGCTTCAATTGATGTAGGTCTTAAAAGAATTGGCGTTGCCATTTGTCTTACAAGTGATATAGTAACTCCACAAAATGCAATTTTACGAAAAAATAGAAATCAAGCTGCTAATGATGTAAATACTTTTTTAAAAGAGTGGGAAATTGAAAAACTAATCGTTGGTTTTCCCACTTCAAGTGAAGATATGCAAAACAGAATCAAACATTTCGTTAACCTACTTGAACTAAAAATTCCTTATGAATTTTGCGAAGAAAATATGAGCTCAATTGAAGCGGAAGAATTAATCAAAGGTGAAATAAAATATAAAAGAGATGGTCGAGTTGACTCACTTGCTGCTAAAATAATATTAGAAAGATATTTAAAAAATAAATAATTTAACAAAGGGAAAAAACTTATGAGTTTTACATTTAATCCATATTACACACTAATTATAGCCGTTATAGTTTTACTTATTGGAAAAGTCTTAGTAAACAAAATAGATTTTCTAAAAAGATATAATATTCCAGAACCAGTTGCTGGAGGTCTTGTTGCAGCACTTTGTACAACTGCTATACACTACTTTTTTGGATATAGTATATCAACAAGTACAGAACTTCAAACAAGTTTTATGCTAATTTTCTTTGCATCAATTGGACTTAGTGCAAACTTTTATAAACTAAAAGAAGGTGGGAAAAGCCTTGTAATCTTTCTTTTTGTTATAGCTTTTTTTATTGTAGTTCAGAATTTTGTTGGTATCTCACTTGCTACAATTTTAGGTATTGATCCTCTTATTGGATTAATAGCTGGTTCAATAACTCTTACAGGAGGACATGGAACTGCTGGTGCTTGGGGAAGTATATTAGAAACAAAATATGGTATAGAAAATGCTACTGCTCTTGGTATGGCAGGTGCTACGTTTGGTCTTGTAATGGGTGGAATTATTGGTGGACCACTTGCGAAACTCCTAATAAATAGATATAAAATTAAAAATGGACATCTACAAAAAGATGAGAATGACACTGGAAATAAAAAAGTAATTGATGAGTTTGTACCTTTTGAGTATCCAAAAGCAGTAAGATTAATTACTACAAATAGTGCAATTACAACTTTAGGACTTTTTGCAGCTTGTTTGGCTTTTGCTGATTTTATGACAGGTTTTTCAAAAGGAACACCATTTGAGTTACCTACTTTTGTTTGGGCACTAGGAGGTGGTGTAATTTTAAGAAATGTTTTAGAAAATATATTAAAAGTAGAAATTTTTGATAGAGCTATAGACGTATTTGGAAATGCTTCTTTATCTTTATTCCTTGCGATGGCACTGCTTTCACTTAAACTTTGGCAATTATCAAATTTAGCTGGTGCATTATCTGTAATTTTAGTTACTCAAGTTGTTGTTATGATTTTATATGCCTATTTTGTAACATTTAGAGCTATGGGTAAAAATTATGATGCTAGTGTTTTAGCTGCTGGTCATTGTGGTTTTGGATTAGGTGCTACTCCAACAGCAGTTGCAAATATGCAAGCTATAACAAACGTATATGGAGTTTCTCACAAAGCTTTCTTAATTGTTCCTCTTTGTGGAGCGTTTTTTGTCGATTTAATAAATGCTACGATAATTCAAGTTATTTTAAAATTGTTTTAACAAAAATGCTATAAGAAGCAATTCTTATAGTATCTTTACTTTTTTTTCAAAACATTTACAACAACTGCTATTGCAAAACCTGCATCATGAGTTATTGTAAGATGAGACTTTTTTATACCAAATTTTTTTCTAATCTCTTTTTTATACTTTATTTTTGGTGCTCCCAACTCATCTTTTTTTATTTTAATATCATGAAAACTACAACTACCGCCAATTCCAGTTCCTATTGCTTTTGATGCTGCTTCTTTTGCTGCCCAAAATCCGGCTGCTGTTTCTGGCTTTTTGATTAAGTCAATTTCATTTTGATTTAAAAATTTTTCATAAAATTTATCACCAAATTTTTCATACATTTTTTTTATTCTATCTGTTGAAGTTATATCTATACCTATCATTTAAACCTATCTTTTGTATAATTTCCACCATGAAACTTTTTATAAAAAAATTATTATATCTTATAGTTATGTTATTTATCATTAGCTTGATTTCATTTATTGCAATAAATGCTGCACCAAACTCTTTTTTTGCAAGCGGAGAATTAAATCCAAATATAACTCCTGAATCAATCGAACAATTAAAAGCTATTTATGGGCTTGATAAACCTTTGTATGTACAATTTTTTTCTTGGATTTATTCTATTTTAAAACTTGATTTTGGAATCTCTTTTTCAAGTGGAGAGATGGTAAAAGATGAGATTTTAAATAGAATCCCAATTACTCTTACAATAAATCTAATATCAATGTTTCTAATTTTCATAATTTCTTTATATTTTGGTATTAAATCAGCTTTAAACAAAAACTCATTTTTTGATAAAGCCACAGAACAACTTTCACTTTTAAGTTTTGCAATGCCATCTTTTTATTTAGCACTTATTTTAGTTTTAGTTTTTGCAATAAATTTTGAGATTTTTCCAATAGCTGGACTTCACAGTGTTCCAAATGATGGAAGTTTAACTTATTATTTAGATTATGCTTGGCATTTAGTTTTACCTATTTTTATTATTGTTTTTGGTGGAATTGGAAGTTTAATTTTATATATTAAAAGTCTGACTGTTGAAATTTTAAAAAGTGATTATATATTTTTTGCTCATGCTAGAGGATTAAGTAAAAAACAGATTTTAAGATTTTATATCTTACCAAACTTATATCCACCAGTTATAACTTTACTAGGACTTTCTCTTCCAGGAATTATCGGTGGTTCAGTAATACTTGAAACAATTTTTTCAATAGATGGGATGGGATTACTATTTTATCAAAGTGCATTAAGCCATGATTATCCAGTTATTATGGGAATTCTTATAATTGGAGCATTTTTAACACTTATTGGAAATATGATTGCTGATTTATTTTTACTAAAATTAAATCCAAACTATCAAGAAAAATAAATATAAAAAAGGATAAATTTTGCAAGTTTTAAAAACTATTGAAGAGTTACAAAACATAAGAAAAAACTCATTAGGAAAAGTTGGTCTTGTACCAACAATGGGTGCTTTGCACAATGGACATATTTCACTTATCAAACAAGCAAAAAATGAAAATGATATTGTAATAGTTTCGATTTTTGTAAATCCAACTCAATTTTTACCTGGTGAAGATTTAGACGCATATCCACGAAAAGATGAAGCTGATAAAAAGATTTGTCAAATGTGTAAAGTTGATTATGTTTTTATGCCTGAAATTTCAACAATGTACACAAAAGAAGAAGTTTTAGTAAAAGCTCCAAATAAAAGTTATATTTTAGAAGGTAAAACAAGACCAGGACATTTTGATGGTGTTTTACAAGTTGTTTTAAAACTATTTAATTTAACACAACCAACAAATGCTTACTTTGGAAAAAAAGATGCTCAACAGCTAACACTTATTCAGCAAATGGTAAAAAATTTCTTTTTACCAATCAATATTGTTCCATGTGATATTGTAAGAGAAGAAGATGGATTGGCACTAAGTTCAAGAAATATTTATCTAAACCCAACACAAAGAAAAGATGCACTATTAATTTCAAAATCACTTTATATGGCTGGTTCATTAATTTCAAGTGGAGAAAGAAGTGTAAAAGCTGTAAAAGATAAAATTTATGAAGTTATGTCAATACTAGATGTTGAATATGTAGCCATTGTAGATAAAGAATTTAATGAACTTGAAACTATTGAGCCTACAAATACAATCATTTTAGTAGTTGCTAGATTTGGAAATACAAGATTACTCGATAATATTTGGCTTTAAAACAAATTTTACAAAAACAATCGATTATGCTAAAATTCGCAAAAAATAATATGGATAAATTAAATTAATGAAATTTTCAACACAAAAACCTAAAAAAACTCTGCATATGGTAAGCCTTGGCTGTACAAAAAACTTAGTAGATAGTGAAGTTATGCTTGGACGATTAAGTGATTACCAGCTAACGGATGATGCACAAAATGCAGATGTAATTATAGTAAATACTTGCGGATTTATAGATAGTGCAAAACAAGAGAGTATCAATACAATTTTAAGTCTTCATGAAGATAGAAAAAATGAATCTGTTTTAGTTATGGCTGGATGTTTAAGTGAAAGATATAAAGAAGAGTTACAAAAAGAACTTCCAGAAATTGATGTTTTCACTGGAGTTGGTGATTATGATAAAATCGATGAACTTGTAAATGAAAAAAGAAGTAATTTTACTTCTGAAGTATTTTTAGCAAGTGAAAACAATGAAAGAATAATAACAGGTTCTTCATATCATGCTTATGTGAAACTAAGTGAAGGCTGTAATCAAGCTTGTTCATTTTGTGCAATTCCTTCATTTAAAGGTAAACTTCACTCAAGAACTTTACAATCACTTGTAAAAGAAGTAAAAGCTCTTGTAGCAAAAGGATATGTTGATTTCTCTTTTGTATCTCAAGACTCATCTTCATTTTTAAGAGATTTGGATATAAAAAATGGACTTGAACTTCTAATAGAAGAAGTTGAAAAAATCGAAGGTATTAAAACAGCTAGAATTTTATATCTTTATCCATCAACAACAACTTTATCTTTGATTGATAAAATTGCTGATTCAAAAGTTTTTGTAAACTATTTTGATATGCCTTTACAACATATAACTCCTTCAATGCTAAAAATCATGAAAAGAGGAAAAGGTGTTGAGCAACTAAATGAGCTTATGAATCACATGAAAAGTAAACCAAACTCTTTTGTAAGAACAACATTTATTGCTGGACATCCAGGAGAGACTGAAGATGATTTTGAAACACTTTGTGATTATGTAGAAAACTTCAAATTTGATAGAGCAAATGTATTTTCATACTCTGATGAAGAGGGAACGACTGCTGAAACTAGAACAGATAAAGTTGAACAAGAATTAATCGATGAAAGAGCTGAAGTTTTAGGAGAAATCATTTCTCAAACTACACAAGAGTCACTAGAAAGTGAAGTTGGAAAAACTTTTGAAGTTTATATTGATGGTGAAAGTGAAGAACACGAATATCTATTAAGTGCTAGAAAAACTATTTGGGCTCCAAGTATTGATGGTGAGATTTATATAAATGATAATGAGTTAAGTGAAGGTGAGCAAATCAAATTTGGTCAAATTTATACTGTAAAAATAACTGAACTTGTTGGAGATAAATTACTTGCAACAGTAATCAAATAATTATGAACTTAAATTTTAGTGCAATAAAAGAGTCAAAAAATCTTCTAGCATTCTCTGCTGGAATTGATTCTTCTGCACTATTTTTCCTACTTTTAAAACAAAATATTCCCTTTGATATTGCAATTGTAAACTATAATGTAAGAGTTCAATCAAAAGATGAAGTTAATTATGCAAAAGAGTTAGCTTTAAAATACAATAAACAAATCTACATAAAAGATATAAAACTAGAATCTACTTCAAATTTTGAAAAAACTGCAAGAGATATAAGATATAAATTTTTTGAAGAAATAATAGATGAAAACTCTTATGAAACTCTAATCACAGCTCATCAATTAAATGATAAATTAGAGTGGTTTTTAATGCAGTTTACAAAAGGTGCAGGTTTAGTTGAACTTATTGGATTTAATGAATTTGAACAAAAAGAAAACTACAAAGTTTACAAACCTTTACTTGAAATTACAAAAAAAGAGTTAGAAGAGTTTTTACAAAAAGAGGATATAAAATATTTTATAGATAATTCAAATTTTGATGAAAAATATAAAAGAAACTACTTTAGGCATAATTTTTCTGATAAATTATTGAGTGAATATACTAATGGAATAAAAAAATCATTTAAGTATCTACAAGATGATATAAATTCCTTAAATATTGAAATTACACCTATAAAAAATTTTAATGAATTAGAAATCTATCAAAATCAAAAAGATAATAATCTAAATATTAGAATTATAGATAACAGTTTAAAAAAAAGAGGTTTTTTATTAAGTTCAGCACAAAGAGATGAAATTATTAAACAAAAAGAGATAACTATTAGTCATAAAATTAATATCTCGATTAAAGAAGATCTTATATGGATTTGTCCAAATGTAAGTTCTATTATGGATAAAAAGTTTAAAGAAACTTGTAGAATAAATAAAATTCCTAAAAATGTAAGAAACTATATTTATTATAAGAAAATTGATATAAAAGAATTAGTTTTTTAAAAAACTTTTTACCTTTTTTATTCGTATTAACTCTTGTCTAGCTTCTTCTTTTATCTCTTTTAAAAAGTTAATATTTCTAAAAAATAACTCTTCTAATGTTTTTAAATCTTTAAGCTCTAGATCAAACTCTTCAATTGAGTTCTCACTTAGATAATCATTGTACCAATTCACTAGTGCATCTCCTTTTTCAAAAGAGTCTAGTGAATCAATATAAATCAATTCATTTAGTGCTTTTAAAGACCTGTTTCGTCTTTCCATGCTTCTATCAATCCTTGAGTAACTTTCATAACTTGATTAATTGAATTAATGTTATCATCAATTCCAGCAGAAAAAAGTGTCTCTATTTGATATAAATATAATCCATCTAAATAATAAGCAACATCTCCACCATCAAAATCTAAAACACTTCTCAATTCATCAAAAATTGCAATTGCTTTATTTATATAAATAAACTTTTTCTCAATATCACCTTCTTGTATTGCACTTTTTGCAAAAGAAAGAAACTTGATAACTCCCTCATATAGTTTTAATACTAAAACATAAGGATCATCTGATATGGCATTTTGCTGATTATATTCTTCAATTCCCATAAATTCATAACTCCAAAATAATTCTTTATATAGTATATAAAGTTTTTACTTAAACTATAAAATCATTTCTTCTAATTACTTGCTGTTGACTGTTGAATTAACATCTTTAAACCTGAAAATGAATTTTCCATTTGAGTTATTATTGTCGTATATGCTGCAAATTGTTGTGACATTAGCTTATATTTTGTATCTAAAGCTTCTTGTGCTGCATCTTTTTGTTCTGTTAACTTTGTCTGTCTTGATAACATATTTGATTCATAATCAATTAAACTCTTATTTATTCCACTATTTGAAATTAACTCATCTAATGCTGTTGCTATACCTTTTTTTTCAGCAACTCCAACAAATAAATTTTGTAATCCTTCTTTGTCATTTTTAATTGCATTTTCAAATTCTGTCGAACTTAAAACTAAATTTCCATTTGATGAATCAAAAGAGAATCCATAACTAAATATAGTTTTATCACCACTACCTGTACCAAATAGTTGCTCTTTTAATTGAGACATAACATTTCTAATAGAAGCTTTATCTCCTAAAGAAGAATCCGTACTATACACTTCACCTGAAATTAATGTATTCAATGTATTATAAGCTGTAACAAAAGCTTGCATTTGTGTTTTTATATTAGAATTATCATCTTCTATATTAATAGTAGATTCACCAGTCGACTTTGTAGCTGTTATTTTAAGTCCATCGATAGTTATTGTATTACTACTTCCTGAATAATCAACTCCATCAACTTTCATTTTCATATCTTGAGCTTTCAATACATTATTTGCTGTATCATCAAATCCAAAATGAGATAAAGCTGTAGAATCAGAACCAGTAAAATTAATTTTATTTGATTCTCCCGTTTCGCTACTTTTTATAGACAATCTAAATTTACCAGTAGAATCTTCAACTAAAGAAGCTTGTACTCCACTGATTTTATTTATTTCACTAACCAAATCACTATATGATTTGTTAGTTGTATCTATTGAAGTTCCATTTATACTTAAATTACCTTGATTTACTAAACTACTTTTTGTTGTAGTAGTTCCATCAAATTGTTTTGATTGCCAAACATCTTTTTGTGCTAATTGCTCAACTTTAACACTAAGACTACCAGCTTTCAAAGCACTTAAATCATCTGAATCAAAAGTTACTCCATCTCCACTTACATTTGCACTTTTTTGCTGAAATGCATTTGCTCCAGTTGTCTGATTTAAGCTGAACACTTTTACAGCAGATAATAATTCACTAACTTTTGTTTGTATATTAGTAACTACTTCTTTTTCTGTAGTAAACTTTTCTAGTTTTTTTTCTAAAGGAGTTACACTAGAAGCTTTATCAGCTTCTTTTAATTTTTCAATTAATGCCTCATTTAAGCTTGTTGATCCGCTTGAACCTAATCCCAATACTCCAGCCATTGTCTACTCCTTTATTTTAATTAACTTCTTAATCCAAGTATTACTTTAATCATTTCATCAACAGCAGTTATCATTTGTGCATTTGCACTATATGCTGCTTGTAATTTCATCAAATTTACCATTTCATCATCTTCATCAACTTTTACAATATTATTATATGTTGTTCCTATTGTTTGAGCAATATTTGCTTGTACCTCTTTTGAGTATTTTGCATTTTCTGTATCACTTGAAACATTTACTTTTGTATTTCTAAAATATTCACTTAAAGATGTTGTATTTGTTGCTGTTGAATCTTGTGCTTTTCCATCAAAAGATAAATCTGTTTTCCACTGTATTGTTGCTAAATACTCTATTTGTTCCTGTTTCAAATCATTTACAGCATTTTTATTAAATGCTAATGTTTTAACACTAGTACCACTAAATAATCCAACAGAAACTATTTCTCCCTTAGGAGTTCCATTATAATCATTTGCAGCATTTTGTCCATAAACATATTCATTTTTACCTACTTGAATATATTGATCATAGATATCTGATAAAGTAGCTGCTAAAGAGTCTAAATTATCAAGATATGATTGAATTTTATTATTTGGTGAAGATGAAGATAAATTCTCAACTTGAGCTTTTATACTTCCACTTGATAAATTTACATTTTGTTCCAGTATTTTAAGAACTACATCTGATTCAGCTGTTGTACTTTGAGATTCATTTTTATATAAAACTTCTCTTTCTTGTACAGCATTAGTTGCATCATATCTTACAATGCTTATACTTCCTGTAAATTCATTACTTTTCCCAGTTTCTTTAGATTCAACTCTTAAATATTTATCAGAATCTGTACTTAGACCTCTATTGTCTCCTGGATAAACCATATAACCATCATTATAATCTCCGTTATGCGCAGTAACATATTGACTTAATTTTGGGTCATTATTTATTTTAAAAGACAAAGCCCTTGTTAAATTATCCATAGTTACAGCTTCTCCTGTATCAGGAGTAGATGGATCATTATCCCAATCTCCATTTACCACTTCACCTATTTGAATAGTAACTGAAAGATTATCATCATTATTTAATGTATATTTGATTACATCATTTGCATCATAAGCTGCTTTTGCAGTTCCATCTTCATTATATTTCAAAGAATCCAAAACTGTTCCATTACTTTGAATATAATTAAATTTATCTACTTGCTTTGTATCTTTATAGCTTATTTCTAATTCTCTATTAAGTGTACCACTACTTAATGCAGTCACCCCACCAATTTTAATTTCATAACCATTGTCTCTATTTATATCTACATTAACATACTGAGATAACTTAAGTTCTAAAGCATCTCTTTTATCCAATAAATCATTTGTAGAATTAGTATAATTCTCAAGTTTACCATTAATATCAGCTATTTCTTTTAAAATTGAATTTACTTCTTTCACATTTGTTTTCAATTCAACTTTTTCAATTGATTGTTGTTGTTCAACACTAGAATAAAGTCTTTGTAAATTATCAACTAATGCTTGTCCTTGCGATTGTAAATAACTTTTATATATTTGAGAATTAGGATTTGATCTTAACTGTTCAATTGCTGTAAAATAATTGTTTATATCAACTGATAACCCTGAAGTACTAGTTTCTGCAAATACCTTTTCAACGTTACCTAACATACTAGTTAATTTATCATAATAGCTAGTTTTTGTATATTCTTTTGTGTAATTATCATATAGATATTGAGAAGTAACTCGTGAAACCCCATCGACATTTACACCTCTTCCAGTGATACTAGAACCCATTTGTCCAATTTCACTTAAATCAGTTACACGTTTTTTATATCCATCAGTATCTTTATTTGCAATATTATTACTTACAGTTTCGATACCATATCTTGAAGCACTAAGTCCAGTTTGAGCAACATTAAAAGTACCGAATAAACTCATACTAACTCCTTTAAAATCTTTAAAATTATTACATTACATTTCTTAATATTAGATTAAAATGGCCAAATCTTACGTATAAAATTTAATCCCCAAGGTGTATCTAAAATATCAGATTCTGTACCATCTTTGTTATATAAAAGCTTCAAATTTGCTATTTGAGAAGAGTTTATTGAATTATCTGAAGTTATATCATAAGGTCTTATTACTCCACTTATAATAATTTTTTGTTTTTGTCCTTCAATTAGCATCTCTTTTTCACCTCTTATATAGTAATTACCATTTTGATAAGTCTCTTCTATAATTGCCGAAATTGTTGTGTCAAAAGTTTCATTATATTGAGTCTTAACTTTTCCCTTATCAGAGTTTGTACTTTGAGTTCCAAAATTAACTCCTAGATTTCTATTAGACTCATTTGTGATACTTTCCGCTACACCATTTAAAGTATTAGTTCCCATTGGAGTAAACAATCCACCACCTAAGTTATTATTCCTATTATTTGTCAACTCTCTTTTATTATCACTCTTTGCTGTTAAATCTTCTTTTATTATTATTTGAATAATATCTCCGATTTGTAAATCTTTTTTGTCAGCAAATAAAGATGTTCCTTGCATAGAATATAAAGAACCTTTATTTTTTTTAACTTCTGGTGCTTTTTTAGGAATTTGTATTTCTGGTTTTTCAAAATGTATATCTGGCTCTTGAGAGGCACATCCTAAAAATAATAAACTTGTAAGTGATATATATATAACTAATTTCATAATTTATTCTTTAAAATAAAATCAATATCAACAACTATAACTATTTCATCAAAAGTTTTTTTAATTAAAGCCATAGCACCATATCTTACAACTAAAGCATCAATATTTGTATCTGGTTCACAAACAAATACAACTTTATTTTTAATCAATTTAACATCTCGAACATACTCTTGCCCAATTAAATTTACAGCTTTTTCAACTTCAGCCAAAATCTCTCTTTGAGCTTCTTGTTTTATCTTTTCTTGTTCTTCTTCTTTTGCTTTTAATACTCTTTTTTGCTCTTCTTCTAACTTTTGCTTTTCTGCATTTATTCTAGCAGTTTCTATATAATCATTGTAATAATAAGCTCCACCTGAAACTAACAAAACAACTATTATAATTTTTAAAATTTTTTGACTTTTATTTCTTTTTACAGCTACTATCATTATTTAATTACAAAAGTTGTGAACAATATTGTACTTACTACATTACGGTTTGATTTCGTAACATAATTTATAACATTGTTTATTTCGGCTATTAGCTCATCTTTCAACAAGTTTTTTCCACCAACAGTCAATAATTCTTCTGAACTTCTTGAACTCACTTGTGAAATAACAACATCAGTAATTTCTGCTTTATACTCTTCTATTACTGTTGCTATTAATGGATCATTACTTCTAATAGAAAAAGATAATTTCATTACTTTTTCTTTACCTCTTGAATCAGTTAAATTTAAAACCAAATCATTTACATCTGCTTTAAAAGTAGCTTCTGACGTATTTGCAGGAGTAGCAGTTTGAGCACTTTCTTCTGTTTTTTGTCCATTATTTGCTGTACTAGAAATTTTATCTAATAAAAAGTATGTTCCGCCAGCAACGGCCATAATTAAAATCAGAATTAAAACTATTAATACAATTAATAATCCCTTTCCTTCCGAAGATTTTTTTGTTGTTTCACCATTTTCTTCTGCCATTTTAATCCTTTTTATCTTTATCTAAATTATATTTTTCAAGTTTTTGTGTCAGTCTTGATGCGTTTGTTACAGTCAAAAATTTCAGTATTTGTGTAACATTAGACTCTCTTAGTCTTAAGATTATATCAAAAACATCTTCAATTTTGCCTTCATTTATCATTTGGTCAAAAATTTCAGCTGCATTTTTTGCTTTCATTCCATCATAAATTTTTACTGTTTTACTTTGAACTTCTGCTCTAATATCTTTTAAAAGTGCTAAATTCTTGTCATGAAGTCTTTTGGTTTCAGCTTTTTCTTTTTCTACTTGAGCAAGAAGATTTTCTAACTCTTTTTTTTGTGTTTGATACTCTTTTTCTTTTTCATTATAAAAATTATTTAACTCATTTTTTAATTCTAAAACTTCCATTTTTTGTCTAGTTAAAGAACTACTTGTTTCAACTGCATTTATTTGTATTACAAAAAAAATAGTTAATATCAAAAATTTATAAATCAAATTAACTCCTATCCTCTTATATATTTGCTTTGTACATATTCACTAGCGGCTTCTTCTTCTGCAGCTAAAATCTTTTTAAATTTTTCTTTTTTTTCTTCATCTAAAATATATTTAAATTGTTCACTCTCTTTTTGTAATTCTACTATTTCATTTACTAAATTTGCTATTTGAGAAACTAAACTATTTTTTCTAGTTAAGAGGTTTTGAATATGCAATCTCATTGTATCTTTATGCATTGCCAAAATCAAAAAATCAGAAATTGCTCCAAATCTATCAACTGTTGCTGTATCAATTTTATGTTGAGTAAAAACAACTTCAGAATCAATTTTATCAACTTCTTGTTCTAAAGTAGCTTTTTCTATTAATTTTTGGTCTGTTTGGTTTTTTTTGAGTTTATATAATTTCTCAATCAACTTAATGCCCGAATGTTAAGATTATATCCCATAAATCTTTTGTAAATGTTTCAAGATGATCTCCAACCCAAGGTAAAGAAATCAAAATAAATGCTGATACAAAAATCATTTTAGGAACAAAAGATAAAGAAGCATCATTTACTTGTGTAACTGCTGAAAAAATTGATATTACAAGCCCTATAATCATACTTACAATCAAAGAAGGCAAACCTAATATTAAAATTATTTTTACCGTATTTTCTGCAATTCCTATTAAATCCATAATTAATCTTTTAATTTTATCGTTATTTCTAAAGTTTTATTACTTAATAGTTTAGAAATTAGTTGTGATATTTCATCAACATTTGAACTATTTAAAATTACAGTTTCTTTATTATTTACATTAGAAATTATTTGAGTGTTTTCTTGATTTTTAGGCACTTGAACTATTTCATCTGCTTTATAATTTAAAGCTTCCATTAAATCTTTTTCATTCAAGCTATCTAATTCAGAAAATTCATTATCATTCATATTCTCTCCTTCTAAATCTTCAAAATTTTCACTTTCTTCATCTTCTTCATCTTCTTCATTTTTTTCTTCATTTTTTTCTTCATTTTCTTCATCATCCATTGGTTCGATAATAACTTCTTTTTTCTCATTTTCAAAATTATCTTCTTCCAAATCAGCAATTTCCTGAATCTCTTCATCAGGAAGATGAACTTCTTCATCATCGTCAAACTCTATAAATTCATCCGTCATCTCAGTTTTATCATCTTCAAGTTGCTTTTCTGGTTTTTCAAAAGTCGCTAGAAGCTCTGCTTTATCAGGGAAAAGTTCTTCTAAGAAATTTACATCTTCAAAAGTTTCTCCTAAAAATTCATAATTATCTTCATCTATACTAGCTGAATTTAAAATCTGAGATAAAACATCTTCATCACTCAAAGAATTATCATTTAAAATATTATCATCATCGTAATCAAATGATATATTATTTAGTCCAAAATCATTATTAAAATCTTCAAATTCATTAGTTATTTTATCATTGTTATCTAGCTTATGTAAATCTATATTCTCTGTTTCTTCAGTAGTTTCTATCAAATTCTCTAGTTCATTTAGATTTACACCACTTACGATTTCATCATCTTTTATTTCAGGAATACTTTCTAGTTTTTTTTCTATTTGCGTTTCATTAGCAAGAAGTTTTGATAATTCATCATCAAGTTCGATTTTGTTCTCTTTTTTTATATCTTCTAAGTTCTTTTCTAATTCATATTTTCTGATTATATATTCTGGTATTTCATTTAGAGAATTAATAGTTAAATCGTTGACTCCACTTTCTACTAAAAATTGCTCGTCAACGCCATCTTTAGGAGCAAAGAACTTTGATTTTAAAGAATCTTTTTTTATTATCTTTTCATCATCAATTAAATAAATATCTTTAGGTTGCGCTTTTATTGTCTCTTTTAAATCATTTAAATTACCAATTTCTTTTATGATTACATTATTATCAATTTTTTTAATTTGAGAGCTATCTAATATTTTATAAATCTCTTTTTTAAAACGCTGATTACCGTATATATAAATATTCAACTTTGATAAATCCTACTAAAGATATTTTTAATTTTATGCAGATTATACCTTTTTTTATTAAATTTTCGTTAAAATATATATTAAAATAAATTAGGAGGATGATATTGAAATATTTTTTTATTATTACACTATTATTATCATCTTTATACTCTCAAACAATTAAAGACATTTCAAATATCATTGGAATTAGAGAAAACCAACTAATTGGTTATGGATTAATAGTTGGATTAGCTGGAACTGGTGACAAATCAAAGTTTACTATGCAATCTTTACAAAATCTTCTTAGAAATTCTTATATTAAAATTCCTGCAGGTTCAATTAATTCAAAAAATATTGCAGCTGTTATGGTAACTGCTGATTTACCACCATTTGCAAGACAAGGTGATAAAATAAAAGTAAATATCTCAACTATTGGTGATGCAAAATCTGTTGACCATGGAGAACTTTTAATAACTCAATTAAAAGGTGTTGATGGGAATGTTTATGCCTTAGCGCAAGGAACAATTGTTGCAAATGAAAATAATAAAACTACTGGATTTATTTATGATGGGGCAACTGTTGAAAATGAAATAAGTTTCGATTTACAAAGTGAAGACTCAATCCAACTAAGTCTTCTTAAAAATTCTGCAAAAAACGCTGATTTAATTGAAACAAAAATTAATGATACTTTTGGAAAAAAACTTGCAACTGCATTGGATACAAGAACTATTGATGTAAAAAAACCTGATGGCATGTCTATTGTAAAATTTATTTCTCTTGTTCAAAATATAGAATTAGAGTCTTCATTTAAAAAGAAACTTATAATTGATATGAACAGAGAATCGATTCTTGCAGGAGGAGATATAGTAATTGATCCAGTTACAATAGCAAGAGATACTTTTACTATTAGAATAAATAAAACTGGTTTAGGTGAAGTTGATTGGAATAATCCTACAATAAATACTGGTGTTGATATTGGCGATGATGTAAGAATTGCAGATAAACCAGTTATAGATATAAATAATGCAATGATAAATACAAAAAATCCTCCAACAGTTGCTGATTTAGTTCGTTCAATGAAAGTTATGAAACTTCCAATGAAAGAGATAATAGATACCCTAAAAATGATAAAAGATATGGGTGCAATTGATGTTGATATTGAATTAAGAGAGTAATAAATGGCAGAATTTTTAAGTCAAGATGAGATTGATGCACTTTTAGATATCGCTGAACAAGGTGATGATATTGATGGAACTAATCCTTTAGATAAGTTCACCGCAAAAGAAAAAAATTACTCTATTTATGACTTTAAAAAACCTAATAGAGTTACACTTGACCAATTAAAAGCACTAACAACAATGCATGATAAAATGCTAAGAGAGTTCATAAATGATCTATCTTCAATGCTTAGAAAAATTGTAGATATAAAACTTACAACAATTGAGCAAATGACTTATGGAGAGTTTATCTTATCTATTCCACAAGTTACATCTTTAAGTACACTTTCTATGAAGCCTCTTGATGGAAAGATAGTAATTGAGTGTAATCCAACTATTTCACATAAAGTAATCGCTGATTTATTAGGTAGTGGTGCAGTAAATACTATGGATAATTTAGATAGAGAATTAACGGAAATAGAAATAAAGGTTTTAGAACATTTTTATAAAATGTTTATAAAAATTTTATATAAAACTTGGAGTGATATTTCAAGCTTAAATTTTAGAATAGAATCAAGTGATACAAATGCAAATGCCATACAAATAGTATCTGACCACGATATAGTTTTACTTGTTGTTTTTGAAATCACTATTGATGAAGATTCAGGGTTCTTATCTATTTGTTATCCTATTTCTTATATTGAACCTTTATTAAATAAAATTGTTGATAAAATTTTTAGTGAAGGTAAAAATAAAAAACTTAGTAGAAAAGAAGATATAAAAACTCTTATTTCTGGTGCAAGAATGAAAGTTGAAGCAATTATGGCGGAAACTGAACTTACAACTGCTGAAATTCTTAATCTAAAAGAAAATGATATTATAGTATTTAATAAAAATGCTTCATCATCATCTGCAACAGTTTATATTAATAAAAAAGAGAAATTTTCAGTTGTTTCTGGAATTTCAAATAATAGAAAAGCTGTTCAAATCAAAGCTAATTTAGATAGAGAAAAACAAGAAACACTTGATACTTTAAGAGAAATGAGAGAAGACAGAGAGCAAAAAGCAAAAGAATCTGCTGAAACTTTGAAAAAGTTATTGAATGAAAGAACTAGTAATTATATTTAATACTAGCTCTTTTTTCTTAGTCTTCTAAACTCCAAGATAAAGTTTCTCCTGCATACATAGGTACAACTTTTTCTTCTTTATATTCATAAATCGATGGAACTACAAAATCTTTTTTTACTAATTTTATAATTTTTTTATCCAACTTTAAATTATAAATTTTTTGTGCATTTAAAGAGACAAAAGCATTTAAATTTTCTAATGCATTATGCTTTTCAAAAAGTTGTGTTAATACCTGTAAAGCAATTGGTGAAGTAAAAACTCCAGCTGCACAACCACAACACTCTTTTTTATGTTTTGGATGAGGAGCACTATCACTTCCAAACATAAGTTTTGGATGAGCTTTTAATGCAGCATTTAATAAAGCAGTTCTATCAATAGGAGTTTTTGCTATTGGTTTACAAAATAGATGTGGTTGAAGCATACCACCAGCAACGTCATCCAAAGTTATAAGTAAATGATGTAAAGTTACAGTTGCAAAAAGATTATCATATTTATCCAACAACTCTATAGCATCTTTTGTAGTTATATGTTCCATAATAATTTTTAATTTTGGAAAGGCTTTTGCAATTGATTCATAAATTGGCATAAACTCTTTTTCTCTATCCATTACAAAACCATTTGTTTCACCATGAATACAAAGTGGTATTTCTAATTTACTCATAGATTCTAAAGTAGGTCTTAAAACTTCGATATCCATAGAAGAAACTCCTGTTTCAGAGTTTGTTGTAATTCCTGCTGGATAAAGTTTAATAGCAATTATCTCGTCTTTTATATCTTTTAAAAATTCATAAGAATAATCATTTTTGAAAAATAGTGTTACAAAAGGCTCAAATTGATCATTTTTACAGGCTTCTTTAATTCTTTGTTTATATGATAATAAAGCCTCTTTTGTTGTAATAGGTGGAACTAAATTTGGCATAACTAAAGCACCACTAAATGTTTTTGATGTTAGAGCTCCTACAAGTTTTAGCATGTCTGCATCTCTTAAGTGAAGATGCATATCCAAAGGCTCATTTAATTCAAAAGTTTTAAAGCCACTCATCTAAATAGCTTCCTCGTCTTCTTCACCTGTTCTAATTCTTACAATTTTTTCAATAGGAGAAACAAATATTTTCCCATCTCCAATTTTTCCTGTTCTTGCAGCTTCTATAATAACTGAAATTATGTTATCAACGTTTTCATCTGCAACAATTAACTCAATTTTGATTTTTGGTAAGAAATCAACAACATATTCAGCACCTCTATAAAGTTCGCTATGTCCTTGTTGTCTTCCATAACCCTTTACATCAGATACAGTCATACCAGTAATTCCTGCTTCTTGTAAAGCATCCTTTACATCTTCAAGTTTAAATGGCTTGATTACAGCTTCAATTCTCTTCACTACAAATCCTTTTTTAAATTCGTATTATTTTAACAAAAGATTATTAAACTAATATTATTAAAAAAAATTTAGAATCAATTAGAGTCTTAATTAAATAAAAAGCATAAAAGCTAAATAATAAACTTTATATTTTATAAAGTAAATAATCAATAAATTTATTATATAATCCGCTAAATTTATAGCAATTAATTATAGGAAAGTATGTTAAATATATTGACAAACAAATCAAAATTTACAGAACAAGATTTGGTAAAAGAACTTATAGATCCAACAACTTCATCTGAACAACTAAATAAAATATATCAAAACTCAAATATAGACCTAAATAAAATTTATCATCATGATGAACCTATTTTACATACTTGTTGCAAAAAAGATTTATATGAATCTGTACTTTGGCTATTAGAACACAATATTAATACTGAAATTGAAACTGAACAAAAAGAGACAGCCATTTTCTACGCCATATATTCAAAAGATAGCAAAATGCTTAAAACTTTAGTTGATTTTAATGCTAATGTAAATCATATAAATAATAAAAACCGAACTGCTTTACAAGAATCAATAAGCAATTCAAATAACAAAGTAATAAGATATTTATTGCAAGTTACAAAAGTTTTAAATAATAAAGATACAAATGGAAATAATCTTATATTTGATGCTATAACAAATGGAAACTTTAACCTCATAAAAAATATTGTATCTTTAAAAAAAATCGATATAAATGAGATAAATAATCAAGGTAATTGTGTATTACATTTAGAAAATGTTTTAAAAAATAACGAAATAGCCATGTTTTTATTGGAATCAGGGGCAAATCCTACAATAGTTGATAGAAATGGGAAAAGTTTTCTTTTTTATTCTATTTTAAATGGAATAAAAAATATGAATCTTATAAAAAGAGCAAGCTTTTTTGGCTTTGATTTAAATTTAAAAAATAAAGATAATAGAAATATTTTAATGGAAGCAACAAATCACTTTTTAAAACTTCCAAAAGATGATAAAAAAATAGTAAATAGTCAAGCAGAACTAATAAAAGAATTAGTTCAAATGAATATCAATATTCAAGCAGTGGATAATGATAATGAAACTGTTTTTTTCAATATTACAAGAAGTGAAGATAGAGATTTGATTCACTATTTTTTAAATAATGGATTAAATGTTAATCTAAACAAACAAAATAACATTGGATTAACGCCTTTAACTATTTTAGTTTTAAATGGAATAAAAAATAGTGATTTGATTAAACTCTATTTAGAAAAAGGTGCGAGTTTAAATACAAAAAACAAATTTGGAAAAACAACAATAGAAATTTTAATAAATATAATTTTATATCAAGATAATAAAATTGAGATTGAACCAGAATACAAACTTTTATTAGTTGAAGATGCACAATATAAAGATATTTTAGAACTATTTATAAAAAATAATGATGTTGAAATAAATGAATTAAATTCAGAAGGTGAACCTTTATTTTTCTCTTCACTTTTAAATTTTAATTTCTCTTTATTTAAAATATTAAGAACAAGAAATACAGATTTAAATAAAAAAGATGAAAATGGAAATAATATAATTTTCAGATTAATGGATTTGAGTTCTGAACACAAAATAAAAAATAAAAGAACTTACCTAAATACAATAAAAAACTTAATAAATGTTGGTGTTAATATTGATGAAACAAATCAAGAAGGTTCTACTGCTTTACAAGTTGCGATTTTTAATAATTGTAAAGATACAGTAAAACTTTTATTAGAATTAAGAGCTTCTTGTAATTTAGTTGATGAAAAAGGAAGAACTTTAATCCATAGTTGTGTTTTCCAAGATAGAACTTCTTTTATAAAAGATATTCATCAATCTAACCAAGAGATTATAAATATAGCAGACTCTTTTGGAGCAAGACCAATAAATTATGCCGCATTTATGGGGAAAAAAGATTTAGTTCTTGAGATGTTATCAATGGGTGCTTTAATAAATAATCCTCATAAAAAATCACCAAAGATTTTATCTTTTCTTGAAAAATATCATAAAAATATATTAAATCTTACTATTGGTGTAAAAGATGAATCTAATAAGGCAAACTTGAACCTACTTGCACAAAATATGATAAAAGAGTTTAATATAAAAACATCTGTTTAATTTCTATACAATTTTTTATTTATACATTTTTTTATTTTTTATATAATAAAAAAAAGTATAGGAAATTGTATGAAAGAGTTTTTTGAAACATATAATCAACACCAAGAAGACATAGAGTATTTTTTACAAGAGAGTCTTAAAAATATTGGTGGTTTATCAAATCATAAAAAAAATGATTTTAAACAACTTTATAAAATTTTTCCCTCTTTAGAGTTAGTTTATATAATAGATAAACATACAAAAATTCAAACATCAAATAACTTTTATAGATATAAAATTGATGAAAATGCAAAAAACAAAGATAGGTCTCATCTTATTTCTAAACTTCATTTTACTGACTCAAATATGGCTTTTTCAAAACCCTATATAAGTAGTGCAACAAGAAGTACTTGTGTAACAGTAACTATAAAAGAAGAAAATGAAATATTTTTTTTAGATTTTAGAATTGATATTTTACTTCAAAAATTAAACTTAATTGAACTAAATAAACCTTTTCACAGTGTTACAAAAGGTTTTTATATCATTGCTGGTTTTTCCATGATAGTTTTATCAATTCTTACAATTTTTTTCTCTTTATATGATTTTATGCTTTATATATTTTCTAATCACGATTTATCATTGGAAATGATTTTTAAACCTATAATTTCTTTGACTTTAAGTATTGCGATATTTGATTTAGCAAAAACTATTTTAGAGCAAGAGGTATTTTTCAAATCATATTCAAAAAATTCAAGGGTTGAAACAAAAATATTAACAAAATTTTTAACTACAATTATTATTGCTCTTTCTATTGAAGCTTTAATTGTTGTATTTAAAATTGCGATTAATGATTATGTTCAGATGGTTAATGCCTTCTATTTAATAGCAGGTATTGCTCTAATTTTGGTATCATTGACAATATTTATATATTTTTCACAAAAAAAATATATACAGTCTTGATTGTTTATTTTTTATACATTATAATCTTTTAATGTAGTATATATTTAATAAGGTAGAACAAATGCAAGAATATATAGCACTAGATAGTATCTCAAAAGAGATTTTAAACTCAGCAAAACTTCTTCAATCAGTTGAAGTTAATGCTTTAATATTAGGTGAAAATGGAGTTGGTAAAAAATCTTTAGCCAAATATATATTACCAAATTCAAAAATATATGAAGCAAAAGCCTTACAAAAAGATATTATTGACAATATTTTAACTCTACAAAATGAATCAATAATTATTGATAAAGTAAACGAAATCACAAATATTGATATATTTATAAATTGGATAGAAAAAAATCAAATAAGAGTAATAGCAACTGCACAAGCTTCAAATTTAAATCAAAAGCTAAAAGATTTATTTATAATAACCTTGGAAATTCCACCTTTGAAAAATAGGATTGAAGATACCAAAGCTTTGATAAATAAATTTTCACTTGAAGCCAGTTCTATTTTAGAAATGCCTTTAGTAAGCTCTTCAAAACTTATCACAAATATCTCAAACAATACTCACAGCCTAAGAAAATCTATATATTTTTCATATCTTTTTGAAACAATTGGAGAAAATGAAATTTTAACATTTTTGGAAAAATATCTAAGCGAAAACCTATCAAAAAATAGTTCTTATAAAGATTTATTGTATCTTTTTGAAGTTCCTTTACTAAAAGCAGCTATAAAAAAATATAAATCTCAAGTTCAAGTTGCAAAACATCTAGATTTGAATAGAATTACATTAAGAAAAAAATTAGAAGTATATAAAGAGTTACTATGACTGAACTAAATATTCAAATCGAAGAATTAATATCAAACAATGCAACAGATTTTCAAATTTCAAAAGTATTCAAAACTTATTATAAAAACTATTTAGATTCTATTGATACAACAGTTGAGACAACTGGTGGAAAAGATTTTTTTATAAAACATACAAAACATACTGATAAATTTTTAATACTTTTATATAAATATATTTTGAGAAAAAATTTTGGTGTACACCAACCAATGAGTAACTCTATTCCAATAACTTTAATAGCATTAGGTTCTTATGGAAGAGAACAACTTTGTATATATTCTGATATTGATATTATGATTTTATATGAAGATATTAAAGGTTATAACTTAAAAACTATTATTGAAGAATTTATAACTTTAACATGGGATTGTGGTTTAAAACTTGGTTCACGTGTTGATGAATTAAAAAATATAGAAAATGTGGTAAAAGAAGATATAACAATAAAAAGTGCTATTTTAGAATCAAGAATAATTTATGGTTCAAAAACTTTATGGGTTAGTTATGAAAATATTCTAAAAAAGATAAGAAAAACTGACCAAAAAGAGTTTATTTTAGAAAAACTTGAAGAACATAAACAAAGACTTTTAAAATTCCCTTTAAAAATGGAACCAAATATCAAAGATGGTTATGGTGGAATTAGAGAAGCAAATATGATGTATTGGATAGCAAATATTTTATATGGATTAAATAATGTAAAAGAACTTGCAGGTTTTCAATTTAGTGAAGATGAATATAAAAAATATAGACAAGCTTTAGAATTTATTTTTCAAGTAAGAACAGCTTTACATAGTATTGCAAGAAAAAAACAAGATCAAGTTACTTTTGATATTTTGCCAGATTTAAGTGCAAAGCTAGGTTTTAAAAATCAACCAAGATATACAAAAGATAGACTTTGTATGTCAAAAATAATATCGAGTTTACATATTATTCATAACTTTACTGCAACAATGATAAAAAAATTTACAAGAGTTGCTTTATTTGAAGCTACAAATATACCAAAACTAAAAAAACTAAGATACAAAAAAAATCTTTATATCATAAACAATGAACTATTTTGTTCTTTTAGTGCAAAACCACAAAGTTTAAATAACTTTATAAAAGAGTTAATAGAACTTCCTTTAAATGTTGATAGATTTGATAGATCTTATATCTACTATGCTAGTAAAACAAAATTACCAAAAACTCAATCCAAAGAGTTGAGAAAAAGTATAAAACTACTTTTAACAAAACAAAAACTATACCCTTTGATGAAACTTATTTATAATGCTGGATTATTCCAAGCAATCATTCCTGTTACAAAGATGCTGATTAATCAACCTCAATTTGATGGTTACCATCGACATCCAGTTGATATTCACTCTATAAAAACTTTAAAATTTGCACAAAATATTGAAGATGAACACGTAAAATCAATATTTAATGAACTTACAAATGAACAAAAAATGATAGTAAGACTTGTGGCATTTTTTCATGACGTAGGAAAAGGAAGAAAAGAGGATCACCATATAGTTGGAGAAAAACTTTTTAAAAATATGTTGAAGTCTTTTGATTTTGATGAAGAGCTTATAAAAGTTGGAGCAAACTTAGTACGATATCACAATATGATGTCTTATATGGCTACAAATGAAGATATATATTCAGAAAAAACTATTTTAAATCTTATGGGTATAGTAAAAACAAAAGATTCATTAAAAATGCTTTATGTTGTAACTTATTGTGATATTTCTGCTGTTGGTCAAAATATTTTTAATAGCTCAACTGCTTCTTTACTAAAACAGTTATATTATCAAGCACTTCCAGCTTTTGATAATCAAGAATTTTTAAAAGAGAGTAAAAGAAGAACTGCAAAACAAAATGCTATAAAAAATCTTGAAAGATATAAAGAACTTCCAATGATTTTGCAAAAAAAGATTATGTATATATCTTCAAATCAAATATTTCTAAGAATGAAAGCAGAAGATATTTTAGATATTGCAATTAAAGCAAAAGATGTAGATTCATATATTTACAAAATAATAAATGAAGCTCAATTAACAATTAGAATCATTAGAAAACAACCATTAAACTTAGGTTATTTACTTGGAAAATTAGAGTTTTTAAATATAGATTCTATGAATATATATAAACTTTATGATAATAAAAAAGCTTTTGAAATTTCATTTAGTGAAAAAATAGACCCTGAAGATATATATTTAATAGAAGAAATTATCAAAGACTCTTTTGATATGACAAAAAGAACAAATTTAATAACTCCAATTATAAAAAAAGAAGATATAAAAATAGATTGTAATCATACTTCTTATCTAGCTTCTATGCATATAGTTACAAAAGACCAAAAAGGTTTGATCGCTTATATTGCTAAGATATTTGATGATTTTAATGTCGAAATAGAAAGTGCTAAACTTTATACTTTAAAAGGTATGGCAAGAGATTTACTTTTAATTGAAAAAGATGGAAATTTTTGTTCAAAACGAGAAGAAATAGTAAATCTAATTTGTAGCAAAGGTTAAATTATTAACCTTTTGCTAAAAATTTTGAAGCGTTAAAATCTTTTTTCCCACTTCCAAGTTTTGGTATATCTTTTACTATTTTTATCTCTGATGGAATCATTAATTTATTATCAAAATTATTTAGAATTTTCTCTTTTAAATTTGCTACAAAATCTTCATCAACATTTGAGATAAGTAAAATTATTTTTTCACCTTTTTTCTCATCTTCAACATTTGTTGCTATAAAATCAACAGAACTATCTTCTTTTAACTCTAATATTTTTGATATTTTATCTTCAACTGAAGTCAAACTTACCATTTCACCACCAAGTTTTGCAAATCTTGAATATCTATCAATAATAGTTAAGAATCCATCTTCATCAACTTTTCCTTTATCTCCTGTTATATAATAAGTTTTTCCTTTTATAGTTTTTAAAACCTCTTTTGTTTTTTCTTCATTTCCCAAATAACCTTTCATTACTTGTATTCCAGAAATTACAATCATCCCTTCCTCATTTGGTTTTAACTCTTCAAAACTCATTGGATCTACTATTTTTATAGTTGTTCCTGGTATTGCCATACCAACTGTTCCAGCTTTTTGTCCAATTTGAACTGTAAAATCAGGTGCCATAACATTTGGTAAATTACAAGTTGCAACAGGTGAAGTTTCTGTTGTACCAAAACCTTCAAGAATATCTTTTCCAAATCGTTTTTTAAAGTCAATTTTTACATCTTCTCTTAATTTTTCTGCTCCTGCAACAACAAGCCTTAAACTTTCAAACATTAAAGGATGAATTTTTTGATTTCTTACATATAATCTAAAGAATGTTGAAGTTCCACACATAAAAGTTACTTTATGTTTAAAAATCAATTTTGCTATTTCTAAACCATCAGTTGGATCTGGATGTGCTACACATTTTATTCCTTCAATTAATGGAAGATATGTATTTACAACTATTCCAAAAGCATGAAATAATGGTAATGAACCTAAAATTACATCTTTATTATTTACGTTTATAATATTTGCAATTTGTTGAGCATTTCCTAAAATATTATCTCCACTTAATTCTATTCCTTTAGGACTTCCTTCGCTTCCTGAAGAAAATAAAATCATAGCTGTATCATCTTTTTTTGTTTTAGTTAGAAAAAGCCATTTTAGAATAAAACTTGGAAGTAATTTTACGCAAATTAGAGTTATTATTCCTTGTTTTTTAGATATCTTTGTTTTTAAATCTTCCATATAAAAAACATTTACATTTTCTAAAACCTCATCAATTTTAAAACCTTTTAATTTTAGTTTTTCAACAAATTTCTTTGAAGTTATTACACTTTTTGTTTGAGATTGAATAATTGCAGATTTTAAGGCTTCAACTTGGCTTGTATAGTTTAGGTTTATTGCTGTTTTTCCCATCAATAAAACCATGTAATTCATAAATGCTCCAGCTACACTTGAAGGAAGTAATAATGCTATATTTTGTTCTTTTAAATCTTTTTTTAGTAAATTTTTAAATAAAATTGAAGCTGTTAAAAATCTATAACCACTTAATTGTGTATTTGTTGAATCGGCAAAAATTATCTCATTTGAAACTTCTTTTAATCTATCAAAAATAACTTCATTTAAAGGTTTTAAATGATTTATATGTTCTTTCCAAGATTTAGCAGATAGTTCAAAAACTTCATTTTTTATACTTATTGCATTTGCATCATTTTTATTCATCATTCTTGCAAAAGATACTGTTACTCTATTTGTTTTATTTGAATCTTTAAATCTTTTGTTTGCCCTACTAAACATAGATTCCCAAAGTCCTCTTATATAAAAAGGAATTACTTTTATCTCTTCATTTGTAGTAAATTCTAAGATTTTTTCAAAACCTCTTTTAAACTCTCCTAGATGCCCATTTCTAGTAATTGCACCTTCAGGGAAAAGTACAACTATATTAGCATCATCTAACTCTTTTGCAATAATTTGCATAGTTGATTTTGATGACTCATTTGAAATTGGAATACATTTAAACATCTTTAAAAGCCAAGTTAAATACCATTTATTATAAATAGTTTTATCCATTACAAATTTTACTTCTCTTGGAACTGCCATCAAAATAATAGCCCAATCAATCCAAGAGACATGATTTCCTAAAAGTAGAACTCCACCTTGAGAAGGAATATTTTTTATCCCATCAACTTCAAGTTTATATTTTAAACCAACAAAAGCTTTTAAAAATAGTAAAAGTAAAGATTGTGGTAATTTATAAACTGTATATAAAGTTCCTATTACAATAATTGATAAAATTAGATAAATTGTATTTAATGGGTCTAAATCATAAAAAGATACTATCGTAGTTATACAAAGCATTAAAAACATAAATAAAGATTGAAACCAATTATTCCCTGCTAAAATAGTTCCTAAAAATTTCTTTTTTGCATTAAATTGTATTAAAGAGTTTAAAGGAACTACAAACATTCCACCAAAAATACCAAATACTAAAAAAGTAAGTGTTAACATAAAAGGAGTCTCAACAACAGTTGAAATATATATCATCGTAGCCATTCCAAATGATGCAAAAGGAATAGTTCCTACTTCAATATAAAACTTTGAAACTCTTGAATAAATTATTGATCCAATAGCAATACCTATTCCAGAAGCTGCTATAACTCCATTTATTACAAAAACATCGTGAATATTTAGATACATTTTTGCAAAAGATGGAAAAACTGCAATTACTCCTTGAGAAACTCCATAAAATACTGATAAGCCAATTACTGATAAGAATATTACATTTTGAGAATAGATATTTTTTATATTATTTATTAATAATCTACCTTTGAAAAATTCTTGTTTATTTAAAGATATTGTCTCATTTTTTACATAATTTGTATTAACTCTTCTTAAAAATAAAAATGAAACTACCATCTCTAAAAATGCAACTGGTAAAATATAATAAGTCAAAGGTAAAATTGCTAATAATAATTCATCTTTAGAAGTTATATTTTGAAGATTATTTAAGTTATAAAATTTTTCAAATACAAATGAAGTAACACCAATAGCAAATAATATTGCTATTATAGATATTGCTTGAAGTGCTGCATTTCCTCTTGATAGATTTTTTTTACCATAAATATCAAGAATCAATCCAAGTTTTGCAGGTCCATAAATGGCACTTTGAATTGCTAATAAAAATAAAGCAAACATTGCAAAATAAAAATTCCCACTAATATAAGCAGCTATCATCAAACTTGCTAATAAAAAAGATGATAATGCACCATAAACCAAAATATCTTTTTTATTATATTTATCAGATAAATATCCACTAAATGTAAACAGAAGTAAAAAAGGGATAATCAATAAAACATTTATAATTGATACCCAAATAACTTGTGTTGTTCCATCAAAAATCTTAAAAGCAATATTTTGAAGTAAAACTTTATGAGATACATCAACAACAGCATTACAAAAAACTACAAATAAAAATGCAATTTTTATTATTAATAAATTATCTATTTTTTTCATTTATTACCTTGTTAACTAATTTGTTTTAGATTTGTTTCAAAAAAATCTTTTAAAGTTTCATTCAAAGTTTGAGAATTCTCAGGAATATTTATAGATTCACCAATAACTACTTGACAATTAAAAGGCACAAATAAAGCTTCACCTTTTGGTAAAGAATTACCTAAACCCTGCATTGCAATAGGAATAATTGGTATATCTTTTTTATCTTTTAATAAATAAAATAATCCTTTTTTCAATCTTGTCATCTGTTCAGGTTTTCCCCTACTTCCTTCTGGAAATAGTATTAAAATATCTTTATTATCTAAAGCTTCATGTGGCTCTTTAAATAACTCTTCTTGTGAACTCGCACCTGTTCTATCTAAAGGAATTATACCTATACAATAAGTTGAAATCCAAGATACAAATTTATTTCTCATAAAATAATCTGCTGCTGCAACTGGTCGAATTTTATCTATTTTAGATAAAGGGTATAAACTCATAATTACTAAAGTATCCAAATGACTATTATGATTAGGAGCAATAACTGCTCCACCTTCTAAAGGTAATTTTTCTCTTCCTTTAATATTTAAACCTAAAACAACAAATACAATTGGTTTTACTATAAAAGCAAAAAATAAAACTTTAACAACTCTTTTCATATTAATAACTCACATAATATAAGAAATGGAAAAAAACAGGTGCTGTGTACATTAAACTATCAATTCTATCTAAAATTCCACCATGTCCAGGGATAAATGTACCTGTATCTTTTATTCCAATATCTCTTTTTACACTTGAAATTACAACATCTCCAAAAAATCCAATGCAAGAGATAATAAATCCTGCCATAAACCCATAAGACATATCTAAAGGTGTCAAATAAGGTGCAACTATTCCAGAAATTAAAGTCACACTAAAAACTCCGCCTAAAAATCCTTCCCATGTTTTGTTTGGGCTAACTTTAGGGATAATTTTATGTTTTCCAAATAATTTTCCAAAAACATATTGAGAAACGTCATTAAACTGTGTCATTATCAATAAAAATAAAACTGGACCGATATTTCCAGCTAAACTATTATGAATAGGCAATGCCATAAGATAAGCTATATGACTTATACTAAAAACTGTTAGCATTGTTGCCCATTGGATTATACTTGCTGATTTTATAAAACCATTTGTTTCTCCAATCAAAACCAATCTTATAGGTATAAATAAAAATAGATAAACAGGAATAAATATGATAAACATTCCATACCAACCAATACTAATCCAATAATATTGTAAAGGAATAGATAAATAAGCCCAAAAAATAGCTCTTCTATCCACATATCTAACAGAAACTATTGATAAAAACTCTTTTAGAGCTAAGAATGATAAAAAGGCAAAAAAGATTAAAGCTGACTTTAGACTAATACTTAATGCTAAAAAAACTATTCCTATCATCCACCACCAAGATTTTATTCTTAACCCCAATTCTTTAAAATCCTTATTTGGATTTTTAACTTTTTTATATTGATATATCAAAGTTGATATAACTAAAACTGCAATGGTAAGAATCATTGCATATAATGAATTTTGAGCGATATTAAACATTATTTCCCTTCTAAAGTGTTATAAATAGTCTTTGTTCTATTAACTATTGTTAAAAATGAACCAATTGCTATTACAAATAATGTAATTATTAAAATATAATCTGTAGCAAAAAGTAATAATTCAAATGGTGTTAATATTAAAGCTGTTGTCAAAATAGCCATTCTATGTTGTTTTGCCATTGGTCCTTTAAAACAACTTCCAACTTGCATACTTGCACCTAAAACTCTCACATAAGCTGTTAAAGCTGCAAAAAGTGCTGCTAAATATCCAAGTTCTATTCCAAAAGATATATTTGTTATTGAATATCCTAAAGCTATAAAAAGTAAACTATCAGAAACTCTATCTGGAATATCATTAAATAACTCACCTGATTTTGTACTTTTTCCACCTTCAAGTGCAACCATTCCATCAAATAAGTTACATAATAATCGCATTTGTATAAACAATGCAGCTAATATTGGTGAAATCCAAATAGTAAAAAGATTATCATTTGAAATTAACAATATAAAAATTGAAGCTATAAAAGAAGCAAGTATGCTACCTATTGATATTTGATTTGGAGTAATATCTTTTTTGCTTAAATAACTTGCAAATTTTTGACTCCAAACACTTCCTCTAACTTTTAATGGTCTTCTATTACTATCTTTCATTTTTATCCTTTGTGATTGATTTTTGATACTTTTTTGCTATAAAAAGAGAAAACATAAAAGCAACAATAACTGTAGGAGCAATAGTATAAAATATATTTTGAGTATTTATTATTAAATGCCCTATAAAAACTATACTTGAAGTAGCTAAAACAGTTAAAATTGATATTATGTAAATTGAACTATTTGTAAACAAATTACTGAAAACGATTATTAATTTTACCATAAAAAGTGTTATTATAAAACTAGCTATTCCTTGAAAGAAAGATGATATAAATCTATTTTCATCTTCAATATTTACAAAATAAGACCAACTTCCCCATAAAATAAAAGCCATAATTGCTGATAAATATTTCTCTTTTTTCATTATTTTGCCTTTTTAAACTCTAAAATTGTATGTCGATTAAAAACATATGGTTTAAACTTATTTAATATATCAAGAACTAAAACTTCTGGTAAAAAACCATTTTTCTCCAATACTTTATTTGTAAGTTCTTTTTCTAAAAGTGCTAGGTTTTTGCTTGTTTTTACATATTGACTTATAAGTTCAGTTGATACATCATATTTTTTTAGCTCATTAAATGTATCTAAAACTTCAATTTCTGTTTTAAAATAAACTTCTTTATCATCCAATAAATCAAGTTTTATAGCTTCATCAATGTTTTTATTTAATAAATCTTTTTTTAAAATTGGGTTTTTAATTTCATTGCTTAACATTTGAATTGATTGTAAAATCAAATCTGATCTATTTTCAAAATTTATCTGATAGTAATCAAATAACTCTTTTATGTAATCTATTGAAAAATTCAGATTGTCTTTAAAATATTTTATTAGATTTAAAACTGTAATCGTTATTTCTGGATAATACTTCATATTTTTTGATGTACTAACAGTGTTTGGTAACAAACCTTTTTTATCATAAAATGATATTGTATGATTATTTAGATTTGATAATTCAACTAATTTTGACATCTTATAATAAGTTTTATCTTCTATTATTTTCATTTTCATTCCTTAAAGTACAAAGTTAAACTCTTTACTTCTTGAAAGTTTATAAAAAAAATTCTAAAAAGTCAAGAATATCTTAAAACTGAATAATTTTTTATTTAGAAAATTAAGGCAAAAATTAAAACAAAATTTAAAAAAACATTCGCTATTATTAAGACTTAGACTAAAAAAAGGACGCACTTTGGAACAAGAAGTAGATTTGAAAAAAAGAACTTGGATGGACTATACTGTTAAAAGCTTAGCTTTTTGGGTAATATTTGGTATCATCGCAGGTATTATTGTGGGGTATGTTAATCCTGCATTAGGAATAGAAGCAAAGCCAGGTATTGATTGGTTTATAAAAATATTAAAATGGCTTGTAGGACCTATTATTTTTCTTACAATAATTTCTGGTATTGTGGGACTAGAATCTCTTAAAGAATTAGGTTCATTAGGATTTAAAGCATTTATTTACTTTGAAATTGTAAGTACATTTGCTTTAGCAATTGGTGTTATTTTTGGTAACTGGTTTGGACCAGGACATGGAATGAATCTTGATGTTAATCACCTTGATGAAAAAAGTGTTAGCACTGTTGATAAATATACTCATGTTGATCCAGACAAAGTTGGAGATATTTGGGAAATTCTTAAAAATGCAATTCCAACTGACCCTATTACACCATTTTTAACTGGTCAAACTTTACAAGTTTTAGTTATGGCTTTAGTTTTAGCTATCTTAATTTCTGCTTTTGGAGGAAAACACAAACCAAAAATTTTAAAACCTGTTGAAGTTGCACAAAACTTTTTCTTCAAAGTGTTAATCATTTTAATGTGGTTATCTCCTTTAGCAAGTTTCAGTGCTATGGCTTTCTTAATTGGTAAATTTGGTATTGATTCGCTTATTAATATGGCAAGTTTATTAGGTGTTATGTTTATATCTGTTCTTGCATTTATTTTTGTTATATTAGGTATTATCATGGCATTCTTTAAAGTTAATATCTTCAAATTTATGAGATACATTCAAAAAGAAGTATTAATTGTATTTGCAACAAGTTCTAGTGAATCTGCTTTAGCACCACTTATGAGAAGACTTGAAGCAGCTGGAGTAAAAAAATCTGTAACAGGATTAGTATTACCTACTGGTTACTCATTTAACCTTGATTGTACAAATATTTATTTAGCACTTTGTATTATATTCTTATCACAAGCATTTAATATTCCTTTAACTATTGAACAACAATTATTCATTATTTTAATTTTGATGGTTACATCAAAAGGAGCAGTTGGAGTTACAGGTTCTGGATTTATCGTACTTGCAGGAACTTTAGGAGCAATGGGTGGAGCAATTCCTGTTGTAACAGTTGCTGTTTTACTTGGTGTTGATAAATTTATGTCTGAGATGAGAGCAGTTGGAAATCTTTGTGGAAATGCAGTCGCAGCCGTTGTTGTAGGTGTTTGGGACAAAAAGATTGATATGGAAAAATTCCAATATGCACTTAACAACCCAGATAAAATTGAAAGTGTTATTGGATCAAAAACAATTAAATAAGTCGTTAGATAAGTTTTATCTAACAACTTTTTGATAGAATAGAACAAAAATTAGGATTAAAAATGGAAATTGGATTATTTTTTAACTTTATGAGCTTTTTCTTAACAGCGATTTTGCTTGTAGTTTCTTTTCTTTATCTTTATTCTATAGTTACACCTTATGACGACTATAAACTTATTTTTGAAGAAAATAATATTGCAGCTGCTTTAGGATTTGGTGGGGCAATAATTGGAGTTTCAATTCCTATTTATAGCGCCTTAGAAAACTCTGTTTCTTATATAGACTTTATTGTTTGGGGAGTTATAGCTATAATTATTCAATTAATTTTTGCATCTATTGTTACAAGGACTAAAGGAAAATATTCATTTAGTTCTAAAATTTCACAAGGAGTAATTTCTGTTGGAATTTTAATGGCATTTTTATCAATTTGCATTGGATTAATCAATGCTGGATCAATGAGTTACTAAACTCATTGATTATATTAATATAGCTCTTCTTCTATAATTTCATCTTTTAAAGTATATATATAAGTATCAACTTCTATTTCATCAAATCTTTCAGCTTTTATAGGCATTCTTATAAATTCTTCTCCTTCAAATTCATCTAAAAAATCCCAATGATTTATAAGATTATCAGAATAAAATAAAAAACCATGTATTGTATCACTAGCATCTTCAAGTCTAATACCTGGATATCCCATACTTGCACTCCAACCAGCATCAACTAGTTTTCCTTTTACAGTTGCTGGAAGAAACTTTCCAACAATATTTTCTAGAATATGAGCATTTGGACAATTTGGCATAAGAGTTCCATAAACAAAAAGAGTTTCTTTCACTTTAGTCCTTATTTTAGAAAATATTTTTAAAATATGTAATTACTATTGGAAGAAAGATTGCAGTAAATATTCCACTTAATCCCATAGCAAGTGCTGCAAAAGCCGCTGCCTTTTCACTTATTTCAATTGCCCTTGCAGTTCCAATTCCATGAGATACAAGTCCAAGAGCAAAACCTTTTGAAGTTTCATATTTAACCTTAAAAACCTTAAATACAATTGTTCCCAATAAAGCTCCAACTATTCCAGTTATTAAAACAAAGCCAACGGCAAGTGAAGGAATAGCTCCTATTTGTTCCGAAGTTATAATTGCAATTGGAGCAGTTATAGATTTTGTAGTCATTGATAAAATCGTTGGAAGATGTGCTCCAAAAATATAAAGCAGACTAACTGCAATTGCTATTGAAAAAACTCCAGCTATAAACAAAGTTAGAACTATTGGTAAAAATAGTGATTTTATATATTTCAAATTTTTATATAAAGGAAGTGCAAGTGCCACAGTTGCAGGTCCTAAGAAGAAATGAATTATTTCAACACTTTTAAAATACTTTTCAAATGAGGTATTTGTAAAAATAATTAAAAATAAAATAATCACATACGCAATAATAATCGGTTGCAAAAGAGTATGTTTATTAAACTTTTCATAAATTATTATTCCAAATTTAAAAGCTGCTATTGTTATAATTAACCAAGTAAGAGGAGTTGAACTAATATAATTTGTTAAAGCTTCATAATTCATCTTTATTCACCTTTGAAGTTAAAAAATCCATAAATTTTGCAGCAAAAATTAAAGCTATTAAAGTTCCAAAAAACAAAGCTATAAATATCGCCCAAAACTCTTTTGTAATAATATCTATTTGAGTGATTATTCCCATAGCTGCAGGAATAAAAAGTAGTGGAAGATATCTTAAATGAAGAGCAACTGCATTATCAAGACTATGAAAACTTCCTTTTTTTATAATTAAAAATACTAAAAGTAAAACCATCCCAATTACAGGACCTGGAACTAAAAGAGTGAAAAACTTTGCTATACACTCACCTAAAAATTGGAAAACTAATAAAACTATAATACCTTTTAACAAACTTTTTCCTTGTTATTAAGTTTTTAAAAAAACAGATTATATGAAGTTAATATAAAAAGAAGATGAGATTTTTAAATTAATTAAGAAATTAATAGATGAGTTTTAACTCTCATCTATTTAATTATTTTTGAAGTCAGCAATAATTTTTGCTTTTAATTTATCTTTTGTAAATCCAAACTCTTCAAATAAATCATTTGCTGGACCACTTGCTCCAAATGTTTCCATACCAAATACAACATCAGCATATTTGTAGTATTCTAAACCTCGTGCTGCTTCAACTGCATATACTTTTGTATTTTTATTTATAATTCTTTCAACATACTCTTTACTTTGTTCCATTAATAAATCAAAACAAGGAACTGAAACAACATTTGCAAAAATTCCGTCTTCCTCTAAAGAACAAGCTGTTTGAAGTGCAAGCATTAATTCACTTCCAGATGCCATAATAGTGATATTTGCATTTTCTCTTTCTTTTAATAAATAAGCTCCATTTGAAACATTTCCATAAGCTTTTTCATCTTTTAATACTCTTAAACCTTGTCTTGAGCAAACAAAAGCAGTTGGAGCTTTCATTTTAAGTGCTACTTTCCAAGACTCAATATTTTCTGTTGCATCAGCTGGTCTAAATGTATAGAAATTTGGTAATGCTCTAAATTGTGATAAATGCTCAATTGGTTGGTGAGTTGGACCATCTTCTCCAACACCAATAGAGTCATGAGTCCAAATAAAGTGTTGAGGAATTCCTGCAAGTGCAGCTATTCTTGCACTTGGTTTTAAATAATCACTAAATACAAAGAATGTTGCAGAATAAACTCTAAATAATCCATATAAATTCATTGCATTTGTAATAGCTGCCATAGCATGTTCTTTGATACCAAAGTGAATATTTCTTCCTTTTGGGAAATCACCCATATCTTTTAATTCAGTTTTATTTGATGGTGCTAAGTCAGCACTTCCACCTAAAAATCCTGGAATTGCTTTTGCAATTGCATTTAAGATTTTATGATTTGAATCTCTTGTTGCAACGCTTGAATCAGGCTCAAAAGTTGGATAAACGATTGAATCAAAATTAGGATTTTTTAATTCTTCAATTTTCGCTTTTGTTTGAGCAGAAAGTGATTCCGTCCAAGTATTTTGAGCAGTTGAACCCACGATTAATTTATCAAAAGCACCTTTTACATCAGCAGGCACAAAAAACTTCTCATTTGGATTAAATCCAGCTTTTTCTTTTGATTTTGCAATTTCTTCTTCACCTAATGGTGCTCCATGAGAATGGTGGCTTCCTTCCATAGTTACTGCACCTTTAGCAATTGCTGTTTTTGCAATAATTAGTACTGGAAGAGTTGATGATTTAGCTGCAACTAAAGCTTTATCAATTTGATCAAAATTATGTCCATCTATTTCTATTACTTCAAAATCAATAGCTTGAAATCTTTTTTTAACATTTTCACTCCAAGAAATACTTGTATCACCTTCAATTGTGATTGAATTTGAATCATAAATTATTACAAGATTATCAAGTTTTAAATGTCCTGCTGTTGCTGTTGCTTCATAAGAAATACCCTCTTGTAAATCTCCATCACCACATAAACAGTAAACTTTATGATTTATTACATCACTTCCAAGAAGATTTTGTGCATATTTTCCTGCCATTGCAAATCCAACTGCATTTGCAATTCCTTGTCCTAAAGGTCCAGTTGTAATTTCAATTCCATGAGTATGACCATATTCCGGATGTCCTGGAGTTCTAGAGTGAGTTTGTCTAAAGTTTTTAATATCATTTATTGATACATTAAATCCCCAAAGATGTAATAAAGAGTAAACTAATCCAGTTGCATGACCACCTGAAAATACTAATCTATCTCTATTTAGCCATTTTTCATCAGCTGGATTTACATTTAAATGTTTACTTAAAACTGTTGCAATATCAGCTAATCCCATTGGAGCACCAGGATGTCCTGAGTTTGCTTGTTGAACCATATCAGCTGCTAAAAATCTGATTGTATCTGCTTGTTTTTGTAGAAGTTGTTTTGACATAATTATCCTAATTTGTTAGTAATTTGTTTAAAATTTTTAGTGATTATATCTAAAAAGTGTTTAATCTTTTAAGTCTATAATAAGAATATAAGTTTTATAATAGTGTATATACACTATAACTGAATGGATCAATATGGAAAGTAAAAAAATTAGTATTTGTCATTGTACAAATATGAGGCAAATTTCAAGAAAAATTACAAATATTTATGATGAATTTTTAAAACCTTCTAATTTAAATGTAACTCAATATTCTCTTCTATCAAACTTAAAAAGAGTTCAACCAATCAAAATGAATGATTTTTCAAAAGTTGTAAAATTAGATAGAACTACTTTAGTTAGAAATTTAAAACCTCTTATAAATCTATCTTTAATTGAAATAAAATCTATAGATAAATCAAAAGCACAACTTTTAGAGTTAAGTCAAAAAGGAATAGAACTACAAAATGAAGGTTACAAATATTGGCAAAAAGCACAAGAGTATATAGAACAAACTATAAACCATGCAGAACTTGAAATATTTTATACCATAGTAAAAAAAATGGAATCTTTAGAAATACCAAAAGAGAGAAATTAAATGATCTCTTCAAAAAAAACTATCTGGATTACAATTATTACAGCATCCTTGATTCTAGCAATTACTATGGGAGTTAGACAATCTTTAGGTCTTTTTATAGAACCAATAAATAATTCTACAAGCTTAGATATAGTTTCAATTAGCTTTGCGCTTGCTATGGGACAACTTGTTTGGGGATTAGTTCAACCAGTTTTTGGAGCGATTGCTGATAAAAAAGGTTCTTTTGGCGTTTTAGTTATCGGCGCATTTATGATGTTCTTTGGACTTTTATTAACTCCATTTTCACAATCAGATTTTACACTTATGCTAACTTTTGGTATTTTATGCTCAGCAGGAGCTGGAGCTGGAAGTTTTTCTATATTAATTGGAGCAACAGCAAGAAATTTACCAAGTGATAAAAGGTCATTTGCTGGTGGATTTATAAATGCTGGTGGTTCATTTGGACAGTTTGTTTTTGCACCACTTACTCAAGCAATTATAAATGGCTTTGGCTGGATTTGGGCTATGATTACACTTGCTGTTTCTACTCTTTTAACTATTCCTATAGCTAAAATATTATCTCCTTCAAAAAAAACAAATGAATCTGAAATAAAAAATGAAAATATTTTTGATAATGATATAAAACTAAAACAACAAATAATTCAAGCTTTAAAAAATAAAAGTTATATATATTTGCATATAGGATTTTTTACTTGTGGTTTTCATGTTGCATTTTTGACTACTCATTTGCCAGGAGAAGTTGCTCTTTGTGGACATAGTGCTAGTGTTTCAGCTTTTTCTTTAGCTTTAATTGGTTTTTTTAATATTTTTGGAAGCTTATATGCAGGTCATTTAGGTACAAAATATAAAATGAAATATATCTTATCTGCTATGTATGCAAGTAGAGCTTTGATGATTGCTATTTATTTATTATCTCCAAAAACTGAGTTAACTTTTTACATTTTTGCTATCTCTTTAGGATTTACTTGGTTAGCAACAGTTCCACCGACAGCTGGACTTGTAGGAAAACTTTTTGGAACAAAATACTTAGGAACTCTTTTTGGGTTAACTCTACTTTCTCATCAGATTGGTGGCTTTTTGGGTGCATATTTAGGTGGACTTTTTATGAATCACCACGGAAACTTTACTTGGATGTGGTATTTGGATATAGGATTAGCTTTAATAGCTGCATTCATAAATCTTCCTATAAAAGAAGATAAAATTTAAAATGAGAAATTTAATTCTCATTTTATAAAACTATTTTAGTAAACTCTTCAAAAAGTTTATCACTCAAAGGATTTTCAAGTTTTAATTCTAAACTTATTGGTTTATTATCGCAGTATTTTAGAGTATTTGCAACTCCAAGATAGATAAAATCTTGCGTTTTCTTATCAACTTGGACAAATTTTCGTACAAATATATGAAGTTTAACTCCAAATTTTTTGTTTTCACACAACCTTTGCCCATCTCCTTTATCAGAAGAATGACTTGGTTTACTTTGATATGTAAAAACATCTTTTGATAAAAAAGCATTATGATAATTTGCTGATTTTGAAAACTTCTCTTTTTCTAAATTTATAAATAAAAAGAAATCATTTTCATATTTTAAAAATCCACTTCCTCTAAAAGAACTATGAATTTTTGGAAAATTACAAAGTTTTGCAATATTTAGCATATTGTATTTAGAATAAAGTTTTAAAAATGGTTTTCCAAAATCAATTGAACTAAACTCCTCTTCATAATTATAAATTCCAAAGTTCAAACTATCTTCAAATATTTTTTTATACTTTTCATTTTCTAAAAGTTCTTCAAATTCTTTTGTTTTTCGTGCAATTTTATTTTCATAGTTTATTAGTTTTAAATATCTACTACTTTGTGCTGAATCTAAAAAATCGCCCTTTAGATATAAAAAACTATGAATTATGGTTTTTTTATCAACTTTATCTAAATACTTATTTAAAATCTTAAAAGCTATATTTTCATCACAAAAATCGTTATTCAAAAGATATTTTAAAATCACAAACTCATAAACTCTTTTTATAGGAAGTTCATTTTCTATAAATCTTATAGCTTTTATAAAATTTTCATTCAAAACTAACTCTTTTAGTTTTTTATTTTCTTCAACTTTAGCCAAAAATTCAATATATGACTTACTTTCATCTATAAATTTTAAGGGATTTATTACATCTTCAAATTGTAAATAATCAACTAAAATTGGAACTTTTCCTAAAATATTTCTTACTTCAAAATATTGCTCTTTTAGATATTTTAGTTGATTAAAATTCTCTTTATTTATTTGTTCTAAAATCCTATTTTTAGAAATCTCATCCATACTAATAAAGACATTTTTAAAATCTGCAAAATTATTTTCGATTGAAAGTTTAATACTCTCTTTATCAATCATTTTATTTCCAACAAGTGCAAGAGCTATCAAATAAGCTTTTTTATGATTTCCTATAAAATCAAGTACTGTTAAAAACTCTTTATTTTTATATTTTCGCAAACCACGTCCTAACTGTTGAACAAAAACTATTGGAGAATTTGTTGGTCTTAAAAACAAAACCATATTAATTGATGGAATATCTATACCTTCATTAAAAATATCAACTGTAAAAATCACTTCTAAACTATCCTTTTCATTTTCCAGTCTTTTGATACTATCTTCTCTTTTAGAAATGGAATCTTCACTTGTTAAAGTTATAGAATTTATTCCTTTTTTGTTAAACTCTTCACTCATAAAATTACAATGTTCTTTTGAAACACAAAAACCTAGAGCTTTTCTTTTATTTCCACTATTTGAATAAAAATTCATCTTATCAATAATAAAATCAACCCTTTTATTTACACTTAAAAGTTTGGCTAATAAATCAATTTTTATTAAATCCACATTTTCATAATCTATACTTTGTATATCATTTATTCCATAATAGTGAAAAGGAACTATCAAATTATTTTCTAATGCCTCATTTAGTCTTATATCAAGCGCAATATTTTCATCAAAAACTTCATAAATAGAGTTTCCATCCATTCTATTTGAGGTTGCAGTTAGTCCCAATAAAAACTTTGGTTTAAAATAATCTAAGATTTTTTTATAACTTGGGCTTGCCACATGATGAGCTTCATCAATAATTATATATTCAAAAAAATCTTGTGAAAACTCTAAAAAATTTGAACTCATAGTTTGAATAGTTGAAAACAAATAGTTTTTATCTTGTTCTTTTTTATTTCCTGTATATAAACCAAAAGAGTTAATTTCTGGCAAAATAGTTTCAAAACTTTGTTTTGCTTTTATCAAGATATTTTCTCTATGAACTAAAAAAAGAATAGTTTTTGCTTTGAAGTTTTTCACATCAAAAGCACTTAAATAAGTTTTTCCAGTTCCAGTTGCAGCGATTATTAAAGCTTTATTTTCGCCTTTTTTTCTTAGATTTTGTAATTTTTCTAAAGCTTTTTCTTGCATAAAATTTGTTTTTATTTGATTTAAACTAAAAGATTTAAACTCTTTGTTTTGCCTATTTAAAAAGTTTGAATATGAAGTTAAAAATTCATCATCTACATCAATTGAATTTTTCCAAAGAGCTTCAAACTCATTTAAAACATCTTTTAAAAAAATATCATCTTTTTTTGCTATTGTTTTTACATTCCATTCAATATTTGATTTAAATGCACTTGAAGTAATATTTGATGAACCAATTAAAATTTTATAATCATCTTTAAATTCAAAAATATAAGATTTACTATGAAAACCTATATTTGATACTTCACAATCATAGATTTTCAACTCTATATTTTTAAACTTTTTGATTTTTTCTAAAGCTTTTATTTGCGTAAAATTTAAATATGTTGAAGTTAATATTTTACCTTTTATATTTTTTTCTTCTAATTTTTTAAAACTATCAAGAAGTAATTGAATTCCCGAAAAGTTTATAAAAGCTACGTTAAAATAGAAACTTTTGCAATTATCTAATAGTTCTGTTATATTATTAAAAAAGTTTGTTATTTCATTATTTGTTACTAAATTATTCATTTAATTATTTTCTATCCAAAAGTTTTTCTTATAATATAAAATTAACTTTTTATTAATTTTATATTTATTAGTATTATTAAATTTACTATATAAGGATAATATAATGTTAGTAAAAAATCGTTTACGACTTTTATCAATGCTTTTAATTGCTGGATTAATCATAATTGGTTTAGTTGCATTCAATAGTGCAAAAACTTGGTCTGATGATATGCAAAACATAGGAGATGAAAGAATTCCAGCTCTTTTAAGTTTATCAAATATAAATGCTGAAAGAATGGCTATTAGAGCTCAAACACTTGAAGTTTTAATTTTAGATAAAACTAAAAACAACAAAGAAAAACTTCAAGAAATAGAAAAGCAAAGAGTAAATAGTTGGAAAACAATTGATGAAAATTGGAAAACTTTCCAAAATATTCCAAGGAAAACAGAAGCTGGAAAAAAAGCTGCTGAAACTTTACAAAAAGCATATCAAGATTGGAGAGATATTTACGTAACTCTTGATGGTTTAATTCATAAACTAATAAATGAAGAGAAAGAAGATTTATTTAAAGAGTATGAAAATAATGTAAATAAAATGATTCCAATTTCAAATAATTTTGGTAAATTAATGACTGAACAAAAAGATAGAACATTTAATTTTTCATTAAATATGATTTCTCAATCAACTGATAAATCTAAAAATTCTGTAATTCAGATTAGTATTATTTTTATAATTGTTTCTATAATAGGAGTGATTTTTACTATTTTAACAATAAATATAATCACTCAATCATTAGATAAAGTTAAAAATGGTGTATTAAGTTTTTTCTCTTTTTTAAATCACGAAACATCAAAACCTTCAATTATAGATTTAAATAGTAAAGATGAGTTTGGGCAAATCGCTTCAATCATAAATGAAAATATATATAAATCTGAAGCAAATATCAAAAAAGATACAGAATTTTTAAAAAATATTGAAAGATTTGTTGGTGAATTATCAAATGGAAATATGCTTGCTAAAATTGAAAAAGATTCAGATACCCCAAATTTAAAAGAATTGAAACTGTTATTAATAAAACTTCAAGATTATTTAGAACATACAATTGCAAGAGATATAAATATTTTAGTTAACATTCTTGAAAGTTACAAAAAAGAAGATTTTACAGCAAGATTCCCAAATCCTTATGCAAAAGTAGCTGTGATAATAAATGAATTAGGTGATGTAATATCAAATTTATTAAAACAATCATTAGATACAGGGAAGACTTTAGAAAATAGTTCTAATAAACTTTTAGAAAATGTTAATGTTTTAAATGAGAGTTCTAATCAAGCAGCAGCTTCTTTGGAAGAAACAGCAGCAGCACTTGAAGAGATAACTTCAACAGTTACAAGTAATGCTTCAAGTGTTAATCAAATGGCACAATATTCACAACAAGTTAGTTCTTCTGCAAAACAAGGTCAAAAATTAGCAACACAAACAACGAATGCGATGGATGAGATAAACAGTCAAGTAAATTTAATCAATGAAGCTATTTCAGTAATTGATAATATTGCATTTCAAACAAATATTCTTTCTTTAAATGCCGCTGTTGAAGCCGCAACTGCAGGAGAAGCTGGAAAAGGATTTGCAGTTGTTGCTCAAGAAGTTAGAAATTTAGCATCAAGAAGCGCTGAAGCTGCAAAAGAGATAAAAAATTTAGTTGAAAATGCTACTTCAAAAGCAAATGAAGGTAAAAATATAAGTTTAGAGATGATCCAAGGATATGATGAATTACTTAAAAATATTGAAAATTCTACTCAAACTATAAATGAAATTGCTACTGCTTCAAAAGAACAACAAAAAGGAATTACACAAATAAATGATGCAATAAATGGCTTAGATAGACAAACACAAAAAAATGCAACTATTGCTTCTCAAACTAAAGAGATAGCTTTACAAACAGATTCTATTGCAAAAGAGATTGTGAATGATGTTATAAAAAAAGAGTTTATTGGAAAAAATGATACAAAAGTAAACGAATCAAAAATAGTTTCTACAGTTACTGAAAAAATTGATAAGCCTGTACAAAAAGAAGAATCTATATCAAAAAATGATGATGAATGGGCTTTTTAAAATAGAAGAATATTCTTCTATTTTAATACTAAAAATTTATTGACACATAAAAACTTAATTCAAACTCATTATCTTCATCAAAAAAATCTAATTTTTCATAAATAGCATAAGAAGGTTTTGTCGTAGTTTCATATTCACTTTTTGGTAACCATTCATGATAAACCCATTGAATAAAAGGTAAAACATCTCCAGTTTTTCCTTTCAAATCAAATTTTGCATAAACACCTTCAGCTATTTTAAATTTTGGTAACCTATCACTTTTTATATTTTCCATATCATCAACCATAATACAGCCTATATATTGGCATTCATCTAATGGTGTAATTGTAGGATTATCATGAAAAAGTGCAATTCTTTTATAAGATTCTATATTATTTGTTAAAACCCAAGTTTCAAGTTTTTGCCATGTTTCTTCTATATTTACGTTATAACCTTTATTTCTTATATAATAACTTTCAATAAATGGCATTTTAACAATAGTTGGTACTATATTTTTAAAGTCAGCTTTTGATTGCATAGCCTTTTGTGATTGCTGAATGATTTTATTAGAATATTCTTTATATCCACCATTTTTCCACTCTTTTGGACTCATTTCAAATCTTTCTTTAAATATTTTTATAAAAGAAGATTGAGAAGAATAACCACAAAGATTTACAATATTTGAAATAGTTGAATACTTATTTGTTAGAAGTAAATTTGATGCTTTTTGAAGTCTTATTGACTTTATACTTTCATAAATATTTTTTCCAAAAATTTCTTTAAAAATTCTGTGCATATGAAATTTACTAACCCCTAAATCCATACTTAACTCTTCAATATCAATATTTGTCTCTATATGAGTATATATGTAATACATTATATCATTAGCTATTTTTGTTCTTTTTTGTAACGTTTCTTTTTTCATACCTATATTATAACAAAAAATAACTATAAAATAAGCACTAAAAAACAATTATTATAGCACTTAAAAAGAAGAAGATTTTATAAAATTTGCCTAAAATTAGCGTTTCAAAAATCACATTGCTGATTTATTACAAAAAAAAGGATTTAAGTGGATGCCTTAGTACATACATTGACAAGCTTTCTAATAGTAATGGGGATAGTATCAACAGTATTATTAATATTAGGTT